>VFQP010000164.1_pt1 | contig 179081 bp, 131 predicted proteins | sample 3512351 | NCBI WGS metagenome assembly VFQP01 (sample SAMN10412372, study PRJNA504923) | tailings metagenome | isolation source: Relicate 1 Philex TSF1 revegetated site | place: Philippines: Tuba, Benguet | collected 2017-08-29 | reverse complement strand
TTGCCATATGATATGGTATATTAGCGATTAGAAAAAATCCGCGTTAGCGGTGATTGTTGTGGCAAGCCACTTTTAAAATCGTTATATCAATATATTGAGGTTAATCATTGTGTTGAGAAAGCAGCTATTAGGGTGTTTCCACTAGGAGATTGACGTTAGTATAATCTAATATCCCCATTTTACATAGATTGCTCCCCATGTAAAACCACCTCCAAAAGCTGCTAATATGAGATTGTCTCCTTTTTTGAGCTGCGATTCATAATCCCACAAGCATAGAGGTATCGTAGCAGCAGTAGTGTTGCCGTATTTTTGGATGTTGAGCATTACTTTATCCATTCCTACTTTCATCCGATTGGCGGTGGCAGAGATAATGCGCTTATTGGCTTGGTGAGGCACAAGCCAAGCTACGTCTTCGCCTGTTAAGTGGTTTTTTCCCATGATTTCGGCTGCCACGTCGGCCATATTCGTAACCGCAAACTTAAATACAGATGGGCCGTCTTGATAAGCATAATGCCAGCGTTTATCGACCGTTTCGTGAGTGGGTGGATAGCGACTACCCCCGGCCTTTTGGTGTAAAAATGGCTGCCCAGCTCCGTCAGATTTGATGATACTGTCTAGTACACCAAAGCCTTCGGTATTGGGTTCGAGCAATACCGCTCCTGCGCCATCCCCAAACAAGACGCAAGTAGTACGGTCAGTATAATCTACAATCGCCGACATTTTGTCGGCACCTACCACAATCACTTTTTTGTATTTACCTGTTTCGATAAACTGAGAGCCTACCGTAAGCGCATACACAAACCCTGAGCAAGCTGCTTGGATGTCAAAACTTCCAATAGCCTTGATGCCTGCCATATCACAAATCAGATTGGCTGTACTTGGAAAAACATAATCTGGGGTAGTAGTAGCACAAATGAGCAAATCAATCTCTTCGGGGGAAGTTTTTGTTTTAGCTAAAAGCCCTTTGACGGCTTCTACTGCCATATGGGAGGTTCCGAGACCTTCTCCTTTGAGAATGCGACGCTCTTTGATACCTGTACGGCTCACAATCCATTCGTCATTGGTGTCAACCATTTTCTCCAATTCTGCATTGGTCAAAATATAGTCGGGAACGTATCCCTGTATCCCCGTGATAGCCGCTCGAATTTGACTCATTTTTACCTCGTAAAAGTTATTAGGTTTGAATATAGCCGCTGGAAGTAGAACCAACGGGCGGTGCTGCAAAGCACCGCATTAACTATTAAAGGTTTAACTAAGGGCTTTGGCAATCTGCACATAGGCTTGAGTTTCGACCTGTTTGCGTGCCCAAGTAATCATATTTTTTATAGCAATAGCCGATGAGATTCCGTGAGCGATCATGACATTGCCATTCACACCAATGATAGAACTTCCTCCTACGGCTTCGTAGTTCATTTTATCGATATACTCGTCTTGTATTCCTCTTTCTTTGGCAACGGTATAAAACGATTCGGCTAGTTTGAAGAGGGCATTGCCCGTAAAACCGTCGGTGACGATTACATCGGCTTTGTCATCAAAAAAATCGCTTCCTTCCATGTTTCCTATAAAGTTAATACGAGTATTGTCTTTGAGAAGTTGATGAGCTGCTTGAGCCACCACCGACCCCTTTTGCTCTTCTTCGCCGATATTCATCAATGCTACTCGTGGGCGCTCAATATTGAAAGTGTGTTGGGCAAAGATAGATCCAATCACCCCAAATTGCTCTAAGACCTCGGGTTTGCAGTCTGCATTTGCACCGATATCAAGCATTACGGCGTGGCCGCCTTTCTTCTGCGGTACAAATCCCACTATAGCGGGGCGTATGATACCTTCAATAGCTTTGATACTAAACAGCGCACCCACGTGCATAGCACCCGTATTGCCGGCGCCACAAAAAATGTCTATTTGCTTCTCTTTTAGTAATTTAAATCCAATCGAAATACTCGAATGAGGCTTTTGAGATAAAGCTTTGGTGGGGTGCTCGCCCATTTCGACTACTTCATCGGCATGGACGATTTCGATTTGAGTGCCTTGATAACCGTATTTTTTGAGCAAATCATGAATGATATCCTGTTTACCTATAAGCACAATATGGGCGTTGGGCGGTAGTCCCGGAGTTGCCATCACAACGCCTTCTACGATAGCCTCGGGGGCAAAATCTCCCCCCATTGCGTCTATTCCTATTTTCATTATTGTTTAGAGATATTGAGTATCAAGAGGTCTCAAGGGTTTTTGAACTAGGCTGTAAAAATAGCAGATATGTAATACTAAAAAAGCATTTTATTACAACTTTCTATATGAGTTGTAACAAAATGCTTTCACATACAGGGCGTTATGGATTAGGCCTGTTTATAGCCTTCGATTATTACTTTACCCTTGTAAACTAGATTCCCTTCAAAAACGTGTGCGCGGTGCATCAAGTGTACTTCACCCGTTGAAGGGTCAGTAGAAAGCGCTTTGCCTTGGATTGCATCGTGTGTACGGCGTTTATCGCGGCGGGTGCTTGAGTGTCTGCGTTTGGGATGTGCCATTGCCTTATGTTGCTAATAATTGTTTATGTTCGTGATTTATAAAAATGAATTTTAGGCAGTTGAGATATAGAGTGTATATCGTATTACCTAAAATCTTGGATATTATTGTTTTCCTTTTAGTTTTTGTAAAGCTTCCCACCGAGGATCTACTTCTTCGGACTCGGTATTGTCTGAGTCAGTATCTTCATCTTGCGACTGATATATCAATATACCCTCCTCATCTTCTTCGTACTCATCTTCGGTTTCTTCATTCCGAAAACGAGGATGAAGCTTTTTCATAGGTAAAGCTAATGCGATATAATCAAAAATATAATGAGCTATATTGATACGAACAGTTTCATGGCGAATGAGTTCGATTTCGTCGCCCAACTCTTCATCATGATCACTATATTTTAAGATTAATCTCTCTTTGAGGTCGATAGATTCATCAAAATCTTCTAAACTACGGTCGCAGACCAAACCTACTACACCTTGAATATGAAAATTCAAGATGAGCATTGTTGCTGATTTGTCGAGGGTTAAGTGGGTTTTGAAATGACCACTTGAGATTAAATCTTGCTCTAACTCCTCAAAAAACTCGCTCTCTGATTCAAAATCATAGACGTATTGCTTGTCTTTTAAGCCGTAAATGTCTATGTCGTACTGTGTTAACGCTTTCACTTCTCTATCAAAATGGGCTGCAAAGTTAGTAGTATTTCTTAAAATACGCAAGTTAAATTAGTTTCTTGTTGTCAATACATAGGCATTTGTGTTCTTAACTTTGGTATGGTAATTTCCTAATTACCGATAAAATTAAAATTTGAGGGTTTTATCAAGAAAAAAATCCGTTTGTCCTCTTACATGTCACCCTGTCCCTTACTCCTTGCATCTTGCTTACGAAAATCAATCTTAACTAAACAAAATCGTTTTACAGCCATGAAAAGATTATTCACAGTACTCGCACTCGCTATTGCTTTCAACGTAGCCGCTCAAGATAGCGACTCTCAAGCTACTACCAAAGAAAACTCTAAAGTGTACTACACTCACGGAGGTAATGGTGCTGTTTTGTCGTTTGCGAAGGTTTCGCGCAATGGAGATGAAATCGGAACTATCCCCCGTTTTACGTTATTTTTTAACATGGGAACCAATGCCAATATTGATTTAGGCAACAACTTTGGGCTTTTCGGCGGGCTTAACCTTACCAATATTGGGATGATTACGGAAGAAGAAATCGTGGGAACTGTCAAAACTGACAAATTCAAACTTAAACAACGGGTGTATTCGGTTGGAATTCCGGTAGGCATCAAAATCGGTAATCTCCGCGAGTTTTATGTATATGGGGGCGCAGAAGCGGGGTTTGCTATCAATTTCAAACAAAAAACATTTATCAACGGTGAAAAAGTTGATAAGTTTAATGAGTGGTTTAGCAATCGTACCAATCAATTCATGCCAGCAGTGTTTGCAGGATTCCAAGCCAAAAATGGATTTGGCCTTAAATTCCAGTATTATCTCAACGATTTCTTGAACCCCTCCTTTTCGGAAGGAGGAAGCAGACCGTACGCAGGTACAGAATCCCAAATATTCTTTGTGACCTTGGGCTATAATTTTAGAAAAAAATAAAAAAGTGCATATACAAAAAGCCTCGTGAATAAACTTCACGAGGCTTTTTGTATAATCTAATCGCTTATTTAGATTCTTTTACCAAAAAACAAGATCCAGCGGCCAAAAGCATACATATTCCTGCCAGTACAAGGGCATTGCGAGGGTCGTCACCTAGCAAAGTTTTGTAAAAAAGAGGGACTGTCAACATCCCGATAAACTGAGGTACACAAATAAAACCATTGAAAATACCCATATACACTCCCATCCGTTCTTTGGGTACAGCCGCCGCTAGCATTAGATAAGGCATCGACATAATAGAACCCCACATCAGCCCGATGATAGTCATGCCTATCAAATAGATCATTTTATCGTTTGAAAGCAAAGTCATAAAAAATCCTGATGCACCAATACACATAAATAAAGCATGGGTGGCGCGGTTGCTGCCTACGGCTTTGGCAATGCGTGGAATAAGAAACGAAATCACCGCACAAGAAACACTAAACATGGCAAAGCACAATCCCCCCCATTTGGTGCCTTCCTCAAAGCCCTTAGGATTAGAAACAGCGTCAGGAGCTAAAAATGCATACTTTGCCACCGCTAATGATAAATATTGCCACATCAAAGGAAGGCCATACCATGTAAAAAACTTGACCCACCACAGCTGTCTCATTACGGTAGGCATGGAAGAAAGAGGGGCCAGTATCTCTTTGAAAACGGGTAGCATCAGAACGAGATAACTTCCCGCAAGTACGCCTACACCCCACTTAAGTCCATTGGCCAGACCTCCAGAAAAATAAGCAAAGCCAAAAGCTAAGATAGCTCCGCCAACTGCTAATGCTAAGTGCCAAAACGATATTGATTTTTTTTCTTCCTCTGTAAAAACATGGGCTTTCTTATAATCATCGTTTTCGGGAGGATACTCTTTGGTGGTGCGCATGGTCCAAAAGACTGCTAACAAAATAGAAGCTCCGCCAATATAGAAAGGATAGCGCACCGAATTAGGAATCCCGTTGGAAAGTTGCTCATCACTTAAGACCATCGAAACTCCCAAAAGAGGTAGAATGTAGGGCATTAGATTGGCGAGTGTTTGGCCAAAACCCACAAAAAAAGATTGGACGGCAAATCCGAGCGGACGTTGCTTTTCGTTGAGCATGTCGCCCACAAAAGCCCTAAAAGGTTCCATGGCAGAATTGAGACCCGCATCCAAAATCCACATCAAGCCCGCGGCCATCCACACTGCCGACGAATTGGGCATCATAATCATCGCAATGCTCCCTAAAAGTGCACCAGCTAAAATAAAAGGCCGCCGCCGTCCCCAAGTAGGTGACCAACTACGGTCAGAAATAGCCCCGATAATAGGTTGTAATAATAACCCTGTAAGAGGGCCTGCAAGCCACAAACCGGGTATAGAAGCTTCGTCGGCACCTAAGTACCGGAAAATTGGACTCATATTTGCTTGTTGTAATCCAAAGCCGTATTGGATACCCAAAAAGCCAAAACTCATGTTCCAAATTTGCCAAAATGATAAATTTGGCTTGTCTTTTTTTATCATAGGTTAAGATGGTTTTGAATTTGAAGGCTTCCAATAAAAACCCTCAAAAGTCGTTTCGCAATTATAGGCATTTCGTCACGAATTGCAAACGCCTGACTTATATTTAAGCCATAAAAATTTGGATGAAAATAATAATAAGGGAAGGCTTTAAACAACCAATAATGGCTTTTAGTTAGTAAATTAGGAAAAAATTATCTGACGCCTTAAAATATCTATTCTAAATCTTTTAAAGATTATTGCAGCCCGAGTATGGAGTCATTGTTTTTAAGTTTATTAAGCACTTTGTTGTTTTCAACAAACGAAACCAAACTTACCCTCGAAATTTCCAACATTCGCCATACTACAGGTACATTGCGGGTGGGAGTTTTTAGAGAAGGTAGTACTTTTGGGAGTACCTATACTAAGCCAGATTTTGGGCAAATGGTACCCGTAGGTGGGAAAAAGGAAGAACGAACGGTGATGTCGCTACCACCAGGGCGGTATGCATTGGCGCTCTATCATGATACCAACGACAACTGGAAATTAGATAAGAATTTTGTAGGATATCCCAAAGAGCCTTTTGGATTTAGCAACAATTATCGCCCTATTTTTACGGGACCTAAATTTGAGGACTGCGCCTTTGAAGTCAAAGACAATGGCTCTTCAGTCCTCAAAATCAAGTTGTTGAATTAGCTATTAGTTGAAGAACACTTCATCTACAAAAACCCATCCTGGTTGGCCTTTGCCTGAATGCCATTCAGGCAACTTTCCTATGGGGCGAGCTATTATTTTTATAGCCCCATATTTTCCTTCTTTTAGTTGGCTTTCAATAGCTTGTATCCGAGCAGCTTCTACTTTTTGAGGAGCTGTAGGTTGGATTTTTTGGACAAGACTAAGGCTGTTTTTGTCAGACCCTGCCCAAATTTCGACCGAAGTGGGAGGGAAAATCGAGTTACCGATGTTGATACCAAGGCTCAAAGTTACTATTTTGATAGGAGTAGGTTGAGCAAAAGTAAAAAGGGCTTCAAAGGGGCTTTCGCGGTAGCCTAGCCACGCAGGATTTTTAAAATCATTAGGGTCGCCTTTTTTACGATTGATAAGCGTATGCGAACCTTCGCCTTTGTAGGTAGGATTAGGTTCTTTGAGCAACTCTACCGATGAAGGGCGATAAGTGCCTTTGAAAAAGGGAATTTCAATAACATCGCTTGCATACCAATTATTTTTCATTGCCCGTGCTTTCACTACCGTATAGGGGTTTGTAAGCCTAAAAGGAGTTTTGAAAATCGGCGAAGAGAGGGTATCTGGATTAGAACCATCGATCGTATAGCGGATAATGACTCCATTGAGCGGATGTTTGAAGGTCACTAGGTCTGTTTCAGAAAGTACAAAATTCTCATTTACTAAAATAGGTGCATTGAGCTTTAAGACTTCGGAAGCTTTTGGTACATAGCCTAATTCAAACCTAAGCTTAGGAATTTGTTTTTGTAAACTTGCAAGGTCTGTTTCTGAGACTTGGGTATTCCAAATAAACACTTCCTCTAATTGTGGTAATTTAGATAAAAATTGGAGGGCTTTAGCGCTTACTTTCGTACCCGACAAGGAGAGTGATTTGAGTTTAGATAACCCCTCCAGTTTGGAAAGTGTAGCCCCTGAAATGTCAGTATTGTTTAGGTTGAGTCTTTCTAGGTTTTCTAGTTTACTAATCGTGGCTAAGTCATCATCTTTGATGGGCATGTTTGACAAATTCAATGCTACGAGTTGTGTTTTTATTTCGCTCAATTCGCCCAACTGCTCAGCTTTATAAGCTTGTCTCACAAAAAAATCAGCTTGGAGTGCGGGAGAGTTGTTAGCTATAGGAAAAATAACCCTAAATGGATTGTTGAGTTTTTGGATTGTGCTTTCGGAAGCAGCATCAAAAGTATATTGTTGAGGAGAAGGGGCGTTGGAGGGCTTCTTTAAAAATGCCTCTATCAAACTTTTGAGAGGGTCGTTGGCGGGCAGCGCTTTGAGTGATTTTTTGGCATCTGCCCCATTTTGAATCCATGCCGTAATGATGCCCACTTCTTGGGGGGTGAGTTGAGGTTTGCCTTTGGGAGGCATGTGTTTTTTATCATCAAGCGGCAAGTTTGCGCGCTGAATGATATGGCTATTGAGGGCATCGTTGGCTACCCAAATCGGCCCATTTTTTCCGCCTTTGAGCAGCCCTGCTATCGTAGTCATTAGCAGGTCGCCTTTGGTTTTTTGTTCGTTATGACATTGATAACATTTGGCTTTCAAAATAGGCTGGATGGCTGCTTCAAAAATAGGCGTATTTTCATCGAAAGTAAAGGGCGTGTTTTCTTGGTTTTGGGAAGGGAAAAGATAATCTTCTCCGTGGGTAAGACTCGCTCCAAAATGACCCGTAACCATCAAAACAACCAAACTAACTCCTAAAAAGACATTGAAAAGAACTTTACGGTAAACGTACTGTTGGTGAAGTAGCACTAGGCCATACATCAGAAAGCTCAAACCTATACCAGTGTATTTGTGCCAATTGAGCAGTTCGGCTGTATAACCTTCTTCACGTGACAAAAAAAAGCCCATCAGCGCGGCCAAGGCTGCGGTAAATGCCGAAAAAGATAAAATAAAACCAAAAATTTTGGCAAACTGTACTCCCTCAAATTCTTTCCTAAATACCCAAAGTAAACCCACCAAAATCAAAAGCCCAATTGGTAAATGCAAGATGGCGGGATGCATTCGCCCGAGGGGTTGGAGCCAGCTAGGAATGGTTACTTTTTCTTGAAATATCAACAAAAACACCAGTAAGGTGTGGATAACTAGTAATAAATAAGAAACTAGGGTTTGGAAACGAGGCATTTTCAAGGGTCAATGTTAAGGTTTTTGTTGCAGTCAGACGGCCAAAAACGACTACAAGGATTAGGCAATTAAGCCTGGAATCACTTTTCCGGCTACGTCGGTAAGGCGGTAGCGGCGCCCTAAATGTTTGTAAGTAAGTTTTTCATGATTAAGACCCATCAAGTGTAAAACCGTAGCATGAAAGTCGTTGATATGTACGGGATCACGCACGATGTTGTAGCCAAAATCGTCGGTTTCACCATAAACAAATCCCGGTTTTACCCCACCACCTGCCATAAAAGTACAGTAAGCACGCGGGTGATGGTCGCGGCCATAATTGTCTTGAGTGGCGGTACCTTGGCTATAATTGGTACGTCCAAACTCTCCTCCCCAGATAACAAGCGTTTCGTCGAGGAGACCTCTCTGTTTGAGATCTTTGATAAGAGCTGCCGAGGCACGGTCGGTGTCTTTGGCTTGTAGCGGCATTTCACCCACCATATTGCCATGTTGGTCCCAGCCTTGATGATAAAGCTGTACAAATCGTACTCCTGCTTCCGACAATTTACGAGCTAAGAGGCAATTGGCCGCAAAAGTGCCTGGTACGAGGCATTCGGGGCCGTACATTTTGATGATATGGTCAGGTTCTTTGGAGAAGTCGGTAAGTTCTGGCACGGCCGTTTGCATTCGGTAGGCCATTTCGTATTGTTGTACTTTAGCGTTGATTTCGGGGTCGCCAAAATCGTCGAAAGCCATGCTATTCAGTTCTGATAGATTGTCAAGCATTTTGCGGCGAGCGGCTCGGTCAGTTCCAGCGGGGTCGTTGAGGTAAAGAATAGGCTCTTCTCCACTGCTAAAAACCACGCCTTGATGAATAGAGTCTAAGAAGCCGTTGGTCCATAATTTGGAATAAACCCCTTGGCCGTTGCCTTTCCCACGTGACAAAAGCACCGAAAATGCTGGTAAGTTTTTGTTTTCACTCCCTAGCCCATAGCTTGCCCAAGCGCCCATACTAGGGCGGTTGCCTTGTTGGGCACCTGTCTGCATGAAAGTAAGTGCAGGGTCGTGGTTGATGGCCTCGGTGTTCATGGTTTTAATCATGCAAATATCATCCACGATGCCAGCGATATTGGGAAACAATTCACTCATCCACATACCTGACTGCCCATACTGGGCAAACTGAAATTTAGAACCCACCAAGGGGAATTTGGCTTGGTTGGCAGTCATTCCAGTGAGGCGTTGCCCCATTCTAATGGAGGCGGGAAGCTCTTCGCCGGCCATTTTATTGAGCAAAGGTTTATATTCAAAACTCTCATATTGAGAAGGCGCACCATTTTGGAATAAATAAATGACCCGCTTTGCTTTGGGGGCAAAATGCGGAATTCCTAAAGGCAGGGTATCTGAGTCGTCGCCGTTGCCTTTAAACAAATCTGGTACGAGCAGAGAGCCAAGGGCGACGCTGCCGATGCCTGCCGTCATTTTACCCAAAAAATGCCGACGAGTGATGTTGAAACGGTTTTCTAAAAACTCTTTCATATCTTTTATGGTATTGAAGTCACAGATGAGGCAATCAATTATCGCATGATGGTTTCTTCGAGGTTGTACACCATCAAAATAGTTTGCATTAAAGCCGCTACAGAAGCTCGGTCAGGAAGACGACTTTGAGGTTTTTCTCCGATACTAAGCACTTTTGTTACTTTTTTGGGGTCTTTAGCAAGAGCCATTTTTTCTTCCTCAAAATATTTCTGAATTACTGAAAGTTCTTTGGATTGGGGCTGTCGGCATACGATTTGTCGAAAGGCTTTGGTGATTTTAGCTTCGGTAGAAGTTTTTTCGAGGGAGAGCTTCTCTGCCAATACGCGCGCCGATTCATGCTCAACGGGGTCGTTGAGCATGACAAGGGCTTGCAGAGGTGTATTGGTACGTGAGCGCTTTACTTCACATTGGTCACGGTTACTAGCATCAAAAATCAACATGCTAGGTGGTGGTACGGTACGTTTGATAAATACATACATACCCCGTCGGTAGAGGCTATCGCCGTGGTCTTGGATGTAAGTTTTGAGAATTCCACGGCCTGAAGTAGCCGATTCCCAGAGTCCTTTGGGTTGATAAGGTTTCACACTTGGCCCGCCAATTTCGGGATTGAGTAGGCCGCTACTTGATAGTACCAAGTCGCGTACAAGCTCGGCAGAGAGGCGCATACGAGGAGAGTGGGCAAGGAAAACATTCTCAGGGTCTTTGGCGAGATGGTCTTTGGTAATACGTGATGATTGCCGATAGGTGGCCGACATTACGATTTGTTTTATGAGGCGTTTGATATCCCAGCCGTGGGTGCGAAAATCTACTGCCAACCAGTCTAGCAATTGGGGATGAGAAGGCAGCTCTCCCTGCATTCCAAAATCACCAACAGTTTTGACGATACCGCGTCCGAAAAATTCTTGCCAAATACGATTCACAAATACCCGAGCTGTTAGAGGGTTTTTGGACTCGAGCATCCATTGCGCAAGCCCCAAACGATTTTGGGGGTATTTTTTGGAATTAAAAGGCATGATGAAATTGGGCATGTTGGCCGCTACTTCATTGGTAGGCTGATCATAATTGCCACGATTGAGGATGTGAGTAGATCGCAGGGTATCAAGGTCTTGCATTACCATCACCATCACTGCGGCTGTATCCGTTTTGTTCACAAACTTCAAGATGTCTTTCACATCTTGGGTTGTGATTTTCATGTTGGGAGGGTCGGCAAAATTGGCGTCTATGGTACCAAAAAGCCCTTTTTCTGGCACTTGATTAAAAAATGCAAAAGCACTATAATAATCCTTTTGTAAGATAGGGTCATATTTGTGATCGTGGCATTTGGCACACTCGTAGGTAAGCGCCAAAAATGTTTTTCCAAACGTATTGGTGCGGTCGGTGACGTACTCGATGCGGTATTCTTCATCTATTACCCCGCCTTCTTGGGTGATTTTATGATTTCGATTAAAACCCGTTGCCAGCATAATTTCTTTGGCAGTAGGATCGTCGTAGCGTTTGCCTTGCTGCTTTACCAGCAAATCTCCTGCCAACTGCCAAGTGAGAAATTTGTCGTAACCATAATTTTGATTAAAAGCATGAATTACCCAATCGCGCCAAGGCCACATGGTACGGAGGCCGTCGTCTTGATAGCCATGTGAGTCGGCGTAGCGAGCGGCATCTAGCCAAGGAATCGCCATTTTTTCGCCATAATGTTTACTTTTCAGAAGTTCGTCAACGGCTTTTTCGTAGGCATTTTCTGATTTATCTTTCAAGAAACGTTCTTGCAAATCTAGGCTAGGCGGCAAACCTGTAATATCAAGCGCTGCTCTTTTGAGCAAACGTTCTTTGTCGGCTTCTTCGTTGGGGGTAAGGCCATTTTCTTCCATTTTGGCCAACGTAAAATAATCAATCTCATTTTTTGGCCATGATTCTTCATTGACTTGTGGAAGCTTGGGGCTAGTAGGAGCAATAAATGCCCAGTGAGGTTTGTATTTGGCTCCTTGTTTTATCCATTTTTCAATGAGCGCGATTTCGTGATCAGTAAGTTTGAGATTAGATTCCAGAGGAGGCATGATTTCGGCCGTATCTTTCGTAACGATTCTCAACCAAACTGCCGATTGGTCAGGTTTGCCGGGTACGATAGCATGAAGTTTGGGATTATCTTTCAAGGCCGCATATGCCGCCGCTTCGGTATCGAGGCGCAGGTCTGCTTCGCGCTTATTGGCATCGGGGCCGTGGCATTTAAAACATCGATCAGAAAGAATAGGCCGGATGTGGTAATTATAATCCACCTCATCAGGGATTGCTGCCGCAGAAGCATTTCCTCGATTGAGAAAGCAAGCTGTGGTGATATAAGAAACAGCCACTACAGTAGCTACTAAAAGCTTGTTGTTGAGCAAGAAAGGAATCACTCTAGCAAAAGGTCTCACGTCAGTTAAGGGCAACAGTTTATAATAAGTGCAAATATATTTTAAAAAAAATTAAAAACTAATTTTTGCACAATTAGCGTGATTTTTTTGGATAATATTTGGATGAAGAGAATCTTGTTATAAGCTACTAAAATAATTTGGAATGATAGTTAACCTAGACAAAAGTGGGTTGACTTAGAGGGAGAGTATAGTTGTGCACAAGATAAATTTCAAGCTTTGCGAGTTGATTTTCTAATCACTAGTTTGGCATCTAAGGTATGAGTTTCGGGTATAAAATGGGTTCCTTCATTAAGTTGTCGAATCAGCAACTCGGCTGCATGACGGCCTATCTCATGGAGAGGCTGTACAACTGATGTCATCGGAGGTGTGATGAAAGCACTATGAGGTGCATTTGAAAAACCAACCAAAGAAATATGCTCCGGAATATTCATCCCATTTTCTTGAATACAGATTAAGGCTTCGATAGCGGTTGGATCATTGACGGCAAATAGCGCATCAGGGCGATTGGTTTGGTTGAGTAGCGCTTGAGTGTACATTCGGGTTTTGCCTTCTTCAAAATTGCAAGGCATTATCAAAGATTCTTCAATGGGGAGTTGATAAGTTTTCAACGCATCCAAATAGCCATTGAGTCGGTTGCGACCGATGGTCAGATTTTGGGGGCCTGCAAGGTGAGCTATCCGCCGACAGCCCGTCTGAATCAAATGTTCAACGGCCGTAAATGCCCCTTGATAATCATTAACCATCACTTTAGAGCCGGGTAGTTCGTCCACAATTCTATTAAAGAAAACGATTGGAAGTCCTTTGCGTTGGGCGGATATAATGTGCCCATAGTCGTTGGTTTCTCGGGTGATGGCCAAGATGAGTCCTTCTACTCTGCTCGACATCATAGCCTGTAGATTATGCTTTTCAATTTCCAATGATTCCGCAGATTGCATGATTATAACCTTATAGTCTTCTGCATTGGCTACTTCTTGAATGCCAAGTATGACATTAGGGAAATAAGCATGCACAAACTCTGGCACCATCACCCCAATGATATTGGTTTTGTTTTTTCGTAGACTTGTCGCAATTGTATTGGGCTGGTAATCTAGCTCTTGTGCTAGCTCTAGCACAGCTTTCTTAGTCTCTGGGTTTATGTCGGGGGCATTGCGTAATGCTCTTGAAACAGTCGAGATAGAGACGTTGAGTTTAATAGCGATGTCCCAAATGGTTGGTTGTTTGTTTCTCATATACAAGCTTAAACAAAGGTATTAACATCTCCATTTTTGCACTTTTTGTAGGCATTAGGATTGAGACGATAGTTTTTGTTTCTTCTCCTTGTGGCCTTGGTAGTTCATGCTTTCGATTTAGCTCTTTAAGAATTTTTCTCCAAATTAATTCTTTAATAGAATTTTCGGCAACGTTTCCGATAACGTTTTTTCACAAAAAAAACTCTGAAATAGTCAATTTTCCTTGACTACTGTGATTGTTTTCCTATAACTTCAACAACAAGCTTTGTAGTTAATCCCCTTTTTAGAGTGGATTATGTAGGTGATAAATACAATGGAGAGAAAGTGAATTTTAATGAATTTTTATAATTATTCTAATTTGAAATGTATATGAATAAACTTCTAAACCCTGCAGTGTATCTGCTTGTACTAATTGGCGTGTTCGTGACCCAAGCACCCTTGTGGGCGTGGGGAGGAGGGCACCGACCTTCTAATGCGATTTCAGTCAAGGGAGTAGTATCTTCCGAAAATGGCGAAACTCTTCCGGGAGTGAGCGTAACAGTCAAAGGAACCACCATCGGTACCACTACAAATGCTAGTGGAGAATACAGCCTGAGTGTTCCCAATAGCGATGCTATTTTGGTGTTTAGCTCGGTAGGATACGATAAGCAAGAGATAGTTGTAGGAGGCCAAACTATCATCAATATGGTGCTAAAAAGCGATGTGAAAGCACTCACTGAGGTCGTAGTAGTAGGCTATGGTACTCAGCAGCGAAAAGACCTTACGGGAGCCGTAGCTTCTATAAAGGGGAAAGAGCTTGAAAATATACCTGTAAGAGGGCCACTTGAAGCATTACAAGGCCGCGTGGCAGGGGTACAGATTGTGCAAAATAGTGGTTCACCAGGGGCTACGCCTAATGTAAGGATTAGAGGGGTTACTTCTTTAAATGCAGGCAATGACCCCCTTTATATTGTAGATGGAGTACCGATTACGGGGGATATCAATGTAGTCAATCCCAATGATATTCAGTCGATAGAAGTACTCAAAGATGCTTCAGCTACGGCTATCTATGGGGCAAGAGGCGCAAACGGAATCATTATCGTAACTACAAAGCGCGGCAAATCAGGCAAAACCAGTTTTAATGTGAGTGCCTATACTGGCATAATGGATGTGCGTCGACAAATTCCGATGTTGGATGCTTATCAAGAGCGAGATTATATCTTGAATGCCAATGCCAACGCAGGTACAGCGGAGGTTCGCTTAGGACTAGATACACTTTTTAGAGACGGCAAAGCCGTATATAATACCAATTGGCAAGATGAAATGTATCGGCAAGGTGCTATCTCCAATTATGAGCTATCATTGAGAGGAGGAAATGACAAAACAACTTACGCGGCAAGTTTGGGGTATTTTAATCAAAAAGGAGTCGTAATAAGCTCAGGATTTGATACTTACAGGGGGCGGTTTAGTATTGACCATCAGGCGTCTAATCGCTTTAAAACAGGAGCCAATATTTTATTGTCAACAGCAAAAAGAGACAGAGTACCCGAAGGAGACGACCTCAATGCGGTGATTACCAATGCCATGAGGATGCTGCCTTTTTCGCCCGTTTATGGCGCTGATGGTAATTATACTTTTGTTGATCAAATCCAGCGACCCAATCCCGTTGGGCTAGCCAACCTCACTTCATGGTTTACAATCAATAATCGCTTAGTAGGAAATATATACGGAGATTATGATATTGGAAAAGGCTTGAGTTTTCGCTCTACTTTAAATATCGATTATTCGGGAACGCGCGACGAACGCTTCACGCCTAGTAGTATTCAAGGAGGTGCAGCACGCCCTGCCACTGCTTCGTACGGGGATGTATTTACTTGGATTAGCGAAAATACCCTTAATTATGCCCAATCCTTCGGTAAGCATAGTGTATCGGGCTTGCTTGGTTATAGTGTTCAGGCTTCCAAAATCTTTAATCTTTCGGCGGCGGGAAATCAAGGTGCTACCGACAATATCACTACCCTAAATGCCGCCGCCACTCCTACGGCAGCCTCAAGCAGTAAGTCTTCGTGGGGATTGGTCTCATTTTATACGCGCTTCAATTATAGTTTCAATGATAGATACCTCATCACTGCTACTCTCCGTCGGGATGGCTCTTCTCGGTTTGGTGCCGACAAGCGTTATGGTTTGTTTCCGTCGGTATCGGTGGGTTGGAGATTGTCAGAAGAGTCATTTATGCGAAATTTGACATTTATCAATGATTTGAAAGTGCGAGCGAGTATTGGAGTGGTTGGCAATCAGTCGATTAGTGATTTTGGTGCGCAGGGTTTGTATAGCACAGGAAGCAATTATGTAGGTAAAGCGGGTATTGCTCTTTCGGCGATTCCTAATCCTAATCTGAGTTGGGAGTCAACTACTCAATCTGATGTTGGGGTCGATTTTTCGTTGTTTAGTAATCGCCTCCATTTTACGGCAGATGCCTATTTAAAAAAGACCAAAGATTTACTTTTACTCGTAAATCTACCGACTACTTCAGGGTTTAGTTCTGCGTTACAAAATGTTGGCGATACCCAAAATAAGGGTTTAGAGTTTAGTATTTCTGCTCAGAATATTACGGGGGCGGTGAAAGGATTGAAATGGAATTCAAGTTTCAATATTTCATTCAATCAAAACAAAATCATAAAACTCTCCAACAACAATGCCGATATCATCCAGACAAGTTCGGATGCTACTTTCTTCAGTACAAGTCCAGTGGGAATAGGGCGATTGGGGCAGCCTATTGGTGTTTTTTATGGATATGTATACACAGGTAGAGTATATGCTACGACCGATGAAGCCAAGGCTGCTAATATGAGAGATGGTAGCCCTACAGGGCCTTTATATGTGGCTGGTGATATGATTTACAAAGATTTGAATGGAGATGGGGTTATCAATGATGCTGATAGGACGATCATTGGGAATGCGAATCCTAAATTTATCGCTGGGCTAACCAATAATTTTACGTTCAAAAACTTCGATTTATCAATCTTCCTACAGGCTTCGTATGGCAATGATATCTACAACCAAACCCGACAATCATCCAACCGCAGTTTTGTTTATAATGCCGCTACTACCGAAGTGCTTCGAAGCTGGCGCAAAGAAGGTGATGTCACTGATGTACCAAGAGGTACCCCTAGTACTATCGGCAGAAATGGCCTAGTATCTACGCGGTGGATAGAAGATGGTTCCTATTTACGCGTAAAAACCGCTACTTTGGGCTATACAGTGCCTGCGGTACTTCTAAAAAAACTTGGAGTCGATAATGCACGCATCTATGTATCTGGACAAAACCTCTTCACTTTTACGAAGTATTCGGGTATGGACCCTGAAGCAAATTTTCGGACAGGGCTGCCCTTGTTGCAAGGTATTGACTTGGGTACTTATCCACAGGTACGTACCATTACTTGTGGTATAAATTTAGGATTTTAAAAACTCTTACTGGTTGACCATCATATTGACTGGTTTGTAAATCAACAAAGCGCATGAAAAAATTCATATATACTATTTTTATCGGAACTGCATTAGGGATATTTAGCAGTTGTACAGATTCGATTCTTGACCAAAAGCCCTTGAGTGCTTTGACCCAAAATTCCTTTTTTCAAACAGCAGCCGATGCTGAAGCGGCGGTGTTGGCCTGTTATGACGCTTTACAAGGCGACGAAGTGCGTCGGATTGCGTGGGGAGATGCCCGTGCCGACAATCTCAAAATCCCCTTAGAGGCTATCGGCGCTACTGACCCCGATATGCTGGAGTTTCAGAAAGACAACATCAGCAGTAGTAGTGGGAACGGCAACTGGGCTAAATTCTATAACGGAATCAACAAAGTAAATAATGTTTTAGCTCAGGTCCCTACCATCAAAAGCCCTACTATCACGAGCGTAAAAAATCGGATCATGGGAGAAGGATATTTTTTGAGAGCGTTTCATTATTTTAATCTTGTACGTATATGGGGAGCAGTTCCGTTGATAGTAGAGCCTACGCTCTCATTGGACAAAGATTTGCAGCCTTTTCGTACTCCTGCCGATAAAGTACTGGAGCAAGTCGTCACGGATCTCAAGCAGGCGGAGACCTTATTGCCGGTGGCTTATGCCTCCAATATCGAAACCCGAGGAAGAGCCACGCGGGGAGCCGCTCAAGCATTGTTGTGTAAAGTGTATTTATGGAGAAGTTCTTATCTCCAAACCAACGAGTGGCAGTTAGCTAGCGATTATGCAGATAAAGTACTCGCCAATACCACCTATTCTTTGGTATCGGGAGCCAATTATGGGTCGATTTTCACCGCTAAAAATACCGCTGAATCTATTTTTGAGCTACAGTACAATTATAACAACCAAGAAACCAATGCACTGGCTTCTTACTTTTTGCCTCGTAGTAGCAAAGTCCAAACAGGCGGAAACCAAACGCTGATTCCCACCCCAAAACTAGTAGAGGCTTTTGAAGCGGGGGATCTTCGAAAAACGGCTAGTATTTTTTACAGTAATCCCACAACAGACCAGTTCCCTAATCTCCCCACAGTAGCTAAATATACGGGTACTGTAGTAGGAAGTGCACGGTTTAGCGATAGCAATTTCATCTTTTTGCGTTTGGCCGATGTTATTTTGATGCAGGCCGAAGCTTTGGCTCAACTTGGAAAAACAGCCGAAGCGGCAGTACTCATCAACCGTATTCGCAATAGGGCTGGGTTGAGCAATACTACCGCAACTTCAAAAAACGACTTGCTTACCGCGATAGAGCAGGAGCGTTTTGTTGAGCTTTGTTTTGAGGGGCATCGCTGGTATGACTTACTCCGCACTGGTCGCGTAAAAGCGGTTTTGGGAGTAGATAAAAAAGCCTTTATGCCAGTATTTTATACTGAAATCATGCTTAATCCTAACTTATTACCTCAGAATCCCGGGTATTAAAGAGGGGTTATACTATTTTCAATTTTACTAAAAAAACGTTGTTGTATGTTTTTAAACTTCCGAAAAACGCACCTTATTTTGGGATTGTGGATACTAGTACAACAGGGAGTGTATGGTCAAGACGGCCGAAACCTGACTACGGGTAGCATCATTCCTGACGAAACCTACAGTGACCAACCTTATATTGTCAAAACCAACGACGGGGCTTGGCTGTGCGTACTGACTACTGGCTCGGGACACGAAGGGGCATCGGGGCAGCACATCATCACCCAACGAAGTTTTGATCAAGGCAAAACTTGGGTGGACAAGCGAGAAGTGGAGCCTGCCGATGGCCCCGAAGCTTCGTATGCCGTTTTGCTTAAAGCTCCTTCTGGACGGGTGTTTGTATTTTATAATCACAACACTGATAATATTCGAGCAGTCAAAGCAGATAATCCTCCTTATAAGGACGGCTTGGTAAAACGGGTGGATAGTCAAGGGTATTTTGTGTTTAAATACTCAGACGATAACGGAAAAACATGGTCTCCTCAGCGAGTTAGAATTCCGATTCGTAATTTCGAAATTGATCGCAAAAATCCTTATGGTGGTACAATCCAATATTTTTGGAATGTGGGGAGAGCCTTTACTTATCGAGGGGCCGCCTTTGTACCAGTGCATAAAGTAGGCGGCTTTGGCGTTGGTTTTTTTACATCAAGCGAGGGCGCACTTCTGCGAAGCCCAGATTTACTGACTGTTAGCGACCCTACCAAAGCTACTTGGAATACCCTTCCCGATGGAGATATTGGCCTCAGAACACCCGATAAGGTGGGTGGCCCAATTGCCGAAGAGCAGAATTTTGTGGTACTAAGCGATGGCTCGTTTTATTGTGTTTATCGTACTATCGATGGACACCCTGTATATACTTATAGCCGCGATGGGGGGCATACATGGGAGTCGCCGCAATATCTTCGCTATGACAACGGAAGGTTAGTAAAACATCCACGGGCGGCCAATTTTGCTTGGAAATGCGAAAATGGCAAATATCTCTATTGGTTTCACAACCACGGAGGGCGTTTTATTAGAGAGCATCCCGACCGCCGCAACATGGCTTACGAAGACCGTAATCCTGCTTGGCTAATGGGCGGTATAGAAGCCGATTCTCCCAAAGGAAAAATCATTAGATGGACTCAGCCCGAAATCTTGCTGTACGACGATGACCCACTCATTCGAATGAGTTATCCTGATTTGATAGAAGAAAAAGGGGATTACTATATTACTGAAACCCAAAAAGATATTGCCCGGATTCACAAAATCGACCACAAACTGCTTGCTGGTTTATGGGAGCAATTTGACAATCGTGCTCGAACCAAAGAAGGGTTAGTATTAGACTGGGTATATCAAAAAGAAGGATTGCCACATACGCTTGCTGCACCAACGTTACCCGTTTTTTATAAACGGGATACCCAAAAATTGGAGCAACCAGGGATGAATGTTCCGAATGGATTTACAATTGACTTGGTATTTACCTTAAACAAAGCAACCCCAAATCAGATACTTGCAGACGCCCGCGATAGTCAAGGGAAAGGTTGGTATGTACAAATCACCCCTCAAAAAACGGTGGAATTGGTCATGAATGATGGTCGTATGCAATCATCTTGGGCTTGTGATGAAGGACTACTGACCGAAAATCAACCCCACTATCTAAGTATAATAGTAGATGGGGGACCCAAAGTCGTGGCTTTTGTGGTAGATGGCCTCTTGAACGACGGAGGCGAGACACGACAGTTTGGGTGGGGGCGTTTTAGCCCTTATTTAAAATCGGCAGCAGGGGCTTCTCAGCTCACGGTTGGAAAAAATTTGACCGGCAAAATCTCTCAACTATCAATTTACAACCGTGCGCTTACTATCTCGGAAGCCATTGGAAATTATAGGGCTTACAAAAGATAAAAACCATTTTTTTAGGAAAATACACATTTAAAACCAACTCAAAAATTCATGAACTTGAAACGCTCCATGATAAATGCTAGTGTTCATACGGCCAAAACCGTCGTAGCACACTTTGGGGTTTATCTACCTTCTTTTGCTTACTGGACAGAAGAACAGTGGCTCGACGCTGGCTCCGAATACGACGAAATTCGGGATTGTATGCTTGGCTGGGATGTGACTGATTTTGGTAGTAAAGATTTTTATAATATTGGTCGGACTTTATTTACGGTTCGAAATGGGCGTTTAAATCGGCAAGGGTATCCCAAGCAATATGCCGAAAAATGGCTTATTGACCCTGAAAATCAGCGTGCTCCAGCTCACTTTCATCTATCAAAAAGAGAGGATATTATTTGTAGAGCGGGGGGGAATATACTCGTTCAGCTCACCAAGGCCGATATAGAAGGCAATCCATCCAGCGAAACCTTTCTGACGCAGGTAGATGGTTGTACTCGCCGTTTAGGTCCAGGCGACATTGTGCGCTTGCGTCCGGGAGAAAGCCTAACGATTCATCCTCGGACGATTCATCAATTTTGGGGCGAAGAAGGTACCGGATGGAGGGTAGATGGAGTAGGATATACGCTTAGTTCAGAGATTTCGAGCGTGTGCGACGACTGGAACGATAACGTCTTTTTGGTTGATTACGGAGTACGGTTTCCGGAGATTGAAGAAGATGAACCCAGAAATTGTTTTTTATGTCATGAATACCCCGCTGCGGTGGTTGAAAGTTGATTTTTGCTCGTAAAAAATATTTTAAAGAAAAAAATATGCCTCATCGTTTGTCGATTGTTTTGCTCATTTTGGCTGGATGCGCCTTGGTTGGTGTAGGAGTTTTTTGGATGCTCGATTATTTTGTGGCGATTGGTCCATTTGTGTTGATAGGTCTCACTGGTTTGGCGCTTGCCTTTAGAGGATTTGAACGCCTAAAAGGATTTTCCTACACCCTTTGGATTCTGACAGCGGTGAGTCTTGCCATGTTTTATCCACAGTATTTTTTTACGGTAGGAGATTTCCAGCTTAAACGCCTGATTGTGCCTTTTGTACAACTGACCATGTTTGGGATGGGGGCACATATGAGTTTTGAGGATTTTAGAGGGGTCGTAAAAATGCCAAAAGGTGTACTCATCGGCATAGCTTGTCATTTTATAGTGATGCCTCTGGTAGGTTATACCTTGTCGCATTTGTTTGGTTTTCCACCAGAGATTGCGGGAGGGGTTATTTTGATAGGCTGTGTATCGAGTGCAATGGCCTCCAATGTAATGTCTTACTTGTCGAAGGCCAATCTAGCTTTGGCCGTAACGATTGGTGCCTGTTCTACCATTCTTTCGCCTTTTGTGACTCCTTTCTTGATGAAATGGCTAGCCGGACAGTTTGTAGAAGTGGACATTGCCCATATGATGATTGATATTACCAACATGATTATCATCCCTATAGTGGCAGGTTTTATTTTTAATCTTTTTTATTTCGGCAACGAAACCCCACGCGTCCGAACATTGCAGCTAGTAGGATTTGCTGTGCTTATCATAGTGGTCAACTTATTGATGATGTTTGTGATGAAATCGGACATGACGGGGCTAGCGGTATCGCTATTGAAATCCTTCGGATGGTTTTATCTCTTGCCCATGATAAGTGCTATTGTTTTCAAAAGACAGAAAGTGAGCCGATTGAAGTTGGAAAATATGCTATCGTTTATGGCGATGTTGGGAATCGTTATCAATACTGTTATCATTACGGCCTCGGGGCGCGACAATCTCTTGCAAGTGGGGGGATGGCTGATTATTTCCTGTTTACTACACAATTTAATCGGATTGAGCGTGGGATATTTTACGGCTTTACTGTTTGGTTTGCCCGAACGAGATCGTCGTACCATTGCGTTTGAGGTAGGAATGCAAAATGGGGGAGTAGCTACGGGCTTGGCATTACAAATGGGCAAAGTCGCCACTGTAGGTCTTGCATCGGCTATTTTTGGGCCTTTACAAAATGTCACTGGCTCGGCTTTAGCCAATTGGTTTAAAAAGCAACCTACAGATAGCGTCACCTCGGAGGTAGAAGAACCAATTTTGAGTAAAACTTGATTTGTTTGAGAGGGGAGGGGGCTGCCCTTCCCCTCCATCAATATTTTTGAGTTTATTGCCCTCTACTCATCTGCCTTTTTGAACATCGTTTTTCTTTTGAGGTAAAAACTTAGGGACTATTTTTTTCAAATTGGAAATGAAATCAATGTTTGATTCATCTCAAGTTTCTGCGTGTTTGAAGGGGCTTTTTTCGTCTTAGGAAAAGGAGCGTTGAGGGCAAGCTTGAATCCATTTTGTAGTCACTCCCAAAAACCCCTACCTTTGCGTCATGAAAATTTACTGGCGCATTTTACAGTATGCACGCCCTCTAAGCCGATATGTAGGGCCTTACTTTTTTACTTCATTATTGGGGAGCTTGTTTGGTGTACTCAATTTTACCTTGATTCAACCCCTCTTGGATGTTCTTTTTGGCAAAGCCCAGATTCCTGCCAAGCTTGTATTTCCAACATTTAGATTTGATGCTGAGTATCTGGTAGATTTATTTCAATATTATTTTGGAAATGCCATCCAGAATTACGGAAAGTTGGGGGCTTTGCAGTTTGTGTGTGGCGCTATCTTGCTTTGTGTTTTTTTAGCTAATGTATTTCGGTATATATCGATTCGCATCATCGAAAATTTTAAAGCCCATACGGTGGCCCAACTTCGACAAGCTGTTTTTGACAATGCCATTCGATTGAGCCTTTCTTTTTTTTCCAACGAGCGCAAAGGCGACTTAATAGCCCGCGTCACTACCGATGTACAAGAAATAGAAAACTCTCTCGGGCGAGCCTTCAGTGCGTTGTTTAAGGAGCTTTTTACCCTGATTTTTTATTTTGTTACGTTGTTTGCCATGTCGGTAAAGCTGACGTTTTTTACATTGGTGGTGATTCCATTGTCAGGGGTTATTATTGGGAGTTTAGCCAAAAAACTCAAAGAATCTGCCTCGGAAGTGCAGCAGCGACTCAGTAACATCATCGGCGTGTTGGACGAAACTTTTGGAGGAATTCGGGTGGTGAAAGGATTTAATGCCGAAAAAGTAATCAAAAAACGGTTTGAAAATGAAAATCAAAGTTATCGTCATGCGCTGCTGAAAATGGTCTTTCGCCAAGAGCTCGCCCCTCCTATGTCAGAGTTTATGGGGGTGTCGGTGGTAGCGGGGATTTTATTGTATGGTGGTTCGATGGTTTTGTCCAACAACTTTGAGCTTTCACCTTCTACTTTTGTTACTTACATCATTATTTTTTCGCAGGTATTACGTCCAGCTAAAGAGATTTCCAACGCCATCAGCGGAATTCAGCGCGGCGTGGCTTCGGGCGAGCGTATCATGAAACTAATAGATACCCCTATTGAAGTAAATGATAAACCAGGAGCTTCCCAAATTCATGGTTTTGAAAATATGATTGAGGTCAAAAATGTGTCTTTTGAGTACGAAAAGGGCATTCCGGTATTGCAGGATATTTCTTTTAAAATCAAAAAAGGAAAAACCATCGCTTTGGTAGGTTCGTCGGGAGGAGGAAAATCCACCATTGCCGATTTGATTCCGCGTTTTTATGATCCTACCCAGGGAAAAGTTGAGATTGATGGCGTAGACTTACGAGAGGTAACTACTAAATCGCTCCGCGACCTTATGGGGATAGTGACTCAAGAGTCGATTTTATTTAACGATAGCATTTACAACAATATCGCTTTTGGCACTGAAGCTACTGAGGAGCAGGTGATAGCAGCCGCCAAAATCGCGAATGCGCATCAGTTTATCATTGAGCAAAATGAAGGTTATCAGACCATTATCGGTGACCGAGGTACCAAACTTTCTGGTGGGCAGCGTCAGCGGTTAAGTATTGCACGAGCTATTCTCAAAAACCCCCCGATATTGATTTTAGATGAGGCCACTTCGGCGCTTGATACCGAATCTGAGAAATTGGTGCAAGAAGCTTTAACCAATTTAATGAAAAACCGAACTACGCTGGTAATTGCGCACCGTTTGAGTACCATTCAACATGCTGATGAGATTTTGGTATTGAGCGGCGGAAAAATCATTGAACGTGGAACGCACGACGATTTGTTGATGGAAGAAAAAGGCTTTTATCGCAAACTCAGTCTGATGCAAAACTAATAGAGGAATTCCTAACCAGACTTTCCAAGTTTTGTTTTGTAGATAGATGTAAACTTGGAAAGTCTTTTTGGTTGGTATGAGTTAGACTTTCCAAGTTTTTACAAGATAAACCGCAGTACTTCGCCATTTTCCGAAAACAAAATATTGCTTAGATAACCAATCCTTGCGTGGCCTTGTTGGTCAAAAACAATTCTCTCAAAAATAGCTTCAATTTCGTAGGCTTGTACACGCCGATGTATGGGATTGAGTGTGCCGCCGTATTCGCCAGCTTTGGCAAGGGGACTCCACTGTAAATGCGCATCGACGAGGGTGCCGCGTGGCGACATAATGCCTGGATTGCCAAGCCCGCGAAAATCAGTAAGCAAAGGATGATCTAGGCCAAGAGCGTGACCAAACTCGTGCGCTGCCGTAGTAGATTGTCCTAGGTTGTCGGAGGTAATCCAATGCCCCGCGTTGTCTCCTAACCCAAACCCCATGAATGAACGTGTAACATGGTTTTGAGGTTCGATACGTATGAAATTGTATCTAAAATCCGTGTTTTGATACGCCCATCCAAACGCTTGTTCTAAACTAACTATTTCAAAATCAATTTGAAATTTGATAGAGTAGGGAATGTTATAGAGTAGGATAATGCCTTGCGGCTCGTGATACATTTGCCGAATTTCTTCGGTGATTTTGGTGGCTATTGTTGCATTTGCTTCACTTCCATAAAAGAAGAATTTAGCAGAAAGTGTAATGGTCTTGGTTTGTTCGTTAAGAATCGCGAGGGCAGCCATAAGTTATAATATCGATAAGCTACTAAAACTAAGCAGATTCATGTCAAGTGAAAACGCAATTCATGAACGAAAATGATTCGCAAAAAGATATATAATAATACTATGAGATTTACATCGGCAATTCGATAATGAGGATGATGGCATTGTTTGACAATGCTTCAAATTCAACTTCCGATATTTGCGAAAGAGCCAAGCCATCACGAGGATGTAATAAACGGTTTTGTACTTCAAATGCCCCCTCAATCACAAATACAAATACTCCGTGAGCTTCGTCTAATAAGGGATACGTATCTTGGACGCGACCATCATAACGGCCAATCCACCCTTGGGCTTGGGTTGCAAAAAGTGGGTTAAGCTGGTTTTTGGTCCTAAAATCAAAAGTGAAATTGTTTGAATGAGGAACAAACGTATCGCTTTGATTTTTAACCCAAATTTGTAAAAAATTGATAAGCTCGTCAGAATAGGGATTGGTAATCTTGTAAGTAAACCCTTCAGGGGCATTTAAAATTTGTACTTGACCTGCTTCCAAGATACCTGCTTCTCCTAAACTATCTTCATATTCTATCGCTCCTACCAAAGGCAACAAAATAACGTCCATGTTTTCCTCAACTTGTAGGGAAAGGCTCTTTTGGCTGGCGAGGGTATCGTCATTAAAAACCTGTAGTGCGCCGAAAGGCTGACGATGCTCTACACGGTATTCTCCAAAATTGAAAGTATGAAAACTGCGAAACCAATCTACTTCAGAACGGCCGCGTTGATCCGCCAAAAAAATGGTAGCTTCAGGTTGGGAAATCATAGGGTAAGTGCTTTTTGAAAAAATGAAATACTTAGATTAGGTTGTAAATCAATAATGTCTGTAGCAACATCTATGCCATTTTTGATTGCTTCAGTTTGATTTCCATAGGCAACCAAAAGATGGTCGCCTATGGAATCAATCCAAGTAAGAGGTTCACTATAAAAATAAATAGCGACTTTGTGTTCGGCTTTATTTTGAACGTGAGAATGGATAAGCTCAAATTTAAAACGCTTAAATGAAAGACACAACTTCCCATGTACATTGACTATCTCTGGCATGATATCTTTTAGTTGCTTGAGATATCCAATAGCTGCTGTACTCACCATACCATGAATTTGGTGGGCTTGGGGAATATTATCTTCTAAAGCCTTTAAAGTTTTGTATTGTCCCTCAGGGTCAAAGTATTGTGCTCTCATAAAAAACTCTAGATAAGTGTCGTCAAACACGAACTTGTCCCATGCTTTTTGGGAAGAAGCATCAATCACTTTTCGATAACATAAACTGATAATGCCTTTCATGGTTTAGGCGCTTACTACTATAGTGTGAGTGAGGGCATATCCGTTGGCGACGCTACCTGTCACGGTAGCTAATTCGTTGGTATAACCATCGCTAAATACATTGTCTCTTTCGTTGGTAGTGTCGGCTTTTCCTTTGGTGTAAAAATTAGTAGCCGTCGTAAACACAGTATCGCATACCGTGGCAGGAAAAGCAATCTGGGTTACTAATAATGATTTGCCACTAGCGTTATAAATATGAACATGGATATGCACGGCTCTTCCCGAATACCATCCCGGAAAAATCGTTGTGAAAGAGACTGCCCCACTAGCATCAGTAGTTTGGCGACCTCTCAAGAAGTGTACCGAAGTATAATTGGTACTTTGCATGCCTGTACCACCGTATTCAGAATAATTGCCATCTTTATCGCAATGCCAAATATCTACTATGGCTCCTTCTAAAGCTGCGCAACTGGTATTTTTGTTTTTGATAGTAATAGCCACAGTCATCGGAAGACCCGTACGGTCTGAGCGAATGTCTTTCATGACAAGCGAGCTAGGAGTTTTGGTAGGGAAGGGACCTTCGGTTTCGGAGGGAGTCACGTCGCAGGTGCCGCCCGTAGTTCCATTGGTGGAGCCTTGGTTAGTAGTAGTGCCTCCAGTAGTAGTGGGGTCAACGCTGTCTTTGCTGCAAGCTCCTACCAATGGGGCTACGGTAGCGATTCCTAAGACTGATAAGCTTCTTTTCAAAAATTCCTTACGTTCCATGTTCTTAGTGTTTATTGGGAGATGTGATTGTGTTTCACTTACTAATACGTTGGAGACTCTGATGACGTTGTATCGTGGCTCCCAATTGAGGTAAATGACGTTTTTTTTGCGGTGAATTTTACTTTATGGCAGGTGCTTTGACCACTAAATCACGCACCGATTTTTGGTCTAATGGACGATTGGAGGCTTCGGTTTCGGCCGATAGACGAGCTTGTGTGGTAGTAGCAAAGCTCCCTGTTTGAATATAAGCCAAAGCACTAGCGAGGCAGCTTTCGAGCGGGTCGCCCCAGTTTTTATCGAGTCCATCGGCTACGTCGGCATCCACTGCGATCCCACTATAGTAATCCCCCACATTCTTGGCGTTGACTGTTTTGAAGGCTATGGGAGCTATGACATAATCCATCACTTCAAAACCATACATTCCAACGGGTTTGCCGTGGGTGGTTTTGCCGATGGTTTTCACGTCGAGGTAAGGTTTGAGATTGTTGATGAGTAACTCCGACGCGGAGGCCGATGCGGCTGAGGTAATAAAAAATATCCGTGAGAGATTGAGCGAACCTGTTTTTGAGAATCGGATGGTTTCGTTCCAAGCCGAAAGTTTGGTATTGTGAAGATAGCTAAACATCACCGACGATCGACTAACCGAACTAGGAGCAAGGGCATTGGCAAGCATGGTTTGGGTGTCTACATCTCCGCCTCCATTGTAGCGTAAGTCTACAATCATTTCATTGACACCCGCCGCTTCGAAAGTGCTTAATACAGTTTTGAGTTCGTTTTGAGATGGTGTTCCTGTAAAACTATTAAACACAAAATACCCTACCTTTTTGCCTGCTACTTCATATACTTTATTATACAATACCGTATTGAGCGTATAGGTGGCGGTCGTAAGTGGGGTTGTCACAGTACTACCGTCAGGTTTTTGGAAACCAAATGTAGTGGAAGTCGCTTCATAAAAAGCACTTATGAGGGCATCGTCCGAAAGGGATTTGACAGATTGCCCGTTGACAGTGGTGAGTTTCCAGCCGCGTTCGATACCTGCTTTTCCCGCTGGCGATTGGGCATAGACATACCTTACTCTTAGGTCGTTGTTGGCATCATATTTAATCCAAAACCCAAAGTCGCTCGTTTCGCCATCGGAAAAATAACTGTTGAACGAGCTCGCTTTTTCTACAAAAGACCATTGGTCGAGCGGTTGATAAGCCCGGAGTGCATCCATTTCACTTTCGGGAGTAGCATAAGAGCGAGGATTGAAGTTGGAAGGAAGTTTATCATACCACAGGTAGACATCCTGCATGTACGCCCATAGAGAATCGCGAATGTCGGCGCTAGTAGTGGTAGTAGTGGTAGTAGTGGTGGGTGTTGTATTTTGGGGGGCGGGATCGTTTTGTTTGCAACTCACTACCATCAAAGCGAAGGCTATCAAACTCCCCACGGTGAATTTTGCAATGTTACTCATTGTCTGTTTTTAGTTTAAAGTGGAAGAAAAACAGGGAGAGCTATGGCAAATTCAAATAGAGAATAAGGGTAAAAGCGATTGACAAAACTTATAAAAATTGTCTTTTGACAATACACAGTACGCAAGGTCACAGTCGGGCGTTGCTAATGGTAATTATTTTTAGAAAAGCCTTCCTAAATCAAACAGATAATCACAAATGATGTATTCTTGAGATTTTAGGTTTGAAAACGTTTGAGAAAATCGGCTTCGTAACTTGCACTTATGGGAATTTCTTCGCCTTGGAGCATGATCATTTTGTTACGAACAGATTCAATCCGTTTGAAAGGGACGATAAAAGACCGATGCACCCGCATAAAATCCGCAGCAGGGAGTTTTTCTACCATTGTTTTCATGGTCATGCGGGCTACGATTGGTTTGCCAGTATCAAGGTGGATTTTGAGATAATCGTCCAAACCTTCGATAAATAAAATCTCAGCAAAAGCAATCTTATAGACCCGATAATCGGCCTTGATAAACAAATACTGAGGCGTTTCGGGTATGGAGGATGCATTTTTAAGAAATTGATGATAATCTTTAGCTTTATGTGCAGCCTGTATGAAACGTTCGAAAGTAAAAGGTTTCAATAAATAATCAACAGCATTGAGATTGAAGCCTTCTACCGCGTACTCTGCATAAGCCGTAGTGAAAATGACCATTGCTTCTTTGGGCAGGTTTTTATAAAAATCAATACCCGACATAGACGGCATATTAATATCCAAAAAAATCAAATCTACCTCCTGATTGGTAAGGTGAGCGAGGGCTTCGTCGGTACGCAAAAATGTTTTTTCAAGGGTAATAAAATCCACTTGACCACAAAAGTGTTTGATAACCCGTAAAGCAGGAGGTTCGTCGTCTATAGCAACAGTTTTGAGCATATTGTAGCACAGGCTACCAGCCTGTCAATAAGTTTTTTAAATGCCAATAAATATGTAGCACAGGCTACCAGCCTGTAAATGAATTATAATATAATACAATCTACCAGTCTGTAAATAAATTTCACACGCGTCAGCCCATCAGTGAATCGTTATAAAAAACGTATCAACCCAACTCCAACGTCAACTCTACCGTAAAATCCTCCTCAGTTTCATTAACAACCAATAAGTTTTTGTTAGGATACAGCAACCCTAGTCTTGTTTTGGTGTTTTCAATACCAATACCGCTAGAGGTTTCTTCGTCATGAAATCTCCTTACTTTTTTGTTGAAAGTATGTAAATGTAAAATACTTTTTTCAATCGAAACATGAACCTTCACAATTGATTTTTCTTGGGGATTGATACCGTATTTAAAAGTATTTTCGATAAAAGAAATCAAAATGAGCGGTGCAATTTGGAGGCCATTAGGATTTCCTTGGCTTTTAAAATCAATATCGGCGGTTTCGTCGAGGCGTAGTTGTTGGAGAGCTACGTAATTTTCAATGTATTCAAGTTCTTTAGCCAAAGGCACTTTTTCGGTATCTGCCTCACGCATCACATACCGCATCAAAGCGGCGAGTTTTACGACTACATCGGCAGTACGGGGCGACTGCTCAATCGCCAGTGAATAGATTGTATTGAGCGTATTGAACAAAAAATGAGGATTGATTTGGGCTTTCAAAAACGAAAGCTTGGTGTTTAGATTTTCGCGTTCGGTTTGGCGGAGTCGCTCGTTGATTTGAAGAGAAAGAGACACAAAAATGCCCACTAAAAACAAAAACAAGGCATGACTCAATTCAAACCCCACAGGAGGTTTTTGTTGATGTGTGGGGGGGGCGGGGGGCGGGGAAAAGTGAGGTGAGGGCGGCAGTGGCACCTCCAAGTGAGTATTAGTTTCTAAAATATCTTGTCTATCTATCGACAATAACATGCCGACGATAATCCCAAACGAAACGCCTATACTCAGGGCATAATAAATATATTTTTGGGTAAAATAAAACTTAGGGATAAGCACATAATAGTTGAGATAAAAAAAACTCAACATCAGGATATACGCAAAAAGATTGGTGCGTTCATGGGGGTTGTGGGCCACTTGCGCTATTTGACGCAGACCATTAGGGGCAAATAGATAAGGCAAAACCAAAAACGATATTCCCAATAATAAATGGATACCTATACGCCAAAAGGGGCTTTTCATGTGTAAATATTTTAAAAAGGGAAATTACAAAACAAAACCGCTTCCTAAAAATGATTGCGGTATTTGCCTAGAAAGTGTCGGTAGATAAGTAATTATAGACTATTTTGGGGTTTTAAAACTATTTCTTACGTTATTATTCAATACCCACTTAAACTATCTTTGAGTTTTATGGCCAATGAAGTAATCCTGCAAATCAGTAGTAAACTTAAAGATTATCGTAAATCAAAAGGAATCACTATTCAGCAGCTTGCCGACCGCGCTCAAGTGAGCAAAGGACTTATATCCCAAATCGAAAACAATCGTACTATTCCGTCGCTTTTGGTACTTATCAACCTGATTCGCTCTTTGGGGGTGGATTTAAATGATTTTTTTGCGGATGTAGAGCAAGCCTCCGAAAGTAAGGTGATTGTGAAAAGAAGTGAAGAGTATCACCCCTTCGAAAAAGAACAGTCAAAAGGTTTTTTGTACAAGCGTGTCATGACGCGCAACATCCAAAATCTCCCTACCGACATAGTTATATTAGAGTTGGCTCCCAAAGCTACGAGGGCTTTTATGGTAAAAACCAATGCCTTTGAATATAAATACATCATCAGTGGTCAGGTAGAGTATATAGTAGGTGACCAAAAGTACGCTCTAAAAGCTGGAGATTCGATTTTCTTTGATGCCAATCTCCCCCACAAACCTATCAACACAGGCGATACGACGGCCTTGATGCTAGTGATGTACTTCTTTAAAGAATAATCGCCTTATCTTTGCGGGGTTGATTATCCTCAAAAATTACATGAAAAAACTACGCGCCATTTTTTTATTGCTTGTCTCTTTTTCGGCCTTGGGGCAAATGCCATCCGAAGAGAAGGTTATCAAACACATCAAATACCTCTCCGTCGATAAAATGAAAGGGAGAGGTACCGGAAGCAAAGAAAACGCCAAGGCGGCTCATTACATCACCAAGAACTTTAAAAAACTAGGTCTCAAACCACTCGGAACCAACGGTTTTTTGCAGCCTTTTACGGCCAAAGTGAGGAGAGTAGTGGTGCCTGATAGCATTCGTCAAGCCAACAATGTACTGGGGTTTTTGGACAATGGTGCGCCTTATACGATTGTGATTGGGGCACACTACGACCACTTGGGAGAAGGAAAGCAAGGTAGCTTACGTGACCCCAAAGCCGTGGGGCAGATTCACAATGGCGCCGACGACAACGCTTCAGGGGTGGCGGGGCTGTTGGAATTAGCACGTTATTTTTCTAAAAACGAAATCAAAGAACCTTACAATTACCTTTTTATCGCTTTTGGCGCCGAAGAATTGGGATTGGTGGGTTCGAGGTATTTTGTAAACAATCCGACGCTTCCTTTGGACAAAATCAACTTCATGGTCAATATGGATATGATTGGACGCTACAATGCCGACCGTGGGGTAGGAATTGGAGGATACGGCACAAGCGATGCCTGGCCGGAAGTGTTTAAAGGAGTGACAGGAAGTGTCAAGTTCTTTACCGACCGCTCGGGTAGCGGCGGTGCTGACCATGCGTCGTTTTATGCCAAAAAACTCCCTGTATTGTTTTTCCACACAGGCGGGCACGACGATTATCACATGCCTACCGACGACTGGGAGAAAATAGATATAAAATCAGAAGTAGGGATACTGGAAATAGAAATAAAACTCATCGAAAATGCCATGAAACTTCCCAAGTTGAATTTTACGGAAGCAAAGTAGCTGCTGTTTTAGAAAAAAACAGGTTGTAGGATTTTTTTCAGAGCTAAGACACAAAATCTAAATTTTAGAATTCTACCTTAAATTTTTGCCTTATGCTGCTTTATAGAAAGTAAAGTATCAACAACCTCCTTTTTTTATTTATGAATTCTTCTATACGTATTATGGTAGCCGTGGCTTTGGTCGGTACGGCGGCTTCGTTGACAGCCTATAAAAGCGACCCCTCTGCTACTCGCAACAAGCCTAAAAATGTAGATATAAAAGTGCCGACTGGCTTTTCGGTGAGCTTGTTGGCCGAAGACCTCGAAACGCCCCGCCACTTGGCTGTTTCGAAGGGTGGCGATATTTATGTCAAAATCAATAAACTCAAAGATGGCAAAGCTATTTATCGCCTTAGAGATACCAATGGTGACGGGGTGATTGATGAAAAAATCGGCTTTGGAGATTACAAAGGCTCGGGGATTTTTATCCGTGACGGCTATTTGTATGCTTCTTCTAATACGGGAGTGTATCGCTACAAACTCAATGATAAAGAAGAGGTGATTGACTACAACAATCCTGAGTTGATCGTAAAAGGACTAGTAGCAAAAGGGCGGGACGAAGCCAAAAACATAGCCGTCGATAAAAATGGCTACGTGTATGTAAACATAGGCTCTCCTGATGAAATATGTAAAGACCCTCGTACCAACAAAGGTATAATCCCGTGCCCGTTGCTGGATTCGGTGGGAGGAATTTGGCGTTTTAAAACCAATCAGCTCAATCAACAATACAGCGATGGTGTAAAGTATGCTACCGGACTCAAAAATGTAGTAGGGTTAGACTGGAACACAAGCTCTAATTCGCTTTTTGTGATGATGCATGGTCGTGGTAAGTTTCATGATACTTTTCCGCAATATTATTCGCCCCAAGACAGCGAAAAGCTTCCTGCCGAAACCATGTATGAAGTTCATGAAGGTGATGATGCGGGTTGGCCATATGTGTATTATGACCCTTTCCAGAAAAAGAAAATCCTTTGTCCGGAGTATGGGGGCGATGGTAAAAAAACAGGCGGTGAAAAAGCGATTGACCCCGTGGCGGATTTTCCAGCGCACTTAGGCCCCAATGCCTTGCTTTTTTATACTGGAAAAATGTTTCCTGCCAAATACAAAAATGGCGCTTTTATCGCCTTTCACGGCCAATCGCCCGTGCTCAAAAAAGGATACATGGTAGCTTTTGTTCCTTTCAAAAATGGCAAACCTTCTGGTAAATGGGAGATTTTTGCGGACAATTTTGCCGGAACCGATCTCGCCAAACCTACAGGCCCTGTACAGCATCGTCCTTGCGGCCTCGCCCAAGGCCCCGACGGCTCTCTGTATGTAACCGACGATTTGAATGGTGCATTGTTTCGTATTAGTTATAAAGCCCCTAAGAAATAGCACATTGCACTAGCCATGGATCATTTCGAATGTAGATGGTTCGCAAAAAACCTTCTGATTTGTGTTTGAGTAGGTACTATCTCTCAAATGTAAACAGAAGGTTTTTGGCTTATTAATGTTCCGCGATGCTCTGCTAGATTAAGCTTCTGTTTGACTTCTCCGAAGTCGTTTGTTTTTGTGGGAACTTGTTGGCTACAAACTTTGAGCCTCTCCGAGGCCAAAAAAGTGGTAGCATTCGTAAAAGATGTAATGTTACGTTACACTGGAAACAGCGATAAATAATGCTCAGAATCTTCCAAAATACCAGCACTTTGGGCATAAAACGAAGCATCAGTTTCATAGACTCCTTTTTGGGTTTGTGTCCATGAGCCGTTGGCTTTGGGATGGTAGCTCATCAGTTTGTTCCAATTTTTATAATACTGATGTCCGTTGGTTTCTTGAAGCCCGATAGTCATGCCCGGAAAAGACGGTAAACGCGCCGCCACCGACTTATTCCAATCTACCAAAATAGGATTGACAGTGAGGTCGGCACAGAAGCAGGGGATGTTTTTTTCGTAAGCAAGTTGGGCGATTTTCATGGTCATACTGAGCGTCTTGGCAATGGCCTTGACCGCAATCGCCGCGTAGCCTTGCTCAATACGCCGCGCGGCATCTTCTACGGTGTGAGCGCTTTCGTCGGCGGCGATTCTGACGCCCAAGTCTCCTACAAACACCTCATTGCTTTCTTCAAAAGGCTCTTCTACCACGGCGATTTGGTCAAAAGCACCGATTTTTTTTGCATGGTCCAAAAACCTCAATAGTGTGTCTTTGTGCTCGTATCGACCATTGGCATCAAAATAATAAGGGATTTTGCCTGTCTTCGTATAAGGAGTCTCGTAATGACCAATGGCTTTATGAACGGCACTGAGAAAGGCAATGTCTTTTTCCAACATTTCTTTTTGCGTACCTGCTGCGCCGGTTTTGAGTTTCATGATAAAATACCCTTGGTCGGCAGCATTTTTGATTTGCTCAGCGGTAGTGCCTACGCTAAAAGACGGGATACTCGCTACTTTGGAGTGCCGATTTGATAAGCCTCCACGATAAGCAACGGGAATGATTTCGTCAAAAGTTTTAAGATTATTTTCGTGAGCATAGAGCATCCAAGCGGCGTTGTCAACACATACCAAGGCATTGAGTGCAAAGGTCTTGCGGAGGTCGCTAATGCCCGTGATTTTTTTGCCATAAGCCAATACTTGCGGCAAAAGCTCTTCCATGAGCATTACGGGATTGGTAAAGGATTGGCCTTTGACGAGCTGGAGGGTGTGCTCACTCATGGCATACATGAGGGCATTGCCAGCGCTTTCAGAATGCCCCGCAAACACGCGCGCATCTGACCACAATACGCCTTGGGTTCCCAAGCCTACTTTTCGTATACCACTATTGGATTCCAACATCGCCGCGACTTGCCAACTATCTGTGATCGCACTTCCCTTGAATCGGTAAGGTGTCAAAGGCTCACGTTCAAAATTGGCACTTACGTTTTTGATATGAATGTTTTTTTCGGCAAATCCTACCAGAGAAGGTTCACTCATACCTACGGCCACTATCGAGGCACTGTATTTCATAAATTCTCGGCGATTGAGGGGGGCGTTGTCAAGCATTTGGATAGAAAAGGTTTAGGGAATCAATCGGGAATGCGGTTGAGCGTATACCATGCTTCCGACGACCACAAGGCATTACCCGTTTGGCTTTTCAAATCGTCAGGAAGGCGAAAATAAATTACGTGTTCTTTTTTTAAATGAGGGATTTCAAGATAAAGTCGTTTGCGGTCTTTTGAGATAGTCCATTGGGCAATCGACAACGGACTCAAATCCATCTTGGGGCCTCCGTAATTTTTGGTGGGTTCATACCACCATTGTTGAATCAAAAAATCGTTGGGACGAATCTGTTGAGATTCCGCGAGAGGTTGGGTAAATTCTATTTCAAAACCCCGTGGTTTGGCACGTATAGCGAGCATTTCGAAAGTAGATTTGCCATTGTATTTGATTTTTTGAAGCCCTCGTACTTTATCATGCCAGCTCCATCCACCGCCTACCATGCCCACTTCTCCCACGTACAAAGCGCCATCAGGTCCCCATCTAAGTCGATTGATGCCCGCTTCAAAACCTTGCGAAAACCGAAACACTGCTCCTTGGTATTCACCTTTTATTTTTTCTAAAAAATCGCGTTTGATACCGCCATGCGTTACATCGCCGTGTAGTAATTGCCCTGTATAAGGCCCTTCTTTTACCAAAACCGGCTCAGAAGGCGAATTGCCAATCTCATGCTCAGGCAACCAAATAGCAGGTAAAGCCATTTTAGGCGGGGCTTCATTTTGGAGCCATCCCCATTCCATGCCGTGGTATTCGTCTTTTTTGATATGAATGAGTTTATTAGCTGGTAGCCACTGTCCTTGATTGTCGGTCACAAATAGCTCATTATCAACCCCCAGCCCGATGCCATTGGGCGTACGCAGGCCATAGTTGACCGATTCAAAACTACCATCTTTGCTTATTTTGATAGTTCGGCCACGGTCGGGGAGTTGTTTTTCGTCGGGTTTGAGGCGCATTGCCATGGAGAGAGTAGCGTAGAAAAATCCGTCTTTGTGAACCAGTCCAAAGGCAAACTCATGAAAATCGGCCGTCACACCCCAAGCATGACAAACAGCGCGGTATTCGTCGATGATGTCGTCGCCGTTATGATCAATAAGTTGGGTTAACTCTTGTTTTTGAAGTACATATATTTTGCCATCCACCACCTCTATCCCAAGTGGTTCGGCCAAGCCAGAGGCGATGCGTTTGACGGTGATTTTGTTGGTATCGCCGGTAGTGACATTATCCAATACATACACGCCCCCTACGGTGTCCCAAGTGGTGACCAACAAGCGACCATCGGGTAAAAAAGCCATCGCTCCCACACGAGGGTTGAAGTTTTGGGTGTGGAGTGTTTGCAAATCATAACTTGGGTGTACGCCTTCAAGAGGCATCCCAAAGCCGGGCTTGGTAGGGCGAGTGGGAGAGGGGTCTTTAGAGGTGGCAGGTTTAGCGGCGGGAGCAGCTTTGGGTTTTAGCGTAAAGATATAATTGACCATTGCCGTAAGGTCGCCTTCCGTGAGTAAGGCATGTGAATTCATGACGCCATTTCCCCACACGCCCGTGCCGCCATCTCTGATTTTTTCGACGAGCTTTTCGACGGTTTTCTTGTCGTTTGAGTAGCGTTGGGCTACTTTTTGGAAAGAGGGTCCTACTTCGTCTTCGGCGATTTTATGGCAAACAAAACAATCGCTTTTTTCCATCAAAGCTCTTCCTATGTGCGCAAAAGTTTGGACAGGCGCAGGAGGAGTCTGGTCAGGAAGTAGCTCGAATGTGTGAACAAAAGAAGTCGTGGCGTTGGGTGCTAAAACAATCTTGGTCTGAGCAGATTGCAATGTGATTTGTACCCCCTGTGGTACATGAGTTGTTTTGAAAATTCGCTCCAAAGCAGGTTTGCCCTCTTTGTTTTTTACAAATTCGGGTCTTTCTTCTACCCAAATGGTATCGCGAGAGGGAAGGGCAAAAGCATAGTGGAGATAAATCTGCTGATTTCTGAAAACATACCCTTTATAAATAGGCTTAGTGGGGTGCGTTTGTTGAGACATCTGGATGTTCCACCGAAAAGGCTCAAGGCTATCAAGCAGATAAGACGCGCCCCAAGAGGTGGGTTGAACATCTTTTTTGTTGGTATAGGCGGCACCGTCCATCGAGACGCCTCCCTTCCATACTTTATAGATTTTGCATTGAGTCAGATCGTAGGCTAGGTAGCATTCTTTGTCAAGCGCAATCGTGAGCATTCTGGGTTTTTTGTCCAAAACTGACCGAAAGGCCCAAATATCTAACGGGCGTTGAAGGGGGACATGAAAAGGTGAATAACTCGCCGCCATAAACAGCCCGCTACTCCACAGCAACACCAAAATCAAGTACTTTCCCTTCATTTTTGTAATAGGCTAAACCTGAAAAGTCTAAAACTTAGGAAGGCAAAATGAAGACTGATATACTTGATTTGGTGGAAATTTGCTACACGAGGGCATTAAGATTTACGGGTTTTCTTGATGGGCTTCCCGTATTTTTTCATCATTTCTTTGGCGTGATTGCGGCGCACATTTACTTTTTGATTTTTCTCTGATTTTTCGTGGAAAGCACCGCCAAAAGTGTCGCTTTTGACGATTTTTACCTCAATAGTTTTCATAAAACCTTTGGGCTTTTCGTCGTCGGTAAGCTCTTCCGAAATTTCAAGAAGTTTGGGTAAAGGTCGCACGGGAATCGGAAGTTTCATTAAGCTTTCGATAGCTTCTTGTTGTTCCTTTTCTTTTTCGGTCACAAAACTTATCGCAATCCCTTTTTTGTCGGCTCTTCCTGTTCGTCCGATGCGGTGGATATAAGTTTCGGGAAGTTCGGGCAAATCAAAATTGATGACGTGCGATACCTCCGATACATCCAAGCCTCGTGCAATGACATCCGTAGCAATCAGTACTCGACAATCGCCGCTCTGAAAGCGATTGACTGCCTCAAAACGCTGGGTTTGGGCTTTGTTGGAATGGATTACACCTATTTTTTCTCCTAAATCCTTTTCCACTTGCTCGTATAATTGGTCGGCCAATTGTTTAGTTGCCACAAACACCAGCACTTTGTGCATTTCGGGGTCATGTTCGAGCAAAAGCTCTAGTAAATTGACTTTGGTATAAAAGTTAGGGACTTCGTATACCATTTGGTAAATATTGTCGAGCGGTGTACCTGTAGGAGCTGCTTCTACTTTGACGGGATCGTGGAAATATTGAGCCATCAATTGTTCAACTTCATCGGTAATAGTGGCCGAAAAAAGTAAATTTTGACGTTTTTCGGGCAAAGCATCCAAAATCAGTTTTAGCTGGGCACGAAAGCCCAAATTGAGCATTTCGTCGGCTTCGTCGATGATTAATTTTTTGACAACATTGGGTTTGATGACCCCATTTGAAAGCAAATCTACCAAACGGCCAGGCGTGGCAACGAGTACATCCACCCCATTGGAGACTTCCAAAGCTTGTGGTTTTAGATTGACACCGCCGTATACCCCTACTACTCGTAGATTGAGGTAAGTGGAGAGTTTTTTGACCGACTCTACCACTTGGGTCACCAACTCGCGGGTAGGAACCAGAATAATATATCGGGGATTTTTTTCTTTCGAAAACTGATATTGTCGCAAGCAAGGCAGTAAGTAAGCAAAGGTTTTGCCTGTGCCTGTTTGAGCGATTCCGTATACATCTTGCCCCGACATCACCACCGAAAACACTTTTTGTTGGATCGTAGTAGGGGTAGTAAGTCCTAAGTCAGAGAGGGCGTTGAGGAGTGGTTTGTTGAGATTTAATTCTTCAAAAGTCATACCTATGCGGTTAAAATAAACACTAAGGTACTAGGAATCATCCAACTTTTGCATCTTTGTTTGAGAAAGCAGGCGATAAAGAGACAAACTTTTTGGGGCGATATGGTTAGATGGAGCCGAATATGGGGCTTTTCTTTTTGAGCAACTTTCCAAAGATTTAACCAAACGCTATGGAGAAGGGTTTTGTAGAGCCAATTTGCTGTACATGCGTAAATTATACCCGACTTTTCCAAAAAGTGAGACACCGCCTAACGTTTTGATTTGGAGCCATTATTTTGAAATTTTACGCTCAGACAACGAACTCTCAATAAATTCTACGCCCAATAAAATGCACGCGCAACTACTGAAACTCATAGCAGAAAGCATTACCATCACCGATGCTGATCAAGTATTGTGTGAGCAGTATTTTGAACCTGTGCTTTTTCCGAAAAACCGCGTGATAGAAGAAGAAGGCAAAATCCCAAAACACTTGTATTTTGTAGTGTCGGGTTTTGTGCGGCTATTTCACTACAATGACAAAGGCGACGAAGTTACTACTCACATCAATTGTCCTCCGGGATTTATTACGTCCTATTTCAATTTTATCCATCAGACCACAGCCCCCGAAAATCTAGAATGTATTACGGAATGTGCTTTGCTAAGAATCACAAAAGCTAATTTGGAGCTATTGACGCAACAAAGCCCTGCATTCAAAGATTTTAGCATTTCGGTCTTTCAACAATCGCTTGCCTACAACGAAAACCGCTCAAGGGACTTGGCAACGCTAACCGCCGAACAACGCTATCAAAAACTGATTGACAACTATCCGGCCATTTTGCACAACGTTCCGCTCCAATACATCGCTTCTTTTTTGGGGATGAATCCCAAAAGCCTGAGCCGAATACGAAAAGAAATCATTAAGTAACATTTGTGAAGTAGATTGAAGCCTCGTCGATAGAATTTTGTGCCATCATTAAAAACCTTAAAAATATGGCACATCAAAATTTAGCATTGGTCACAGGCGCAAACGGACATTTGGGCAACAATTTAGTACGATTGTTGATTGAAAAAGGCGTGCCTGTTCGGGCGTCGGTTCGTAACCTCAAAAACAGAGAGCCGTTTGTAGGATTGGATTGCGAAGTTGTACAAGCCGACATCACAGATAAGCAATCTTTGAAAAAAGCATTGCAAGGCGTGGAGACGTTTTATGCGGTAGGGGCAGCTTTCAAACTTTGGGCAAAAGACCCCAAAAAAGAAATTTACGACGTAAACCTCTCAGGAACAAAAAATATGATAGAGGCCGCCGCCGAAGCAGGGGTAAAGCGCATTGTATACGTGAGTTCGGTGGCGGCTTTGGATTATTCCAGACTCCCTACCAAAGAACAAAATGGCTATAATCCCGACCGCAGAGATATGTATTACAATTCAAAAAATGACGGAGAAAAACTGGCGTTTGAGTTGGCAAAAAAACACGACATTGAGTTAGTGGCGGTATTGCCGTCAGGAATGATTGGTGGCGAAGCATTTGCCCCGCTCAATGTGTCTTACAACATTATTCACTTGATTTTGAAGAAGCAAATTCCGGTCGAAACCAACATTACCCTCAATTGGATTGATGTAAAAGATGTGGCAGAGGGGTGTTATTTGGCAGCTATAAAAGGCAGAAATGGCGAACGTTATATTTTGGCCAATGAAAAATGTACTTCCATCAAAGAAACCACAAAAATCGCGCAGGAGCTTTTTCCCGAACTGAAAATAAAACTACCCACCGCCGTCCCCAAAACCATTTTGTTTGGGGTGGCGTGGTTGATGGAAATTGGAAGTAAAATAAGCGGTAAAGCCCCTTTGTTGACCACCAAAGATATCGCTATGTTTTCGGGACTTCAGCAAGACTTTGATATTTCAAAAGCACGAAAAGAGTTGGGTTTCAATCCCAAAAACCCAACGCAAGCAGTAAGAGAAGCCATGTACTATTTGCGTGACAATGAAACACGTTTTAATTGACCCAAGAAGGGATAAGCCATCTTTGAGCTCCACTCCCGACACATCTTGAACCTCAAAATGACTGACTGGGGGTTTTCTCGTTCTCATAGGAGGTGTAAACGAAATTAGGTATATTTACGGGGAGGTTGGCTGACATTTTATAGAGACCCTACAATGATAGAAAAAAAATATAAAATATTACTTGACGACAAATTGTTTGGAACGACAAAATTAGAATTTGGCGACCCACCTATGGGTGTTGTATTTGGACAAGTAAACTTTGATAATAAAAGTATCGGATATGACTATATTAAACAATATTGCATTGACAACTTAATTGAAATTCAAACAGATTGCCCAAACGACAATTTGATTTCAACAGGGCAAATTGGAAATCTAAAAGTTTACAATTCTGAAAATTATGAGCTTGTTGGAATAGGGAATATTATTGAAGGAATGGACTCTGAAAAATACACAATAACAATTCTTGGGTTAGACAGTGAAGTTTACGAAAAAGAATTTCCAGAACACATTGCTGAATACAAACAAAAATTAAAGAATTAGCGATGAACAGAAATAACCAGAAAGAAACACTTTACAGAAAGGTAAACACAAAGGTAAGGAATGTAAATCACAATTTCGGTGGCGACTTTAAATATTCAAGACACAAGAAAAAAGAAACTTTGGAGCAAACCAAAGGAACAATGTATAGCAATAAGGAAAGAGGGCTAGACTATACACCTCTTTTTAGATTTTTACTATCAAAAGTTGGTTTGAATTGGAATGACATATTTAGTGAAGCCAAATCAAGACTAGACAAAATAGAACCAATATTTTGGTTAGTGGCATTGAACCAAAATGACAGAAAAGAAATTGTAAGACTTGGCAAAGCAACATATTTTTCAGGACTATATGTTGACGATGACGGAATTTTGCAATTATCAAATCCCGATTTGCAAACAACAGACTTGAAACATTATTGTGAGTGTTGCACACATACATTTAATGGACAAGTATATTGAAAATAAGAAAAACAAACGCTAATAACTAAGCATTCGTGGTGGCCGTAGGCCAAGTCATGAAGACCCGAAAGCCTTTGGGATTGAACGAAACTCGGGTGGGCGGCTAGTCTAGCGGTAGGGATTTTACCATAATGTAGCACAATGGCTGTGGTATGCTGAGAATAGTTTTTAAAAGTACTTGGGTTGCGACCAAGTATCGAAACACTACGCTCAAAACGGTGAGTTAATTCTTGAAAACCAGACACTTTTCTAATGGCGCGATTGATGAGCGTATGCTCCCTTAGCTCATCAGAATTCTTTTTTTGTCATGATTAATTTTAAGTTTAAATAGGCCTTAAAATGAACCCTTTTGTCTACGAGGATTTTGTTCAACACGGGTTTGGCGTCAGGCGGGCGAACATTCTTCGCATCAACATTTTTGCTAAATTTGAACTGCGGTTCTTCGTATTCAAGAGTGTCCCGAACGCTAAGCTGCAGCACATTAGCGCTAATAGCACACCCATCCCTGCAAAGACTATTCTGCATTTTGACTACGATTAACTTCATTTTGGAAACAATCAGCAGAATTAGCGACTATACTTTTGCATCATAATTAATTTAAAAAATGTTTAAAATGCAAAAGACAGTTTTAATTACCGGAACTTCCACTGGAATCGGAAGAGCAGCAGCCATTCATTTTGCCAAAAATAATTGGAATGTCGTGGCGACAATGAGAAATCCTAAAAGCGATACAGAACTTATAAAAATTCCAAATATTTTGGTAACTGCTTTGGACGTAACTAATCCAACATCTATTACAGAAGCAATCAATTTGGGAATTGGACAGTTTGGAAAAATTGATGCGGTTGTAAACAACGCTGGTTACGGACAGCAAGGATTATTTGAGGCTGTCTCACCCGAAAAAATTCAGGCACAATTTGATACCAACGTTTTTGGTGTGATGAATGTGATAAGAGGATTGCTTCCACATTTTAGAAGTAATAAAGGAGGTGTTATTGTGAACATTTCATCGGGAATTGGTAAAATTGCAACGCCTATTACAAGCATTTATACCGCTTCCAAATTTGCTATTGAAGGTTTTTCAGAAGCACTTGCCTATGAGTTAGATTCACAAAACATCAAAGTAAAAGTAGTGGAACCAGGATTTATCAAAACGCCTTTCTACGAAAGAGCAGGTAAAGAGTTTGCTTTTATCGATGAATCCTTGTTGGACTATCAAAAATTCTCCGATGATATGGCTTTGTTTTTCAAAGGGTTTGAAAGTATAGAAAACCTCTTCACTGCCGAAGATGTAGCCAAAGTAACTTATGAGGCTGCCAATGATCAATCCAATAGATTGCGATTTATTGCGGGATCTGATGTTGAACCTCTTATAGAAATACGCAATTCCAAACCAGAAGAAGAATACCTGCAAACGATTAGAAGTATTTTCTATCCAAGCGGTTTTAAATTGTAAATATAGTTTAACAGGAAGCATTTTTAGCGCTTCCTGTTTTTTAACTTTGTAATTAGATTCTAATAAAATGATTGACCATTCAAAGTCAAAATACACGACACTTAATTTTAAATCAATATCGGATTTTACAAACGCTTTGGGCGTAGCAAAACCCAAACATCCACTTGTTTCAGTTTTTAAAAACAACAATATTTCTCCTGAAACAATTGTAAAAAAACTGAATGCTCATTTTTATATGATTTCCTTTAAAACCAATTTGAAAGGAAAAATGAGATATGGACAAGGGTTTTATGATTTTGAAGAAGGAGGAATGATTTTCGTTGCACCAAATCAGGTTTTATCAATAGCAGAAGATACAGATGTTTGTGAGGGTATCAGTCTGATTTTTCATTCAGACTTTATTCGCAATTATCCTTTGGTTAAAAACATCTCCCGTTATGGATTCTTTTCTTACAATGTCAACGAAGCCTTGCACCTTTCTGAAAGTGAAAAGGAGAAAATCATTCAAATTTTCGAAAGTATTTCGCAAGAACTCAACACAAGTATTGACGAAATAAGCCAGGATTTAGTAATATCTTACATTGAAGTATTGTTGAATTACTGTAATCGTTTTTATAAAAGACAATTCATTACACGCAAATCAGTCAACACTGACTTGCTTTCGGCAATGGAAGATTATTTAGAAAAGTATTTTGGACAATTGGCCATTAATAAAGGATTGCCTACTGTTAAGGAAGTTGCTCAATATCTAAATGTATCCTCAAGTTATTTAAGTGATATGCTTAGAGCTACCACCGGACAAAATGCGCAACAACATATACATTCAAAACTTATAGACAAGGCAAAAGACTATTTAAGCAATCAAGAAATGTCTGTTGCCGAAATTGCCTATCAATTGGGTTTTGAACAACCGCAATCTTTCCATAAATTATTTAAAAAGAAAACGGACTTTACCCCATTGGAATATAGACAATCGTTAAATTAAAAACTCACTACCGTGAGTAAAGGTATTGGCAATAGGCGGGCTAAACTCCTTCGATTGGACACTTATACAAGGGTCAACCACGGGGGGGCGCTTCGTTCTTCGATTGAATCCCAGAATGCATTCGGGATGCTAAAAATCTCTGCCTTCGGCAATCCCCAAAATTAGCAATAATAGTATGACTGACCAACAAGCAATAGAACTCATAGAAAAGGAATTCAAGGACAAGACACTTGGAGTGACAGAACAGTATCTTGGAATTCATAGTCCAATCCATGTTGACAACAAACTAAAAGTTGACCGCATTGACCGAGACAGAAAAGACGAACTAATTATCGCTTACTTACCTGTTCTTGAAGAGAAATTTTATTTTGCAGTTTACATTGACACAGAGACAAACGAAATAACAGGTGTTGGGACTGAAGCATATCATCGGGTGTATTTCAGAGCAATATCAGAAACATTCTCTGCGGACGAATTAAAAGCAATGACACGATTAACACCAACTGAATTGTGGAATAAAGGGGACCTTAGAAAAAGTAGAAAATCTAATAATACATTTAGCAATCTGACAATTTTGCCCAACCCAGAACCTGACGAATTTGAAGATAAACTAAAAAAACTGCTTGACTTTTTGGAGCAAGACAAGGAAGGAATAAAACGACTTGCTGCAAAAGCAAATGGATATGTTCAGGTTGCTATGGAGATTCATAATGGAAATGGAATGATTGGCGGATATAACATTGACACAGACGACATAAGAAGAATGAACGACTTAAAACTATCAATAAATTTTGACCTTTATGTTGGCGGAAATAGCTTTAAGGAATAGAACTACTATACTACTAACACAGATTTTGCATCAGGCAGGGTGAATTCGGTCGCTGTTGCGATGCAAATTTGAAGCTTTGTGCTTCGAAATCCATCCGAAAACGTTTTGTACTATTTAAAATCGATTACAAGTGAACGAAATATATAAGCACAAACTTGAAATATTACGACAGCGGATTCCTATCGGACTCCGACACGGGCTAACATTGCTTGAAGAAGTTGAAGGAGATTTAGAAAAAGCTGAAAAGCATTTTGTGGAAGAAATGGTTGTTCTAACAATTAGCAAAACAGGAGTGACATCAGACGCTGCAATTAGATACTTAACAAAAAGTAATTTTGATATAGGGTTGACAATTAAAAGAATTGATGAAGAACGTTACACTTTGACAGAACTTATTATTAGAAAATATAAAGACAAAAAAGAAGAAGCATTAGACAAAGTATATTTGACGATTGAGGAGAAGTATAATTTAGAAAGAGATTTTTGGCTCAATTTTGGTTATTTGAAAAATTTGCCTTCCGAAATTTATTGCTTTGTGGCAATTATGGAGTGGCTTAACTTTGAAGAGAGGGAAGGCTATCAAAATGCTTTGTCGTTTAACTTGGATATAGTTGTCCAACAAATTGATAAAAAGCTGGACCTTTCAGAGTTGATGCATTCTTTGAAAAAAGCGGAGAATATTCTGGTACTTGTTTACGAAGAATATGATGCGAAAAAATCCTATAAAAATTATTCAAGAGCTACTCATGATTTGCGAAATAACAAAGGCTTTCAAGAAGTTGAAAATGGATTTAAAGAACAAAAACAAATACTTATAAATCGACTTTATGAATTTGTACAAAATAATGTTGACAAATTCCCGTAGAGAAGAAACCGTACACAGCATCGATTTAGTAATATGGCGCCCTGCAATCTTTAATATTTGTTCGAACTTTCACTAAAAATCTGGCGTATCACCAATTTACAAACCGCATATGACAGACAATCACTACAAACACGACATAGAAACTAAACAAGCAATTCTTGATAATATTGAAAAATATGGTTGCCACTTAGCATTACTGGAGGCTGACAACTATTTACCCGCTTTTGTTTATTCAATCGGACTATTTAAAAATTTTGGACACCCTGAAATTATTTGCTTTGGCTTAAAAAAGGAAGTAATGGCTTCTATAATTAATCATGCTTGCGACTTGATAAAGAGAGGTGAAACACTTGCAACTAATAAACTCTATTCAGGTTTTTTAAGGGGTTTCGACATTCAGTTTTTGCAAGTTGACAAAGACTACTACCCAGACTATGTAGGTTATGCAGGTTGGTTTTACGACATGACTTTTGATTTTCCAGTATTACAACTTGTTTGGCCAGACAAGCAACATAATTTTCCGTGGCACAAAGACTTTGACCCTAACTGGAAATTCAAACAACCTTTGCTTGACCGAAATACGGACTTTAAATTTTATGAAGAACGAAACTTAGGTGTCTATACCACAAGTCAAGCTTTCAATGGGGATCCGATATTATATGTTTATCATAACGAAGACGGTGACTGGCAATTTCACACAAGCTTAGAACCCAATTTAGATGATGCAAAACTTGTTTGTTTAGAAGAAATCACCAAATTGGACCCAACAATAAACGAACTCTATCATTTACAATTTGGTTGGTGGGCATGGCGAGACCATAAAGATGATGAATGGAAATACGAAGAAGAGATAGATGAAGAATAACCGTATGTAACTCGGGTTTTTATGCAGGTTAGGTATGACCTTATAACATCAACTATTTGCAAATCCCAGTGTCTGTTTAGTAAGACGCGTAACTATCAATTTTTGTACTTAACTTCAACGATATAACTTTCTTGTGAAAATTAAATATTTAAAAATTAGTGCTTTGTAGTTGAGTCTGACGTATTCGCTTATCACTAAAATTAATAAATGAGTAGCGAAATCGAGGTTTGGAGCCGTAATAAATATCAAAAAGAAATACCAAGAAGTTTTTATAAAAACTCAAGGCCGCCTTGTCAGGGCGGCCTTGGCATTTAGAAATTATAAACTAGGTAGAGGAGGTGATTATTCTTTTGTGATTTTTAGCTCATCTTTTACCTTCCCGTTGGTATCTAAGCATCGATAGATAAGCTGATTGTTGTCGATTTTGAGGTGTTGATACACAGGGCCGCTCTGAAAGCGGGCAGCCGCATAAGGCTCTTCGGGCCAGTAAGTGTGCTTGCTCGGAATACTAATCGAAATGGTATAAATCGTACCTTGAGCGGGGCTTTCAACGGCTCTTTCGGCGCGCATAGGTTTGCTTCGCATATAGTAGTGAACGTGACCACTCATGACCATATCCACGTGGTATTTATCAAAGAGTACTCCCCATTCTTTGCGGATTTGGGCATAGTCTTCCTCAAAGTTGTAGGGAGGAAAATGCACCATTACAAATTTCCATTTGGCTTTCGAATTGGCAAGCTGTTGTTCTATCCATTTGGTTTGGGCATCAATCGGGAAAGTCCCATCTATCATCAAAAACTGCGCATTTTGGTATTGAAACGCGTAGGTTCTTTCGCTGGGAAGTTTATCGGGGCCCTTAGTAGGCAAATCAAAGGTGTTTTGGTACATCGCTGCTCCTAAGCCATCTTGACTGTCGTGATTGCCGGGAATGGGCATCAATGGCTTTTGGCTAAAAATGGAGCCAGAATGATGAAAAAATTCATCCCATTCGTCGCGGTTTAGACCAGTACTGACCAAATCGCCGATGATTGAATAAAACGAAATTTCGGGGTGACGTGTAAGCGTCTGACGAGCCATATTGCCCCAATCGGGGGACTTGTGCGTATCGCCAAACCAAATAAAAGAAAAGGCCTCGGGCGAAGTAGCTTGCGTTTTGAACGACGCTACCTCTGACCAGCCCTTCTCGGGTGAACCTACGCGGTAGTAGTAAGTAGTGGCGGGGGTGAGGCCGCTAAGTTTGGCCGTAAAACGATGTATGTAGCGGTCGTTGCGGAGCAATCGGTCCTCCATCTTAAACACCTCAGCGGCTGCTTTGAGCGTATCAGCCGAAGCCGCTGACCAGTACTGAACTTGACTACTAGCGACACTCTGCTGTGTACGCCACTGAATGCTTACGCTTGTGGCGGGGTCGTTGCTCCAGGTAAGTAGGATTTGGTCGGGCTTGGTACTCGAAGGGTAGGGCGTTTGGCGAAAAGCCCCCACCATGTGCGCTTCGCGGGCGCGACCTCGGATAGTTTGAAACAAAACATCCCCGTCCAATTCTTCGGGAACTTCCGTAAGTACCAAATCATCCCAATCATGGTATGTGAAAGCCCCTACTTTTGTTTCGGCGAAGGTTTGACTTTCAGGAAACACGTTAGTGATTTTGACTTTATCCCCTTCTTTTTGTGGACCAACACTCAAAAAATAAACTGGACGGTGCTTGTCAAATCCATTGACTCCTAGCTCCACTCTGCCCTTGTCGTATTTTTTTTGCCATACTTCGTAAGTGTATTCTTCATTTTTGACGAGTAGTGAGGTTTTCTTAAAACCACTTTTTTCGAGCCAAAACGGCAAAACTTTTTGGTCTTGGTGGCGCATCAGCGAAACCACTACCGGCACATTGACATCAAAAGTCCAATACTGAGTGGCTAGGGATTTTTGCTCAGTTTCGTCCAAAAATGTCAGCAAGTAAGGTTGCGAAACGGTGTCAAGTTGGGTAGGAGAAAGCTTCTGATAAAGCCTAGTAACAGCGCCATCCATGACATTTTCGACAGTAGGAACGGTGCTAGGAAAGTTTGCGGTACTTTTACAGGAAAGAAACCCGACTATTCCACATCCTAATAATAGTGAAGATAAGATTTGATATTTCATACTAATTTAGAAGAAGATTCAACGCACTTATTGGCTACGAGGCGTTGTCTTTTGTGTTTGGGTTTTGAGCAAGTAATTGGTTAAAATAGTGCTCAAAAATACTACTGTATTCTTCGGTCATCTCATGGCTACCAAGCCCTTCCAAAAACTCATTCAGCTCGTCTATCGAGAGTTCGTTGCTCAAGAGCTTTCCAATCAAATATTCTGAACGGTTTGGCTTCATTTTTTTGGCTTGGTATATACCTATATACTTACTAGTATTAGGAAAAGGCTATCCATGAGGTGGTTTTTTGTGGAATTTTAGAAGTTTTACATGATTGAGGTGTATTTTAAAAAGATATGTGGGCAAAATGTCTTTTTTGTGTTTTTAATTCCCTTATTATCAATCAGTTGTGTTTTGGATAGTTGTAACTTCAAAATCAACGGTGCCATTTTTTTTCTTTCAACAATTTCATCAACAATTCAGGCTCATCGGTTTGGACAATATTGGCACCATGTTGGAGGAGTTGTTGAAGAGCTTCTTCATGCTGACCGTTGCGAAGCAAAACATCTATTTTGCCTAAGGCATTAATCCAGATTCTAGCGCCACGTTTTTTGATGAGTTGCGTTACTTCTGGGGTATAAAAAGAAAAATCGATGTGTACTACTTCTGGTTTAAAAAGTGTGAGAGCGGAGTCGGCCATTGCCAGCGAGTGGGCGCGGGGCATAAGCATGTATTTTTTGCTGATGTTGTCCACATATTTGAGCGAATTGTAGTCGCTATCGAAGAAGAAAACAATGTCTTCCGTTCCCGTTTTTTTTACAATATCAATAACAGGCCCCAGACGGTCGGTTTTCAAATCCAAATCCACCAAAATTTTACCTTTGGCCAAGCGCAAAATTTGTTCTAGTGTGGGGATTTTATGAAGGGTTTTTTCACCTTTCACTACCAAGTTATATTGCTGTAACTGCGCAAACGACATCTCTTCGGGATCTCCTTGGCCATTGGTAGTACGGTTGATTTTGCCATCGTGCATGAGTACAGGTACGCCGTCGGTAGTGACTTTGACGTCGATTTCGATGATGTCAATCCCAAGACGAATCGCCTCTTCCACCGCTGGGATGGAGTTTTCGGGTAAAATATGGTGCACTGCTCGGTGAGACGCCACCAATACCGTAGGAGAGCCACTATCTAGGAAGTCTTTTTTTATTTCTTCTATTTTGCGAGGAGTGATGGATGCACTAATTCCCCAGGCGACCATAGCCAATGCCAAAACTTGTTTTTTCATACTTTGTTTATAAAACGATGTTTGAAATAGTACGCCCCGAAACAGCAAATAGGCTAATCCTTGAGCAAAAAAATACCTAGAGAAGAAGTTTTATTACACTAGTGGAGGGGGGATAAATAGGTAAGATGTTACAAAAAATATAGCAAACTAATTAGCAGGATAATCCAGCAGGCAAAGTCCTTGTAGCGTTACCATGCTCTTTGGGGTATAACAGCCTCAAGTAATTACGATTAACTACGACCCACAATGGGACAAGCCAATCAGCACCCGAGGAATCGATGGTTTGACAACAACTTATGAATTTTCTTAGGCTGTGCCTGTAAATCAATATTTTGCCATCAAGCCTAAAGCATTCGCTTGCCATTAAAATTGTTAAATGAGTAATAAAATCCGGGTTTGGGCTATGACAACTCCTAAAAAGATAGACATAATATGAGGTTGTAAGTACTTTGTTCTTTTTATAAGAAGGCTCTCTAGTTGGTCATTATATCAAGGAATTTGTTTAAATGTTGATATTTTATCATCTTTGGATTATTTCCATTCTTTTTATAGTAAATTGACACTCTCACAGCTTTCTCTATATCACAACCACTATAATTGGATATTAAATGATTTATTCAAAATTTATAAATAGAATGAAAAATATTGTTTTTATAATTTTGTGTCTTTTTTCTTCAATATGCTGTTCAAAACAGCATATTGATATTGACAATTTTAATATTTTGATAGAGGATAATGTACATAGAATAGATTTTGTAAATGGTGTATATGAGGTTTTTGATCAGTCCGCTTCCTTCAAACCCTCTAAAGAGGATATAAAAAAAGTTGTAAATTATCTCTATGAAAATGATGCTCTTCTTAAAAATAAAGATAAGGGCTTTTGTTCTTATATACACTCACTTCCTGTTTTAACAACGAAAATTACTATTGTTAATAAAGAGGACACTTCTATAATAACTTATTGCGACCCCTGTTATTATCCTTTTAACTTTATCACAGTTGCGAAGGCAGATAAACTTGTAACGATGATAGAAAATATTTGCCAAAAAAATGAAAATGTCAGAAAATTACCATATGATTTTTATCTTGAATAATTTTCATGTCATTATGTTCAATACTTGCTCGGCTTCGCCCACAGCTACGCCCAAGCTTTGAGGTATATCCGAAAAGGGGGGTTAGTCATAGTTGAAAAAGGCAAAAAAAATATGCTGGCAAGGGTTGATAATTTTTCTAAACATAAAATACAAAACTGATAAAAATTTTGAAATCTGTTCTTGGTTTTTAGTTGTTATATTTCTTCAAAGACTATGCTAATAGTTTAAGACTACGGCAGTATTATGGTTTCAAAACTTTGAAAGATGAAGTTGACCGCAAACGAAATCGGCACCAGCAATTTCAATTATACTATAAAAATATCTCTGTTGGAGCTGTATTTTCTTTAAGCTCCAAATATAGAGTAAGTTATTGAAATATAGACGGTGTCATACTTTTACGGAAGAATACCCCATTTTATAGGCTACATTAAAAATTTACTTTTTTAATCTATATATGAAAATTTTATTTACTCCCCAAAAGCCATGAAAAGACGACAATTTTTAAGCCTAGTAAGTATTATACTCATATTGACACTTATCTCTTGTGAGAAAACTCTCACCTCTACGCCAACTATCGTGACAGGCAGGGTGATAGATGAAAATAATACCCCTGTAGAGGGAGTAGAATTTCGCTTTAGTGGATACGATCAGAAAAATGCGTTTTCACATTCAGAAACGTTTTATCTAACTGCACTAACAGACAAAGATGGTATCTATTACCTTTCTCAAGTCATACCCAACGGAACTGACAATGCTAATATCCTACCTCTAGAAACTAGTAAATTCAGATTTGGGATGGACTATAATATCTTCTTGTATAAAGATGCAGTAGCCACCACTTTAGTGGGAAGGCCTATTGAAATACAATCTAAAAATTATGGTAAAACCAACACATTCAATTTTCAAATTAGAAAAAAATAGTAATAACTATAGAACATATTTATCTGGAATTTTTGTGACTATAAGGAAGATAAAACAGATCTTTCCAAAGTACCCAGCGGAACTTATACTTTACGTTGGCAGTCTGAAAGTAAGCAAGTGACCAAAAAACTACTAATCGTGAAATAGTAAGATTTTAAACCAACCTTCCCAAGGTTCATAGCCTTGGGAAGGTTGGTTTAAAAAAAATCCCCGACAATTAAACTGCCGGGGAGTCAAAGTTGGGTAAAAGTGGTGGAATATTTACTAAAGTAGTTTTTTAGGTTCGGTCAAAAATACCCTTGTACTTACGGTATAGGTGCCACCGTTAGGGTCTTTGTATTTCAAATCCACATAAAATGCTTTGTAACCACTGTCAGCGTATGATTCGGTCAATTTGATATTGGAAGTGTTGGAAACTCCTAGACTGCGGCTACTCCACTTTTCGTTTCTAAAATCCTTGTCGGTAGAGGTAGCCGACCATACAATGGCATCTACTAGGTCAGCAGGTGCCGTTTTGATGTTTACTTTTACTCCTTTTTTACTGGCTTTTGCATTCCAAGTAGGAGTGGGGTAAGCTTGATTATTGATAGTAGTACCAAAAAACGCGCTTAGTGCTTCTATGGCCTGTTTTCCGCCGCCTAAGTCGTGACCGGCATTGGGTACGTAGTGAATCATATTTTGGCCGGGAATTTGATCATAATAATGCTTGATGGCATCGACAGTCCAATACTCATCGTTGGTACCGATAAAGATTATCTTCGGAACGGTCAATTTGGCGCGGTAAGAGTAGGGGTCAACCATCGTAGTGATGGCATTGCCTTGGGGAGTATTGGCGGTTTGAGGGATTTCTAGTTTTACATAATCTTCGATTTGCTCACTGTAAGCCCCGTAAGTTTTGAGTTGATAATCGAGCGTGGCAGGCATATTGAGCATATCAATTACCATTGGGCCGATGGCCTTGACGCGATTATCGTCGATCGCTGCCGAAAGCCAAGTGGTCCAGCCGCGTTTAGAAGCTCCCGAAATCACGAAGTTTTTGACATCATGATTGAGTTTTTGTTTGGCAAAAGCCTGTACGGCATCCATTGCTTTTACGGCAGATTTGACCATAGGAAAGAGCAAAGGCCAGCTGTAATCTCCGTCTTTTTTGAAGTTGTGTAAAGTATAAGAGATGAGTGCATCTTCGGTAAGATTGCCATAAAGGGGCTGGTTGGGAACTTGTTTGAGAAGGGCTACGATGGCTTTGTTTTTGGAGGCAACTCCTGCCAAGGTAGGCCAGAGTTTATCGCTTTTGCTCCAGTTGGGTTGTTCGTCTTTGTTGGAGCCTCCAGTGATAAAAAGCATAGCGCCATCGTGAGTATTTTCTTTGGGAACCAAAAGGGTCAATTGGTGCCGCCAAGTAATGCCCCGCCATTTTTGAGAAGTCAGCAAAAGGTTATAGCCAGTGATATCACCTTGCGTAAAAGAATCTTTTAATTCCCAAGTAAAAGTATTGTCGCCATTGGTGATATAACTTTTAAGGGCTGTTTCGGGAGTGATGGTGCTTTGCGCCTTGGGATGAGAAATACTTACCAAGCTAGCGATTATTAGAACTAAAAATGATTTGTACATAAGTTTTTATTAATTGAGGAAGTTATGATTAATGTGGCAATTTGAAAATGTGATAATTTGAAAATATTGGTGGGAACTTGGTTGAAATTTGACCATTATACTACTCAAGGCAATTATATTCAACATTGTCAAATTACTGAGGTTTGGGACTTTCTTTTATTAGTTTAAGAGCTTGGTCTATGTAGATTTCACCTGTCATTTCGCCCAAACTCGTACGACTTACGTATTCGTATCTTTTAAAACTATTGAAATCAACTTTGGTAAGCATATAGCCGAAGGCGTCGTTGGTAAGACCAAACAGAAATGGATACTTGGTATTCATATTTCTTTTGAGATAGAAACCAATATTGGGCAATGCTTCCCCTGGAATCGTCAATACTTGCGCCGGGCCAATGTTCAAGAGATTGAGCTGAGTCGATACTTCGTTGGGTTTGGCGTTGGGATGTTTGAGTGGTGAATTTTGAAGAATATACTTCATCAAATCAGAATCTACCGGAAATGTAATCGTACGGGCTGTTGAGTACAGCGCAGGGTTCGACAAAGTAGGGGCGTCTTGTACGATACGTAGGGCTTCGTCGGCTAGTAGTTCTCCAATCCGAATACATTCTTCCCAAGTATTGGCTTCCGTGCCTGCTTCGCGGCGGGTATCGGCAGTTACCATTCCTCCTTGGGCACCATTCATAAAAAGAGCCATTCCACCGCCTTTGGCCTCAATACGGTCGTAAAGCGGACCACACAAGTCAGGACTCATGATGCCTCTCCCTGAGCCAATCACCTCAGGATGAATCGCATAGTTTACCAATGTAGCAATGGGTTTCCCTGCTTTTGAAACAGCCTGAATCACCCCACAACGAGGATCGTATAGTTGGTCAGCGTAGTAGTTGTAGGCAATTTTACCTTTGGCTTCCCCTACCGCAATTTTGAGCGTGGCAGGCTCTAACTTTGAGACTGCTTCGTTTACAGCTTCGGCGATTTTTTTTACGCAATCTTCAAGGTAATTGAGGTCGGCAGAAGTTTTGCCGTTTTGGTCGGGAAAGGCATAGGCATCGGGGCCACTGTGGGTGTGAGTGCAGCCAATCAAGACATTTTCGGGTGCAATGCCTTTGATTAATGCCCGCGAACGATTCCCCAAAACGGACGACCACCCTAAATTATCTACACTGACGATGGCTACGCGTGTCGTACCTTTTTCTAGCACCAATACCCTTGCAAACAACTCCCCTTTCTTTTCGGTCGTTTTTTTAGGAACTCCTATTCCGCCCGAAGCCGGAAGTAGGGGATTGGGGGTAATGTTTCGCAAAGCAGCAGCAGCCTTAAAGTCCTGTGCCACTACATTGAAAGTTGCTAAAAAAGATAATAAGTAAGCAAAGAGTTTCATGGTTTAGATATGCATAGAGAGGTTTTATTTATAAAAATATATTCGAAAAAAGATAAAAAAAGGGTGGAGAGTATCCACCTTTTTTTCAATTAACTAACCCAAAAAAATTACCAAGGCTTACCAGTTCCTTGTACTACCCACGGCTTCGACCAAGGGCTATTTTTGCCATCGGCTTCCGAATAGTTGGTGGTTTCAAGTTTGCTCATAGCAGCCTCGGCATTTGTTTTATTAAGATTGCGCTCATCTAGCATATAATAGAAGCGCACTGGCAATACTTTACGTTTGGCTTGCGGGCCAGTTGTAAGCTCTGGGAAGCCAGTACGGCGATAGTCAAACCACGCCTCAGTAGCAGCAGTCCAGCTTGCTATCCATTTTTGTTCGATGATTTGTTTCAGTGTTCCGTTGTATTTAGCATCTGCTCCCGCGATGTAAGTGGCATAGCTGCTGGTAAGTCCCCAAGTGTCGAGAGATGCTTTTACGCCTGCTTCATAGTGTGTTTTGGCATCGCCTACTGCCCAGCCTTTGAGAGCCGCTTCGGCCAAAATAAATCGCACTTCTGCCGTTGACATCAGGCGAGATTTGAGCAAAGGCCCCTTGGCTTGGCGGTAGATGTCGTTGAGCCACGATACGTGTGGGTTGTTGGCACCTTGCTCAGCAGTAGGACTAAGATTGTAGGTAGGACCACCCAACATAGCCGTAGGAAGACCTACGTATTCATTGGTGTTGTACTCTTTTCCAGCTACTTTATCAGGCGAGAGATAGCGTTTGTTACCGTCGATTTTATCCGTTCCGGCAGGAAGAGAAGGGTCTACTACCAATTGAATTTTGACTTTGTTGGCCCATACTCCTAAGCGTGGGTCTTTGAGGGCTAGGAGTTTATCTACAAAAGTAGCCGCCATTTTGATACGGCGATAATTACTCTCACTAGCATCATAAATGGCATTGGCCGGCCAAGAGTCGTCGTTGCTATTTCCGGCAAAGGCCATAGCGGCATCATCAGCGATGGCAGTGATGATAGGATATTGAGTAGCATTACCCACGATTTTTTCGATGCCAGCTTTGGCTACGTCGGGTTTTTTGGCAGAAATGCGCATCAAATAGCGCAATGCCAGCGAATTGGCCAATTTTCTCCATTTGGCAGGTGCTCCTTGATAATAAACGTCAGCTGTACCTACAGTAGTGGTATATTCGGTTGCGTTTTTGGAAAGCAGCGTATTGGCTTTTTCGAGGTCAGCCAAAATACCAGTATAAATTGTTTCTTGAGAATCGAAAGCAGGAAAAGTATTTTCGGCCCCACCTACTGCTCCTTTGAGGGCACTGGTATAAGGAGCATCTCCCCACAAATCCGTAATCAAACCAAACATCATTGATTTCATCACAAGAGCAATGCCCTGGTGTAGTTCTGAATTGGTAGCTACGCCTCGGTCATATACATACTGATTGTTGCGTAGGATGTCATAATAAGAAGCCCAGCTTTGGCTACCTCCCCAGTCGTACTCATTGTGGCCACCACTCCAGCCATCTTTTTGGGTGTGTTGCATCACCCCTGCAATATCCTGATAGCCTAAGTTTACAAATGCTTTGCCTGTTTCGGTCAATACCGTAGACAGCACCAAGTTAGGATTGGCAGTTTCGGGGTTGACGCCGTTGGGGTTTTCGTTGAGTACGGTTAAATCTTTACAAGAAAATACCGTACAAGAAAACAAAACCACCAAGCATGTAGATTTGAATTTGTTCATTTTCATCATCTTTCTTAACCGCCTAAACGGTCGTTTATGTTTTCTTAAAATGTAAGTCCAAGTTTAAATCCGACAGGTATCACCCAAGGGTTGACATTGTAGCGTTCGATACCCTGTTTGAATTGACTTCCACCGCCTTGAACTCCCGCTTCCATTTGGAAGGCAGTTTCGGGGTCGATGTTGATTTTGGCAGCTGTCCACAAGATGATATTGCGGCTATAAACCGAGAAGTTAGCATTTTGGAGACCTACTTTTTTAATCCAATTTTGTGGTAAATCATATCCCAACGAAACCTCTCTTAGTTTAAGATAAGAAGCATCGTAAAGGAATGCTCTTGTGAAAGACCAAGCTGTACTACCCGCAAAAGGCAAGATAGTAGTGCCCGGCCCTCCGAGGTTTTCTTTGAAGCCAGTTGGGTTGCCGTTGGCATCATAACCTGTGGCAATTACGCCCGGAATAAATACCCCACCATGAGGCAAAGTATAAGGGCCATATTTGAAAGGATAGCCGCCATAATCAGGTGTCGGCCCTCCCACGAGTGGGAAATAGTTGCCATGAATACGAATGAGTTCGTCTTGATTCGCTACCAAATAATCCCTTAATGCTTGTCCCGTGAGGCCATTAGGATTGATGAGTTTGTCTAAGAAAAGTTGAGATTGACCATTTTCTTCGCCATAACGATATGTTTGTGAAACAAAATCTCCCCCATGTCGCCAGTCAAATGAAAGGTTGAGGCTGAAGCCTTTGTAGGCAATAGAGGTTTGCAATCCCATATTAAATTTGGAATTGAAATTCCCGATTTTGTTGCGGGTATTGATAGCGTCGATAGATTGCCATTTTCCGGTTTGGTCCAAGATAGGATAGCCATAGTAAGGCGATTCTTTGTTTTCGACAGTTACGATTTTAGCATCATAAATATCCCCAATTTGTTCGCCTACGTAAGTCCAGGCACCCCCTTTGGCATCCGTCCAGAGAGTATAATAAGGAAGGTCGTCCGAAAGTTGTTTGATAGTGGTACGGTTGCGCGTCCAGTTGGCATTAATGTCCCAACGCCAGTTGTTTTTGTCGAGAGGAGTACCCCCCAAGCTCAGCTCAAACCCTTTGCTTACGAGCAAACCAGCGTTGATGTTTTTGAGTGAATAGCCGGATGAAGGGGGCAATTTGGTACTCAATATCTGGTTACGGTTTTCGACAGTGTAATAAGTACCAGAGAAGCGTAAGCGGTTTTTAAACAAATTGAGGTCGATACCACTTTCAAAGGAAGTCACGATTTCGGGCTTCAAATCAGAAATAAGCAATGTACCAGGAGTGGTAAGACGCGGAACACCGTCCCAAGCACCTGCATTGCCCAAAGTTCCTAGGAGTTGGTATGGATTGGCATCGTTACCCACTTGTGCAAAGCCCGTGCGGAGTTTCAACAAGCTGATTTGGTTTGACAAAGGCAGCATTTCATTGACCAAGACACTCAAAGAAGCCGAAGGATAAAAATAGGAGCGATTGGCCGCTGGAAGGGTACTCGACCAGTCGTTGCGGGCTGTCACGTCCAAGAAAATCATGTCCTTGAAACCGATATTGGCTAAGCCATACACGCTGTAAATGGCACGTTGGAACCATGTACTGTTATAATCTAAGTTGGCAGGAGCGATGTTTTGGATGGTATATACACCCGGTACGATAAGTCCAGTACCAGATTTAGTAGCGTTTGTGACGTTTGAACCTTTCTGATAACGAGCATTTCCCCCCGCCGAAATCGACAAGCTAAAATCTTTTAAATCTTTTTTGTAAGTAGCCAAAAAGTCAGCATTACTTTCAAAATTAGCCAAATTGATAATACCATAAGCACCGCGAGGGTCGCTGGTATAGCTATTGGCCACTTTGAGTTCGCGGCGCTCGTTGTAAGTGTCAACCGCGTATCTTCCCATCAAACTCAAATCGGACGTGATTTGCCAATCTGCGCGTACATTCCCAAAAATACGGTCACGATTGAAGCCATTGTTGACTTCATAGGCTAAGAAATAAGGATTATTGTAAATACCTTTTGATTGTGAACGTTGTTGAAGACCTTCCTGACCAGGTACCCAATAGTCCTTCATATCCGTAATATTGATGTGAGGCGATACGGCATAGGCCCACTGAAGGGGATTGGTTCCTCGGTTTCCGGCAGGGCGATTGTTGGAGTTTGAGCGGCTAATGTCCATATTGGTACTAAGCCTTACTTTCTCACTTACTTTAATAGAAGTATTGAGATTGAGTGAATTTCTAAACAAATCTGAATTAGGAATAATCCCTCTATTTTGCATATTAGAGTAAGAGAGGCGGTAGCTGTAAGTATCGTTGCTATTGGCTACTGAGACGCCATTGGTCGTAGTGATACCTGTTTGGACGAAGTTCTTTACGTTATTGGGATGAGATACCAGAGGCATTGCGATAGGCTTACCATTAGCATCAAGGGGACTATTCCATTGTACTTCGGAGTATCCTTTATCGAGGGCTGCTCCATAAGTAGCTCCTACTTCTTCTTGAATGAGCTTACCGAAGGGGTTGGTGAGAGGATTTCCACTAATAGACGGAGGAATAGCCGAAAATTGGCCTGGGCCAAATTGTGTTTGCCATTTCAAAAATTTGAAAGGCTTATCAAAAACGGTATTAGAAGTAATCGAAACCGTCATTTTTTTGGCTTTAGAGCCATTTTTGGTGGTAATAAGTACCACCCCGTTTCCCGCCCGAGAGCCATAGAGGGCGGCGGCACTTGGTCCCTTCAAAATAGAAATATTTTCAATATCGTCTGGGTTGAGGTTAGAGATTGAATTTCCAAAATCAGCTTTATTGTCGTTTCCTACTTGGCTGATATTGTTGAGTGTATTGGCAAGGGGCACCCCATCTACCACAAAAAGAGGTTGGTTGTCGCTGCTGAGAGAAGTAGCACCCCTGATAATCATGCTTACTGATGAGCCTGTACCTCCTGTAGAACTAATACTAACCCCTGCTACCTTGCCCGCCATGGCATTGAGTACGTTTTCTTGGGCTACTCGATTAAGTTCTTTTCCGTCTACTTTTCCTACCGAATATCCTAGTGATTTTTCTTCGCGCTTGATACCGAGGGCAGTTACGACTACCTCTTTGAGGTTTTCGGCACTGGGAGCGAGTGATACGTCTATTACGTTACGATTTCCGACTGCAATTTCTTGGGCTGTGTATCCCACAAAGGAGATAATAAGGACGGGATTACTGCCACTTACTTCTAGCGAATAAGCGCCAAAAGCATTGGTAGTGGTACCTTTTTGAGTTCCTTTTAAGATAATATTGACGCCGGGCATTCCGGTGCCGTCTTCGCTTGAAGTGATTTTGCCGGAGATAGTTCGGGTTTGCGCCCAAGCTTCCGAAAAGCACAGAATCACCACCACCGTTAAAGTAAGCAAGTACCTAAGGTTTCTTCGCAGAATAGAGTTTTCATTCATGGTTCCTGTTGGTTAAAAAAAGTTCTATAGAACCAATACCTCAAGGGTTATGAAATAGACTACTCTGCATGACGAATTTTTTTAAAAAAATGTATTATTTAATGATAAATTAAAAATTTTATAATATAAACGTAATACTTTAAAAAAATAAAATAATAGTTTTTGGTTGATTTTCAGAAGATTGTGTTTGGGAGGGCAAAATGTTGATAATAAAGAAAGTCCTATAGACTGATAAAAAACTAGAGGCGGAAGATAATCCTCCGCCTCTGAGCAAACTACCAATTGTACATTAATCCTATCTTATCTAAACTTATCATTTACCAAGGTTTGCTAGTGCCTTGTACAATCCAGGGCTTAGACCATTGGCTATTTTTTCCTCTTAAACCTGAATGAGTAGTGGTTTCGAGCTTATTGATTGCCGCATCTGCGTTGGTACGGTTGAAGTTTACTTCATTGTCACCATAGTTGAAACGAACAGGTAGCACTGGCTCAGCAGAAGCGGGTCCTGCTTTCAAAGCTGGAAGGCCTGTTCTTCTATAATCAAACCACGCTTCAGTAGCAGCAGTCCAGCTAGCAATCCACTTTTGCTCCATGATGCGAGCAAGGGTATTGTTGAAAGCTACCCCAGGCTGTGCGATATAAGCGTCATATTGAGTTCCAACGCCCCAAGTTTCGAGAGAGTTTTTCACACCTGCATTGTAGTGCGTAGCTGCCGAACCTACAGACCAACCCTTTTGAGCCGCTTCAGCCAAAATAAAGGCCGTTTCAGCCGATGAAGCTAAACGAGCCCTTAACAAACCCCCACTGCTACCGCGATATACATCTGCTAGCTGTGATACATGCTGATTCTGAACTGTTTGGCCCGGAGTTGGGTTGTTGTTGTAATAATCTGGTTGTCTTAATCCAGGAGGCACACCTACGTACTCGTTGGTGTCGAGTGTGCCTGTGTAGAGGTTCGGATTATAACGGCGTGTGAACTTAATTCCTTTTTTCACTTCTACATTCAATACTTGATCGGTCAAGTAAGGAGTCCCTGTCATGACAACCCCGTCTTTTCTGATAAAAGGATCAACCGCTGTAGCAAGAGTAGGGTCAGCTACCCACTGCACATGCACGGGAGCAATCCATACTTTTAGGCGAGGGTCTTTGTTGGTAAGCAAGGCATTCACCAAAGTTTGAGCTGGTTTTTTTCTTCTAAAGTTTGATTGCTCTTGGTCAAAAGCAGTTGCACCCGGCCAAGAGTTGCCAGAAGTAGCTCCAATGTAGCTCATAGTAGCATCTTCACTTGGGGTCTTGATATACACACCAGAAGCATACACAGCTTCAATACCAGCCTTAGCCTCAGCCGACATTTTTTCGGATACTCTCATGTAGTAGCGCAACAAAAGGGTGTTGGCGAATTTCTGCCAAGAGGTAGGGTTTCCGTTGTAATAAATATCATAGCCTGCTGTATATCCGGTAGCATCTTTAGAAGCAAACAATTCAGAAGCGGTTTTCAAGTCAGCAATGATTCCTTTGTAGATTACTTCTTGACTATCGAAGGCAGGCTTCAAAAATTCGTTTGATTGGTCGCCTTTCACGGCTGAAGTATAAGGAGCATCACCCCACAAATCTGTAATCACTCCAAAAATGAATGAACGCATGGTAAGCGCTACTCCTTGGTGGAATTTGTAGTTAAGAGTTACCGAACGTTTGTACAAAAATTCGTTGTTACGAAGGATATTGTACCAACCGTTCCAATCTTGTGGACCCCAATCATAGTGATTAACGCCACTAAACCAACCGTCGTGTTGGATGTGTTGAGCTACACCCGCTACATCCCCGTAGCCTAGTTCCAAATAAGCACGCCCTACAGAATTCATGATTTCGGGCATCATTAAGTTGGGATTGGCGGTGGCAGGATCAATCCCGTTGGGGTTTTCGTTGATCTCGCTGAGTTTGTCGCTACAAGAAGCGATAACCATTACGGCGAGTACCAAAAGTGATTTTGATATGAGTTTTAACATGTTCATCGTATTGATTTAAATGTTAGTTATTACAAACTAAAGTTCAATTTGAAACCTACAGGTACCGTCCAAGGCATTACGTTTTGGAGTTCGATTCCTTGACGGAAGCGGCCGCTGTCTGCTTGGAAAGCTCTTTCAGGGTCAATACCAATTTTGGAGGCAGTCCAAAGCATGATGTTTCTGGTAAATAATGAAATACTAGCATTGCGGAAGCCACCAATGTTTGGAATACTATAAGAGAAAGACAACTCTCTCAATTTAAGGAAAGAGGCATCAAAAGTGATTTGCTTATTGAAGCTCCAAGGATAGGTATCAGTGATAGGGTAAATATTGGTACCAGCTCCCCCTAAGTGTTCTTTGTAAGTACCATCAGATTGTAGAATTACCCCAGGGATGAATCCACCGTCTCCGTCAGCACCCATTCCACCAGTAGCTTTGGTGTGTCCACCTACCCGTGGGAAATTACCGTTGGTAGGGATGATGTATTTTTCAGGATCTGATTTCAAAAGGGCTACTAATTCTGCTTCTGAGTACAATCCACCCGGAATAAGTTGATTTAACTGACGTTGAGATTTCCAGTCAGATTCGCCGTAGCGATAAGTATAAGATTGGAAGTTTCCACCTACGCGGGCATCAAAGCTAGCGGCCAATGAGAAGCGTTTGTAAGAAAGCGTAGCCTGCATACCCATGATAAAACGAGGGTTAAAGTTTCCTACTTTCTCGCGGGCATTACGGTCGTTTACAGCAATCCACTCACCGTTGTTGTTGAGGATAGGCCAACGATAATAAGGCGATGCGGGGTCTGTTACGGTAGCATAACCCCGGCTGTAGATGTTTCCGATTTCTTCTCCTACAAATGTAAACGCCCCTCCATTGTTGTCGTCCCAAAGCGTATAGAAATCCATTCCTTCCGTCAACTCCTTAATCGTAGTACGGTTGCGAGTGAAATTCATGTTGAGGTCAAGATTCCAGCCGTTTTTGTCACGAATAGGAGTACCTCCAAGGTTGATTTCCCAACCTTTGCTAGCTAGCAAACCAGCGTTGATAAGCTTACTATTAAAGCCCGACGAAGAAGGCGTAGTAATACCCAAGATTTGGTTCTTGTTTTCTAAGTAATAGTAAGTGCCTTCAAAACGTAGACGGTTTTCAAACAAACCTAAATCCACCCCAAATTCGGTAGATGTTGCGATTTCAGGTTTCAACTGAGCGTTTAATAATGTTTGGGGTACGTTGGTGGTAATTAAGCTTCCCCAGCTTCCTGTTCCCAAGGTAGGCATCAACTGATAAGGATTGGCGTCGTTACCTACTTGTGCCCATCCAGCTCTTAATTTCAAAAGAGAAATCGACTTAGGCAAACTGAAAGCATAGTTAGCAAGCCAGCTCAATGAAGCTGAAGGATAGAAATAAGAGCGGTTTTCGGCAGGCAATGTACTCGACCAGTCGTTACGAGCAGTCAAGTCTAAATAAAGCATGTTTTTATAACCTAAAGAAGCCATTCCGTAAAGACTATAGATTGCTTTTTTAGCACTGCTATTGCTTACTTGAAGGGAGGCCAAAGGAATGTTTGAAATTCTATAAAGCCCTGGTACCGTCAAGATAGCTCCGCCCATAAAGTCTTCTTTGTAGTTTTGGACCATGTAGTTTCCACCGCCCGATACGCTAAAGTCGAAAGCATTGATATTTTTCTTGTAGGTCAATAAGAAATCTGCGTTGGTTTCTTTGCGACCTAGACCTTGAAGATAATATCCTCCATTGCGACCACGGCTATAGCTCCAGGGGATTTTGGTCTCGCGATCTTCTACAAACATATCATGAGAGATACGAGCAAAAGCTGACAAATTAGAAGTAATAGCATAATCAAGTTTCATATTACCGTAAATACGGTCGCGGTTGAAGCCATTGTTGATGGCATATGCCAAAAAGTAAGGATTATCTCCATTTGTAGGCGACATTTGCTTGATTTGCTCATTACCAGGTACCCAGTAGTTTTGTAGCTCTCTTACATCTACATGTGACCATTGATAAACGGCCTCTAGCGGGTTGGCACCGCGGTTGGCAGTAGAAGGGCGGTTGTCGGATTGTGAACGTACGAAGTTTAAATTGGTAGTTAATTTTACCTTTTGATGAATATCATAAGTTCCAGAAGCAGATAAAGAGTGACGATTAAGGTCTGAATTTGGAATAAGACCTTGATTGGTCATCAGGTTGTAAGACACCCGGTAAGTGGTTTTGTCAGTTGAACCCGAAATAGCGATGTTGTTGGTAGAAGTAATTCCAGTTTGGAGGAAATTCTTCATATTGTCTTTGTAGGAGCGCAATTCGGTAGGAATCTTGTTACCATTGGCATCCAACGGGCTATTCCACTGTGCGGCCAAAATCCCCTTATCCAGTTCAGGACCTCCCCAATAAGCTGAAGTTTCATCAAGACGGGCATTACGATCACCATTCCCATATTTGTAATGAAGATCTAAGTAGCGGTAAGGCGTTTCGAAGACGTTGCTTGTAGAGAATGATACGCCTAGCCCTTTACCTTTTTTACCAGATTTGGTGGTAATCAAAATTACTCCATTACCAGCGCGTGAGCCATAGAGCGCAGCAGCACTTGGCCCTTTCAATACCGAAATGCTTTCTACATCATCAGGGTTGATGTCTGAAATGGCATTACCATAGTCAACGTTGTTACGATCTCCCATCGAACGGATGTTGTTGAGGCTGTTGGCTACAGGCACACCGTCAATCACAAAAAGAGGCTGGTTGTCGTTGCTTAATGAAGTAGCTCCACGGATGATGACGCTAACCGATGAACCAGCGCCACTTGTTTGATTGATAGTGACCCCTGCCACACGGCCAGAAAGGGCATTGAGAACGTTTTCTTGAGGTACATTTACGATGTCTTTTCCCGATACTTCACCTACCGAATAGCCCAAAGAGCGTTTCTCTCTTTTGATACCCAAGGCGGTTACTACTACTTCGTTTAGATTTTCGGCTCCTGGTGTAAGACTTACGTCTACTACACTGCGGCTTCCAACCGATACTTCATTGGCATCATAGCCCACAAATGAAAAGACAAGTACAGGATTGCTACCATTTACTTCAATGGAATAGTTACCTGTGGCGTTGGTACTAGTTCCTTTCTGAGTACCCTTAATAACAACGTTTACTCCGGGCATGCCAGAGCCATCTTCGCTCGTAGTGACTTTTCCAGTAATGGTTCTGACTTGGGCATACACCGAAGTACAGCAGATACCAAATACTAGAACTACCACACACAATCGTTTGATTGCTTTTTGTAATAGAAAAAAGTGTCTCATATAGTCTGTTTGTTTAGTTAGTACCTATGGTACGAAATAACTAAACAAACAGACTATCGATAGAATGTTATTTTTTTTGTAGAATTATTGACTAAGAAGTATTTGAGATATACGTAAACGATTGATAAATTGAAAATTTATTGATGTAAAATCAGTTAAATAGGTGAAGAAAGACTCTTTCTTCACCTACTTTATTTATTGTAACAACCAAATTTTTGAAAATTCATTGTCTGTTGCGGGCGACAATGTACTCACTCCTTGGTCATAAGCATTTCTGTTTTGCCCGAGTTCATTACCTGGATAACGATACCTCAATGGGAACGTATAACCGCTCAAGCGACCGTTACTGAAAATATTGGGTAAGCCTGTGCGGCGCAAATCCAAGTAGGCTTCTGTAGATACGGTAAACAATGCCAACCATTTTTGGTCAGCAATTTTGGTCAGCTGTCCTGCTTTATCAGAAGGAAGTGCCACGCTTGCTTGGGCTAGATATTTGTCAATATCAGCTTGTTTTACGCCCCATCTTAACAAAGAGTTAGTGATTCCTTTCCGGTAATAAGTATCAGCACTTCCCGAAATCAGACCTTTGGCGGCTGCTTCTGCCAAAATAAATTGTACTTCATCACTATTGATGATTTGAGCCTTGAGCAAGTTATGTTTATTTTGACGGAATAATTGCGAAAATTGTGATACTTTAAAATTACCTACTACTCCACCTGCGGCGGTATTGTAGTGACCATTACCGTTTTTCCAATCGCTCAACATCCCAGCAATAAATCCTACATATAGCTTATCGGTGTCGGTAACGTTAGAAAGTTGAGCTGATATGTCTTTGTTAGAGGCATCCAAGTACTCCCATTTTGAGGTATAGCTAAAACCGTTAGGATCAGTAGTAGTTACAGTTTGGCCGTCTTTGGTTTTATCCGTAGTCCAAGGGTTTTCGACAGGAGCTACCCATACGTTTAAGCGTGGATCTTTGAGGTCTGTTAATTTATCAACCAAGGTTTTGCAAGGACGTCTTTTATTAAATTCATCTACTGAACCCCAGTTGATAGTTCCACCTTTCCAAGAGTTATCGGCTGTAGTTCCTACATATGCAATAGAAGCGTTATCGGTCGCTTCTGTCAATAAAGGCGCATTCATCAGAGCCGTCATGCGTGCTCCTGCATCAGACAATTTGCCCGATGCCCGCATGATAAGGCGAAGTTTAAGAGAATTTGCAAATTTAATCCATTTTGTTTTGTCTCCTCCAAACATCAAATCATAGCTTTTATCGATAGGCTCAGTACCTGACGTGATAAGAGCGGTAGCTTCATCTAGCTCTTTCAACAAACCTGCATAGGTATCAGCTTGCTTGTCGTATTTCGGATAAAGAATCCCTTGCCTTGCTTTCAAAGCTTGGGTATAGTACACATCCCCATAAAAATCGGTCATGAATGAAAACAATAATACCCGGAAGGTAATGAAAATTCCTTTGTGAGCATTGGAAGCTCTTTTGTCGGCCAAGCCGATAGAGCCATCAATCAACTTCAGGATATTCATAGCCGAATACATATCATCAATAGGCGATTTGAATCCTGAATAAAAATTATCGCCACTTTGATAATTGCTTTGCATGTGCTGAACAGCACTTGGAAGGCGTCGATTATCAAAACCCATATTTTGATAAAAGAGAGAAGTTTGCTTGATGACAGAGGCCAACAAAAATGGGTCATTGACTGACTCTACAGCATCAAGCTGCTGAGTGGTGTCGTAAATCCTCAACTCATCCTTGCTACAAGAAGTAGCTACGGTGGTCAGCAGGGCTACGGAAAGTATTTTGATATATGATTTCATCGTTTTTGCTTTAAGAGTGATTACTTAAAAATCCAAGGAAAGTTTAAATCCATACGAACGAATACTTGGGAGGGTAGCTCTCAAAATTCCTTGGTTGGTGCCCACGCCTGAAAAGGCCGATTCAGGGTCTTCGTTGCGTCCAGATGCATTCCATTGAAACAAGTTACGTCCGATAAAAGCCAAGCTTACGTTGTTGAGGTTGTATTTGTTGGTAATAGCTCTAGGCAAGGTATAAGCCAATGAAATTTCTCTCATTTTGAAGTTGGTTGCATCGTAGGTTCTGGTAGCAGAGAAGTTCCAGATGATGTCTCCGTAACCATTGTAAGGGAAATCGTAGAACGTATTTTTTGGGTTAGCTCCGTTTACGATATAGTCAGCGTCGGTAGCTTTTGAAGGGTCGCCTGTGTAATTAGGATTCAAGAAAACTCCTTTTACGTAGCTAGCATCTTGGAAGTTAGAACGCTTATCATCATTGTTGCTGTTGATAGCGGCATATTCACTTGAGCCTTCGGCTGGCCAAGGTAGCCCTCCATGAGCGGCGTCGCGTCCACCTACCCACCAAAGGTTGTTGGCATCGGCTCCTAAAGTAGTGATAGCACGGCCATTAGATTCTGCATATTGCTGGTTTACTGATACATATTTACCTCCTTTGCGAAAGCTACCTACTAAGCCAAGCGTAAATTGTTTGTATTTGAGGGTAGTGTTTAGACCCAATATAAAATCAGGATTGAAGTTGCCGAGTTTGCCACGGTCGCGTTCATCACTTGATTTTTGGATTTTACCTTCGTTGCTATCCAACAAAGGCATTCCGGCATACTTACCAGTTTTGACTCGTAAGATTGGGTTTTCTTCGTAGATACTTCCGATTACTTCGCCTTCTGCTAGTTTCACTTTTGTTTTACCGTCATAGCTCGCAAATACATAACCAGCTGGCGCAAATTTGTCAGATAGGCGGGTAATTTTTGCTTTGTAGTGAGTAAAACTGGTTGAAATATCCCAAGTAAAATCTTTGGTTTTAAGCGCAGTAAAGTTTAGTCCCCATTCATAGCCTTTATTGCGAACATCACCGATGTTGGTCAACAAACCTGTATAGCCCGTTCCTTGTACCAAAGGAATGTTATCAATCTGATCTTTTTGGTCTTTCACAAAATAAGTAAAGTCCAGCTTCAATCGATTGCTTAGCATCCAAAGATCCAATCCTACTTCTTTAGAAACTGAATGTTGAGCTTTTAAGTCAGGATCTACAATGGTAGCATTCAAACTTACAGTATTGATAGAACCCCAAGGACTGGCATCAAAGCTGTAGGTATCAATGGAGCGGCGACGTACTAGACCGTTGCCCACATCTGCATAATTTAAGCGTGCTTTGAGATAGTTGATAACTTGTGGTAGTTTAAAAGTTTCGGAAGCTACCCAACTCAATGAAGCAGAAGGGTAGAAATAACTGATTTTTTCTTGTGCATAGGCGCCTTTCCAATCGTTACGACCCGTTACTTCCAAAAACAACTTATTGTCGTAGCTGATGTTGGCCGTACCATAGGCACTTACCGATTTGCCGTTGAAATACGGCGCTCCTACGTTGGTGCCTAAGTTTGTACTAGTACCATTTACGGTCAAAGTTCCAGCTTTGATGTTGGCCAAAGTAAATAAGTTGGGAGAACTCAAATCACCTCCCACCACTTCGAGCGAACTAGCATTGGTGAATCGATAGTTACCCCCGCCCGATACCGTCACTGAGGTTTTTCCGAAGGTATTGTTGTAAGTCAAAATCGCATCAGTGTTGGCCTCCATACTGTTGTTGCTACCCACCACGTATTGGCCGTAAGGGTCGCCTTTCGCTCCCCAAGATTGGCGCAATTCATAATTTTCTTTCACATTTTGCATACCTGTGCGTAGCATCAAAGAAAATGGCTGAGAGAGCTGCCAATCCAACTGTGCCTTTCCAAAATAGTTGTCACGGGCAAACTTGTGGATTTTTTCGTACGTAATCCACCAAGGATTGTTTTGGGCTACGTCTATGCCATTGTCTTTCATGATGGCGCCGTTTTGACGTACGCCTTCAAAGCCAGTCAACCAATAATCGCGCATTTGTGACAAAGGTTGAAGATTGGTAGGGAGGTTAAACAACAAATCATTTAAGACACTGTTAGAACCCGTCACGTTGGCTTTGTTGGGCGTAAAAGTTTTGATGTAGCTACCACTTACCGTCACTCTTACGTCTTGTGTCAAATTGTAAGTAGTATTCAACGTAAAGGATTTTTGGTCGGTTTTGGTGTTGGGCATTACCCCTTTGTTGTTCATGTCAGACACCGAAAAGCGAAACGAACCTTTGTCGTAATTGCCTGTTACTCCGATGGTATTGGTAAATGTGCTCCCCGTTTGCAAGTACGACTTCATGCGATTTTCGCCCGAAGACCGCATGGGACCATTTTTCCATTGCTTAGCTGCCACATCCCAGTAATCAGCCGAAAATGACCCGTCAAGAATAGGCCCCCAGGTGTCGGTATTGTCATATTGCCACTCGTAGGCTCTTTCTCCTTGCCCAAATATCTGTTGCTCAGGAAAAAACTGATAAGCGCGATCGGCAGTAGCAGAAGAAGTATAACTTACACCAATTCCTTTTTTCATACCTGCTCCTGACTTCGTAGTAATCATAATTACCCCATTACCACCTTCAGCTCCATATAACGCCCCTGCACTTCCACCTTTGAGGATAGTCACGGATGCAATGTCTTCAGGGTTGAGCTGCGAAAGAATGTTACCAAAATCTACTCCGTCTTTGTTGGTAAATGATTGGGTGCCTACAGGTACGCCATTGATAACGTACAAGGGTTGGCTTTTTAAGGAGACGTTGGCATCACTGAGAGTAGGCATTGCCGAAGAGCCCCGAATATTTACCAAAACCGATGAGGTAGGGTCGCTACTGAGGTTGGTGAGGTTTACGCCGCTGATTTTACCGTCCAACGATTTGAGGAGGTTAGGATTGGCTGCTTTGACGATGTCTTCTGACTTTAGCTCACCTACCGAATAGGCTAGAGAGCGTTTTTCGCGATTGATACCCAACGCCGTCACGACAACTTCTTGTAAACTTTCTGCGCCGGCTTCGAGCGTAACATCAATGGCGCTGCGAGTAGCGACTGGAATCTCTTGGGTTTTGTAACCAACAAAAGAATAAACCAATACGGCATTGTTGTTAGGCACTTCGATTGTATAACTACCTGTTGCGTTGGTACTTGAGCCTCTTTGAGTTCCCTTCAAGATAATGTTTACGCCTGGCATGGGGTTTCCGTCTTCTTTAGAAGTGATTTTCCCCGTGATGGTTCTGGTCTGAGACCAGGCCATCATGAAGCATCCACTCACAATGAGCGTTGTGAGTAAAAGGCGCTTCAGAGCCCTTCCCATGGTAAAATTGTTGTTCATTTGATTAGAGTATTTAACTGGTTTGTATATCCATAAATACTTCTCATTTGAGGGATGGACTAAAAAGACGGGATTAAATTCCGATTAAAAAAGTAGACTTTTGGATAAACGTGAGTAGGCTAGATATAACAAAAAACGCGATTAGTGAAAACATATATGTTTTCACTAATCGCGCAGATTATAATAGTGTGAGATAAGTCTACTGAGTAGATTTATTTATGTCGATAAAGTTATTGTTTAAAGGCCCTTTTTAAAATGCCGCAGCTATATCAACTCTTTCTCTCAAAAATTGCTTCGCTTTTACTAACTGATTTTTGACGGTATTCTTCGAAATACGCATCAACTCCGCAATTTCTTGGTATGATTTACCTTCCTCTACATTGAGTTTGAGAATCAACTTACGCTTTTCGGATAGAGAATCGATTGCTGTACGCAAATTGGTAAATTTTACTTCTTCGACTTCTAGCTCTTCGTCATCAAAATGCTCCATTCTCTCTATGTATTGCTGTTTGATGAGCTGGCTTTTTTCCATTTTCTTAAAATAGTCAAAAGCCAAGTTTCTGAGGCAAGTAAATAGGTAAGAGTTGAAATTTAGGGTAGGATTAATTTGAGCTCTTTTCTCCCAGATTTTAATAAAAACCTCATGCAGCATATTCTCTGCTTCTTCTTCGTCTTTGACGAGCGACACGCAAAACTTGATAGCGGGAGTTTTATAAAAATTATATAACTCCGCGAAAGCCGATTGATCACCTTGGATTACTTTCCTGAGGGTATATTCGCTGATACAGGCCATGGTTATAAAAGAGGTGAGGTATAAATTGGTTGAGGGTTGGCAAATCCATAACGGTGCATTTGCGAAAGTAAATTTACGTTGTTTTTTGCAACAAAACGTATCAAATTGCGTAAATATATCCTCAAATTGCGCAAACTTGAAATATGATAATAAAAACATAATACTGCATTATATCTATACACCATTTATTAACCTTTGACACTCCAAAAATTAATACTTGTTTAATAGCCCTGTGACCTCCCAAACAAGTATTACTAGCATCAATCCCATTCGTAACTTATGCATTATTCAGTTATTGACTATCTAAAGAAGACAGTTGTTGCTTTGTTGATATTTGTTGTGTCAGTTTATCAAAATGATGCAAGTGCACAAGCTACCGATCTCAAGCCCTATCGAGATATTGCTTTTTGGCAAGAATCCCACGAGGCACATCCTATGTCAGCTACGAATGTTAGGAGTATTGTCCTTGATAAAACAGGTAATGCTTGGATTGCTACTTCTAATGGTATATTTAAGAAAACTACCCAATCTTCCCAATGGCAAGCCGCCTTGCCTACTACCGAACAAGGGCCAGCTTTTTCAGTAGCTCTGGATGGTCAGGGAGAGGTATGGGCAAGTACTTGGAAAGGCGTTTATCAATTCAAAAACCAAACACCATTATTTATTAAAGAGATTGAAGCTCCTATCTCCATCATAGGATGTCACGATAAGGAAATATGGGCACTAGGTCCGAAGGGAATTTGGAAAAAAGAGGGTGATAATTTTGTCAAAAAAAACTACGATATACCACGTTCTCTAAGAGATATATCTTTCGATGAAAAGGGAGGTATTTGGCTTGCAAGTGATGTCGGATTATATAATATAAATAAGGATGGGAAAACGCAGATTTTTCGGCAGCCAAATGAGGTTCAAAGTGGGTATATCAAAGGCGTAGATTTTGATACCAAGCACCATCTTTGGGCGGGTGGATTAGGCGGAGTAAGTATCCTTCAAGAAGGCAAAAAAATAAAGTCCATTACTACCGCCGACGGCCTCCCTACTGTATATGTGACCACTCTCAAAACCGCTCCTGATGGTACCGTGTGGGTTGGTACCGAAAAAGGAGTAGTGCGCTATGCGACAGACGGGAGCCATTCGTTGCGCTTTAGCAGGCGGTGGCTCGTTCATGATTATGTGACAGACATTGATTTTGATGCCGATGGTAATGCTTGGATTGCTACGTTAGGCGGCGTAAGTGTCATCAAACGTCAGAAGATGACGTTGGCTCAAAAACAAGATTATTTTCAAGATGTATTGCTCAAACGCCACATCCGCGCGCCTTGGATAGCAGGGCAATGCCGCCTCAAAACAGCAGGTGACCTTAGCACTTGGGAACCTGAAGACGACGACAATGACGGCGAATATACGGGCAATTATCTGGCGATGGAGAGTTTTCGATATGCTACCACCAAAAGTCCAGATGCTAAACAAAATGCAAAAAAAGCGTTTGGCTTTTTAAAGCTTTTACAAGAAATCACCGATACCGAAGGGTTCTTTGCTCGTACTATTGTACCTGCCGATTGGACGGAGGTGCACGATGGAAATCTAACTTATACCTCCGAACAACTAGCCGATGAGCTGGTGAAAGAGCCGCGTTTTAAGCCCGTAGAAATTAGATGGCATAAATCTAAAGACGGCAAATGGCTCTGGAAAGGTGATACAAGTAGCGATGAGATGTGTGGACATATGTTTGGCTATTTTTTTTACTATCAACTCGTGGCCGACGAAGCCGAAAAAGCCGTAGTAAGAAAGCATGTAGCACGGATTGTGGATTACCTTATGGCTCATAATTTCAATTTTACGGATACCGACGGGAAGCATACCCGCTGGTCGGTTTGGTCGCCTGACCAACTCAACCGCGACCCCGAATGGGCACCCGACAAAAGCCAAAATTCAATGGAAATGCTCGCTTTTTTGAAGTTGGCGCATTATATGACCCAAAATGAGAAATACCAAAAAGCATATTTGCACTTGATTGAAAAAGAGCATTATCTCGACAACATGGCCAACATTCTTAATCAAAATCCAGCTTGGTTTATTTATTTCGATGTAATGCTACAAGCCTATGTATATCCTATTTTGTTGAAAGCTGAAACCGACCCTCAACGGTTAGCCTTTTATCAAAAACACATGGACGAATGGTTTGAAAAACGCAAAGGCGACCACAATCCGCTTATCAATTTTATTTACTGCTACGCCCGAAACAAAAAAGTAGAACTCCAAAATTCGGTTGATTTTTTGGTAGATACCCCACTCGACCTCATTGATTGGCCTATTGACCATACTATACGTGAAGATATAAAGATTGTAAGGACGCCAGTGTTGGAAGACCAACAAGTTAATGTTTTACAACCTCCTAGCATTCGGATGACGGTTCGTTGGGACAAAAACCCTTGGACTGCCGCTGGGGGCGACCCTCATCGCGAACGCGAACCTGTCTTTTGGCAGCTTCCCTATTGGATGGGAAGGTATTTGGAAATGATTCGCTAAGCTTCTCCAAACCTCTATATATAATTTTTAATTTATACACCTCTCAAACAATTTCTCATGCGTTTCGTCAAATTTCTAGTATTATTTGTGCTTTGTGCGGGTGGCTTATTCGTGGCTTGTGACCGTAAGGCTACAACCAACCAGCCCGTTTACGAAGATGTCCCTTATTGGCAAGACTATAGTGTCAAATATTATGCTGAGCCTTCAAATGGAACACTTCTTTCGGCGGCGAGCGATCGCAATGGCGTCATCAAGGTGCTTTCTTCGGCAGGGCTATTCCAACCCCACAATGGACATTTTCTCTATCATGGAAAACTTCAAGCCGATGGTAAATATCGTCCTATCAAAGACAAAAAAATCACGGCCGTCATTGCTTATGAGGATCAATTTGTAATGCTTGACAACAAAGCTGTTTTGAGCGATGCTTGGGCGGGCAAACTCTACGCCAAACACCAACTTCCTAACGCCAAGCTAATGGCGGGAGGTAAAGATTTTACTTTTTTGGTATCGGACGGAAAATCGTTGGAATTGGTCAAAGATTCGACTTCTCTTTGGAAAGGAGCCGTAGAAGATGAAGTCCTATCTGTACGCTATCAAGCAGAAGGAAGTATTTTTTGGGTGTTGGGTAAAAAAGGTCTTTATACAGTCTCTTCCACTAGCCCACAACTAAAAAATGTGTATCAAGGAAATAATCTCACTGCTTTCGACCTTGCGGCAGACAACAAAAAAATCTATATCGGTACCAACGACGGCTATCTTGAATGGGACATCACCACCCAAAAACCCATAGGCACCCTTCATCAAAAACTTCCTTGGACTGACATCACCGCTATTGAAGTCATTGGCGATAAAGTATGGTTTGGTACTACCAATGGCGCCTTTGCTTTACACACCGACGGAAAAGTAGATTATTACAACGGCGAGCGTTGGCTACCAAGCAATGGCGTTGTGCATATTTCGGAAGGCCCCCAAAATTCAGTTTTGGTACTAACTACTGCTGGTTTAGGTCAAATTTGTTTCAAAAAAATGACCCTACACGACAAAGCCGTTTACTACGAAGAGCAAGTACGTAAGCGTCATATTCGCAATGGTTTCAATGCTTCGCTCGACAACATGGAGAAAGGCAATATCGCTTCAGGCTATCTTGCCGATTCTGACAACGACGGTCTTTGGACGTCGATGTATTTGGCAGGGGAGATTTTCAGATACGCCACTACCAAAGAAGAAGACGCACTCCAAAACTGCCGCGAATCGCTCGATGCAATGGAGCGCCTCTATACCATTAACCCTGTGCCGGGCTTTCCTGCTCGCTCTTTTGAAAGAGCGGGATATATCTCCCAACTAGCTGATCCTGACCGTTGGCAGCATTCGTCTGATCCTAATTGGGACTGGAAGGCTACCACAAGTAGCGATGAAGCCGTGGGGCATATCTTTGCTTTTGGTGCCATGGCAGAGCTTATCGACGAGCCCAATATGAAAAGCCGCGCTGTTGCTTTGATTGATACTTTGATGGGACATATTGTCAAAAACAATTTCTATTTGATTGATTATGACGGTAAGCCTACTACTTGGGGACGTTGGAGCCCCGAATACGTCAACGCCTTTCCTAAAAATGTAGGAGACCGCAAGATTACTTCGTCGAATATCGTAGCGATGCTCCAAACGGCTTATCATTTTACCAAAAAAGAACTCTATAAAGAAAAAGCTTTTGAACTCATGCAAAAACATGGTTATTTGGAAAATTTGATGAGACCTATGAAAGAGATTAGCCCTGCCCCTGGCGAAGCCGATGCCCTTAGCAAAGAACTATCAGATGGCTGGAACCACTCCGACGACGAAATGTACTTTGTGAGTTATTGGGGGCTGTATCGCTATGCTTTCAACGATACCCTCAAAGCCAAATACAAAGAAGCCATCATTGATCACTGGGAAATCGAACGGCCTGAAAAAGAAGGAGCTTGGAATATTTTCACGGCTTTGGTAGGTACGCCTGATTTTGATTTGAACGAAGCTGTATGGTATCTCAAAGAGCATCCGCTCGACCTTATCGATTGGGCGATTTCAAACAGTCATCGTAAAGACATTGAGAAAATGCAGCCTAATTTCCGTAACCAAACTATCAAGGAAGTATTGCCTCCTGATGAGCGCCCCGTACAGCGTCACAATGGCAATATGTTTCATCTCGACCGTACAGGCAGCAATGGTACCTCCGAACATAGTGCGGGTGATATTTGGCTGTTGCCTTATTGGATGGGACGGTACTTAGGTGTAATCAGTGCCCCGAAACAGTAACCTATTCTTGCATTGTGTATTTCTCCGTTTTTCAGTGGTTTTATTAACAACTACTGAGAAACGGAGATTTTTTTTAAGAGGTTACTTTCCAAGATTTCTTTGCCAAAGTAATCATCAACACTGATAGTAAGCAAATCCCCGAAATAAAGACAAAAATAGTACTGCTATTGCCTGTTTTGTCGATGACATAGCCAAATAAAGGCTCGCCTAAAGCCGCAAAAACATATCCAAACATATTCATAAATCCGATGCCTGTGCCGGTGTAGGAAGTCCCCAACATTTCGGGGCTGAGAGGCCAAAAACATGATTGTGGACCATACACAAAGAAACCTATCAATAGCATCAGGATTCCGCCCAAAACTAGATTGGTAGTCGGAACCACAAATACCAACAACGCCATTAAGGCACTCATCAACATCCCAAAACGAATAGAATGGATACGGTTTCTTTGAAAAAGCGTGTCCGATAGCATCCCAAACGACAAAGCACCCGCTGCCATCCCTATAGGCAATAAAAAGGTTACCCAAAGATTGCCCGGATTGTCTTTCCAGTTTTGACCTAAATAATGTACCGGTACCCAAAAAATAAGCCCATAACGTGCCATGTTTTCGAAACCAAAGGCTAAGGATGTAAATAGAAAATGCCGATGGGATACCACTACCTTGTAACGAGAAAGCCAAGTGTCTTCGCCATTAGGAATAGGAGAATGGGAGTCATTTTGAAGTGATGCACTGGGCTTATCGCGAGCTACTATCACAAAAACCGTAGCAGCTACCAACAACAACAACACAGGAATACGAAATAGCATCCGCCACTCCATCCCTTGCTGAAGCAATACAATGGATAGTAAATAAGTAACTACCGACGAGAGCCCTGCCGCCATGGTATAAAAGCCAAATGCTTTGCCGAGTTCGGGACCATTCCACCAGTTGCTGATAAGCTTGCTTCCCGGCGCCCAAGCCATCGATTGGAAGTATCCATTAAGCGCCCATAACGCTAAAATGACTGAAAATGAATTAGAATAGCTGATGGCGACATTGGTAAGTACCGACAAATAAGCACCAGTGGTGACCATCACGCGCGCACTAAAACGGTCGGCCAAATTGCCATTGATAAGCTGCCCAAACGCATATCCCAATAGCATCGCAAAACTTACCCAACCAATAGAAGTATAAGGAATATTTAAAGCGGCTGCCATGCCTTTGGCTGCCCAGCCAAAATTGTGCCGTCCTGTATAAAAAAATAAGTAACAGAGCATGGTGACGAGCAACATCCTCCATTGTTGACTACGGAAAGATTTTTCCATGATAAGGGTTTAGAATAAATGAGATTAATCGATGCGGATTCCTACTCTTAAAGGCTTGTGCATGAGTGCATACTCAAAAGCTTCGTGGGCGTTGGCTAAGGTGAACTCTTTCCCGACGACTTGTTCAAAAGGAAATTTTTGATGATTGCGACTAATAAAATCTACGGCATAACTGAAATCTTCATAGTTGTAATTGTGAAGGCCTTTGATGGTAATTAGTCGGCGGATAACCTGCTCGGCATCAATCATAATTTTGCGATTATGAAACACTGCCCCAATCCACACTGCTATGCCTCCAATTCCCAAGGCCTCGATGCCAGCTTCCATGGCGCTCGGTGAACCACTCATATCAAATACTAAGTCAATAGCTGAAGGAAGGGAATCGGTGTTTATTAAGCAAGTACTATCCGCGCCAAATGCCAGTGCTTGCCCCAAACGTGCCGCCTCTACATCGGCGGCTATTATGCTGCGAGCTCCCGCATCCCTGCACATAGCGGCGCACATGATTCCTAGTAGCCCCATGCCCGTGATGAGTATTTTCTTATTTTTCAGCTCTCCCGCCAGCCTCAATGCCCCCGCCACAGTGGCCACGGCGCAGTTGATAGTAGCAGCCACAGGAATCGGGACACTAGCGTTGATTTTTAAAATAGCAGTGTAAGGTTTTAGAATGGTATATTCGGCAAGACCTCCGTGAAAACAATCTTCTTCGGTAATCATAGCATGCCCATACTTAAAAACATTTTCTGATTTTTGGGGCATTCCTTTGACCGACATTTCGGAAGTAGGGTCGGCGGAGAAAATACTCCAAGTTACGATGTCTCCTGCATTAAGAGGGTTTCCGGCATGGTCTTTCCCAGAATGATTGTTGTCGATTTCTACAACCCTACCCACTATCTCATGCCCTAGCACCGTCGGCGTTTTTTCCTGTCTTATTCCACAAAAAGTATGCAAATCACTGCCACAAATCGTGGTATAAAGGTTCCGAACGAGTATTTCGCCTGACCGTAAATGGGGGAGTGTGTTTTGTTGTAATTGCATTTTTTGGCCAGTGCCATTGAAGACGAGTAAGGTGCCAGAACCTGTCATGAATGCTCTATAAAATTAATTTTTTGAAAATCTAAGAATGCAAAGATGACAAATATTTTGTTTACTTATTTTAAACATATGTTTATTAATGTGTTAAATGCTTGTTTTTGTAAATAAAAGAAGTAGTAAATAAGAGTATTTAGTTGATTATCAAATAAATAAACAGGTAGAAGATTCATGTATTTCAATCCACAAATAAACCGCCTAATAAAATCTAATAACTCTCTTTCTCTCAATCTTTGTGATTAATTGCAAACGTTGTCGGGAACGTTTGCGTGAAAAAAGACAAAATTTCCTTTGTTTGTTTATAATGTTTGCCCTAATCTTAGCAAGAGAATAACTATAAATATCCCAAATCAAGCAGGATAATTGGCTGGAAGTACATAGCCTTATGCTATAAGCTGTAGGCAGTAGGTAGTTTTTTGGCAAGTACAGCGGCGACTCGTTAGTAGGTAAGACCATTTTTAATAAAAAGCCTATGGCTTACAGCTTAAAGCGTATTGCTAAGTAGTTACATTTTTTAAAGTATAAAACCCATTAAAAGCTTTTTCCTTGTATAAAAGTCTCTTTTACGCTATTGAATTGTTAAGTAGGGGCTTAGTTTATATTACATTCCAAAACAACCTCCTTTTCTAAGCATCAAAACCTCTCTCAAATGGGCGACCCTATCCTTATTCTCATCGTTGGTGTAGTCATTGTCGTTGGTGGCATTATTGGTTTTAAATTACATCCTTTTTTAGCGTTGTTACTAGCGGCTTTGGCGGTAGCTTTGCTCACGCCTACGGCATCGGTAGAGCAGTTTTACTTATCACAAGGAAGCTCTGCGGCGGAGGCAATTAAACTTTCCCACAAAAGCATCGGCGAGCGTATTGGTACCGAGTTTGGGAATACCTGCGCCAAAATAGGAATTTTGATTGCGATGGCCGCCATCATAGGCAAAGCCATGCTTGATAGTGGTGCTGCCGAAAAAATCATTCGAGCCATGCTCAAAGTAACGGGCGTCAAAAACGCCCCTATTGGGTTTGTATTAAGTAGTTTTTTTCTTACCATTCCAGTTTTTGTGGATACGGTCATCTTCCTTATGATGCCTTTGGCCAAAGCGATGGGGATGCGTTTGGGTAAAAATTATCTTTTGCTTGCCTTGTCGGTCATTGCGGGGGCAGTCATGGCCAACTCCTACGTGCCACCTTCGCCCGGACCTTTGTTTTTGGTAGGAGCGCTCAATGTACCCATTGGATTGATGATGGTCTGTGGCTCTATTTTAGGGCTTTGTACCATTACAGTGGGGTACTTTATTGCAATTTGGCTCAATAAAAAATATCCTATTCCGCTACGCGATGCCCCTGATGCACGTTTGGAAGATATTGCGGCGATTGCCAACAAAGACGACAAAGATTTGCCTTCTCTTGGATTGGCGCTGTTACCCGCTGTATTTCCCTTAGTCACCATTTGTATTCGGTCAGCAGTAGAGGCTTTTACTTCTCATAAGGCACCGCTTACGTCTTCTGCTGTTTTGAATGGAATCATAGATGTGGTTTTGTTTTTTGGGGATAAAAATATCGCTTTGCTTACGGGCGCGATTTTCGCTCTTTTGGTACTTGTGTATCAAAAAAGAATGGCCAAACAAGCCGTGACTAGTTTTGTACAAACCGCCCTGATGAGTGGTGGAGGTATCATTCTTATTACGGCAGCGGGTGGCGCTTTTGGAGGAATGCTTCAGCAATCGGGCATTAGCCAACGCATCGCCGAAATGACTAAAGACTATCAAATGGCGTTGATTCCTTTGGCATTTTTTATCACGGCGGTAGTGCGTACGGCCCAAGGGTCGGCTACGGTAGCACTCATTACGGCCTCGGGGATTTTGGCGGGAATGGCTCAAAATGCCAACCTGGGTTTTCATCCTGTGTATCTATGTTTGGCGATTGGAAGTGGTGCCAAACTCATTCCTTGGATGAACGATGCGGGATTTTGGATTATGTGCAAAACCAGTAATCTAACCGAGCAAGAAGCCCTCAAGACTATCGCCCCTATGCAGAGTTTAATGGGGCTGACAGGGTTGATTTTGACCATGATAGCAGCACAGCTTTTTCCTTTGGTATAATGAGTTAACAAAAAAATCGGATGATTCAAACGGCGGAAAATATTGTGATTCGTACCCATCCCAACGATAACGTGGGTATTGTAGCCAACCCATTAGGGCTTAAAAAAGGGACGGTAGTGTGGGAAAATCTAATGCTGGTGCAAGACATTCCGATGGGGCATAAAGTAGCCCTCAAAAACCTGTTGGTAGGTGAGCCTGTAATACGATATGGGCAAGTGATTGCTTATGCAGGTGAAGATATTCTCAGGGGTGGTTGGGTCAATGAAACTAATATTAGTTTGCCTTTACCGCCAGCGCTCCAAGATATCCCCTATGTTCGGAAAGAATGGACTCCTCCCAAACCACTCGAAGGCTACACTTTTGAAGGTTACAAAAACCCCGACGGTAGTGTGGGTACCAAAAACGTACTGGGGATTACCACAAGTGTGCAGTGCGTCGCCGGAATGACCGATTATATCTGTCAAAAAATCAGGCGCGAACTATTGCCGCTTTATCCTAATGTAGATGATGTAGTGGCTTTCAATCATAGTTATGGCTGTGGTATTGCGATTGATGCTCCTGCGGCGATTGTTCCTATTCGAACTATCCAAAACATTGCCCAAAATCCCAATTTTGGTGGTGAAATCATGATTATTGGATTAGGGTGTGAAAAACTACGCCCCGAACGACTACTACCACAAAGTTCAAACGATGCTTCGATTCTGTATTTACAAGACGAAGCCTTTGAGGGGTTTGAGAGTATGGTAGAAGGTATCATGGAGCTAGCTGAGAAACACCTCCAAAAGCTTAATCGACGTCAGCGTACTACTTGTCCTGCTTCAGATTTGGTAGTGGGAATGCAATGTGGTGGTAGCGATGCGTTTTCTGGTCTGACAGGCAATCCCGTGTCAGGATTTGCGGCCGACTTGATTGTGAGAGCAGGTGGCACGGTGTTTTTTTCGGAAGTAACCGAAGTGCGAGATGCTATCCACTTGCTCGTGCCAAGGGCGATAGACGAGTCGGTAGCCCAAGCCCTGAAAGATGAAATGGCTTGGTATGATGATTATTTAGAGCGAGGCAAAGCTGACCGCAGTGCCAACACTACTCCCGGCAACAAAAGTGGAGGATTGAGTACGATTGTTGAAAAATCGCTTGGTTCGGTGGCCAAATCTGGTAAAAGCCCGATTGTGGATGTGATTTCGCCAGGGGACAAAATCCGTAAGAAAGGCTTAAATTTTGTAGCGACGCCCGCTAGCGATTTTGTATGTGGTACTTTGCAGTTGGCTGCGGGTATGAATATACACGTATTCATCACGGGGCGTGGTACACCTTATGGCTTGAATATGGTTCCTGTAATCAAGGTAAGTTCTAACTCAAAACTGAGTGCGCGTTGGCACGATTTGATAGATTTTGATACAGGGCCAGTGGCTTTTGGTATCAAGACCATCGAAGATATGGGGTGGGAGCTGTTTAAGTTGATTTTGGAGGTAGCGAGTGGTACCAAAGAAGTCGCGACCGATAAGCTAGGGCTTTACAATGATTTAGTACTCTTTAACCCCGGACCTTTGACCTGAAACTTTTCTATCAACTTGGCAAGTTTAAGGAGCTTGTAAGGTATATTAGGGTGTATCAACTTGCCAAGTTTATACAAGCGTTGGTTATCAAAACTTGGCAAGTTTAAGGAGCTTATAAGGTATATTAGGGTGTATCAACTTGCCAAGTTTATAACAAGCGTTGGTTATCAAAACTTGGCAAGTTTAAGGAGCTTGTAAGGTATATTAGGGTGTATCAACTTGCCAAGTTTATACAAGCGTTGGTTATCAAAACTTGGCAAGTTTAAGGAGCTTGTAAGGTATATTAGGGTGTATCAACTTGCCAAGTTTATACAAGCGTTGGTTATCAAAACTTGGCAAGTTTAAGGAGCTTGTAAGGTATACATAAGGCTTTACTTGTCTAGTAAATATGGATTCCAAAATTTGTTACAGAGTAAACATAAATGAAAAAATTTGAACAGCTTGTTTGTGTGGATAATACAAGGCTCACCCAAGAGGCTTTAAAGAAACTATCAGAATATTCGCAGCAAAAAGTTCGTATTTTCCATGATTATCCTTCTAACAATCAAGAAATTATAGATAGAATAAGCGATGCCGACGCGGTACTGGTAAGCTGGAAAACGCGGCTAGATGCTGAGGTGATAGCTGCTGCTAAAAATCTAAAATACATCGGAATGTGTTGTAGTTTGATTGATAAAAAGTCGGCAAATGTAGCAATTGATGCCGCCGAGCAGCAAAACATAACCGTAAAAGGAGTGCGAGATTATGGAGACGAAGGGGTGGTAGAGTTTATATTGGCGCAGCTAATTTCGCTTTTCAAAGGCTTGGGTACTCATCAGTGGAAGCCTCAGCAAACCGAATTGAAAGGAAAGATACTAGGCGTTGTGGGATTTGGGACAGTGGGACAAATGCTCGCTAAAACCGCTTTGGCTTTTGGGATGAAAATCCTTTACTACAGCCGTAGCCGCAAACTTTCGCTTGAAAATGAAGATGTTAAGTATACGGGCTTGGAGCAGTTGTTGAAAGAAAGCGACGTAGTGAGTACGCACCTTCCTCGTCATACCAAACTCATGACTGCTCACGAATTTGGGTTGATGAAGTCCAATTCTGTGTTTATCAATACCTCGGTCGGTCCTACTTTCGAGTCAGAACCCTTGCTTACGTGGCTTGCTCAAGCTGGTCATTTTGCCATTTTTGATGCGGATGGCGCATTTGGTGTTTCCGAAGATTTAGTCAATCATCCGTCAGTGCTTTACACTTCCAAAACTACTGGTATGACCGATGCAGCCTTTGAGCGTCTCTCCCAAAAAGTACTCGCTAACATTGAAGCATATCTTTCAGAATAAAAACATAATTGATGAATCACTAAAACCCCTCAACCACAAAACATGGAATTGTCGAAAATAAAATCATCGCTCGAAGACGGACTGCTGTCTTTTCCCATTACTGATTTTGATGAAACGGGGGCGTTCAATCCCGCTACTTATACCGACCGTCTCGAATGGTTTGTTAGTCATAATGTATCGTCGGTGTTTGTGGCGGGTGGTACGGGGGAGTTTTTTTCGCTTTCGGCGGCTGAATATGAGCAAATTGTCACCATTGCTGCTCAAACAGTAGCGGAGCGTGTACCCGTGATTTCGAGCGTAGGAAGGAGCATTCCAGAAGCGATTGCTTTTGCCAAAGTAGCCGAAAAAGCCGGCATCAACGCCTTGCTCTTGTTTCCGCCTTATCTTACCGAATGCCCTCAAGACGGGATATATGAATATGCCCGAACGATTATCCAAAATACTTCATTGCCCGTGATTTATTACAATCGTGGCAATGGCGTATTGTCGGCTACTTATATCAAAAAACTAGCGGATGCTTGCCCCAATTTTATCGGTCTGAAAGATGGTACAGGCAACATGCAAGACCTAAACGATACCATCAAGACTGTCGGCAAGCGCCTGTCTTATATCGGAGGCGTGCCTACTGCGGAGATTATTGCGGAGGCTTATTTGTCAATTGGGGTTAATACGTATTCTTCGGCTGCTTTCAATTTTGTGCCTGAGTTGGCCAACAAATTTTATGCAAGTCTCCGGGCAGGTGACACAGCTACCGTGACCGAAATCACCCAAAAATTTTATATTCCGTTGGTACGTTTGCGCAGCAAAAAAAGCGGCTATGCCGTAAGTCTTATCAAAGCAGGTGCCAAGCTCATTGGACGTAGTGCAGGCAACGTGCGTCCACCGCTTACTATGCCTACGGAGGCAGAAGTGGCTGAATTGCAGCAGATTATTGAGCAGAGTAAATAACGTTTTTTTATTAGAAAATTCCGTTGGAACTATATCTCCCCAACGGAATTTTTGATTTAGGGCATCACATTTCCCCAGAGTGTAAGTATTTGATTTTGAGGTAGATTGCTTATTTGTAAGAAAGAGCGCAGGTCATTGCCTTTGAGAATGAGTGTTTTGGCGGAAGTATCGTCTGCTTGCAAAAAAAAGCGGGTCTTTTCTTGGACAAAGGGTGTACAGTCGGCAACGGTCACTTTTGTGCTACAAGTAAGTTTGATATATGATTCACTTTGAGCCGACATCATAGCCGAAATATCTTTTACAACGACGTCGTGTACCTGATTGAGCACAATGGCTGGGCGCTGTTCGGGATGGTTGAAATACAATCTAACGTTTTGTAATGATACATTACGCGCGTGGCGTAGCTGAAATCCATAGGCATTGTTGATTCCAAACTGCTCGGCATCAGGGTATTTTTTTTCGTTTTCGGGCAAGAGTTTGTGGGCATCGGCTATGGTACCTCCTCCCGAAAATGTGATGGAAATATTAGACAAATGGATATTTTCGAGCGGGTGGTTGGGGAGTCCTGCCAATAAGCAACCGAGTTTGGACGCACCTGTCGCCACAATGTTAGAAATCTGTACATTTCGTAAAGTACCTACAGGGATTTCTCCTTGGTTTTTTGAGAAAGGACGTGCGCGGTTGCCCAATCGCAAAAAAATAGGAACCTGAGGACCCGAAATATGAATGTTGTCAATCACTACACCATCTAGCTGACCGCCATCGACAGTAGCAAGCGTAATTCCCGAGTTGCCCGTAGGGTTGCCATAAATAGCCCGATCCGCTACGGCAGAAGGGCGCACGACACAATTGGTGATAGCGATGTTTTTAAATCCCCCCGACGATTCGGTGCCGCATTTGATAGCATTGCAATGGCTACTCAAGATACAGTTGCTAATCACTACATTTTCGACGGGTCTTGCGTTCATGCTTTTGAGAGTGATACCATCGTCGTCGCTGTCGCCAAGGCAATTGACAATCCGCACATTTTTGCAGCCATCGATGTCCATCATGTCATTGTTTTTATTGCTATGATTAAAGACATTAATACCGTCAATCAAAATGTTTTCACAATTGAGATAATGCTGCATCCAAAAACCCGAATTGCGCAAATGTAGCTCTTTGACGGTCAATCCTTTGACTTCAGCAAACCAAAATATAAAAGGGCGAGGATTATAATTTGGGGGAAAGGAGGGGTGTTTGTCGCTAAAAGCGCTTCCTTGTCCATCGATTGTGCCACTCCCTTTTAACGTAATATTTTGTTGATTTTCAGCATAAAAAAGCGAAAAGTGAATATTTTCACTACTATAATATTCTACTTTTGGAGTGATGACTGGATAAAGGGTTATATCGGTAGCCCCCAATATAGTGGTACCCGCTGGAATGTCGAGTGTTACATTGTTTTTTAGAAAAATAGTAGAAGTAAGATAGCGACCTGCCGGAAACCAAACGGTACCGCCACCTTGGGCTGCACAGCGATCTACCGCTTTTTGGATGGCTTTGGTGTCTAAAGTTTTACCGTCACCTTTGGCACCAAATGTTTTTACATTCAAAACAAAAGGTTCATTGGCCCACAGGGTACATTTTGAAAAAAGAAAAACAATAATTAAGAATCGATTCATGATAAAAATTACGAACTGTCACTAAGAAGATATAATAAGCCCTTCCAAGTTAATATGGAGGGGAGGGTATAAATCAATTATAAAATCAGAATTGAGCTTTCAAGATAGCCCCGTTTTAATAAACTAATCGTTCTTCCTACCTATGAAAACAGAGACCTTCTGGTGTCTTTTCTGTATAAAATCCAAGATATAACTCACATATTTGCTTTATAAATTCATTAGTGTCGGTTGGCTCAATTTCTTTTATACTCATATTGCTAAAAACAATTGATTTTTTATTCTTATCAAAAACCCAAGTATAGATAAGAGAATTAGCCTTAATGGGAGTTGGGATATAAGCTCCTAAAGTAAGTAGCCCTACCCCTAATCCTTTCCAATTTTGATTGCGATAATTAGATTTTGTTCGTGAAAAGCCTTTGTGATAAGAAATAATTAGCTGGTCAAGTTGTTTTTCGTTCATTAGTTGATAAATAGCCTCTGACATCTCATAATTGTCAACTACTATTTGCTTTTTCTTTTTACTTTTTGCCGAGTTGAGTTTTTGCCCTAATGCAAAAACTTCTTTATATATGATTTCCTCTGTATCATTGTCAGCCTCAATAGGTACGGGTGTTTTGTTAGTGCCAGCAACTTCAATGGTATTGTTGAGTAACTGACTAGTTATTTGTATTGATAAAATCGAATCGTAATTCATTTTATTTTTTTCTCCAACAATACCAATGATAGAGATTGGTTTTAATACCCCAATGTTCTTTGAAGTACTTTTGTCATAAGTTCCATTTGTGTATTTAAAACTTGTACAATTGAATAAAAAAATAGAGATAATAATAGTACTAATAGTTTTGATTGGAAAGCTGTAAAATTTCATGGTTGGCTTGATTTTTATTGCCAAAATACAAAATATTTGATGCTTTTTTGGTTTGTAAATAAAAATAAATATTTTAAGTAGTAATAACTAAAAAATATATGCTAAAAAAATAAGAAACTTGTCAAACAATAAGCCCTTGCAAGTTTTCAAAACTTGCAAGGGCTTATTGGGTTGAATCTTTATAATCTACAACGTCAGACTCCAGCCTTCGCGATAATCACGTTTTACAAACTGATTGGCTAAGTCATAATTGGTGATTTTCATGTTTGGCGCATCGTAGTAAAGCTTTTTGCGACCATTGTATTTATCGACTGTACGTTTGGCCGAAGGATTGTCGCGGAGCATCCAACTACGAATTGCCAAGTTTCCAATCAAAATACTTTCGGTAAATGGCGCAGCGTATTCAAATGGCGAACTTGTAACTCCTTTGCCGTAGCCTGCGATACATGCGTTGACCCATTGGAGATAGTGGTCTTCGTTTGGCACGCGCTCGATAGTTTCGGGGATGTTCAAAGATTCATTGGCTTTCAACGGCAACAAGCGTGGCTTGGCACCATAGCAATCGGCCATGAGTTTTCCTTTGGTTCCGATAAACAGAACGCCGCCGTCGGAGTTTCCAAAACTTTCTCCAGGCAATAGTTCCTCGGGAAGCTCAGGTAAAATACCGCCATCGTACCAGCTTACTTTGATGTTTCCTTTACCGTCTTTGCGCGGGTAATCTAAGTGAATAGAGGTAGAAAATGGCGTCCAATCAGGATTGTCATCTTGGGGACGAAGGGTGAAAGTCCAAGTACCAGCTACGCTACATTCGACCGAAGTCGGGTAGTCAATAGGTAAAATCCGATAGACCGGATCCATGATATGACAAGCCATATCGCCAAGTGCCCCTGTACCATAAGGCCACCATCCGCGCCAGTTCCAAGGCAAGTAGGCTTCATTATAAGGTACTTTTTTGGCAGGCCCTAGCCACAAATCAAAATCCAATTCTTTTGGAATATCATATGTTTTGTCGGTAGGAATGGCTTGTGGCCATACGGGACGGTTGGTCCAGGTGAGTACTTTATGAACATCCCCGATGATACCCGAATCATATATTTCTTTCATTCGACGAACCCCATTGCCTGAGCCACCTTGGTTACCCATTTGGGTGATTACTTTGTATTTTTTGGCGGCTTGTCCCAAAATCCGCGCTTCGTAGATGTCGTGGGTGAGGGGTTTTTGGGTATATACGTGTTTGCCCAATTGCATCGCTGCGAGCGTTGCTACGGCGTGGGTATTGTCAGGGGTCGAAATCGAGCAAGCGTCAATGTTTTTACGCTCTTTGGAAAGCATTTCCCGAAAATCTTTGTAGTAAGTGGCTTTGGGAAAACGATTACGAGATTCGACGGCTTGGCGGTCGTCTACGTCGCAAAGAGCTACAATATTGACATTGGGACTTGCCGCAAACGACGACAAATCGCTTTTTCCTTTTCCACCGACTCCAATCCCCGCAATATTGAGCTTATCGCTAGGGGCGACGAAGCCCTTGCCTAGTACGTGGCGAGGTACAATGAAAAAAGAAGTAGCTGCCACCGAGGAGGCTTTGATGAATTGACGACGACTATCGGAGTGTTGTTCTGGTTTGTTTTCTTCCATGATAATAGTAAAAAGGTTGGTAGTTTAGTGAAATCGAATCGTGCAACTTGGTAAGTTTATAAGGATAAGACCCTCCGGTTTGTGAATTGATTTTTGGAAATGACAATTAGCCTAAGGCTCTGTATAATACTGTCAGTAAAGCCAATCGTACCTATGGCTTTACTGAAAAAATTAATATCCTTTTACTTTCACATCATCTATGTAAAAAATAGCCTTTGTCAATGGCTCGTCGGCTCCCGCCAATGGCGGATGTGGGTCTTCATTGGGGGTTTTGCGATTGGGCAAGTCACGATAAGGCCCTGTACGTAGCGAAAGGCGCTCTATGGATTTTACGGCTTCGGTCAGTGCTGCTTTTTCGATTACTTTGTTGCCGTTGATGCTCAAATCAAAACTTCCTTGCAGGCGGGCATCTATTTTTAATTTTAACTCGTACCATTGCCCTGCTTGATAGGTTTGCAAGATTTTTTCAACGCCCCCATTAAAAGCTACGATATTGCCTTTGTCATCAAATCGAATCCTGACGGGGCGGTTTCCATAGCGGTCGGTAAGGTCGAATTCGAGGGTGCCATTTTGCGCTTGAGCCGCTTGTATTTTCACTGAACATTCTACGTTATTTCCTTCTTCAAATACCCTGATTGCTCTTGCATAATCATAAGGGTCTTGGTCTGAAAGTTCGAGGCATTTACCCGTGGATTGAGGGGTATTTACCACTGTAATGGGAGCCCATTGAGGAGCGTAGATGTTCCAATCTGGCACCGAACCGTTAAGGGCTAACGCATCAAAATTATCTTCCACATTGCCTTTGATTTCATAACGTACGGGAGTAGGAATACGGCTGAGCCAAATGTCTTCTTTGTTCATGCTATACGACAGCCACATGTCATTGCCGGGAGGATTGCCATTGCCTTCTTCGATACCGCGCATATAGCATGGCCCAAAGTCTTTCCAGCGTCCAAAAAAACGACGCGGTGGCACTTCGCCCTGTACCAAAAGCATATTGTCGAAAATCGCCCCGTCATCGCCCGTGATAATAACCAGCGGAAAACGATGCTCATCCATTTCGATAGGATTGTAGCAAATCGCGAAGCGACCGTCGTCGGTACGTTGCCCCCATTGCTTGCCACCTGCCATTGTCAAAGTGGGTACCTTAACAGGCGTTGAAAAAGTAGTACCTTCATCATTCGAAAGAGCGGTTTTGGAACGTTTCCAGAGGGCAACTACTTTGCCGTCTTTGCGGTGGTAGTAAGAAAGTGCTTGGATGTCAAGTGATTTGTCGAGGTTGTTTTTATAAAATCCGTCGAGACCATTGTCTTCTTCTCGCCATTGGAGGGTCATGAGTTTATCGTTCAAAAGCGCGCGGCACGCTTCCACAAAACCCGCATCAGATGATTTTTCAAAGAAAGAAAAAGCGGTATTTTTCTCCGTCCATTGGGTGCCATTGGTGGCTTTATGACTACTATACCTGATGAAATAAATAGGACCATAGGTACCGTCTTTGTAAGCTTCGCGTACTACTCGCCCGATACCACCTTCTTTAAAAGGGTCTTCGGCATGGGCATAGAATCCTAATACTAACAAGCGACCGTTGGGAGCGATATAAAACCCCATGCGTTGGTGCATCATGTATCCCTTTGAACCTTTGGGAACTTTGACTCCTTTGGGTGCCACATAAGGCGGAAATACCACTTGAGGTTTGTGCCATGTACGTCCGTCTTTGGAGGTCAAAACGAGAGTTTGGCCCGGGGCAATGTGTTCATCGACGGGGTTGCTGAGGTATTGTTGGTAGAAGGTATCGTTCCAATAACAAATATTAGAAGCATGACTGTAGGTCCATCCTGAGCCATCTCCCATCTCAGGATGCGTACGGTTGACACGCACCGTTTGGCGACTTTCTACCCCAATCGCGTAGCGAAGCCTTCCTTCATGAACTTGGGGATCGGCGCTAATGCCTCCTACATATCGTACAGGTTCATATACACTGCCTGTTTGGGCCATGACCAGATGACTCGCAAGAGCCAATATTCCCCCGTACCAGTAAACTCTATTTTTCATTTTTGAAATAAGATGTGATTAAAGAAAATACTGATACGGCGGGAATTTGGGCTATCGTAAAAGAAGTTAGACTTTGACAAAGATTTTGTGACGGTACATGACATACAGCACGAGCCAGACCAATATCAGACCTCCAAGGGCATTGAAAACTTCGTGCCATTTTTCGGTGGTATGTGAATAAAGACCCGCAAAAAGCAAGCGCGATGTTTCGCCAAAATTCACAAACCGACAGGCTAGGTAAATCACCAAGGAGTTCATCCCAATCACCTTAAAGAAAAAAGCCCAACGGGTATAATTGCGGATGTCAATCAGCCAATAGAAGAGCGCAATCATCAGGCAAGCCATACCGCCCGTAAGCAAGATAAATGAACTAGACCAGAGGTGTTTGTTGACAGGAAATACCACTCCCCAAACTAGCCCCGTGGCGATTCCGATGCCACCAAATACCATCAATCGTTGAAGTTTGAAAGAAGAAGTACTGGGAGTTTGTAACAATTGACCTATTAAGCACCCAAAAATGGTAAGACAAGTAGCGGGTAGTTGGGTAGAAAGGGCAAGTTCGTCGTAAGTCTTTTGTTTCAAACGTCCGGGCATAAACGTGCGGTCAACCCAGCCTGCTAAATTGCCTTCAAAAGTAAGGTCACCGCCGCCGTCGCTGCCCACCGAAATCAACATAAGTCCTGCATAGTAAAGTACCAAAATACCAATCGCTGTATAGAGTTGTTGTTTCCAGTTGGTATTCATATAAAGCAACGCCACCAAAAAAGTAGCGATTCCGATACGTCCCAATACGGTCCCATAACGGATATGCGCAGGGTCAAAGATGTCGAGAGGGGCGTTTTTGTCGAGGAGGCCAAAGAAAAACAAAATGAGCATTCTTTTGAATAGTTTTTTGCGAAGCTCAGATTGAGGTACGCCTTTTTCTAAAGCACTCTTAAGACTAAACGCCAAAGAAACTCCTGCCATAAACAAAAACAGCGGAAAGATAAAATCATAAAAAGTAAAGCCATCCCAAGCCGGATGGTGAAACTGAGCCGCTATCGCATCAATGAGCGGTATATCAGTTTTGCCGCCTAGGGAATGAATAAAAGCTCCACCGCCTGAAATCATGAGCATATCAAAGCCCCGCAGCGCATCCAAAGAAGCCAAACGGTTTGAAGTAAGTGGTTGGTTCATATTAGGTTTAGGTAGAGGAAGCGCGAGATTTTATAGTTCCGTGATTTTAATGTTTTTGTATTGGATAAGGGCCTTGCCTCCACCATGAATTTGAAGACCAATAAGCCCAGATTTCGGGATAGAGGCATCAGGTTCGGTATAGTCTACTGTCTTCAAATCATTGATCCAGAGTTGAATTTGATTCCCCTTGCACTGGATTTTATAATGATTCCAATCGTTGAGTTTGAGGACTTTGGCAAGGGGAGCGGCATCAGCCTGGACAAGTACTTTGTTGCGCCTTGATTCGTCGTAGAGGCATCCCCAATAGTCTTTGCCTATATCGGCTTGGTAGCCAATCATTTCATAGTCGGGGGAAGTATGCCGTGTGCTGCGAAACTGAACACCTCCATTGATAAAACCTTCGGTTCCGGTAAGTTTGAAGTCTAGTTCCAATACAAAATCAGAGTAGCTACGGCGTGTTCGCAAAAATTCGTTGTGCGGAACTGTCGTCGTCAGCGAACCACCCGTGAGGGCGCCATCTTTGATTTGCCAAGTATGGAGCGTATCGCCTTCCCACCCGTTGAAAGTACGTCCGTCGAAGAGAGAAATCGGAGCTTGGGTAGGTGGCAATAACAAATGTAAGAAGAGGGAGAGAGTAGCGTAAAACATAGCCTTTTTTGACCCTAAAAGACACCGACAACCTACTCTCTACCTACGAGTTATTGTCTAATTTCTTTGCCACGGACGGTCATTTCCCAATCCCCAAAACTTCCGTACAAGACAAAAGAGCCAAAACGAAATTTGTCGACAATCTCGGTTCCTTCCGATACACTGTCGTAAAAGTCTTTATCAACAGGCAGTTCAAAATCAACCGCATTGATGGCGTTTTTGATGTGTTTTTTGATACTAAGCGAAAAATTAGACTGCTTTAGGCGTATTTTTAAGATATACTTAGGTTTGGCATTGGCAGTCAAGGCTTGTAATTGGGCTTTCAAGTCGGCATTTTCTTTTTGTAAACGCTCCAATTCGGCACTATCGCCGCAGCTTGTCAGGAGCATTATCATCATCATGCTAAAAGGTAAAAAACGATTCATCTTCTGTAAATTTTGATTGGTTATTTGAAAGTTGAAAAATAGCATTTATTGGGGAAAATAAACAATCTGCGGATTTATATATATCTTGCTGTAACGCTCCTTAACTCTTTCGCTATGCGATTCTTCCTTGTTTGGTTGGGTTTATGTGTTTCGTTTTCGCTATTTGCCCAAAAACGTTTTACGTATCGTTTCTCCGAGGAACTACAATCTGTAGAATCGTTTACCTACTTTTTAGTGGATTCGTCCAAAACACTGACGTTTACACAGCTGCGGCAACTGCCCGCAAACGTATTTACCCTCAACACCAAAAACTTCCTCAATTTTGGTAATACTCAGTACCCCGTCTGGCTGCGAATAGACTTAGAAAATCAATCCAATGAAGCCTTATTTTTGATTCAAGAGCTACACGATGTACGGCTGCTAGATGTGTATTTGTTTGATAAAGATGATTCATTAAGAACTTGGGAGACGGGTGCAATGCGGCCTTTTGGTACGCATTTTCTCAAACGTAGCAATACTGTTTTTGATTTGGGAAAATCGCCCAAAAGAGTTTACCTACGGATTCAAAACACGAGTGTGTATGTTCCGCTGAAAATAGGAACCATTCAGGCTATCTCCAATTATTTACACAAATACGATTTACTCTACGGCGGTATTTATGGTGTTTTGTTGGCCTTGATGTTTTATAATTTGTTTGTGTTTTTGGTCGTTCGCGACCGTGTATTTTTGTACTATTTCTTCTATATTCTCACCTCTGGTTACATCATTTTTAAAGCGGATAACCATCATCATGAATTCATTTTCAAGCAGATACCCAATTTTAGTTCTGATATCAATTCCTCTTCCATCATCACCTTGTTTTTTATCATACTGTTTGCCAATGCGTACTTACGAATGAAGGAACTGACCCCCAAATTCTTTTGGGCGTTGGTGGTGTTGTGGTGTATCTGTCTTGGCTTGATGCCTTTTGAATGGTTGCCTTATCGTGGTTGGGTCAATGACCTGTTTCAATTGCTAGTGATTTCTATTATGTTGGTACTTTTGGGCGCTAGTGTCTACATTCATTTTTTGGGGTTCAAACATGCGCGTTACTTTGTGCTTGCTTTTGGTTTTTACATTTATGGAGTGGTGAATGTGCTTTTGGGATTCATGGGAATTGTTTCGATGAACAATTTACGGGCGGCTTATATTTACCAAATATGCTCCGTCTTGGAAGCCATATTTTTTGCTTTTGCCGTCGCCTATCGTTTCAATACCTACCGAAAAGAAGCCAAGGATGCACAAGAAATAGCGTTGAAACGGTCGCAGGAACACGAGGCTCTTTTACAAAAAAATAACCAGTTATTAGCCGAAAAACTACAAATGGAACAAAGTCTTCAAACGGGGGCAGCCAACAAAGACTTTAACCAGCTTCTTCAACAAATCAAATCGGATAGTCAGCCTATCAAGAAAATTTCGATTCCGACGGTGGAGGGAGTGATTTTGTTTCCCGAACAAGACATCAATCGCCTCGAAGCCATGGGAAGTTACTGCACGATTTATTTGACCGACCACAAAAAAATTACCACTTCCAAACCTATGGCGCATTTTGAACAGATGATTGACGAGCGGCAATTTATGCGTATTCATAAGTCGCATATCATAAATCTCAACAACGTGACGCGCTACATCAGAGGTGAAGGTGGTTCGGTAGAAATGAAAGATAAGTCGGTGGTACCGGTGTCGCGACGAATGAAAAATGAGCTTTTACAACGATTGGCCATCGACTCGCCCGCCGTTTAGAAAGTAGATGTCGCCGTTCAGAAAGTAGAATTGTTTTGAGGATTGAAAGACAAGTACTTTGGCATCGAAACAAATGCCAACGTTAAACCTCGAAACCATGTCAAAATCGGCTAAAACAGTTTATTTTTTTAGTTTTTATCTCTTTCTCGTGGGGCTTGAACTCACGTTTATTCCCAACTTTTTTACCAAAACGGCACAACTCCCCGAAGCCCACGAACCTTACATTCGGGTGGTGGGGGTTTTAGCTATTATTCTTGGAGTCTATTATTATCAATCAGCGAAAAACGAACTTACCCCCTTTCTCAAAACGACTATTGCTGGTCGGCTAATTTACTTTTTAGGAGCCGTTGGATTGGTCGTTTCTCAAATAGCTCCACCTGTTTTTGTAGCCTTTGGCATCGTGGATTTGCTGGGTGCTCTTTGGACATGGCAAACGCTGAAAAGCGAAGGAAAGATGTAATTATTTCTACTTTTAGTAAGGTTTGTTTTGCAGTTTTTAGTCTTGTTTAACTGATTGTCAATACAAATAACCATTAACTTGCTGTCTATAAGCACTCATTCCCATGAAAAATTTTTTTTGTTTTTTAATTTTTGCCGTTGCTCTGACGGTTTCCGTTTCGGCTCAAACTCCGCTCGAAACCTTGTTTGAAAATATGAAAAAGGAGTTTGAAGCCAATCCTTCTAAAGCCATTCAAGAACGAGCCGTAGAGGATTATGTGCTGATTTCGGGCACGGGATATATAGCTAACAAACAACAGATTATCAATTTGTTTAAAAACGTCAGTAAAGTAGATGCCCGTTTTCAAGACCTCAAATTTCGTCAATTTGGCAACCTCCTTATAGTGACTGGTCGTGAGTTTTCAGTAAGGCATTATGCTGACGGCAAACCTGACTATACCACGGATTATTTAGTCACCTACGTTTACGAAATCAAAGACGACAAACTGATTTACGTAAGCGGCCAACATACGGTGCCTGCGTCGAAATAGGTAGATTGGTTTGGGTATTACAGTTTCAATTGCCCATTAAAATTCTCTTTCGCCAAACTCACTTGAGGGTAGCTTCGTTTTGCGGTCAGTTTTGTTGAAACTATAGGAAAGGTTCAGTAAGAAAATGTTGGTTTCTTGGATGTAATTGGTGGTGGTATAAAAGTTTGAACCATAGGTAGTTATGCGTTGTTCGTTTACTCTCATGCCACCAAAAGAAGTGTTTTGCCAAAGCAATGAAACGCTCATTTTATTTTGCAACAAGGCTTTTTTTAGAGATAAGTTGGGTTGATAAAACCTCGAATCTATCCCTTGGGCGGTATTGCGAGCTGATAGGTACGAAAGGTTCAATTGGGTACTCAAAGTAGGAGTGATTTGAAAATTCAGGTTTGAGTTGAGCGAATATACCCACCCTTGGCTGCTGACAATCACTGATTTATCAAACAAACTTCCATTGATTTTTAGATTATATACATTGCCTCCGATGAAGAATTTAAGTTTTTTGATGGGGGCGATTGTGAGACCCATTTCTGAGCCTATCAAACGAGCATTGCCAGCATTGGTATAAATCCGATTCAAAATGGTATCGTTATAGACGCTATTGACGCGATTGACAATATCCGTGATTTGTTGGCGATACAGATTCCAGTAAAACGATGCCTTTTTTAAATCTTTGGTAATTCCTACTTCATAAATACCCACAAACTCTGGTCGGATGTTGGGATCACCTTGTTCGAGGGTTTCGCTGTGTTCGCGTTCGGGGTAGGGATTTAGTTCATTGTTGGTGGAGCGTTGCACGCGGCGACTGTAGGCTACTTTTAAGCGTAAATCTTTGCCCATGTCATACAGCAGATTGACAGACGGAAAAAGATTGGATAATTTCAATTCGTTGGGGCGATTGGTACGATTGTCACTAAATATTCTGAGGGCGTTTTCGTATCGTAGACCCGACGAAAACTCTAGTTTTTTGAATTTACCTGAGTATTGCGTGTAAAGGCCATGAATGCGATTGTAGACGGTGACGTTGGCCGTAAAAGCAGGATTGAGAATAAGGGGTTGATTATTTCCATTTTTTTCAGAATAGACAAATATTCCGTCTTGGTTTTGTTGACGAAATTGATACCCCATAGATAGTTTTCCGACCCCGATTTGCTGTTCGTAGTCGGCTTTGAGACGAAGGGCGTTCAATGGATTAGAGCCTGTATTGAGCGTATATTGGAGCGTGTCTCTTGTATTATTGATATGAATGTTACTGTTTTTGGTAAAACCATCTATGACGGCATTTTCGTACAATCCCGAAAAGCTTAGGGTAGAAGCATTTTTAAATTTGTGGCTATAATCGAGATTAAACACCTTAAATTCGCCTGATTTAAGTACCAAGTTGGGGTTGTAATATTGGGCACGTCCCACTGTTTGATTGGTCAGTAGGTTGGTTTTGGTATTGTTTCGATAATAAATATTGGCAGTGCGATACTGGTCTCTACCTCCCAAATATACCCCCGCCGAAAGTTCATCGGCTTTGGAAAGGGCATATATTGCCGACGCCCGAAAACCATAATTTTCGCGTTTCATACTCCGCTCGCCGTCGCTCGGGAAGCTCGTAAAGATATTGTTGATAGTGGTGTTGACGTCTCCTTCTCTTCTTCCCGAAATATCGTTTTTGAGGTAATTTCCCGAAACACTTACATCCCATTTGCCTTTGCGATAGTTGAGCGTGGCATCGAGTCCGTAGCGGAGAGGCTCAGTGGCATTTTCGTAGGCTCGGAGCCGTGGAAGGCCATATTGAAGATTGGTGGTAAGCGACAATCCATCGTTGGTTCCTGTTTTGGTCACAATATTGATGATACCCGCTTTCCCGTCGGCATCGTATTTGGCGGAAGGAGCGGTTATCATTTCGATTTTTTCGATGGTATTGGCCGGAATTTGGGATAAAATCGTGGAGGCATCAATTTGGGTAGGTTTACCATTTACCAAAATCAAAAAACCTTTAGAGCCTCTTATCGTAATCTCGCCTTCGGCATTAACCATGACCGAAGGAATATTTCGCAACACATCCGTGGCAGTTCCTCCTTTGGCTACTTCAAACTCTTCGGATTTAAATACTTGCTTTTCGAGCGTTGCTACCATGTTGGGTTTGATGCCTGTCACGGTCACTACCTCAAGTTGCTGGCTAGAAGGGGTAAGTACAATCGAGCCTAGATCAAGTCTTTGGCTGGCTTTGTCGTAGCTTACTTCGATGTATTTTGTTTTATAGCCTACGTACTCCACCTTGATGACGTATTTGTCATCCTTCAGACCTATAAATTGAAAAGAGCCTTTATCATCGGCGATTTCGCCTTTTATCAGACTACCTTGACTTTTTGATTCTAAGCGGATAGTGGCAAAAGCGAGCGGCTCGGTGGTGAGCGAATCTACCAATTGGCCTTTGATAAAACTTCCCGATTGGGCATAGCCGAGAAGTGTAAGAAATAAAGCAAATAAGGTAAAAAGTAACTTTTTCATGAGAATGGGGTAACAAGCACGATAATGCACCAACCAACCCTTGAAAGAATGGTTGATAATTTTTGCAAAATTGCTGCAAGCCCCTTGATAATTTATGGTCTATTTGAAAATAGTATGGTATTAATGATGTAACGCCCGAAAGACGGAAGGAGTGGAGGCAGTGTGGCGTTTGAAGTATTTCACAAAATGAGAATTATCTTTAAAATCAAGCGTAATGGCGATTTCAGAAATGGTCATATCAGTATAAATCAGCAGGCGCTTGGCTTCGCTGATAATAAATTCAGCGAGGATTTTGGCAGCAGATTGGTTGTTGGCTTTGCGACAAGCGGCATTTAAGTTTTGGGGAGAAGTATGAAGTAAAGCGGCATAATGAGCAACATTGTTTTTGAGTGAAGTACTCAGCAATTCGCAAAACGATTCGTATAAGTCTGATTTATTTTTATGTGAATGTGTCATGGAGTGGGCATTTTCTTGAATTTTAGCCAATAATGCCTTTAGGAGTCCTTCAACTACCAAAAGATTAGGCGTAGTCTCGGGTTGGTATTCACGAAGCAATAATTCAAAGAGTGGCTCGACGGCTTCGTCGCTTTCGAGATAAATACAAGGATAAGCACTGACTTGACCTAGTAGTTTTTTGAGGTCTTTATCCAAACTATTATCTACAAATCCTTTTTTGAGAATCAATACAAACCCATTAGGCTCTTCGTTGAGTTCCCAGTGATGAACTTGCTCTTTTCTTACTGTAAATAGCGTAAAAGGCTTGATTGGATAAGATTGATGGTCAATCGCGTGCATGCCACTTCCTTTAGAAAGATAGATGATCTCAAAATAACTGTTATGCTTATGAGGGTTGGTTTTTCTAATTTCTTTGCGAAAACGAGCTATCTTGAATAAAAGGTGAGGTTCGAGTTTGTTTTTTGTTTGGATAGAAGTGTTCATTGGTACAACTATTCTCGCTTTCGATTTTATTTTAAAACACTATCCAAAGTGGTTGCTTCTTCAATTTTACCTATTTTGCTTGTCTCATAAAAAAGACGCTCCTCAAGTCAGGGACTCAAGGAGCGTCTTTTTGTATATGGTTTTGTGAATTAAACCCCTATTTTTTCCGTGACCAAATAATCGGCTTGTTTGACTGTGTGCTGTTTGACCATCATTTCACCCAAAAATCCCGCTAAAAACAGTTGCACACCAAGAATAATTGCCACCAATGCCATGTAGAAAAGAGGATTTTCGGTGACATTTCGGTAAGGCTCGTTGACGTAGATGAGATAGACTTTCTTGATAATCAATGAGAAAGTAATCGCAAACCCCACCAAGAAAGAGAGCGTGCCCCAAAGTCCAAAAAAGTGCATGGGGGCTTTACTAAAACGATGTACAAACGTAATCGAAAGCAGGTCAAGAAAACCGTTTACGAAGCGTTCGAGTCCAAACTTGGAACTTCCATATTTACGAGCTTGATGTTGGACTATCTTTTCACCGATTTTTTGAAAACCATTCCATTTGGCTACGACGGGTATGTAGCGGTGCATTTCGCCGTAAAGAGTGATATTTTTGACCACACGCTGCTTATAAGCTTTGAGACCACAGTTGAAATCATGCAGATGCACCCCCGAAATACTGCGGGTAACGGCGTTGAAAAGTTTCGTGGGTAAGGTTTTGCTGAGAGGGTCGTAGCGTTTTTGTTTCCAGCCCGACACCAAATCATAGCCGTCTTCCATTATCATGCGGTAGAGTTCGGGGATTTCGTCGGGACTGTCTTGTAAGTCGGCATCCATCGTAATCACCACACTTCCTTTTACTGCCTGAAAACCCGTCTGTAAGGCAGGGGTTTTACCATAGTTACGATTAAATCGAATGCCTTTGATGTGAGGGTCGCTTACGGCAAGTTTTTGAATGACTTTCCAAGAGTCGTCGTTGCTGCCGTCATCAATAAGAAGTACTTCATAACTAAACTGATGCTCATCCATAACACGCTTTATCCAAGCGGTTAGTTCGGGCAATGACTCTTCTTCATTGAAGAGCGGTATAACGACTGATATATCGAGAGCTTCGCCGGGCATAGTATCCAAAATCAATTGCGTATCGCGCAGCAAAGCTACAAATTCTTTTGGTGCTTCCATGGTATTTTGCGGATTAGGGTACGATGTAAAGACCCATGCTCAACAAACGTGCCAAAGGTCCAATAAATTTCAAGAAACCTTCTGTTTCTTAGCTAGCTGAGAAATGTCCTCTCTGCATCTTAGAAGAGTTTAGAAAGGAATAAAAACCTGTATGCTATACCGATAGCTTAATTTTTTTGTGTTGTTCATAAAATATGAAGTAAGAAATAGCCCTATTTGAGCTTAAAAGAGTAATATTTTATACCCAAAAGAAAATACAATTAATTCGAAAAAGAATATCTCAATGCTCCTCCAAAAATTAAAAAACGGACAGAATGTGTATGGTACATGTATCACCTCTATTTCTCCTATGTGGCCCGCAGCCATAAAGCGAACGGGAGTAGATTTTGTATTTATTGATACTGAGCATATTCCGTTAGACAGGGCGGACTTGGCCAAGCTTTGTCAGATTTTTCGAGCTTTAGAGATTACGCCTATCGTACGTATTCCGAGCCCTGACCCTTTTCTAGCTTGCCAAGTGATAGACGGAGGAGCGCTAGGAGTAGTGGCTCCTTATTTGGAGTCAGTAGAGCAAATACGGGAGCTAGTGGGTAGTACCAAGTTTCGCCCACTCAAAGGTGAAAAACTGCATCAGTATCTATACGGCCACGAAGAAATGCCTGCTGAATTGGCGCAGTATATTACGAATTTCAACGCTCAAAATATCTGTATTGCCAACATCGAAAGTGTGCCCGCCGTAGAGCGTTTAGATGATTTGTTGTCGGTGCCGGGACTGGATGCGGTTTTTATTGGACCGCATGATTTGTCTGTCAGTTTAGGTTTGCCAGAGCAATACGACCATCCCGAATTTGAGAAAGTAGTGCGTGAGATTATTCACAAAACACGCCGGCATGGTTTGTCGATTGGAATTCATTTTTCGCTCGAACCTGAGCGCCAAATTCAATGGATGAAAGAAGGAGCTAACATAGTTGTTCACAGTTTTGATATAGCACTCTTTACTCAACGTTTAAAACATGACCTTTCTATTATCAAACAAGCGGCGGGGGAGGTGGTCTCTTCTACCACCGTCGAAAATTTGATTGTCTAAACATCATTCTATCCAAAATCTTTCCTCTTTTATGACCGCCGATAATTCTTCAATAGTGATTCTTCCAAAATCACCTAGTATGCGTTTAAGCACTTACTTTTTGGTGGGGATTTCATTATCGATTGGGTGGGGTATCAGAGGAAATTTTGGGCATGAATACGGGGCTGCTTTTGCGGGATGTTTGGCTGCGCTTACGGCTTGCTTGCTATCTGGCAGGGCAGATTGGCGTAGTCGGGTGCTTCACTTTGGTTTTTTGGGAGCTATAGGTTGGGGATTTGGAGGTTCTATTTCTTACATGCAAGTCATCTCAGCTACCGAAAGCGGGCATTTGGCTTCACAGTGGTATGGATATATCGCTCTTTTTTACATTGGTTTTTTGTGGGCAGGTCTTGGGGGAGCGGGCACGGCTTTGGCGGCGGTAGGAGATATAAAACTCCTTAATCGTATCACTAAACCTATTACTTGGCTTTTTGGGGTGTGGTTTGTGTTGGATTTAGTCGAAGACCCCGTAGCCAATTGGCTTCAATCGGGCGTTGGTTTTGACCATACATGGTCTAGGCACAAAAGCCCTTTGTATTGGTTTGATGCAGATTATCTTCCGGCCTTTTTTGCTTTACTCGCCGCAGGTCTGTATGATCTTTGGGAGAGAAAAGAAAAAAATGCGGTTTGGCTATTGGTTTATTTGGCAATAGGCGCAAGTTTGGGTTGGGGGGTACAAAGTGTGCTTCGTTTCACAGGTTTAGAAACCCCCTTGGCTTCTTTACTCACCTATTCTTTGGGCGATGCCACTTATATTGACCCTGCCACGGGTAAAGCGGCTTTTGACGCACACAACTTCCTCAACAATTGGCCTCAATGGTTTGGCGATTACCCTCAGCATGTAGGCTGGGTGGTGGGAGCTGTGTTGGGCATCACGGCTTACTTTGTTTGTTTTGGGAAATTTCGTGATGGTGCTTCTTTGATTGTGTACATGGCGGCGGGATGGCTCATCGTTTTTTTGTTATTTCCAGTATTAGGAAGTTTGTTTTTTACAAAATTTGGAGGTCTTCGTATGACTCCCCCGAGGTCTGATGATTGGGCAGGTATCACGGGGGCTTTTGTGGGGATGAGCCTTTGGATGCGACACAAAGGCTATTGGGCGGTGGCCTATGCATCTCTGCTTAGCGGGTTGATAGGGGGATTAGGGTTTTCGGGGATTCAGTGGATTAAACAACTCTTGATGATGCCGGGCAATCCTCGGATTCTTATTTCAAAAGGCCTACAGCCAGGCTCCGAAGCTTATGAAAGTAGCGTAACTTTTTGGAGTCATTGGCAGCAACAAAATTGGCATAGTTTTCTCGAACAAAGTTATGGGTTTGTCAATGGAATAGCGATTGCGGTGGCGTTGGCGGTATTGAGTCGGCGGGTGCCGTTGGATAATACTCCCCCTTCGCCCAAGACTTCTACCGACCGCTGGGCTTTGGGAATAATGTCTGTTTTTGTATTGTTGGGAATTCCTTATATCAACCTTTTTAAGAATGTCAAAGAATGGGGCGAAAGGCTCAATCCGGATGTATGGACGCAAACTACTTTTGGCGAAAATGGCGAAAAAATAGTTGAGTCTGCCCGCTGGGATGTGCCGTATTTGGGAAGGTTGCCTCAAATCGATTTCTTACACTTGACCCCCGAAGGATGGTTTAATCTAACTTGGATTTTATTGTTGGCAATGGCCCTTCTAATCATACGACGGCATTTTAAGGAGCCCTTAGCGCTGATTCCTTCTACGTGGCTGGGCAAAGGGCAGCTTGTGTTTTTGGTCTTGTTGTGGGTGATGATCATCGGGAATTTTGAACGCGCTTTGGTAGGCTGGAGTCCAGAACGTTTATTGACCGAATGGGTCATTACTTTCAATGCCATCGTGGCGACCCTTTTAGTTTTAATTTTACCTCATGAAAAAGAAACCATCAAGATTGGTAATACCATCCCTTTTCGGGCTTTATACAAAAAGACGTGGTTCACTACGTTGGCTACGGTTATAGCGGCGAGTGGTTTTTTCTTGTTGACCAATCGCGCTATTTATCAATATCCTACTTATGAGAAGCTAGATACCAAAAGATATTTTACGCGCTTTGGCCCTGAGGCGGCGTGGCGTTCGAAGCCTAATCTCAAAAATGCCCAACATAAATAAAACATTAAAAGTCAAAATCGAATGTCAAAAGAAATAAAATGGGGAATGATAGGATGTGGCAATGTCACCGAAAAGAAAAGTGGCCCTGCTTTTAGCAAAGTCCCACATTCGGAATTGGTGGCGGTAATGGCCCGCAATCCCGAAATAGCAGCAGACTATGCCCAACGCCACGGTGTACCCAAATGGTATAGCGATGTGGATGCTCTTATCAATGACCCCGAAGTCAATGCTATCTATATCGCCACGCCGCCAGATGTGCATCTCGACTATGCGAATCGGGCCATGAAAGCTGGAAAAGCAGTGTATGTCGAAAAGCCAATGGCACGCAATGCCGCCGAATGTGAGGCCATGAACCAAATAAGTCGCGAGACGGGCGTGCCGCTTTTTGTGGCCTACTATCGTCGAGCTTTGCCTTATTTTTTGAAGCTCAAAGAATTGGTGGAGCAGAAAGTAGTCGGCGATATTCGTTTGGTAACGGTACAAATTCATTACCAAGCTTATGCCGAAGAAGTGGGAGAAAATGCGCAACCGCGTTGGCGTGTCAATCCCCAAATTTCGGGAGGAGGGCATTTTCATGATTTGGCTTCTCACCAATTTGACTTTTTGGAGTATCTATTAGGGCCTATCAAATCAGCTCAAGGTATCTCACGCAATCAAGCTGGTCTGTATGAAGCTGATGATATTGTGGTGGCCAACTTCGAGTTTGAATCAGGAATACTAGGCACCGGAAGCTGGTGCTATACGCTCAATCGCGAGCAGCGCCTCGATGAAGGCCAAATCATTGGGTCTGAGGGTAAAATCATTTTTTCTTTTTTTGAAAAATTTCACATCAAAGTCCTTACAGCTGAAGGTGAGGAAGAATATTATCTGCCTTATCCCGAACATGTACAGCAGCCGCTCATTGAGTCGATTGTGCAGGAATTGCGAGGGGAAGGAACTTGCCCTAGCACGGGAGAAACGGGCGCTCGTGCCAATGCTATCATGGACCAGATTACGAAGCCATAAAGCGCTCACTACGTTATGTTTTTATGAAAAAAAGCCTTTGGGGCTTTCCACATCCTTTTTTGGGTATTTCTTAGCATTAAAATCAACACATAGAGTTACTATGACTTATTTCAAAAATTCGATTCTTTGTTTATGTGGAATATTATGGGCGTTTGCATCAAACGGTCAAGCTCATAAGCCTTATGAACCTACTCCTTTCCCCGACCGCCTGATTTTGGGTTGGCAGGGCAATCCCGCCACTTCTCAGTCGGTCAATTGGCGTACTGATACGACTGTCACAGGAGCTGTAGGTGCGATTCACGAAGTGGATCCTTCGCCTGATTTTGTGAAAAATGCGAAGATTGTAACAGCCACCACCCAAAAAATCAACATAGAAGGCAAGACGGTATTGTACCACTCAGTGCATTTTACGGATTTGAAGCCCGCTACCAAATATAGTTACCGGGTAGGAGCTGGAGAGCATTGGAGCGAATGGTTTCATTTCAAAACGGCGGAAGACAAAGCCGCGCCTTTTTCATTTTTGTACTTTGGCGATGCCCAAAACGACATTCGTTCGTTGTGGTCGCGGGCTATCAGAGGGGCTTATGCTACGATGCCTTCTGTCAATTTTATGATTCATGCAGGAGATTTGATTACGACCTCCAATGCCGATTGGCAATGGGGTGAGTGGTTTGAAGCAGGAGGTTGGATTAATGGTATGGTGCCCACTTTGGCAACTCCAGGAAATCATGAATACTACCGAGAAGAAAATGGCGAACGGCGTGTTTCGAAACATTGGCGACCCTCGTTTGTATTACCTGAGAATGGTCCAGAAAAACTCAAAGAAACTGCTTATTATTTTGATTATCAGGGTGTAAGATTTATTTCGTTGGATTCACAAGGAGCCTTGCTAGATTCTACTGTGCTAGATTCGCAAGCAGAGTGGGTGGTCAACGTCCTGAAAAACAATCCAAATCGTTGGACAGTGGTGACGCATCACCATCCTATTTATTCTACCAAAAATGGCCGCGACAATGATGAATGGCGCCTGAAGATGGAGCCTATTTACAAACAATATCAAGTGGATTTGGTACTTCAAGGGCATGACCATACCTATGGTCGCGGGCTTAATATGCCCCTTGGCAAAAGCCGCAAATATCCCGAGGGACCAATTTATGTGGTATCGGTGAGTGGTCCCAAAATGTACGATATCGGCTTGCAAGATTGGATGGACAGGGCTGCTTCCAATACGCAATTGTACCAAATCGTTTCGGTAGATGGTGCGAAACTTTCTTACCAATCTTATACTGTCACAGGTGAATTGTACGATGCTTTTCAATTAGTGAAAAATCCCAAGGGCAAAAATACGTTGGTAGATCAATCTCCTTCATTAAAGCCAGAGCTGTTAGAATTGCCAGCACAGTATCGTACGCGATTCACACCTAAGGAAAAGGAAGAATACGAAAACCGTTTTCAAGAGTACAAAAAGAAAAAGCAGTTAAAAAAATAAGGTCGTAGGGGCAGGCCTTGCGTCTGCCCCCAAAGAGGCAGACGCAAGGCCTGCCCCTACTGAAGTTGTGTTTGTTGTATTTTTAAAAATTATTAAAAAAGTATAATATAGTCTCTGGTAAACACAATAATATCCACATAAATGGCAAAAAATAACACATTCTGTGAAAGTTTTACCTCGACATGCATGAAGAAAACCTTCTAAAAGCGGTGGCATAGATGTTTTACTTTTAAGAGCACGAGATACAAAATCTCAATTATCACAACCATTTTTTTTAAATTAAAAGCTCTTAGTAAAAATGGAAAACAATCAAAACCGCGACAATCAGAACCAGAGTTCTGAGCAGCGCAACAATCCTCAGCAACAAGGCCAACCACAACGCCAAGACAGTGGCAGCAAGCAGCAAGAACAAAGGCAACAAGGTAACCAAGGACAGCAAGAGCAACGCCACCAAGGAAACCAAGGCCAAAATCAGCCCAACCAAGAACAATGGAGAGAAAGCGAGGGCGACCGCGAGCTGCGTGAGGAAAACGAACGCAATCAAAATCCCCCATCTTATACGGGGCGCTAATTTATTAGCGAAATATAGAATAGGGGTGACTTTACGAAGTCACCCCTATTCTTATTTTAATTGCTCCTTCAATCTAAGGGTTTACCCTAAAAACTCGATACGCTACGTAAGTTTGCCCATACATATCGGTGGTCTTTATCGTAATGCGGTGTGTCCCGACCGATAATTTGGTTGGTAACTTTCCCGCCCAAATATGGGTTGAAATACTGGGTTTGTCCATCGTCCAACCCAAAACTTTGTCAAGTTTAGTACCCTTTACTTCGGCCTCTAGATAAGGACTGAGTTCGTGCATGGCTTGGTTGGCAGGGTCGCGGGTGGGGGTAAGTTGTAACGGTATCCAAGTAGGTTGCTGGTTGATTTGAAATTCGACTTTTGACCGCGCTGACCCCGCAAATACATTGACCAGTAGCGATAAGGTGTCGGATGCTGCTTGTGAGACTTCATCAGGCCAGTAAATGTTCATTTGATAGTTGGCAGGGCGACGGGCGGCTTTGAATTGGACAGAATATTTGTTGCCATCAAAAGTCACGATAGAATAGCCGTTGGGAGCGCCGTCGTTCATGGTAGCGTGCGGGATGCCTACTTCATCTTTGAGGCCGCACCACCAGCTTCCACTCACGGTAGTATTGACAAAATGATGATGTGGTACGGTGCCTTTCCAACCGTATTTTTCATCCACAAACAATTGAATCGTAGTATGCGTATGGCCCGATACCGAAAAAGCATAGGGACGTTTTTGGATGATGTCGAAAAGGACGGTACGATTGTCACAAATTACCACTGGAATATGCATCATCAACACCACAAGCTTATTGTGAGGTACTAGAGAAAGGTAGTTTTTGACAAACGCGAGTTGCTCCTCCGTAAAATGGCCTTTGTATTTGCCATCGGGGCTGAAATATACATTTTTCAACCCAATAAAAACCACTTCTCCCTCTTCGAAAGCGTAGCTACTTGGGCCATAAAAACGCTCAAAAGTTTCGTCGCTGTATAGATTGTCGGTCGCACCTCGGTTGAAATCATGATTCCCGAAAATATTGTACCACGGAATGCCGATTTGTGAGATGCTTTGATTCATTTCGGCAAACAAATTTGGGTCGTCGGCCACAATATCACCCAAAGAAATCCCAAATCGTGCATTCGTTCCGATACACTCTTCTACTACATCGCGCGTCACATAATTGACTTCGGTGAGGCCGCGCGTTTGGGTGTCACTAAATAGCATTACCGAAAACTTTTTCTCGGGTTTTTGTGCCCAGAGAGGAAAGTCAATCGACATAGGTAAGCTACCGGTGGGCGCTACTCCGATGCTTTTGGTAGTAGGTGAGCCGTCAGGCTTATGTAAATAATAATGTTGAGGTAGATTATCGACATTGAGCGGAACACTATAGTCGGCTGGTTTGATTACAAAAAATCCTGCGTCATTGCTACTAGGTAGCACCCATTTTCCCGATTTATCGGTTTTGGCTACTTCTTTGCCGTTGGATACACACACATTAGCAATGCCTGGTTCGCCTTTATCTCTTTGTTTGTTTTTGTTGAGGTCGTGAAAAACTACCCCCGTAGCGATTTGTTGAGCAAAAACAGTGGTGGTTATAATCAGCAAAATCGAACAAATAATGTGTTTCATAATAATTGAGAAATTTACGAGTGGAATACCGTTTTTTATTTCTTCATTAACCAAATTTCTGTCACTTGAGAGCCGCGCTCACCTTCGCCACAATTCCAGACAAAAGTCACTTTCCCGTCGGCGGTGGCTTTTTGAGGAACCTCAAATTCAAAAATAGGTTGTTCGCCCGTTTGCAAGAAATCATGAACGACCGAACCGTCGTCGGTTGTGAGTTTCATGCGCGATTGGAAACGACCTGTATAAGAAATTTTGATTTTGTACGAAGCACGAGGGTCAAGCTCATCATAGGCGATTTTAAGAGGTAAGTTGTAGAGTGTTTTTACTTGCTTCATCCATACGCGCGGAGTTACTTGACCTTTAAAGCCCGTTGCTTTGATTTCGTCTACCCATTCTTCTCCTGCCAAACCGACTCCAAAACTTACGCGTGGAGAAAGCAAACTGCCGGGGTCTTTTTCCCAACTTACATCAGATACCACCCGATGCCAGCTTTCAGGCGAGCCAAAATGGTCGTAAAAACCGCCTACGCCTGGGTCGGTACGATGCAGTATTTCTTGTATTTTTTGTAATTGTTCTGAAGGCGATTTTAGCTTTTCGAGGTGGGCAATTTGGTCTAAAAGCCAGGGAGAGTCATTGAGTGGAATATCAATGTTATCTATAAAATTGCCCCGTCCACTCACTGCACCGTGTTTTTCAACCGTAAGTTGTGCGCCTATACTTTTAAAAAGAGAGTCGGCAAGATCAAAACATTTTTGGCGATAATCTGGCCAAATAGGGCTATTCCTTGCTTTTTGGAGAATTGATTTTGCTTCTTGTAAAGAGGCCGAAATATTGGTAGCAGATGCATTGCGTAGCGCATCGCGGGCTTGTTGCTCAAGTTCATTTTCATAGAGCAATCGGCGGCGGGTATAAGCATCGTAGTAAGCGCGGATTTGCCCCATCTGAAAACGTGGATTTTGAAGAAGAGAAAGGGGCGCGCTTTTTTCCATAGTTTGCCACTGTGTCAAAGTACGATAAATACCATCGTTGGTGACGAGTGGCCCTTTGAGGTTATTTTCAAGGGCAACAAGACCTTGCGCAACGGACTCTTGATAATTAGGACCGAAAAATAGCCGAGCATAGTCCCGTAAAGTCTCAATGACGGGTGTGTTGGGATTCCAATCTTGGTCGCTCCATACAAACTTATTCACATCGTCGTTGGTGCCTTCGGAGTAGCTGATACTGCCGTTTCCATATTGGTCAAGGGCATTATGAATGATTTTTTCATCGTGCGGACGCGGATTGATGCTTTCACGCCCTAGGGTCATCGAATACGCCAAATCCCAATGAGGAATGGGATATTGAGCGGTATAATTGTGGGTAATATCAGGATAATGACGTATCGGAATAGAGGGTTTGACTAAACGGCGAATCTCATGTACGGGGATTTTGACCCACGGGCCAAAAACCACGCCGCCAAACCAGGGGTAAGATTTGTTGACATGCCCAAAAAATGCATCAAACCATTTTTGGGTAGGTCTAAAAACCTGCGGCGATACCCAAATTTTGGCTTTGGGATGATATTTATGCAACACAGCCGCCACTTTTGTCAACCACGCAAACAAAACATCTGGTTCTAGTTCACCAGGATCTCCGCCTGGTACAAAAACGTGGTCGAGGCGAGAGACTGCACCAAATACCTCATGACGTTCTTGCAATTCTTTTTGGATAGAGTCTGGATGAGTGTAGTTGAGTCCCATGTTTGGATACCACATCCATACATCAAGCCCATATTCTTTACAAATACGTGCTTGTTCGGAGACCATCTGAAGAGAAGGCATGACCATGTGGCGGCTCGTGGGGTCGTCGTCGGAACGGGGTGGTACAATCTCAATACTATTGGCTCCAAAAAGAGCTAATTCGCGGATATATTGGTCAAACTGAGCCACCGTAAAAGCATCATACGCGTTGGTTTTGGGACGGTAGCCGAGCTGATGCCCTCTGATGCTATAGCGCGGGCTAGTGGCGATCGATACCTCCGTAGGAAGCAGAAGCTGTTGAGGGGTCATTTCTAGTTTGCGTAACAACCGACCTACGCCATACAAAATTCCTCGGGCATCTTTTCCTATAATCAAAACCGTTTTTTTATCCTTAATAACCACCAACTTAAAACCTTCTGCGCTGATAGTGGGTAATTGACGAACAGCTGCTTTGTAAATTTCAGGAAATGCGGATAAATCACTTTCGAGCGCAATACCGATACAGACTTGGCCTTGAGAAGGAAGTGTGGAAGTAACTGACAAGTTGAGGTTGCTTCTTTTTTTGACCTCTTGCTGGAGTATTTCAATGCTTCTTTTAGTGATTTCTTTGTCGCGAATCGGACAAAAAATCTGAGCAGACGACAAATCGAGCTTAGTGGCGTAGCTACTGAGGCTGCATATAAAAAGAAAACAGACTGCCAGATACAGTTTCGTCATTATTACTAAAGGTTTGGGTTCGGAATAGTGACTTAGGTAGTCGGATTTTACTTAAACTTGAGCGTTCGGGCTCTGATTTCAGGTATATCGTAGGCGGCATTGTCTTGTGGATAACCCACTTCTTTGGGAGAAGGCCCCACCCAAGAGGTTTTTTTGCCTGAGATAGTAATCGTGCCTGCGGGCGAAATCTCCACCACTGTATAAAGCGGGTCTTTGTAAGGAGCCGTGTATTTAATCCATTTGAAGTTTTTATCTACTTCATCACTGTATCTTACATGCCCATATTCTTCACCCAGCCATTTATAAGACATAGAATTGATGCACACATACCAGATACCATTGACAGCCTCAGCACGGTCATAGTGGATATGTCCATAAAAATTGGCGATAACTTTCGTTTTTTTGTTTTGGGCATTATGTGCTTCCAAAATACCTCTTACTTCTTCGGCATTATCGATGCCGTCTTTGCCGAGACCTTGATGCGAAAAAATCACAATAGGCCCTTTGGCTTTGGTGAGTTCGTCTTTGAGCCATGCTACCTGTGGCGGATTCATGTGTTCTTGATAGCCTTTTACATCAGGCGATTTTTTATCATTTCCGTCTAATACAATGAAATAGAAACCATTTTTTTCGAACGAATAATAAGAGGAAGACATATTGCGGCGAGCTAGGGCTTGTTGTAGGTTGTAGCCACCGTCCATTTCGTGATTGCCAATAACGTGATATTTAGGGCCAGAATAAGTATCCCAGATGTCGAAAGCGTAGGTATATTTAGGAGCTACAGTATTAAAATCGCCGAGTTCGATGATGAAATCTGGCTTGGCTGTTTTCATACTATCCATAAAAGCCGTAATACGCTCTTTGCCATCGTGCATAGTAGCGATATGAAGGTCAGTAAACATACCGATTTTTACCTTTTTCAATTTTTGGGCTAAGCTGCTGTGGCTCATACTCAAAAAGCATCCAAAAGAAACCAAAATACATTTGCTGATAAGGCTCAGATTACGGGGCATGGAGAAAAAATTTGGGTGAGTGTTCATAAAAAAGTTTTTATAAGTTGTGAGATCGACGAGCTTTTACTCAAATAGAAATAAATGTGAATGCAACTTATAAAATGTTTACTAATATTTAACAAATGTTTATATTATAGTTTTATGAAAATTTTTCTTTTGTATAAAAAATAAATAGGAACGAAGTTGATACCTACAAAAAACAAGGCATACATCAGACTAGCTAAGTTGGGGGCTATTCCGATGTTTATCAGAGAATTGACGGCGTGTTCGTTGAGGGAGTGTGTTCCAAATTTGAGCCGATAAAACAATAACGACAATATATCACCTAATACATAAGCCGCGATGGCATTGGCTCCAAAGATGATTCCAAAATGAGTGCCGTGGGTTTTGCCCAAAATATCAATCAAAAAATAAAGCGCACCTAGCAATAGCGAAGCAAAACCTGAGGTAACGAGTACAAAAGAACTTGTCCAAAGGTTTTCGTTTACCGGAAATCCCAAACCCCAGAAATAACCCGCTGCCGCAGAGAACACGCCCGCCGTCATAAGATAATTTACCTTTTCGTTGGGAGAAAAATGACTCTGTAACAATCGGCCTGCGAGCATACCCGTAATCCCTGACGCAATCGACGGGAAAGTACTTAAAATACTTTCAGGGTCCCAGGTGCCTTGCCACATTTTACCGGGCAGCCATTGGCTATCCACCCACGCTACGATGTTGACGCCGGGTTCGAGCATGACTTTGCCCACACCCGGTGTAGGAATGAGCGTGAGCGCGAGCCAATATCCGACCAAAATAGCCGCACAAATCCATGCTTGTTGTTTCCAATCGGTATTCAAAAATAAAATAGCGCAGCCCAAAAACACAAAAGCGATGCGATGTAGGGTACCTGTCCAGCGAATTTCGTCGAAATTAAAATCGGGTATGAGGTTTAGAAACATTCCTACTGCAAATATTTTGAGAGATCGAATCACAATTTTTTTGTACAACTCACCTTTTGGACTCCCGTCTGCTTTTCGTTTTTGGTAGGCAAATGAAATAGAAGCCCCTACCACAAATAAAAAAATAGGCGCTACCAAATCAGTAAAAGAGAGTCCATTCCACTTCGTATGGCGTAGTGTAAAAAAAACGTGCTCTTCACTACCCGGAAAATTGACCATGAGCATCGCCGCAATGGTAAATCCACGCAGTGCATCTAGCGAGATGAGTCGATTGGGTTGGGGAATCATTCTGAAAGAAAAGATTAGGTAAATGTTAAAAATAACCTCAAAAGCAGTGGTATTTTTAATACGGTGCCAAGTATTATAAAGGCTATCTAACACTTCAAATTATGCGCAATATTTTGTTCGTCGTCTGTATCTCTGTGACTTTGTGGATGTTGCATGCTTGCAAGACTACCGAAAGTGGTGCTTATGACCAAGCCTCTAAAATTGCGGTTTCTTGGGAGCTAGTCAGCAATTTTTCGGGGCCGACGGATGGATTTGAAGCAAAATTTTATTTAAAAAACAATAGTAACCTAACATTGGAAGAAACGGGGTGGGCATTGTTTTTTAATATGTCTCCTCGGCCTTTGGTGGCATATCCTACGGCGCAGCCTGCAAATTTGGAGCACATCAACGGCGATTGGTACAAAATGACGCCCAACAAAGGCTTTCGTTTGGCACCAGGAGATTCGATTGCGGTGGCATATCAGGGTACAGAAGGGATTATCAAAGAAACTGACGCACCTTTGGGATTGTATTTTGTGTTTTATGATAAAGAAGGAAAAGAAAGCCAAATTGTACAACTAGACCAGTGTACTGTAGTGCCTTTTGCGCGCCGCGACCAACTACTACGCGGGCCAAAAGACCAAGATTCGATTCAGACAAATTCGTTTCGCTACGCCGAAAATTTGAAGGTCAGTCTTCTACCAACAGAGCAGCTTTTGCCGGTGGTTCCTACTCCTGTCAAAACCACCAAAACAACGGGCGCATTCAGTCTTACCAGTACTACGGCGATTCATTATGAAAAAGGGCTAGAAAATGAAGCTAATTTGTTAGCACAACGCCTAAAAGAATTGACGGGGCAAGCCTTAACTACCAACAATGCTGCTCCCGCTGCTAACACTATCTCATTGCAAACTGGAAAAATCGCCGTCAATGGCAAAGAGAAAGAAGCTTATCATCTCAGCATTGACGACAAAGGTGTTTCTATTACGGGCAGTGATGCGGCAGGCGTTTTTTATGCCACACAGAGCCTGATTTCGATGATTCCTATCAGTGTTTTACAACAAAAAAATGCCCCAATTTCTTTACCTGCTCTCAAAATTGAGGATGCGCCACGCTTTCAGTTTCGGAGTATGCACCTAGACGTTAGCCGTAATTTCCAAACCAAAGAGACGATTCTCCGTACCCTTGACATCCTTTCTTTTTATAAGATTAATCACTTTTTGTTTTATACTACCGAAGATGAAGGCTGGCGTTTGGAGATAGAGTCATTGCCTGAGCTTACCAAAGTAGGAGCGCAGCGTGAGCATACGTCGAGTTATAAAACGTCGGTGTTGCATCCTGCTTATGGCTCTGGGCCAATCGCTTATGACAAAGGAAAGCATGGAAGTGGATATTATACCAAAGCGGATTTTATCGAAATTTTGAAATATGCCCATGCGCGTCATATCAAAGTGATTCCAGAAGTAAACTTTCCGGGACATGCACGGGCCGCTATCAAAGCTATGGAGGCGCGTTATGAGCGCTTGATGAAAGAAGGCAAAGAAAAAGAAGCCAATGAATATCGCTTAGCCGACCCCGACGATAAATCGGTGTATCTATCGGCACAAGCTTATAAAGACAATGTGGTAGATGTGACGCAAGAATCGGTATATCGCTTTTACGAAAAAGTAATGGACGATATGGCCAAGATGTACAAAGAGGCAGGCTTGACAATGGACGTAATTCATGCCGGAGGAGATGAAGTAGCCGAGGGCGCTTGGATGAAATCGCCTCGTGCCATTGAAATGATGAAAAAAGACCCCTCACTCAAAAATACGAGTCATTTTCAGGCTTATTTTTTCAGAAAACTATTGCCAAGGTTACAAAAACGTAACCTCACTGTACACGGCTGGGAAGAAGTCGCACTTACCAAAACCCCCGATGGTAAATACAAAGCCAATCCAGAGTTTGTAGGGCAAAACGTAATTCCTTATATCTGGAACAACGTCTTTGACCCCGATTTAGGCTATCGATTGGCCAATGCGGGCTATCCGGTGGTATTGTGTAATGTTACCAATTTTTACTTTGACTTGGCTTACAACAACGACCCCAAAGAGCCGGGGCTTTATTGGGCGGGTTTTGTGGATGCTCGCGACAATTACACCTTTGCTCCTTATGATATGTTTAAGACCACCTATACCAATTCCATGGGTAAGCCTATGGTCTTTACGAATGTGGAAAGGCTCAAACCAGAAGCACGTAAAAATATCATTGGTATTGAGGCGCAGCTATGGAGCGAAACGGTTAAAGGGCGCGATATGATGGAGTATTACACCTTGCCTAAGCTGATGGGTTTTGCCGAAAGTGCTTGGGCGGCCGAGAGGGCTTGGGAAAATATAGGCGAACGTAACGCCCGCGAAAAAGTCATCCAAACAAGTTGGAACCTATTTGCTAATACACTTGCTCAGAAAGAATTACCCCGATTGAGTTATCTCAATGGCGGTTATAATTACCGCATTCCGCTACCGGGGGCAGTCATCGACAATGGCGCGGTGATAGCCAATGTAGCTTATCCAGGTCTTATTATTAGATATACAACCGACGGCTCAGAACCGTCAGCTCAATCGCCTGTTTATCAAAGCCCTATTAAAGTAAGAGGGGCCGTAAAACTGCGGTGTTTTGATGCTGCTGGTAAAGGAAGCCGTACGGTGATGATTAATTTATAAACACATACATTAGAATGAAAATTGGGGTAGATTTAGGGGGCACCAAAATGAAAGCCGGAATCGAGTACAACGGTTCTATCATTCAGCAACATTCTACGTTGTTGCGGGAGAAGCACTCCCTATCAGCTACATTGAATCAGTTGATTGAACTCATTAAGCCATTTGCAAGTTCGGCCACGAGTATTGGGATTGGAGTACCATCGGTAGTTGATATCGAACGGGGAATTGTCTATAACGTAGCTAATATTCCGTCGTGGGAAAAGGTCGAATTGAGGGAAATTCTGGAAGAAGAATTTAATATACCCGTTTTTGTTAACAACGACGTCAATTGCTTCATTTTAGGAGAGCACCGCTATGGTGTGGCCCAAAACTTCAACTCGGTAGTAGGTATGACTATCGGAACCGGGCTAGGTTCGGGGATTATCATTGACAATCAGCTTTATGCTGGCAACAATTGTGGAGCAGGGGAGATAGGAATGCTTCCTTATCGTGACCACAATTTTGAATACTATGCTTGTAGCAATTTCTTTGATGCAGTTCATGGACTGAGTGCTTTAGACGCCAATCAAGCAGCGCTTCAGGGAGATAAAAAAGCCCTTAGTTTATGGGCTGAGTTTGGAGTTCATCTAGGATTTGCTATCAAAGCTGTGATGTATGTATATGACCCTGAGGCGATTGTGTTAGGGGGGTCTATCGCCAAAGCTTTTCCTTTTTTTGAAGCGGGAATGTATGAAGCATTAAATGATTTTGCATTTCCAGAGTCTATCAAACGCCTCAAAATCTTTCAGTCGCAGGATGATAACATCGCTTTGCTAGGAGCGGCGGCATTGGTACCACAAGAGTTTCAGACAGTAAGCGTATCTTTGAAACACTAAAAACAGACTTTCCAAGATTAAACTAAGCAAATAGTCACAATCTTGGAAAGTGTTCTGTTTGCTTACCCCAAAAGTAAATGATATAACGTATAGACTTTTAATTAGAAAAAGCCATAAGTTATATCCACCCTAGACACCTGTATTTTCAACCTTCTTCTTCATGAAAAGCAACACTTTCATCGTCATTCTTATTTTTATCATATTCTTCGTTATTTCATTTCTTAGCAATATTCTCGGGCCTATCATCCCCGATATTGTCGATAGTTTTGATTTAAGTATTGGATTGGCCGGTTTTTTGCCTTTTGCTTTTTTTGTGGCGTATGGCGTAGCTTCTATTCCTTCAGGGATTTTGGTTGAAAAATACCGTGAGAAGAAAGTGTTGTTTTGGGCATTTTTATTGGCTTTTGGAGGAGCTTTACTTTTTGCTTTGATTCCTACTTTTACGGTAGCGTTGGTGTCATTGTTTATTATTGGGATTGGGATGGCCATGCTACAAGTGGTCATCAATCCACTCTTGAGAGTGGCGGGAGGAGAAGCCAATTTTGCTTTTAATTCGGTCATGGCGCAGTTGTTTTTTGGAGGTGCTTCTTTTTTGAGCCCCATGTTATATAGCTATTTGGTGCTCAATGTACACTCTTCTGCGGTGCCCAATGCTCTGATTTCGACCCTCAATGGCATTGTACCTGCTGAATTGAAGTGGGTTTCGCTTTATTGGGTATTTGCGGTAGTAGCATTATTGATGGTGTTGATTGTGTGGTTGGTGAAGTTTCCAGAAGTGGAGCTAAAAGAAGATGAGAAAATCGATACCGACAATGCCTTCAAAGACTTGCTCAAAAACCGCTATGTATTCCTGTTTTTCATTGGTATTTTTTGCTACGTAGGTACGGAGCAAGGTATTGCTAATTGGACTTCTAAGTTTTTACAGACCTATCACAACATCGACCCCGCTACGGAAGGCGCTTCGGTAATTTCTTATTTTTGGGGTTTGCTCACAATCGGCTGCATTTTGGGGTTGATTTTGCTCAAAATCTTTGATAGCCGTCGCGTATTGATACTATTTACTGTAGGGGCGATTGTGTCGGTTTTGGCAGGGTTGTTTGGTTCCGTGGAAGTGGCTTTGTATGCCTTCCCGTTGAGTGGTTTTTGTGCTTCAGTGATGTGGTCGATTATTGTTTCATTGGCGCTCAATTCTGTACCATATCATCACGGAACTTTCTCTGGTATTCTTTGCAGTGGGATTGCGGGCGGAGCTATTGTACCTTTGATTATTGGCGGTTTGGCGGAGTTAGTAGGATTGCGTTTGGCAATGCTTTTTTTGATGGTTACTTTAGGATATATTTTAAGTATTGGGCTATGGGCCAAACCACTCGTTACCAATGCCACTATCAAAAATTGGAAAGAGTTGTTTGCGTAGCAAACAATATTTTCTTTCTTTAAAAATACATCCCGCTGTATGTACAAGATTATACTTCTCATCGACTTTGCCGAAGAATACAGCAAGGGCTTGCTGAAGGGGATTTCGAAGTATTCCAAAGAGCATGGTCCGTGGATTTTTTGTCGAATGCCACTTTTTCAACGCGAAACTATCGGGATAGATGGCATACTTGAATGGGCGTTGGAATGGGAGGCCGATGGTATTATTGGACAGCTTTATAATGATCCCAAAATCTCTAAAATCGTGGAAGCGGGAATTCCCGTAATTGCCCAAGATTTTAAGGAGCGTTTCAAAGAAATTCCTAACATCACCGGCGACCACGTGGAAGCAGGGCGAATGGGAGCAGAATATTTTTTGCGAAAAGGATTCAAAAACTTTGCTTTTTACGGCTTTCGCGACATTGTTTGGTCACGTGAGCGCGCCGAAGGTTTTGAAGAACGGGTCAAAAAAGCGGGTTATCAGGTGCATTATTTTGAGCATATCATGGCACGGTCGAGTGAACTATGGTATTACAAACCGAGCCCATTGAGTCAATGGCTTAAATCATTGCCGAAGCCGATTGCACTCATGACCTGCGACGACAACCAAGGACAACATATCACCGAGGCTTGTCGCCAATCCAACATTCGTATTCCAGAGCAAGTGGCGGTATTGGGGGTGGACAACGACGAAATGATTTGCGAGTTTTCGGACCCGCCGCTGTCAAGTATTGGGCAAGATACCGAAAAAGGGGGCTATGATGCTGCCAAGCTTTTGCACCACATGATTGAGCATGGGACGTCAGAGTTTTATGATATTTATGTAAAACCTACGCAAGTAATTACGCGCCAATCGACCGATATCTATGCTACCAACGACCATTACATCGCGTCTTCTTTGAAGTTTATTCATCAAAACATTGACAAAAATCTTCAAGTTGAAGATGTCGTAAAACAAGTGCCTTTGTCGCGACGAGCTTTGGAGCAGCGCTTTCAGCTGATTACGGGCTATCCTATTTATAAATACATCTTTAACCTACGTATCGAAAAATTTACCCAAAAACTCCTCGAAACCGACATGACTGTTTTTGAGATTGCACTTGACATGGGTCTTACTGATAGTAAAAATATCGCACGGCAGTTTCGGCAAATCAAAGGTTGTACACCTATCGAATATCGAAACCAGTATTTGGCAGGGAAGTGAGGGCAAGATTGTAGGATTCTATGGCTATCTTTGAAGATTCACTGACTCAAAAACCAATTTATGAACAAGTTAATCTTACCTTTTGTATTCGTACTTATTGCGTCTGTGTTGGTAAGCTACAAAGCTGACGACTCGGCTATTGATGGCAAAGCTTTTGCCAAACATATCAAAGTGCTCGCCTCCGATGCTTTTGAAGGACGTAAGCCTTTTAGTCCCGGAGAAGCCAAGACCATCGAATATCTCAAAACAGAGTTTGAAAAACTAGGGTTAAAACCTGGTAATGGCAAGAGTTATTTTCAGGATGTGCCTATGGTTGATATTGCTTCTACTCCTGCTGGGCCACTCATTATGAAAGGAAAAGACGGCGAAATATCGCTCAATTACCTTACTGACTATGTGGCTGCTACACGCCGTGTGCAAGACCAAGTAAAAGTAGAAAATTCTGAAATGGTATTTGCGGGTTATGGTATCGTAGCCCCAGAATATGGCTGGAACGATTATGCAGGTTTGGATGTGAAAGGAAAGACTGTACTCGTATTGGTCAATGACCCTGGCATTGTGGACGACAAGCTTTTCAAAGGAAACACCATGACCTACTACGGGCGTTGGACTTACAAATTTGAGGAAGCCGCCCGCCAAGGTGCAACGGGAGTGTTGATTGTACATGACACAGGGCCAGCAAGTTATGGTTGGTCGGTAGTGCGTAGCGGTTGGTCAAAATCCAAATTGTATTTGCAAGCCGAAGACGACAATCGCTCACGGGCTGCTATGGAAGGCTGGATAACGCTTGAGTCGGCCAAAAAACTGTTCAAATTAGCAGGGGTTTCCCCTGACATTATGCACAAAGCCAGTCAAGAAGGCTTTAAACCTGTACCGTTGGATGTAAAAACTTCATTGGTAATTAACAATACTTTCAAAAAATCTATCTCACACAATGTAATTGCGCTTCTTCCGGGTACAAGCCGCGCCAACGAATACGTGTTTTATACTGCTCATTGGGATCATCTTGGCAAAGGAGAGCCTATCAATGGTGATTCTATTTATAATGGCGCTGCCGACGATGCTTCGGGCACGGCCGCTTTGATGGAAATCGCTACGGCTTTTACCAAACTCAAAAAGAAACCCGCACGCTCAATTGTGTTTTTGGTAGTAACCGCCGAAGAGCAGGGACTGCTTGGTTCGGAGTATTATTGTACACATCCTGTATTTCCACTAGACAAAACTATTGCCGACATCAATATGGATGTTTTACAGCCTTTTGGCCGTACCAAAGATGTGATTGTGGTGGGCAAAGGCCAATCAGATTTGGATGATTATATAGAAGCTGCCGCCAAAAAACAAGACCGTTTTACCCGTGGTGAGCCTAATCCCTCAGGTGGGTGGTATTTTCGCTCCGACCACTTCAATTTTGCCAAAGTGGGTGTGCCCTCTTTATACATCGAAAACGGAGTCATTTCTCGTCAACATGGAGAAGACTGGGGAAAACAACAAAAGGAAGAATTTAATCTTTACCGATACCATATGCCAACCGACGAATACAACGATAAGTGGGATTTGTCGGGGATTGTAGAAGACATGAAACTCCTCTATGAAGTTGGGTATCGTGTGGGTAATGAGAGTACTTATCCAGAGTGGAAAAGTGGCTCCGAATTTAAAGCTGCTCGTGACAAAATGTTGAAAAAATAATGATAAAAAACCTATTGCCTTCGCTATTGAGTATTGTATGTGTTGCCCTAACGCAAGTTGGAATGGCACAGTCAACCACGTCGAAAGAATTTCCGACTGAAATAGTGGATTTTAAACCTTATGACAACAATCCTCTATTTGGAGGAACGGGTAAGGCCGATACTTGGGACGAAAAAATCAGAGAACGGGGCTATATCTTGCGCGAGGGCAATACCTACCATCTTTGGTACACTGGTTATAAAAAAGAAAAAAACGCCGTGATGAAGTTGGGATACGCCACTTCCGCAGATGGTATCACATGGACACGCTATGCTGCTAATCCTATCCATGATTTGGATTGGGTGGAAGATATGTCGGTAGTGAAGGTAAAAGGAACTTACTATATGTTTGCCGAAGGCCGAAACGATGTGGCTCATTTGCTTACTTCTACCGACCGTATTCATTGGCAAGAAAAAGGTCCTCTTGATGTGCGTCAGACCAACGGTAGCCCCATTTCGAAAGGAGCTTATGGAACGCCAGCTATATGGGTAGAAAACGGTACATGGTATTTGTATTATGAACGGGGAGATTTGGGAATATGGTTGGCGACTTCCAAAGACCTCAAAACTTGGACAAATGTACAAGACGAGCCTGTCATAAAAATGGGACCTGAAACCTATGACCAATATGCCGTAGCCATGAATCAGATTATCAAATACAAAGGTTTGTATTATGGATACTATCACGCATCGGCGTATAAAGATTGGCGTGAATGGTCGACCAATGTGGCGGTGTCTAAAGACTTGATTCATTGGAAAAAATACGAGAAAAACCCCATCATCGGCAACGATAAATCAAGCGGAATTTTGGTACATGATGGCAAACAATATCGTCTTTATACCCTGCACCCTGAAATGAACCTTTATTTTCCTAATCCCCAATAACAAAGCTCTTTCCTCCCTTTAATTATGAAACCCTTTTCTTTCTTCTTAATTGCGTTCATTTTCTTTTCGTTCTTTTCCAAATCCGATTGGGTATGGCTTTTTGACGGTACTTCGACCGACCAATGGGTTTCGGCTAAAGCCGATCAATTTCCGAAGGAAGGCTGGGCGGTAAAAAATAAAGAGCTGGTAGTCAATCAGAAAAAGAATCCAAATGATCCTAAAGTAGTGCGTGGGGGAGATATTATTACAAAAAAAACATATTCGCAATTTGACTTGGAATTTGAATTTCAATTGACGCCTGGGGCAAATACTGGCCTGAAGTATTTTGTCAAAAAATATCCTAATGGTTCGATTTTGGGCTGTGAATATCAATTGATTGACGATAATGGCAACAAAGACATCGCAAATGACTCCAATGATAAACGCCGCACGGCGGGGCTATATGAACTTTTTGAGCCTAGTTCGCGGCAACTCAAGCCGATAGGCCAATGGAACAAAGGCCGGATTTTGGCCAAAGACAATAAAGTGACGCATTGGCTCAACGGGGTGAAAGTTGTAGAATATACCATCGGTAGCTCAGCCTTTAAACAAGCCAAAGCAGCGAGCAAATTTAAAGATGTAGAAGATTTTGGAACTGCGCCTGGATATATTTTACTGCAAGACCACGGAGATGAAGCGGCTTTCCGTAACATCCGAATTAGGGAGTTTTAAAGAGGGAATCTTTCTTTAAAAAGAGGAGAAAAAGAACGGTTTTATCTTCTTGATAACAAGGGGTTTTATCTCTTGTAAAAGATGTTTTTAATTTAATCTTTCTAGAAATCCTTCCACTGGAATGAAGTAAAGCTCGTGCTTTACCTTAAACCATAAGCATTTTTAAGAAATAAACTAAACCAGAAATCAGTACAATCAAACCTTATTAGAAAACAAAGTACTTATGACTCAATCGAAAAATTACAAGTGGATTGTGGTAGGCTTGCTGTGGGTAGTGGCCTTGCTAAATTATTTGGATAGGCAGATGTTGTCTACCCTCAAACCTGTGATGCAAATTGATATTGCTGAGTTACAAACGGCAGAAAATTTTGGTCGTTTGATGGCTATTTTCTTGTGGATTTATGGATTTATGAGCCCTATTGCGGGTTTGATTGCGGATAAAACCAACAAAAAATGGTTGATTGTCATAAGCTTATTTATATGGTCGGGTGTGACGCTCATCATGGGCTATGCCCAAACTTTTGACCAATTATACTGGCTGCGAGCCATCATGGGAGTGAGTGAAGCCTTTTATATTCCAGCCGGACTATCTCTTATTGCTGATTTTCACACCTCCAAAACTCGCTCTCTTGCCGTGGGAGTTCATCTCTCGGGCTTGTATGTGGGCCAAGCATTAGGTGGTTTTGGCGCTACCATTGCTCAACAATTCTCGTGGAATGGTACCTTTTTGTTTTTTGGATTGGTAGGGATGATTTATTCTTTTGTGTTGGTTTTCTTTTTGGATGTCCCAAAAAAAGAAGTTGTCAATACTACTTCTTCCCAGTCAGTAGGTTCTAGTGTGCCGATTTTTCAGGTGTTCAGTATTTTATTATCCAATGTTTCGTTTTGGATTATCTTGTTGATTTTCACTGTTCCGAGCCTTCCAGGATGGGGTGTGAAAAACTGGTTGCCTACGCTTTATTCCGAAAGTCTTGGCATCGAAATGGCTAAAGCGGGGCCGATTGCGACCATTACCAATGCCATGTCGTCGTTGGTAGGGGTGATTATCGGGGGGATTATTTCAGATAAATGGCTCGAAAAAAACATGCGCGGGCGGGTGTTTGTGAGTGCTTTGGGACTAGGTCTTACCATTCCTGCTCTATTCTTGATTGCTTATGGTAGCTCATTGTTCCATATTGTATTGGCTACATTTTGTTTTGGTTTTGGGTTCGGAATGTTTGATACCAACAATATGCCTATTCTTTGCCAATTTGTGGATTCAAAATATCGTTCTACTGCCTACGGAACCATGAATCTCATGGGGATTTCGGCGGGGGCAATAGTCACTACTTTTTTGGGTAAATCTGTGGATGACGGCAATCTCAAACAAGATTTTGCCATTATGGCACTGGTAGTATTAGGAGCATTGATAATTCAGCTTTTGTTTCTCAGACCTAAGGTCAAAAATTATTCGGATGTGTGATGATTTATTCATGCGAAGATTTTTGTGTTTAGAGATCCCTTTTCTATCTATCTCTATCCCCAAATTATAGTTTGGAGCGGTAATAGTAGGGGCTGGCCTCGCGTCTGCCCCCTTTTTTTGTGTTTGAAAATTAACGTTGGCAGCGTTCAAAACGCTGCCAACGTTAATTTTCACCCGTTGTTAAACATAAAAAGAGGCTGCCAATTAGCAGCCTCTTTGGGTTAAGGAAGGGAAGAGTCGGTTAAATGTTAGGGATTGGTGGTCAATATCGCCGATTTTTGGGCAGATAAAAGGCCATCAGCTCCTACAATTTCTGCAAAAAATACGCGCGTGCTTTTCTTGGTTTCTTGGGCCGTGATAGGCACAGCAAGTACATAATTGCGTAAAATAGGGTCGTACTTTTGGGTACCTGCCGGAACGGTGGCTATCAGGGTTTGTGCACCTGTTGCGGTGGTAGCCCAATACACTTTAAATTCTTTTACGGGGACTTGTGAAGTATATTCAATGTTGAAGTTGGTCGTACTGCCAGCATTGGTGGTAAGACCCGTCACTACTGAAGTATTGGACGTAATAGTACGGGTAGTACCAATCCATACTACCGAAATCTGGGGTACTTTTCCTTTGCTCGTGGTGAGTTCACTAATCAGGTCGGGTTCTTTGTAGCATCCTGCCAGCAAAAAGCCTGAGAGTGCTAACATGACAAACAAAATATTTTTTTTCATATCATTTACAGTTTAGAAAGTCAAACAAAAAAGGGTATTCGTTTATTTTTACTTAGTGTATATCCACATCCCAACGCTCGGTTGTTTGAGATTGGCTTCGGCGTTTTTAGCATTACGGGTAAGTTCCGACGAAGGGTATTTCATGCGTTGGATACGGCGACCTGCCAAATCGGGGTTGATATTGAGCGGCATCGGAAAGTCGAGATAGTTGTACTTTCTTACATCAGTCCAGATATCACCTATCAAAAACATCGCTTTGTATTTTTCGCGCATGATATGCAAAAGCGTAAGCTTAGAAGCTCCCACATTAACGCTTTCAGCGGCCAGATAAGTGGCGATGTTGGCGGCACTTACGCCTAGTTTTTGCATATTGGCACGCGCTATTTCTAAGTAAGCATTGTAAGCATCTGCGGTGCTACCTGTCGAAGAAATAGTGCCATTGGCAGCCAGAAAACGAGCTTCTGCTTCGATGGTTTTTACTTCGGCATAGGTCATCATTACGATAGGAGAGTTGATGTTTGAATGCCAAGCTCTGGTAGTGAAATCTACGGTAGAGCCTGCCCCTGACCCCGGTACTACGCCCGAATAAGCGGTTTGTCCTGTTTTGAGAGTAACAACGATAGGAAGACGAGGATCAACCACGTTTTGAACTTTACCATTCATCAAATCTACAAAAGTGCTACCGTACGTTACCGAGAGGTTGGAAGTGCTATTGGCCAAGGCTACACGACTATACCAAGGGCTGAGGTTTTTGGAATTGTAAGCAAACTGAAAATCGTCGGCGTTGCTTTTCATTGCATTTTGGAGGGCGGTCAAAGCGGTTTGCGCGGCTGTTTGGGCGTTTTGTCCCGATAAGTGCATGGCATAACGCGCCTTCAACGAATAGGCCAAACGTGTCCATTTAGAAGCATCACCGCCATAAATCATGTCATCGGTAGTAGGTTTTGTACCCGAATTTTTAGCCAATTCTACGATACTTTCATCCAATAGCTTTTGAATGGTCGTATAGATTGCCTGTTGATTATCGTAACTAGGCGAAAAGTTGCGTTGGTCAGCTTGGGTATAAGGAATGTTTTCCCAGTTGGTGGTCGCAATTCCCAAATTATAAGCCAACAGTACCTTTGCGATACCAACATAGACAGGGATGTCGCTTGATTGTCCTTTCTGAATAATGGTATTCAACTGCGGAATCACGTACAAATATAAGTTAGACCAGCCCGAGGCGTTTTCGGCTTCATAATAAGCATCGGTTCCGTTGGTGCCAAGGTTGCTACCGAGTTGTTGGGCATATTGGCAGGCCACATAGGCTTGTTGGTAGCTAGCTTCGCTTGTATAAAACTGAGCCGTTGGCAATAACTCCTGCACAGTAGCATCAGCTTTGAGGGTAGGGTCTACGTTGACATCTAAGAAACTCTGGCAGCCCGACAGCAACGTCATTCCTAATGCCACTAGAAGTGTATATAAATAGTGTATCTTTTTCATCCTAAATAAAAATTAATGATGGTGCTGAGATTTTAAAAATTGGCGTTTACTCCAAAAATAAAGCTACGGGTAGCAGGGTTGTTACGACCTACGAAACCGATGATGTTGGTTCCCGAACCAAATGACAACGCTTCAGGGTCATAACCACGGAATGGTGTATTGAGAAACAAATTGGTCGCCGTAAAGTTGAATCTAACCCCATTTTTGAATACCGATTTGCCAATGAGGCTTTTAGGTAAAGCATAGCCAACGTTTACGTTACGAAGCCGAATCCAAGAAGCATCTTGGATATTTAGATGCGACCAACCGTTGAAACGGGTAGAAGTAGACGGGTTGTAAAGCAAATCGTCGAGATACACTGCGCGGGTATTAGGGACATAGGTAGATTTGCCGTCGGCTCCTTTTTGCTCTACTACGCCATTAAATACGACTTGTTCGTAGCGACGCTCAGTAAATTTGAGAGAACCACTGCGGAGGGCGTTGCGTTCGCCTAAGTCAATCACATCGCCGCCGTGACGCCATTCGAGCAAGGCCGATACACTTAAGCCTTTATAGGTAAAAGTATTGGTAAGACCTCCAATCCAGTCGGGTAGGGCGTTACCGTATTGAGTGAGTGTGGTGCTTGTGACGGGGAAGCCTGTAGTGGCATTGATGAGGATTTGACCATCCGGGGCACGTTGATAATCATAGCCCCACAAGTCACCTACCTTGCTACCTTGGCGTACGCGTAGGCTTCCTACTACGTTGTCATAATAAGAAATCTCTTGAAGTTCGGCGGGCATTTCAATCACTTTGCCTGAGAGTTTCGACCAGTTGACAGAGGCATCCCATGTAAAATCCTTGGTATTGACGAGTTTAGCCGTAGCCAAAAGTTCTATGCCTTGGTTACGAATCAAACCAATATTGGTATAATAAAACGAATAACCTGAGACGTTGGAAACCGGAGCTCTTACGATTTGGTCTTTGCTATCCATGGTAAAATAGGTAGCATCGAGCATGAGACGATTGCGGAAAAACCGTAGCTCAGTACCGAATTCGATAGAGGTTGTACGCTCAGGTTTGAGGTTAGGGTCGGCGGTGGTAGTCCGGCGGAAATAACCCGGCACGCTGTTGCCGTAAGGGAAGTTGTCCGTAATTTCAAAGTAATTACCTGTTACGTAAGGGTCAGTACCTTTCCCAACTTGTGCCCACGATGCCCGTAGTTTACCGTAAGATAGTATATTGTTTTTGGGTAAATTTTCGGTAAAAATATAACCTGCGCTAAAAGATGGATAGAAAAACGAATTGCTTGCTTGGGGCAAAGTTGAGACGATGTCGTTTCGACCCGTGGCATTGAGGTAAAGAACGTCTTTGTAGTTGAGTTTGGCATCTGCAAAGAAGCTCACGATTCGGAAATGAGCTGGCGAATAAAAACGCTTCTGCTGATTGCGATAGCTCTCGACGGTATTGTTAAAAGGAGCTTTCCAACCTTCCCCTCTGATGTAGTAGCTGTCGGGGCGCTTGCTATCTACCACCGAGTTGCCGACCATCAAAGAACCATTCCAATTGCTATTAAAATCTTTGCGAGCAGTAAGATAGAGGTTAGAGTTTAGCTCCCGAAAGTTCAAAGATTCATTGACCAAAAATCCTTTTACTTGGATACCTACGTCGAAAGTACTATCTACTTGACGACTACGGGTTTCGTGGAAAGTGTCGTACGTAAGTTGGTATTTGGCTGAGAGCCAATCATTCACTTTATAGTTTAGGGAAATATCGCCAATATAACGATTGACCTTATCGATACGAGGGCTTTTTTCTACCAAATAACGAGGGTTGTCGGTGAAGCCGGGTAAGATGTTCTTTTGGGTGCCATCAGGATTTAGATAATCATTAACATCATAAGTGTTTGGCCAGTAACTCAAAGCACTAAAGATAGATTTGTCACCAGCTGGGGGACGTTTTCCGCCCGAATTGACGTAATTCAACGAAGCTGATACGGTGAAGTTTTTGGTAAGATTATAGCTACCTGCCACTTTGGCAGAAGTGCGTCCAAAATCAGTATTGGGTACGATACCCGTTTGATAGCTACGTCCTAGCGACACATAGATATTGCCTTTTGTATTACCTTTAGTGAGGGTAATATTGTTATTGTTGCTCAACCCCGTCCGATAAAACCCTCTAAAGTTATCATAGATTTGATCGGTAGTATTGTTAGGATCTAATACTGGCCCGAAAGACTGATAAGGTGTACGACCTGGTCCTAGCGGAATAAACTCACCCAAACGTCCTTGTAAAAAAGTGGTTTGAATCGCGGGCGATTTTCCCAATACGTCTGCTCCAATCGAAGAAGAAACCGAGATATTGAGCTTTCCAGATTTGCCGCGTTTGGTGGTGATTACAATGGCACCATTGGAGGCGCGTAGCCCATAAAGAGCAGTAGCCGAGGGGCCTTTTAAGATAGAGATATTCTCGATATCATCGGGGTTGATGTCGGCAGCGCGGTTGGTATTGGCAAATTGCTCAGCCGCTCCTGGTGAGTTGGTACCTGCACTAGGCAGGGGATTGCCAGCACTTGTGGTATTCGAGATAATGATGCCGTCAATCACAAAAAGAGGTTGGTTGTCGGCACTACCACTCAAAGAAGTGACGCCCCTTAAAATGATGTTTACACCTGAACCAGGCGCTCCACCCGACCCCGTAATAACGGCTCCTGCTACTTTTCCCTGTAATGCTCCTACGAGGTTTTGGCTTCCAGAGTTTTTGATTTCTTCTGCTTTTACAGATTGAATGGCGTAGCCAAGCGCTCTTTTTTCTTGAGTTTGCCCCAAAGCCGTTACCACTATTTCACCAAGGACATTTGCGCCAGGTACCATCACAATGTTGATAGTAGATTGGTCTTGTACGGTTATGGTTTGACTCTCCATTCCTACAAAACTAAAAATCAGCTCAGAGCCTTTGGTGGTAGAGATGCTATACTCTCCGTCGGCATTGGTGGTAGCTCCTATGGTTTTGCCTTTGACGACCACACTCACGCCCGGAAGGACAGTCCCATCCTCAGCGGATGTTACTTTGCCTTTGATAGTTAGGTTTTGCGCAATCCCTTCTAGCGAAAGGAGAAAACAAAGCAAAAAGCTTAGGTTTCGTAAACGTTGTTTCATGGTTTATGTGAATATTTGAAGTTGCAATGTCGTAAAAGTAAGAATTTTGTCAAGACATGTGCATATTACTTAGAATAATCCCCCAATATATTCACCCAATTCAAGGGAGAAAATGACAAAAAACAGTAAAAATTAATAAGTTTTGTCCCCTATTTCTGAAATAGGAGATAGCAAGGAATTAAAAAAAGGGGGAAATAGATTTACCAAATTAGGGGAGGTTTTCTAAACTTGGAAAGTCTACTTTTTGGATGTTTAAGACATTCCAAGTTTCAGGCTTGGTAGATTGTTAAACTTGGAATGTCTGTTTTTTTTGTAGAATAAGACATTCCAAGTTCGAGGCTTGGTAGATTGTTAGACATAGAAAGTCTATAAAAAAATGCAACCTCCACAAGTTGTATTTACTTGGTGGAGGCTGCATGGAGAGGATACTTTTTAATTTATTGTTTCAATAACCACACGTCCGAAATTTTGGACTGCTTGCGCCAATTGAGGTGTGATTCTTCTGGTTCGTCAAATGTCACGTGAAGCTTGCCATCTTGCGTGAGCGAGAGAGGTACAATCCACTCTTTCACTGTTTCTGTGTCGCGGTTATACACTATCGGCTGCAAACGATGCCCATCTACTCGGAGTAATGCCTCTCCTGAGCCAACCACTCTGATGTTGTATCGTGCGCCGGGTTGAAGATTGTCATAGACGAGTTCGGGGCATTTTTGAAACAATTGAGAAGAAAGCCTTGCTCTACTGAAACCATTATCCCACCAAGCTACATCGGTGGCGTCGTCCGAAAACGTCCGTACACGTGTTCCTTTGGCTACACTCGATACATCGTCATAAAAACTTCCTTGGCCGGGATTTTCCCATGTGCTGATGATTTTAAGGCGCGCCAACTTCTCGTCGTCAGAAGTTATACTGTTGATTTTTTTGAATTCATCGGCCAGCCACCAACGATTGTTGAGAGGATAATCTACAAAATCAAGTACACAGCCGCGCTCATAGCCTTTGGCTTTGTGTTTTTCAACGCTGGTTTGAAGGCCAATGGAAGCGTACAAATCCGCACAAAGTTGCTCAATTTTTTGGCGAAGGTCGGGGGCAATATTCACCGCATCGGCTTTATTGACGGTAGCCAATGCAGCTTCCATTGTTTTGGAAATATCATTTTTGGAAATATTATTCAAAATCGCATTGGCTTGTTTTTCAAGAGATTGCTCATAAATCAACCGCCGACGCGTGTACGTGTCATAGTAAGCACGGAGGAGGAGCATTTGCCAACGCCAGTTGTTTTTGAGTGCTGGGTGGCTAGTTTCTAAATTTTTCCAGAAAGAGAAAGTAGTTTCGACTCCGCCGTTTTGGACAAGAGAACCTTTCCAGTTGTTTTCCAAAGCGGCTATACCGTCGGCTGCGGCTTCTGAGATATTTTTCCCAAAAAAGAAATTGGTATAATCGGTCAAAATCTCTCTGACTTCTAGCTGAGGATTCCAGCCTCTCATACTCCAAATGGCCTTGTTGATATCATCATGGCAACCGTCAGAATAGGACACAAAACCATCGGTAAAAGGCGCATACGTTTGATGAATTTCGGCAAAAGCATAAGGACGAGGATTGATAGCTTCGCGGCCTAGGGTGAGGGCGTAGGCTTGGTCCCAGCCTCGTACCGGAAATTCACAACGGACATTGTGGGTAATATCGGGATATTGGCGATGTTGGTATTTTTTAGGTAAACGAAAGCGTGTTTCGGGCATCGGAGGGCTACTTGGGCCAGATACCACCCCCTGAAGCCAATCGGGGTTGTTGTCGGCAAGATATTTATAAAAATAGTCGGTTTGTTCGACGCTGAATCCTTGTAACGAAATCCAGATTTTGGCTTTGGGATGGTATTTGACCAAGATTTGGTGCATGTCTTTCAAAAAAGGCAATACTTCACGGGGGTGATTGTCGCCGGGGTCACCACCAGGTACAAAAATATGGTCGAGGCGAGGACATTTACGGTAAAACTCTTCATGAAGGCGCAGCTCAGCGGCGCGTTTGTCGTGGTCGGTCAGTTCAAACGTGACGGGCGTCCACACCCAATAATCCATGTCGTAGCGTTGGCAAAGTTCCCCCATTTTGATACGCATTTCAGAAGCAGGAATTTTAAAATGAGGATTGGGTTTATCATCTTCGTGAAAAGGAATTCCTTCGACGGCGTTGGTTCCAAAAATGGCCAATTCCCTAAAATATTGGTCGTATTGGGCCACGCTCCAAGCATCGTAAGAGTTGGCAGTATGTCGGTATCCCAACTGATGCCCTCGGATAGGGTAAGTAGGCGCGGTAGCGATATCTAATTTGGTTTCTAATTGTGCCGTGCCAGCTAGCCACTGTAGTTTACGCAATACCCAACCCGTTCCAAACAACACCCCACGAGCATCGGCACCAATGATCCACAGCGTACTTTCTTTGGGGGTGATTTCACTGACGATGCGGAAACCTTCGGCTTTGTATTCTGCTCCGTTTTTGTCGTTTTTTGCAGGAATTGTTTTTCCCAACAACTCACGGTCGCTAGAGAGGACAAAAGCGATGGTTAAAGTATTGGTTTTGGGCCAAGCTGTACTGGTTTTGAGGGTAAGATTGGTGCGTTTAGCCACTTCTTCTATAAGCATCTGCGGAGCCGTTTCTTTCATAGGAGAAAGCACCGATGGAGATACCAATAGTGTAGCATTTTTAAGGCTAATGGGCTGGGCTATAGCTGCTAGGGTACTACATAATAGCACACCCAAAAAGGAGAGATTCAGTTTATAAAACATAAATTGGAAAGGATTGGTAAACCTTGGCAGCGTTTTGAACGCTGCCAAGGTTGGTTTATCTTAATGAATCATAAAACTATTGTCTAAGTTGTAGCCTTTGACTCTCACGACGGGTTGGTAAACGTATTGGTGAACGCTGCCAACGTTGGTTTATCTTAATGAATCATAAAACTATTGTCTAAGTTGTAGCCTTTGACTCTCACGACGGGTTGGTAAACGTATTGGTGAACGCTGCCAACGTTGGTTTATCTTAATGAATCATAAAACTATTGTCTAAGTTGTAGCCTTTGACTCTCACAACGGGTTGGTAAACGTATTGGTAAACGTTGGCAGCGTTCAAAACGCTGCCAACGTTGGTTTATCTTAAGGAATCACAAAGCTATTGTCTAAGTTGTAGCCTTTGACTCTTACGACGGGTTGCGAACCCACTTCATTTTTAGCACATTTTACAGTGACAGTTTTGGTTTCTCCGGGCAACAGTGACACATAGTTGTCACTCCAGAAAATGGGTAAAATAGCGGCTCCTTTGGCCTCTTTAGCTAACTCCAACTCAATAAAAAACGCTACTTTGTCCGAAGGATTAGAGAGTTTGACACTTATTTCATACTCACCTTTTTGCTCTTTCACTGTTTTTTCGGCTTGCACTTTTACTTTGGCAAGGGTGTTCAAAGCCGTGAAATCTGCATATTGTTTTTGAGGTGTATAAAACCAAAAATATTGTTTCCAATCTAGTTCGTCGGTTTGAGTAGGGAGCCAATAAAAATTATCAGCTATTACTTCGCCTGTATTGTTTTTGAATTTTAAGGCTAAAAAATACACCTGTTTTTGGCCTTGTAAAGCTGGTAATTGAAGCCATTTTTGGACAGTATTTTCGGCCAAATCAAATGATTGTTTTTGCTCAAAAATCACTTTAGAGTTTTGGTCTAACAATTTTACCTCAGCCTCATAGCCATTGAGGGCAGCACGGGTGTCGTTGCTTACATGGATACTACGATGATAGTAATCATACATGATATTGATAGGCTGTGCGGCTTTTTTTGTACCATAATAAGCCCCCGTAGGCATCAGATAATAATCGTACAATTGCCAATAAAATTCAGGCCAGGGCGAATTGAGCATCCACTGTACTACGCCTGTCGCTACGGGGCGATTGATGACGTGCGCTTCAAACATCGGGCGGATAGCTTCGTAGTTCATCAACTGTGCCTTCATCGCCAACTCTTCCAAATTGGCAGGTGTGCCGTATTTGTTGTTGAGGGCTTTGAGGTATACGCCCATGGTATTGAAATCCTTCCGACCTGAGTGATAGTTCCACATCGAATTGTCGGGCGGCCACAAATCGGCCTCGGGAATCATCTTTTTGATACTTTCAATAGGCGGGATTTGAGGGCCAGGGCCTACTTCAGAATTGAAACCATAAGCACCACCCAATTTTTTGTCTTCATACCAATATACAGGGGGTACATATTCGTAGGGACCGTTCATCTTCATGCCCGACGAGCCTGTGAGGGTACTGACAAACGCTCCCGACGAAACCAAAAATTGGCGAGTAGGGTCGTATTTTTGGAGGGTTTCTTGGTATCTTTTTTCCAACGAAGGTTTGGGCATGGCATCGCTTCCTCCTGCCCAAGTGAAAATACTAGGGTGATTGCGAAGCCACTTAACTTGGTCGCGGAAGTAGTTAGATAGTAACGTTTCTTCTTCGGGAGTGAGTTTTACAGCGTACAAATCTACCCCTTCGTTGATAGGAAGGTTTTCATCGCCGGGTTTGATTTTTAATTCCATACCCAGATAATCGGGCCACTCCCACTGACAGCTCCAGCCCACCATAAGCAGGATACCATTTTCGTCGCAGAGATCATAAATATGATGATTGTTGCCCCAAATTCCTTCAAAACGAAGTGAATTTAGGTTCATTTCTTTGACGTACCTGATTTGGGCGGCATCTTTTTCGGGCATATATCTCAAAAACAAATCATCGACCCAGCCACCGCTTTTGATAAGCACATCGCGGCCATTGACTTTATAGCCTCTGACGCCTTTGTCGTTGAGGTAAGTTTCGATTTTGCGTACTCCAAATTTCGTGGTTTGCGTATCTTGGGTAGTACCTTGGTCGGTTACTTCTAATTGTAATTGATAAAGTGCGGGCTCTCCCAAGCCGTTTGGCCACCAAAGGCGCGGATTTTTGAGGTTGAGTTGAGCAAATTCTTCGGGTGTAAATTTCACTTCTTGGCGCTGATGCGGTGCAAGTTGTATTGTTTTTTTGAAGCTAATCTCTTCGATTTTTCCCGAAATTTCCACCGATTTGGCTTCATCGCCGTGATTTTCGACTTCAGTAGTAATCGTAAGGGACGCTTTTGTGAGGTCTTTGGTGTCTACGTCAGGTGCTACAAAAGGTGCATGAAGAGAAACTTTTCCGGAGCGTTTGAGGCGAATATCGCGGTAAATCCCCATAAAATGATCGGGTGGAGTAGGAGCCCAGTCCACGTATCCCATGTAAAAGTCACGTACTTTGGGCGGGAAAATTTCCACCAACAAGGTGTTTTCTCCACTTTTGGCGGCTTTTGTAATGTCTAACTCAAATTGACGAAAAGCACCAAAAAGGGTATCTTGCGTAGCAATTGGCTGACCATTTACCCAAAAATTTGCGCGATAGTTGATACCTTCTATCAGTAGTTGGATTTGCTCTTTTTGGGCTTCAAAACTTTCTAAAGTAAATGTATTTCTGAACCACCAAGTATTTTCAAAACGAGCACGAGGTATTTTTTCGAGGTTTTTACCTACAAATACATCCTTGTATTCACCTGCGTCTACAAGGGCTCCTAAAACAGTGGTAGGCAAAGTGGCTTTGTACCATTTTTCGCCCGAGCCGATAGTTTCAGATAAAGTTTTGGCATCGCCCGTTACTTCTTTGGAAGACGCAATCATCCATCCTTCGCGCAGGGGATGGTCTTCGATTTTGAGTTTTGAGCCGCAGCTCGAAAGCGCAGCTACTATTAGTATAAAAAAAGAAAGTTTTAAAGTCGTATTAATCATAATTGATGGTGTAGGTGTGACCCCAAGTAAGAAATATATTCGTGGCTAAATCAGTCAAGCCTCGCTTTGTATTTTTTTGATTGCTTTTGCAAATGCCTCCATGTCTTCTTTGTCTCCTAGCATAGCATGTTGTAAAATCCAAACGGCCTCTTCACTACAAGCTCGCTCTGCTACGGGGCAGTATACCTGCGTATAATCTACATCGTCTGGAATGGCATAACACATGAAGTTTTTGTTTTGGAACAAAGGTTGCTTGTATAAAGGATGAGGATAGCCTCTAAAACAAGGAACTCCCTCGGCGGCAAGTCGTTCTACAAATTCAATTTTGCTCAGGTTGTTAAAATACGTTTTATCATATTTGAAGATATAAATATGATAACAATGAACGGTCTCACCTAGTCCGCGTTGGAGAGGCGTGATACCTTCTATTTGGGTAAGCAATTGGTTGAGATAAAGTCCATTCTCGTTTCTAGTGAGAGTTTGAGCTTCTAGGCGTTTGAGTTGCGCCGAAAGCAGTACGGCCTGCATTTGCGTAATTCGATAGTTGCAGCCGGGATTGTAGTGGTCGTACCATTGTCCGCCTTCGATACGCCCCACATTGCGAAGGGAGTGCATCATAGCATAAAGCTCGTCATCGTCGGTGACCACGATACCGCCTTCGCCAGCGGTGAGGTTTTTGGAAGACTGAAAACTAAAGCTTCCTACATCGCCAATGGAACCTAGTTTTTTGCCTTTGTATTCGGCTCCGTGGGCGTGAGCGGCATCTTCTATGACTCTCAGACTATGACGTTTGGCAATATCCATGATAGCGTCCATATCACAGGCTTGCCCCCCAAAATGCACCGGAATAATGGCCTTCGTGCGAGGAGTGATAGCTGCTTCTATGGCCGCAGGAGAGATGTTGTATGTGTTGGGGTCTAAGTCCACAAACACCGGTACGCAGTTGGCTTCGATGACGGTAGAAGCCGTAGCAATAAACGTATAAGGTGGTACGATAACCTCATCGCCGGGCTTCACCCCACAGGCAATGAGTGCCAATCGCAAGGATACTGAGCCATTGACACAGCTAATGGCATATTTGCTTCCGCAATAAGCTGCAAATTCTTTCTCAAAGGTTTCGACTAAATCACCACAATCGGGGTTGCCCCATTTGCCGCTTCTTACTACTTCGGCTACAGCTTCCACTTCGGTCTCGTCGAATATGGGCCAAGAAAATGTCTTTTTTACGGTTTTTTCTACTGTTTCCACAATGTGTTGCTCTAATGTTTGATAAAAGTATGTAGCTATTTGGCTGTATGCTTTAGGCAATAAGCAATAGGCTTTCTTTTAGATGGTAGTCTCTCATCAGCGAGCCTAAATCATACAAATCTATGAAACGTATATCGAAAATAAATACTAAAAAATAATACTGAATTTTTTGATATTTGGGCTATTGGAAGTGCCCATAGACTCCATGTCATGATAGGGAAATAAGTTAAAATTATTCCCCTAATTCCCCTAAAACAGTGCTCGAAGTAGCCCATTTTTGAATTAGATGGGTATATCAAAAAGATAAGACTAAACCTTTAATTTATCCTTTTTAAGAATGAAAAACAAACAACTCTATTTATCCATGCTCATGGTAGGGATGTCATTGGCGACCGCTTGGGCTATTCGAGGGCAATTTGGGCACGAATATGGTGCTGCCTGGGCCGGTGCCGTGGGAGCCCTTAGTATATTGGTCATTGCCAAACGGCCTGATTGGTACGCCAAAGTATTTGCAGCTACCTTGGCAGGAGCTTTGGGTTGGGGGTTGACGGGCTTGGCAAGTTACGGTATTTTGGTTGGGTATGGCCGTGGCAATGATTTTGTCAATGTGTATTATGGCCTATTGAGCTTGTTTGTGGTAGGGGGTTTGTATGGATATGTGGGAGGAGGTTTGTTTGGCTTGGCTTTGGCAAACTCATCTGCTAAACCGATTAAGTGGCATCATTTGATAGTGGAGATGACAGTCGGTGCTATTTTATTTTATTTTTTCATGATTGAAGAGTTTGGTTGGCTCATGACTCCCCCTCGTTCGGAGATGTGGGCGGCTTGTTTTGGGGCTGCCGTCGCCCTTACTTGGTACATGATTCGCGAAAAGCAAATGTCTGCCCTGCGAGTGGCTGTTTTTTCGGGCTTAGGCGGTGGTTTTGGTTTTGCCTTTGGCAACTTCCTCCAAGTGCTAGGTGGGCTTACCGGTATTAAATTTAATTTTTGGAATGTAATGGAGTACTCATTAGGTTTCTTTGGAGGGTTAGGGATGGCTTATGGCACTTTTACTTCACAGTGGGAAAAAACTGAAGCTACCCAGCCCAAGTCCAAAGTATGGTTTCCGCTCCTCATGGTAGCTTTGGTGATTCCGTTTACGGTATGGGAGCAGTCTTTCGGAACGGAGCGTTTGCAGGGAATTTTTGCCAATCTTAATCTTACTCCTGATAGCCCCGTTATTGGAGGAGTGCAGTTCGTATCTCTTGGATTGGTGTTGGTATTTACGGCTTTTTGGTGGATACGTTATTATCAGGCCAAGCCCAATCCTATTGCTTATAGTGCCAACGAAGTCTATGGCTTGTTTTTAGGGCATTGGGGGTTGTATGTGGTATATAGTTTGTTAGTAACGGGGGCTTTTATGAGTGGATACCGCATAGAGCAATATCTCTATATCGTGAATTGGGTAATTGTTGCCTTTGTGATTCGAAAAATAGAACCAGAGTTTAGCCCTCGCCTGATTGTAGGCAATAAGTGGGTGCGTAATTTTGGGTTAGTCCTAGGAGTGATAGCTTTGTTGACGTTGATACTCATCAATTCGCACGGAGAACTTAAGCATGCCCACAAACGCTTTGGCGCACCTCCTGTAGAGGAAGAAAAAAAATAAATAATGATGCAAGGTTGTTTGTAAAATAATATGCCTATTTAGATTGTATTTTTTTTTGTGTATCTTAGAGAAACGACTCCTAATTCAGGGGTCGTTTTTTGATTTTTGATTTTTGGGATGTTAAATAATATGACTGATATTGCTTATTTAGGCTTTATTATTAGTAAAATAGTGTACAAGAAATAGTGTTACTTTCCAGTAATAAATTTGTTTTTAGAACCAAAAATTGATTAATTGCTTTCCTACTTTAAAAGGAAATTTTTGAAAATGATAAAACAAATTTGTTTATTGATATTGTGCTTTATTGGAAGTCATGGTGGGGCAAAGGCTCAACATTCAGAGAAAGACACTACAGCTATCAAAGGCGTTATTATTGATTTTTTTGAACTATTTTCCCAAGACGACTTAAAGTATTTGGAGAGAAATTGTACTTCTGATTTTGAGTTATACGAAGTAGGGACCCGTTGGACAAATGATACCCTAATCAATCTAATCAACAAAAGAAAAACCCACAAAAAGACTTGGGAGCGGGCAAATGAGTTTAATTTTATAAGTTTCAAAGTCCAAAAAAATATCGCTTGGGTAGGGTATTATAACACTGCTCACTTGACCAACATTACAACTCAACAAAAAAGAAAAGTGAGATGGCTTGAGAGTGCGATACTAGTCAAGAAAAAAAGAAAATGGTGGCTTGTGCAAATGCATTCTACAGTCATTGATAAATGAGCTATATATCGTAATAGAAGTTTTGAAACTCAAAGCAAATGTCTCGATAAATAAAAAATACCCAAAATTTAAAAAAACATTTTGCCTACTAATGGTGTTTTTTGATTTAATTTAAGTTAAAATTTTTTCCTAAATTAAATCTATCCATTTCTATGCACAAAACTACCTTACTATTGGTAGCCAAGCTGACAATTTGCGCAAATCTATGGCTGCTGAGTGTAGCTGCTTTTGCTCAAAATAAAATCAGCGGCACCATCAAAACAGAAAACGGAAGCCCTATACCTGGGGTAAATGTAGTGGTGAAAGGAACCACTACCGGAACTACTAGTGGCACTGACGGTACTTATACCCTCTCTCTACGCCAAACCAATGTTACCCTCGTGTTTTCGTCGATTGGATTTCAGGCCAAAGAGGTGGCCGTAGGCAACAGCAGCGTCGTTGATGTAACCCTCGTAGAAGATGTCTCCAACCTACAGGAAGTGGTAGTGACGGGCTTGGCGACTAGTATCAAACGCTCCAACCTAGCCAATGCCATAGGAACGATTTCGGCAAAGGAGCTTATGGGAACCACCCAAATCCAGACGGTTGATAATGCCTTTTATGGAAAGCTGGCAGGGGTCAATATGAATACCAACGGTGGTGCGCCTGGTGGTGGAGTCTCGATTCAGTTGCGCGGGGTTTCGTCGTTGGTGGGCGCTTCCCAGCCACTTTACATTATTGATGGGGTATATGCCAACAACAACGTTAACCGTTCGGGGCGTGCTTCAGTAACTGGAGCAGGTGCCGAAACCCAAGATGACGCCGCCAACCGTATTTCGGACCTTAACCCCAATGACATCGAAAACGTGGAGGTGCTCAAAGGGCCTTCTGCAGCGGCGATTTATGGAACCCGTGCCAACGCGGGTGTTATCATCATCACTACCAAAAGAGGAAGTGCGGGCAAGACCAAAGTTTCTTTTGCGCAGGATTACGGATTTGCTACGCCTCAAAAACTCTTGGGGGTAGATAGCTGGTCGGAAGCAAAAATCAATACTTTCTTTGCCGCAGCACGCCGACCCGTCGAACTTGAGCGTTTTCGGGCAGCCAATGGCCAAACGTGGGATTATGAAAAGTATTTTTACGGCAACACGGCCCCCCTTTCCAATACTCGCTTGGGAATTTCTGGAGGAACCGACAAAACCAAATTTTTTATCTCGGGAAGCTATACCGACGAAAAAGGAATCATCCGTCGTACTGGTTTTAAGCGCTACTCGTTTAGAGCTAACATCGACCATAAACTGACCCAAGATATTACGTTGTCGGTAGGTTCAAACTATATCAATTCTAATACCGATCGCGGGTTTACGGGAAACCAGAATAATTCAGGCGCAAGTATAGGTTACAACATGTCGTATGTACCCAATTACTTCAATTTGTTTGCCGACGAAAGTGGCCGTTATCCCGACAACCCTTATTTTTCTGAAAACCCGGTAGCCGTGACTGAAAGAGGTATCAATAATACCAACGTCAACCGTTTTATTCAATCATTTAATTTGACAGCCAATCTCTATAAATCTGAGAAATCGTTGTTAAAATTTGTAGGTCAAGGGGGCGTAGATTATACTCAAAATACTACCCAAATCTATTTGCCTGAAGATTTGCAATACCAACGTGCCCAAGGTAATCCTGGTGACGCAATGTGGGGAAAAACAGAAAATGTGAACATGAACCTACAAGCGGCATTGGTATACAACTGGAATATCGGCAAAGTAAATTTGACGTCACAGGCAGGCGCAGTGAGGCTCAAATTCCGAGAAGACCGCCTTCTCAACCGTTCGCGTGGATTGGCTGGAGGGCAAACTAACTTACGCCAAGGTACGGTACAAGAGATTTTTGACCAACGCTTCCAGACCGTCAATGACGTAGGAGCTTTTATCCAACAAGAAGCCAACTGGGACGACAAAATCATCGCTACGGCGGGGGTTCGTTGGGATAAATCAACTCTCATTGGTAATGCCAATAAGTTTTGGGCCTTTCCTAAAGCTTCTTTGGCCGTCAATCTTGCCAATTTTGATTTTATTAGAAGTAGTAATCTTGCTTCAATATTTTCTCAAATCAAACCTCGTGTAGCTTACGGAGAAACTGCCGGTGTGCCAGGTTTTGGAACTACTTTTACACCACTCAATTCGGCTAATATCGGTGGGTTGCTAGGTTCAGTAGTGACTACTGCCGCAGGCAATGCTGCTATTGAGCCTGAGCGGGCAGGTGAGCTTGAGTTTGGATTAGATTTAGGACTATTCAACAATCGTATTCAATTGGAAGCTACTTATTATGACAAACAAACTCGTAGCAATATTCAAAATCTTCAATTGTCGCCTTCCGTGGGCATAAGCACGATTCCTAGTAATTTGGCGCAGCTTCAAAACCGTGGACTTGAGTTTTCGCTGGGAGCTAGCCCTGTACAAAAAGAAAACTTTCGCTGGTTTTCGCGCTTGATGTGGTGGAAAAATGACCTCCTTATGACTCGTCTAGGCATCCCGGCTTATAATTTAGGAGCTTTTGGGGTATCGCTCGGTACGTTTTTGTACCAAGAAGGGTTTTCGCCTACTACCATCGTCGGCACTCGTCCTGCGCGTGACGCCAATGACACGCCATTGGCCGAAGGGGTACGCACAGGTGCTTTTATATTGGGCGACAACCAACCCGATTTTCAGATGTCTTGGATGAACGAATTTACAGTTTTCAGGAGCTTTGATGTCAATATGCTTTGGCATTGGAAAAAAGGTGGTGATAATATCAACCTTTCGCAGTTTTTGATGGACTCAGGTGGAACTACTCCTGACTGGGACGACGACGATAACGGTGATGGGGTTCCCAATGGTCGTCAGCGAGGGCTAGCGCCTTATAATGGGGCCGACCGCTGGGTACAAGACGCGTCTTATGTGCGTTTGCGAGAGGTGGCAGTGTACTATAGCGTTCCGACCAACTCATTGGGTAAATGGTTTAACAACAAAATTTCGCGCGTGCGCTTGGGAGTATCAGCTCAGAATCCGCTCACTTTCTCCAATTATTTTGGATATGACCCAGAGACTTCCACTTTTGGGGTACAAGCTGTGGGCTCGGGTGTGGATATTGCCCCTTATCCTACACAGCGTCGCTTTTTTGGTCATTTAGTTGTAGAATTTTAAGCTCGAACATCATGAAAAAATTAAGTTTATATACGCCAATATTAATAGCGCTAATGCTCATGAGCTCTTGCAGCTTTTTTGAACTTAGTGCCCCCAACGACCCCAACAACCCTTCTTTGGGAAGTGTGTCTCAAAATGCTTCACGTAATCAAGTTCAAAGCTTAGTAACAGGTCTAGAATCGCGCCATCGTGATTATGTATTTACTGTTACGATGCTCTTTGGAAGTATGGGACGAGAACTTTGGTATCTCAATGCCTCCGACCCACGTTGGCAAACTGACTGGCTCGGCATGAACAACCGCCAAGCAACTGCTAATATGTTTGGATATCTGGCGACATATCAAAACCCGTACTTTGCAATTAGACAAGCGCAAACGGTGATTGACGCGGTTCAGAATACCAATACTTTTACCGAACAAGAAAAAAATGCGATTTCAGGATTTGCCAAAACAATCATGGCTTATCAATACTTACTGGTAGCGATGGGGCAATACGAAAATGGGATTCGGATTGATGTAAAAGATGTCCAAAATCCAGGACCTTTCTTGCCTTTGGCGGAATCTTTGACCCAAATCAAACGTGTGTTGGATGAAGGTAATACCGAATTAGGAAATGCTGGAACGGGTAATTTTCCATTGCGTCTTACTAGTGGTTTTACTGCTAACAATTTTAATACAATGGCGGCTTTGCGGCAGCTCAATCGTGGTCTTGCCGCACGTTTGGCAGTGTATCGTCAGCAGTGGCAAGAGGCAGTAGAGGCACTCAATGGCTCTTTTTATAGCCTTACGGGTAGCCTTGACTTAGGCCCCGCGCATACTTACGGCGCACCTCCTGATGCTTTCAATCCGCTGTTTTTTGTGCAAAATGCCAACGTAACCACTATGATGGTGGTTCACCCTTCAGTACTAAGAGATACGATTGCGGGCGATGCGCGTGTACGTAATAAGTTTTTCCTTCGTACAGCACCCGTTTCAGTGACCTCCGACGGAACTCCTTTATCAGGTCAATACCAAGACCGTCGCTTTGCTTCCAATACAAGCGAGGTGAAGTTTTTGCGTAATGAAGAATTGGTCCTGATTGCCGCCGAAGCCAATGCTCAACTAGGCAATACGCAAGCTGCTCTTGCGGCTATCAATCGCATTCGTATTGCGGCGGGTATTGGAAACTACGCAGGAGCTACCACCAAAGAAGCGTTGATTGATGAGATTTTGTTTCAGCGTCGCTATTCGCTCTGGGCTGAGCCTTGGGGACACCGTTGGGTGGATTTGCGTCGTTATGACCGTCTCAATGCCCAAAACGTAGATATTTCACTCGACCGAGGGACTATTTTTAAACAACTCGCTCGTCCTCAGGCAGAAATTAACTGGGATGAATACGTGAAAACACGCTAAATCTGAGTTTTACTTTGATAAAATCCTCGCTACTTACAGTGGCGAGGATTTTTTTGTAGGGTTAAGTCATGGGCTTTCTTTTGGATTAAGTATAATCAACCATAAGCTTGTCTTTTGACATGGATTATTCATCTAAACCCTAAAAACATGATTAAGAAAAATGTTTTGTCAATAATGTTGCTATTGGCTGTTTTCAATGGCTTAAAGGCGCAGTCGAGCAAGGTATATGATAACCTAACTGTGCCGAGCAAAATCTTGAAAAGCGACCGAAAATACGCTATTTATTTACCTCCAGGCTATGAAACTTCACAGCGTAGCTATCCTGTGTTGTATTTATTGCACGGGGCTGGCGATGACCAAACAGGCTGGGTCCAATTTGGGGAGGTGCAGCATATTGCTGATAAAGCCTTTGAAGAAGGCAAAGCTACTCCGATGATTATCGTGATGCCCGATGCCAATACAGGGCAGCGCGGCTATGCCAACGATGTTAGAAATGAGTGGCGTTATGAAGATTTCTTTTTTCAAGAACTCATGCCTTACGTAGAAAAAACTTACCGTATCAAAACCGAAAAACGCTTTAGAGCAGTGGCAGGCTTGTCGATGGGCGGAGGCGGGTCGTTTACCTATGCTTTACATCATCCTGAGTTGTTTTCATCGGCCTGCCCGTTGAGTGCAGCTACTGGCCCTATGGCGCTTGAAGATACCAAAGCACAATTAAAACGCGCCAACCCTGATGCAAACTATACTGACGCCGAAATAGAAGCTTACTTTAAACGGCAAAGTGTACTCGAACTCATTAAAAATATGCCCGATGACCAAAAGAAAGCGGTTAGGTGGTATATCGACTGCGGAGATGATGATTTTTTGTACGAAGGAAATTCTTTGGTTCATATCGCGATGCGTAAAAAAGAAATCCCTCACGAATTTCGCATCTACGACGGTGGGCATACGTGGACTTATTGGCGACGTGCACTTCCTACGGTGCTGTCTTTTATTTCGGATGCTTTTCACCAATATTAAATTTAAAATATTGGTCATACAATCATATTGAGAATTAGTGGGGTTAGGTGTAAATTTAAGGTCTTAACCCCCTAACTCTTGAGATATGAATTACTCCAAAATTTTACTTTCTACCTTTTTATTTCTACTCGGCTCTTTTGGACACTGGTACATTATGTATTGGCAGTTCAAATCTCCTAAATGGATTACTTCTTTTTACCCTTATTTGTTAGCCCTAGCTTGTACGTTTCTCTGGATTAAAGCCTCCGAATATGGTGTTCAAGGGTTTAACGGTTCAATGTGGTCCAATCGCTTTTTGTTTTTTGTAACGGGCGTCATTGTGGGTTCTATCCTGTATCCGATTCATTTTGGGCAAACATTCACCCTGAAAGTAGTGATTCAACTTGTACTTGCGCTGTTGATTATCGTAGTATCAATTTGGTAGCTTGGCTTTTCCCCTGAAGAAATTTATTCCTCAGGGGAGTTCCGCCTTAATATTGAAAATGAAGTGTATTAGGCTCGTTGTGATAAGTGGTGGTTTTTGAAATAGGTATCCCTTTTTCGTTGTATTGATACCCAAAGGTCGTAATATTCTGCGCTCCCGTCGCGGCCGAGGTAGTAACTGCTTTGGCGGGGTTGTTGATATGAAACAACGCGGAAGGGACGTATGGATAAAAAGCCACAAGATTTAGAGGATTGTAATTGTTGTCAAAACCGCTATAATCTATTTTTTCATATAACTCATACTGGTTTTTGAGAAACAAAAAATAATCCACGTGGGTACAGTTGCTTTTTGAATCATACGTATACACCCATTTTGTTTTAGAAGGGCTGTCGGGCTGTTGATGGGCTTCGGGAGTTACTTCTTCTCTTTCACTTACCTGTCCCTTTATCGTGAATTTTAGATAAGTAGTTGAAATCAATCTTCCTCCCGAGAAGCTTTCAATACGCTCTAGAATACCATTTTTGTAATGATAATCATGAAAACCACGGTTGGAGTTTACACGGATAAGCTGCCCTGCGGTGTTGTATTCGAAAGTATTTTCGATGCGCTGCACTTGCGTGGGGTCTGATATGACATATTGCCACTGCGAGATATACTGAGTGATGCGACCGGCAGCATCGTATTTGAACTCCTGAAATTCGGTCTCATTTCTGAAAGCTTTTTGGAGCTTGGGAGGAATCGAGAGGGGCTCCTCAGGAGTTGATTCGTCGTGTGTATGACGACAAGCATTTAAAAATAAAAGCATCGCCGTAGCAATGGTAAAGGAAAGCAACGAAGGAGTTTTCATATGTATTGGCTGTATTTTGAATGCACAAAGATTATCAGAATAGAATACACAAGAAAAAGCGAGATTTATGAAATGTTGGAAATACAAGCCGAAGTGTCGAAATAGTCGTATAGAGGTAATAGAAGAAAAAATGTAAAACTAATTTTCATAACTAAAAAAATAGTTTTACATTTAGGAACCAGAAATCAACATTATCTTATTTTTTCTAAACCTATTTCTTCAAACACCATGTACAGCTATTTCTTGAGCCTTATCGCCTTGTTTTCGGCACCACAACAAACAACCCAAGTCAACAATACCGTGGGGATTTATGGGAGTTGCCGAGACAATACCACCAAAGATTATCTAAAAAACAGTGCCGTATATGCGGGTTTCAAAACAGGGAAACAACTATTGGGGCAATGCGACGCCACTGGCAAGTGGGATTTCAGAATACCCGATTCGACTCAATACCTTTCGTTTGAGGTAAAGGGTTATCATACGGTTACTTATCCGATTCATTTTGTGGGAAAAGTTTCAAGTGCGGCCAAATTCCCTTTATTTGTAGAAATGAGCGAAAAAGACTCTTTGCCTTTAGCAGTTCCTACATGGCATATATACCGATTTGCGATAGTAGATAGTTTGGACTTAGAGCATCGGTGGGATATAGTTAATACAACTAGATATGGAATGTTTTACACCAATAAAAATTACTACAAACGCTCTTCCGTAATCACCTTGTCCCATGAGGAAGGAAAATATGTATATAAAGCCTTTACAAAAACGGGAAAAGTAGTGATGAAACGAGAGTTTACGATTTTGGCAGGGATTAATTTTTTGGAAATGACTATTCAAGATAATGAAGTAAAGGAAGATATTGTCGAACTTGATGAGTCGCGAGTTAATTCACTTAAACCTAAATCGTTGTATTTTAAACAGAGTAGTCATGACCTCACGGAGCAAACTCGAATGGAATTGGATTCGGTGGCGGGGTTTTTAACAAACGAGAAGGATAGGAAGGCGCTCATCACGGGCTATACTGATGGCGTGGGAGAGCGGTCAAAAAATATGATTTTGTCGGAATATCGCGCCAAAAGAGTCAAGAGCTATTTGTTAGAAAAAGGAGTTTCACCGCAGCAACTTGAAATAGAATGGAAAAGTTCGTCCGAAACGGCTACTTCTAATGATAGTGAAGAAGTCAAAAGTAAAAATCGACGTGTTAAGATTACATTTTTGTAAAAAATGGACAGATGAAAAATTGGATTCTAACAGTTGGGTTGTGGGGCGGACTAGTGGCGCATGTTTCTGCTCAGTCGTATATAATGGTAAAGTTGGCACCCAAACAAGGGCTATTTTTTTATGAACGTACTAAGTTTCTGTACCCAAATCGACAGTTTCATCATCATTTCTCAAGTGAAAATGCCTTCAAAACAGAAACCGTAGTAGTGAGTGACAAATCGCCAAGTGTGCTGATTTTTCAACAAGAACCCGCCGATATGATTCCTCTTTTCTTGTTTCCGCAAGATACGCTTACTGTGAGGGTATCTATGCAAGGAAAGCTGATGTTTGAAGGTAAAAGGGCCAAAGAATGGGAAATGATGAAGAATCTAGTGAAACAGCAGTCTTTTACGGAGCCTTATTTCATGAATGTAAACTTTAGACACTGGAAAGATGCCGAGATGTATTTGGATTCGGTCAAAAGAGATAGTAAAGTTCAAATAGCGCAGTTGAGGCAGGAGGGTGGGTTTTCAAAAGAATTTATGAATTATCTCCAAAAAGAACGGAGTTATCAATGGATGGCGTCGTGGTTGAGGCACCGAAACAGGTCGTTTCGAGAGCTACCTTTGTCAAAGGAATTGACCCAACTAAAATCCGAACTTATCGCCGATTCACTGAATGTAGGCTCCATGTTTAGGATTCCTGCGCTGTATGGGCTTGTGGAATTGGAATGTGGGTGTTATAAAAAAGATACTTTTGCCGAAGGTGAAGAGTTTGCGGCTTTGTTTAAGTATGTCCGTACGCACTATAAGGGCAACTTAAGGACTCAACTTTTACTAGTTTTGTTGTATGAGCAAATTGCGATTACGCCACATTATGCCTCCAACAAAGCTTTTTATCAGCCTTACTTGGAGGAGTTTTATGCTTCAAATACTGATTCAGATTATGCAGATTACATAAAACTACGCCTAGAAGAAGCAAATTCTCCTAGGCGTAGATAGTGACTTTGGGTAAAATATTAGAAGTCAGCAAATTGGCCGTACATTTCTTTGAGTTTGGGGTCGCGCTCGGCATTGCGAATGTCTTTACGCATGGCTTTTACGCCTTCAATATCCGTCAGAAGGCCCAATACTTGATAGGCACCAAAACGAACAAAATAAGCGGGGGCGTTGCGAGCCGTGGTTTCGAGCATGGGAAGGGCACGGCGCTGCACCTGCGTATTGGAACGAATGAGATATTTACCAAATACCTGCAAGAAATTATATACTTCGGCGGCTTTAAGACGGTTCATTTTTTGGATAAACCAGTCATATTGCTCAGGCTTGCCCAATCCTGCATAATAATTGGCCACGGCGGTTATGATTTCGCTGTTGGGGGCATTTTCAAAACGAGCTGCGACGTCGGCAGCATCATCAGGCTTGCCAATAAGGTAAGCATCAAGTGCAGCTGATACCACCTGATAAGAACTGTCGTTGAGGGCTTCGCGGAAAAGAGGGTCGTTGGTATTGTCGCCAAAGGAGGCAAGCGTGATAATAGCTTCCATACGTACCCGAGGATGAGGATCAACGCGGGCTTTACTTTGAAGAGTTCGCTCTACTTCATTAAACTGTAATCCGTCATATTCGGAAAAGTTAGAAACAGCCAACTGCCTGATTTTCCAGAACTTGTCGCTCATTGCGCGCATCATCAGATTGCGTACCGTAGAGTCAATCATTTGCCCTTCAAGGCGAGTGAGGGCTTCGTAGCGAGCCAAATATTTATCACAGTTATTGTATTGAAAAATCCACTCAGCCTTGCTTTTTTCGTAATCAACCTCTCCTAAAATTTGTTTTTCAACATCAAAATCGACTAAATCGGGTGGTTGTGGGGCCGGAAATTCAAAGGTTTGTTTGGCCTGATTGACTACAATATCGTGACTCTTTTTTTGCCCATTGACCCATACATCTACCTTAAGAGGTAAGCGATAAATAGGGGTATAGGTAGAATCTTGTAGTTGGTTTATTTTGAGATTGATCTTGCCATTAGCCCAAGTTTTCTCTACTTTGAGATTGGCATGACCTGATGATAAAAACCATTGATTAAAAAACCAGTTGAGGTCTTCGCCCGTTACTTCTTCAAAAGCTTCGCGAAGGTCATTGATTTCGGCAGTTCCAAAACCGTACTTTATGAGATAATTGCGAGAAGCCGTAAAAAATGCTTCATCACCCACATATTTGCGAAGCATGTGCAGCACGCGTCCTCCTTTGGCATAAGAGTGGCTGTCAAACATATCTTCAGAATCAGTATAATGATACCGAATCAAAGGTTCCTGTTTTTGTTCGGCTTCACCCAAATATTGCTGTAGCTCGCCCTGTGCCCACAAATCAGCTTCTTCAGTACCCTTTTTGTGTTCGTTCCAAAGGTATTCGGAGTAGTTGGCAAAGGCTTCATTGAGGGGCAAATGTACCCATGATTCGCAGGTAACCAAGTTGCCAAACCAGTGATGCATCAGTTCGTGGGCAATCACATTGTCGGAATTGCCGTCGAGGAGCGCACGGCTATCAGTTTGTACATTTTCGGCGTGTACGGTGATAGAAGTATTTTCCATGGCACCTGCTACAAAATCTCGAACCGCTACTTGCGCGTATTTATCCCACTGATATTCGACCCCAAATTTTTCCTCAAAAAAAGCAATCATTTCTTTGGTGCGGCCAAAAATCGCTTTGGCATGAGGGCCATATTCAGGCTCTACATAGTAGCTTAGTTCTAGGCCATTAGGAAGCGTTTCTTTTTCAACGGCGAAATTTCCTACTATAAATGCCGCCAAATAAGGTGCGTGTGGGAGTTTTTGTACCCAGCGGTCGGTGCGGGTACTGTCTGGATTGACGGTAGAAGAAATTAGCTTTCCATTCGAAATTGTTTTAAAGCGATTTTCTACCGTCAACCGAAAATCTTGGGTCATTTTCTCATTAGGGCTATCCACCATCGGAAGCCAACAAGAATTGTATTCGGTCTCGCCTTGTGTCCAGATTTGTTGAGGTTTTCCTTCGTCGAGGCCATCGGCATTGATAAAATAAAGCCCCTTGTCGCCTTTAGGCCCTCTCAGATTATCAGGAAGTTCGTTGGGCTTGGCTACATAATCAATCAAAACATGTAAGGTATCGAAACGGCTGTATTTACGTCGAAGTTTGATTGTAAGGAGGCGTTTGTCGTAGGTATATTCGAGAGGGTCTGAAATAAACTCTCGAACCATTTGTCCGGTAGTAGAATCGCGACGGGCGAGGGTATCAAGGTGAAATATTCCTTTAATTTCTAGTCCTTTAGCGTCGAGCTCGAGGGTGCTTTGGGGATAAAAATAAGGTTTAAATGTAATAATAGCAGAGCCAAGCGCATGTTGACGAAGCCAGTCAAAACGCATTTCTAATTGGGTATGTAAAATATCATTTTTGAGAGCTCTAGTGGGGCGATAAGGACCTTTTTTTGGTGCCCAAGTAGGAGCTTTGCGAGTAGTGTCGGCAGGAGAACTACCTCTGGCAAACGCCCCAAAGGTGAAGCATATAAATAAAGAAAGTATAGCGAGATTTTTTGACATTAGATAAATCCTTTGTTCTTACGACGTTGATAATCAAAAAAGTAATCCATAAAACGCACAATCCGTGCCGTAATACAGGAAAATAACGCAAAGTTCGGAAACCTATTGGGAAGAGCGAAATAAAATTCATAAAAAAAGCCTGCTGATATTCAGCAGGCTTTTAAGTATGAGGAGGATTTATACCAATTCGGCTTCTTCCACTAAGTTGTGTTTTACCAAATATTCCGCAATCTGAACGGCGTTGGTGGCAGCTCCTTTACGGAGATTATCGGCCACAATCCAGAGATTGAGGGTTTTGGGCTGTGACTCGTCGCGGCGGATACGCCCCACAAATGTCTCGTCTTTACCGTGGGCGGTCAGAGGCATGGGGTATATTTTATTTTTTGGGTCATCTTGAATCACCACGCCTTCGGCTTGGCCCAAGATTTCGTAGACTTCATTGAGGTCAAACTCATTTTCAAATTCTATATTGACTGCCTCTGAGTGACCGCCGATAGTAGGGATGCGCACAGTAGTAGCAGTAACGGCGATATTATCGTCCATCATGATTTTCTTGGTCTCATTGGTCATCTTCATTTCTTCTTTGGTATAACCATTGTCCAAGAAAACATCAATGTGAGGCAATACGTTGAGGTCGATAGGGTGAGGGTATACTTTTTCTACGCTAGTATCCCCTTTACGCTCTGCAAATAGTTGATCTACTGCGGCTTTCCCTGTTCCGGTCACGGATTGGTAAGTCGAAACCACCACACGCTTGATACCATAACGCTTGTGTAAAGGGTTCAGTACTACCACCATCTGGATAGTTGAGCAGTTGGGGTTAGCAATGATTTTGTCTTCTTTAGTTAACGTAAAAGCGTTGATTTCAGGTACTACCAATTTTTTGGTAGGGTCCATCCGCCAAGCCGATGAGTTGTCGACTACCGTAATGCCCGCTTCGGCAAATTTAGGAGCGAGTGCCAAGGAGGTTCCCCCACCTGCCGAAAAAATAGCGATAGCTGGCTTTGCTGCAATGGCATCTTCAAAGCTAACAATGGTGTACTGCTTACCCTTGAACGTGACCTGTTTACCTACGGATCTTTCTGATGCAACCGGAATGAGTTCTGTTACGGGGAAGTTGCGTTCTTCGAGTACTTTGAGGATTTCGCTGCCTACCAAACCGGTAGCGCCTACTACTGCGATTTTCATGATGGTTTTGGCCTCCAGCCCCCGACGGGAGAGTGCTTTTAGAGTGATTAGAGATGCTCCCATCGGGGGTGGGGGCAAAAAAAAATCGTCACCGTGAAGGTTAAGAATCTGGACAAACACGCTGGCTAGGTGGGGTCAATTTCCCATCTGGCTCCGCGTGTCTATTTAGATTTCTTTGTGTTCACAGTGACGATAAAAATGTGGGTGCAAATTAAATTCAAACTTTAAAATTAAGCAAGAAAAAGAATGCCTTTTTTACAATAAAAGCCTTGATTGTTTGCCAAAATGGTAAAAAGACCTTTGAAAAATTGAAAATTATGTTCTCCACGTCCATATTTTGGTAGGAGTAATACAGTAATCCATGCGTATGTCGAAAGGGTTGAGGTCGTCGATACGAGCAATAGGCTCAAAAAGCGAAACCCCGACCTTTAAGACCTTAGGGTGGCATTGAGCCAAAAAACGATCATAAAATCCTTTGCCATATCCTACTCGATAGCCTTGTAAGTCAAATGCCAACAGTGGTAGCAGTACAAGGTCGATATTACGGATATTGTATCTAAGGCTATGATGAGGGTCGGGTTCCAGAATTCCCCATTGGTTCATGACAAGGGTCATATCAGGTAGCCATTGATAATGCTCCATTTCGGGGGTATCGGGTATCGTCCGTGGAACAGCTATTTGGGTTTTGAGGTATTTTTCTTGGAGTGTATAAATAATAGGGAAAGTATCGACTTCATTGAGCCGTTTGATTGGCAGATAAGCGTGTACAGCTTTGAGTTGTTCTACTGCAAAATGGGTAAAAAAAAGCTGCGCAATCGCCTTGCTTCCCTCCAACACCTCAGAGTGAGCCAAGGCTTGGCGACGTTCAGAAAAAAGGCGGCGCAGCTCTTGTTTTGTCATAATTTTACTTGATTCCGCCCATCCAGTCTTTTAATGGGCGTTGAAGAATGAGTATAATTCCTCCTACAACAATACAAAACCAAACGATACTCATAAACATCTGAGGCATTTGTTGGACGTTTTCTTCGTCAAAACCGCCAGCAAATAGACCCGCAAACAAATTCCCCAAGGCAGCCGCTACAAACCAAATCCCCATGAGTTGGCTCAGGTATTTTTTAGGAGCTAATTTAGTATAAGCGCTCAAACCCACAGGACTGAGACAAAGCTCCCCTAAGGTATGAAATAAGTAAGTGAAAATCAGTACAAAAGCAGAGGCTTTTACTCCCGTAAGGGCTACTTTGGCGCCCCATACCATGAGATAGTAGCCAAAGCCTAGTAAAAACAAGCCTATCGCAAATTTGACCAGCAAAGGAGGGTTGAGTTTTTTCTTTTCTAGAAATACCCATATACCACCTAATATAGGGGCAAATACTAAGATATAAAAAGGATTGAAGTTTTGGAACCAACTAGAAGGCATCCCAAAAGGAAGTTCAGAGTAACGGTCGGCAAATATTTGAAGTGATGACCCTTGCTGTTCGAATCCTGCCCAAAACAATACCGCACCCCAAAACAAAATGAAAAGTATTACAATGCGTTTCATTTCAATTTTAGAAAGATTGGAAGCAAAGAGTAAATTAGCAAAATAAATAATTACAACTGCTACCGCAATGATTCCCATCGAAGTAGCTACGCCAGATTTACTATTCCAAGTAAAAGTACCGTTGAATTGTAAAACAAGAACAAACACTAATAGCGCGGCAATTAGTATCCACGATAAAGGATTGGTTTTTTTGGCTTCTTTTTTCTCTTCTGCTAATTTGGGCGTCATACCTTTTTCTTTAAGGTAAGGCTGCGCAAAAATACGATAGACCAGCAACCCTAAAAACATCGCCACTGCTGCTGCTCCAAAGCCATAATGCCAGCCTACTTTTTGTCCCAAATAACCCACAATCGTAATGCCTAGAAAAGAGCCAAGATTGATACCCATATAAAAAATGGAAAAGGCTGCGTCTCTGATAGCACCTCCTTCAGGGTATAATTCACTTACGATAGAGCTGATGTTGGGTTTGAGAAGTCCAGTACCGATTGCTACTAAGGCTAGACCTGCAAAAAACACAGCCTCTCCCGCCGGAAAGGCCAACACGATATGTCCCAACATAATAGCGATACCACCATACCAAATGGCTTTACGCTGTCCTAGTACATTGTCGGCTAGCCACCCGCCTGGTAATGACAATAAATAAACCGAAAAAGTATATAATCCGTAAATCGCACCTCCTTCTCCTTCGTTGAGCCCCATGCCGCCATTGGTTTTATCTAGTAAAAACAGCAGAAGAATAGCTCGCATGCCATAGTAGGAAAAACGCTCCCACATTTCGGTAAAAAATAAAACAAATAGACCCTTGGGGTGGCCAAATAAAGTCTTTTCAGTCATAGAGAAGGTTGGTTTAGTTGTGTTGAAAAGGATAATTAGGCATAGTCACTTAGATGATTTTATCAACCTATGACTATGCCTACATAACGCAAATGTAAAAAAAAAGCCTAATTATTTGTACGTTACCCAAATCTGCTTCTTATTTCCATCCTCCTCCCAATGCCCGATAGATATTAATAACGGCATTGTACTGTCGGCGCCTTACGTCTATAAGTTCTATTTTGGATTGTAGGGCATTTTTACGGTTCAAAATCACCTCCAAATAAGTCGCTCTACCAGTTGTGAATAGCTCTGAAGCCGTTTGAATGGATAAATCTAATACCCTAGCCTCCGAATTTTTGAGACGATAAATTTTTTCAAGGTTATTGATTTGCACCATCTGATTATATACTTCGAAATATCCATTCAAGAGCGTTTTTTGGTAATTGTACAAGGCTTCTATTTGAATAGCACGGGCGGTTTTGAGGTCTGCTTTGAGGGCGCTTTTATTGAAGAGCGGTGCCGCCAGACCTCCCAAAATATTATAAGCAATAGACTGAGGCGAAATCAAGAACTTAGGATTGAATGATTGTAAACCCAAAGTAGCTGCGATATTGAGCGAAGGATAAAACGAGGCCTTGGCTACAAAAACATCTGCCTTGGTAGCTGCTAGCTCGTATTCTGCTTGTTTGATATCGGGGCGATTTTTCAATAAATCGCCTGGAATCCCCACCAATATTTGATTGGGAAGTGATTTCGAAAAAAGAGATTTATTTTTAAGAATCGGCTGTGGGTAGCGCCCCATCAAAAAATTAATCCTATTTTCGATTTCCGTAATTCGCTGCAAAATTTCCGCTTCAAGCGCTTTAGAGTTGAGAAGCTGTGCCTCAAACTGATTAACGGCGAGTTCGGTAGCGCGTCCAGCGTCTTTCTGAACCTTGATGAGGGTTAGCTCATTGTCTTGCAGATTGATGGTTTCCCGAACAATATCAAGTTCACTTTCAAACCCTAGTAGCTCATAATAGGCAATCGCAATATCAGCAATTAGATTAGTAACTATAAAGTTGCGTCCCTCGACCGTGGCCAAATAGCGCGACAAAGACGATTCTTTAATTGCTTTTAGTTTCCCCCAAACGTCAATTTCCCATGAGCTCTGGAGACCTATATTGAAATCGGGTAGGTATTGAGGGATTTTTTGTTCATCGCTAATGTTGTTAGAAAAATTGGTGTCAAAATTTCCGACACCGTCCATGGTGTATTTTCCAAAGCGTCGTTGACCCGCCGAGCCACCTCCTGTAACAAAGGGCTGCGTGAGTCCTTTTGCGCGCTCAATTTGGGCACGTCCCATTTCAATCCGTTGGGATGTTATTAGTAAGTCCAAGTTGTTTTTGAGGGCTTCCTCAATCAAACTCACTAATGTTGTATCCGAAAAATAATCTCTCCATAAAATATCTGCCGAATTTACGTCACTTTTAGTGATATTATAGGCTTCGGGTACAGTGGGTAAAATAGGTAATTGTTCTGGTGTTTTTAGGGTTTTACAGCCTGTAAAAAAGAGGCCAATAGTCAGAACAAGTAAGGTGGGGATTTTATATGTTAGGTTACGCATCAACTTCTTGATTTAAATATACTGCTTTCTTTTTCTTTGGATTTGAAAAACGTTCTGAGAGGGTAGCAAAAATGACATATAGCCCAGGGATGATAATAACCCCGAAAACAGTTCCAAAGAGCATCCCGCCTGCAGCGGCAGTACCGATGGTTTTGTTGCCAATAGCACCTGCTCCTGACGCCATCATCAATGGAATCAAACCCGCAATAAATGCAAAAGAAGTCATCAGGATAGGGCGCAAACGAGATGCTGCCCCTTCGATAGCCGCTTGCAGTGGAGTATAGCCTTCGCTGCGTTTTAGGATGGCAAACTCTACAATCAAGATTGCATTTTTCCCTAACAGACCAATCAGCATCACGAGTGCGACTTGGGCGTAAATGTTGTTTTGTAATCCCAAAACTGCCAAAAAGAAAAAGGCACCAAATACCCCTGTTGGAAGCGATAAAAGTACAGGTAGTGGTAGCAAAAAGCTCTCATATTGAGCCGCTAGCAGCAAATAAACAAATATCAAACAAATGATGAAAATATAAATGGCTTGGTCGCCCGAGAGAATTTCGTCGCGGGTCATGCCTGACCATTCGTAGGTATAGCCTTTCGGAAGTTTTTGAGCGGCTACTTCCTGAATAGCTCGGATAGCATCACTACTACTAAAGCCAGGGGCTGCTTCTCCGTTGATCATAGCAGCCGTAAACATATTGTAACGCGTAAGCTGCTCAGGCCCAAATACGCGTTCGGTTCTTACAAAGGCTGAGTACGGCACCATTTCGCCTTCGGTATTTTTGACGTACAGTTTGAGAATATCTTCGGGTTGCATCCGATATTCGGGCGAGGCTTGTACCATCACTTTGTACATTTGACCAAAACGAATGAAGTTTGTAGCATAAAAACTACCAATCAATGATTGGAGGTTGTTCATGGCATTGTCGATAGAGACACCTTTTTGGGCGGCTTTTTCGTTGTCAACGTGGATTAAGTATTGCGGAAAACTCGCATCGTAACTCGTAAATGCATTGACTACTTCGGGGCGTTTGTTGAGTTCTTCAATAAAAGATTTAGTTACTTTTTCCATCGCCTGTAGGTTGCCGCTCCCTGTGCGGTCTTGGATACGAAACTCAAAACCACTGGCGTTTCCGTAACCAGGTACAGCAGGAGGTGGGAAAAACTGAATGTCGGCGTCTTTGATGTGTTTGGTTTTTTCGGTCAACAAAGCAATGACGTCATCTACGGATTCTTTACGGCTTTCCCAAGGTTTGAGGTTCATCATTCCCATTCCAAAGGAAGCCCCCGCTCCGTCGGTCATCAAACTAAAGCCAGACAGAGTAGAAATAGATTCCACAGCGTCGAGTTTGAGGCTTACTTTCTCGATTTCGTCTACTACGGTTTCTGTACGTTCGAGGGTTGCCCCCGAAGGAGTAGTGATGTTGGCATAGATTGTACCTTGATCTTCTGTAGGGATAAAACCCGACGGCAAAATCGTACTGGTCCCCCAGGTAGCAGCGATAAAGAAGACCAACATACCAAAAGTAATTACGCGGCGATTGGCAATGGCGTTGATGAGTGATTTGTAGCGGTCAGAGACCCCATTGTACCAGTTGTTGAATCCGTCAAAAAAACGTGTGAGTAAAGTGGCTTTTTGTCCGTGGTGGCTTTTGAGCATAATCGCACACAGCGCAGGCGTAAGCGTGAGAGCGTTGACGCCCGAAATCACAATTGAAATAGCCATTGTAATGGAGAATTGACGGTAGAACACCCCCGCAGGCCCGTCCATGAAAGCAACTGGAACAAATACCGCCGTCATAACAAGGGTAATTGCTACAATTGCTCCGCTGATTTCGTCCATGGCTTCTATGGTAGCTTCTTTGGCTTTGAGCCCTTTTTCTTCCATTTTGGCATGTACAGCTTCTACGACCACGATGGCGTTGTCTACCACGATTCCAATCGCCAATACCAATGCAAACAATGTAAGGAGATTAATAGAAAACCCAAACATTTGCATAAAGAAGAAAGTCCCAATGAGCGAGACAGGTACGGCCAATGCTGGAATGAGGGTAGAACGAAAATCTTGTAAGAAAATAAATACCACCAGTGCTACTAATATGAAGGCTTCGATGAGGGTTTTGATTACTTCATGAATAGAGGCATCTAAAAAGCGCGAAACATCGTAGCTAATGGTGTATTTCATACCGGGAGGAAACGACTTCTGTAATTCTGTCATTTTCTCTTTGATGTTAGCAATCACTTGACTGGCGTTTGAACCAGGACGCTGCTTGAGCAAAATAGCCGCAGATGGTCGGCCGTTTTCTTTGGAAAGGACGTTATAATTGAGCGATCCAAATTCTATATCTGCTATATCTTTGAGTCGTAAAATGTCGCCGCTTGGATTGGCCTTGATGATGATATTTTCGTATTCTTCTTGTGAGGTGAATTTCCCAGTATAGCGAAGTACATATTGCAACGATTGGGATTTTCGGCCTGAGCTTTCTCCGATTTTTCCGGGAGCGGCTTCTACGTTTTGATTGCGAAGTGCCAAGATAACATCATCGGCAGAAACATTATAAACCGTCATACGGTCAGGTTTGAGCCATACCCGCATGGAGTATTCACGCTGCCCCATGATATTGGCAAAACCTACCCCATCAACACGTTTTAATTCGGCCACTACGTTGATGTCGGCGAAGTTGTACAAAAACTCTTCATTGGCGGTAGTATCTTCGCTCAAGAGGTTGATGTACATTAGCATACTATTTACTTCCTTTTCGGTCGATACCCCCGCTTTGATTACTTCTTCTGGCAATTCGTCAAGAACGGTTGCAACCCGCGTCTGAACGTTGACAGAGGCTAAATCAGGGTCAGTTCCTACTTTAAAATACACTTGAATGATACTGGTACCGTCATTGCCTGATACGGAAGTCATATAGGTCATACCGGGTACGCCATTGATAGCACGCTCAAGGGGCGTGACTACAGCCTTAGAACAGGCTTCGGCGTTGGCTCCGGTGTATTTGGTAGTTACTGTAACTGCTGGCGGAGCGATGTCAGGATACTGCGTGACGGGGAGTTGTGTCATCGCAAGTACTCCCAGCAACGTAATAATAACTGATATAACAATCGATAGGACGGGCCTATTGATAAATAAGGTAAACATAATTTGTACGTGTTAGTGTGGGACAATAAGTATAACACAAAGACTATTGTTGCGTCAGTTGCGGAAGGATTTTCTCCAACGATTGCATCTCGGGTTTGACTTCCATGCCAACGCGCATGTCTTGAATTCCCTCATAGATGATTTTATCGTCTGGGTTGATTCCCGACTCTAGCACATACAAATGGGGCATCCGAAGTTTAGGAACGAAGCTTCGCATTTGGACTTTGTTTTGATTGTCCACTACATACACATAGATTTTATCTTGAATCTCAAACGTAGATTTTTGGGGGATAACGAGTGCATTTTTTACTTTACGTAGCACCCTTACTTTACCACTAGAACCATGTTTAAGAATACGCTCAGGGTTGGGAAAACGCGCCCGGAATGCGATACTTCCAGTGGCGTTGTCAAATTCTCCTTCTATGGTTTCGACATATCCTTTGTAGGGGTGTTCTTCACTGTTGGCCAAAATCAATGATACCTGATTCTTATTATCAGGCTGCTTGTTGTTTGCCGCAAATTCGAGATACTCTTTTTCTGAGACATTAAAATAAGCGTAGACTTCTTGGTTATCAGAAATCGTCGTCAGCAGGGTACCTTCATCAATAAGACTTCCTATTTTGTTGGGGATACGGTTGATAATGCCATCAAAGGGTGCTTTGATTTCTGAAAAAGACAGTTTGAGATGAGCACTTTGTTCTTGTGATTCAGCCTCTTCGATGCGTGCTTTAAGAGCATCAAGTTTAGCTTTAGCCATGTCGTATTCAGTTTTTGATACAACATTTTTATCCACGAGTTTTTTTACGTTTTGCAAATCAAGCTCGGCGGTTTTGGCTTCTGCAATAGTACTTTTTAGGACGGCTGTTGCCCGAAGTAAGTCGCCTTTATATTCTTGGTTGCTGATCCTAAATAGCACTTGGCCTTTTTTTACAGTTTTTCCTTCATCTACATGGATACTTTCGATATAGCCTTTTACCCGAGCACGAATCTCAACGTTTTTGACAGAGTTGATATCGGAGACGTAGTCTGTATGGTAGACTGTATCGATCGTAATAGGTTTGATAACGGGGTATTTTTCTTGGGTGTTTTGGGCGTTTTCCTGTGGATTAGAACATGCCATAATACACAACCCAACAATCGTGTAACATACGAATGGTTTTCTCATAGAGACAATAATGGTTGATTGATCGAAAGTGGATTAAGTTAAAGAACGAAAAAAACGATTTTTCAGGCACTGAAGGTAAAGTGCCTGTAAGTCATACAAAAAGAAGCCGTTTTGACAAAAAACGAATACTAGGCCTTGTTCGGGGGGGGGGAATGAGGCTCTATGTAATGCGGTATAAAGCTATTGATATAGTGGCCAAAGTGAGAGGTGAAATCCTTTATTTCACCGGTGTGGATAAATCTAAGTTCTGATTGTGGCCAAACAATACCAATACTAAATTCTTCTAAAAAATTATTTTCGCTGTCACTTTCTGGAAAATTACTCCCTAAGATATTGGCTGCCACCCACTCTAGCATACTTGCTGCTTCGGATAAATCCTTGGTTTGGTGGTAAAATTTTAGGGTGCTGCCTAAGCTCAAATCTTCGATAGGGTCAATAGACACATTTACCATTTGCAGGAGCAAAATCCAACAAATAAGTCTTCGAAAGTAATATTTGATGCTAAGTGGTTCCATGTGTTAGGGCAAATATAAAAAATATTGGATTTTTTTTGCTAACATAATGTTAAAAAAATCCAAATTTTTTAAGATATAAAATCTATGGGATATACTCTATTTAATATTAAAGGGGCTGATTTTTGTCTTGGAATTAGTCAATTCTGATGAAAGTCATTCTATTTTAGAGTTCTTGTTGGTAGTTTGGAGAAAGGTTGAAAAAATCCTATTCAATTTGCAAAAAACGCCGCTGGTTATTTTTATAATTCAAAATACGTTCTATTTTTGTAAGACCTACATGAGCCTATCACTTCATCAAAACAATCCAAAATCATGACTACTATATTAGAACCCTCTTTGGCCTTGGCCGAAGAGCAAAAGAACAGACTAGGACTAAGTGCCGTACAAAAAATCTTTTTTAATTTACCGCCTGCGGCATTGATTGAGCAGAGCCTTCTAAATGCAGAAGGTTATCTGGCCGATACAGGTGCCTTGATGGTAGATACAGGCGTTTTTACGGGCAGGTCACCCCAAGACCGCTTTATCGTTTCTGATGATAAAACAGTGCAATCTGTCTGGTGGAGTGATATAAATATCCCTTTTGATGCCCAAAAATTTGACGCACTTCATCAAAAAATGTTAGACTATTTGGTCGACAAGAAGGTATACGTACGTCATGGATATGCTTGTGCTCATGCTGATTATCGAATCAATATTACGGTTGTTAACACGTGGGCTTGGCACAATTTGTTTTGCCATAATATGTTTCTAAGGCCTAGTGTGGAGGAATTGGCAAAGTTTGAAACTGAATTTACGATTATCAATATTCCTGAATTTAAGGCAATACCTCATGTGGACGGGACAAGAAGTGAAAATTTTGCCATTTTGAATCTATCTAAAAATATCATCTTGATTGGAGGTACGGGCTATGCAGGAGAAATGAAAAAAGGTATATTTTCTGTATTGAACTATAAGCTACCACACGAACGCGGCACGCTTTCGATGCATTGCTCGGCTAATGTGGGTAAAGAAGGGGATACGGCTTTATTTTTTGGATTATCCGGAACAGGCAAGACCACATTATCGGCAGATGCTAGTCGCGCCCTTATTGGCGATGATGAACATGGTTGGGCTGATGATGCCATATTTAATTTTGAAGGTGGATGCTATGCCAAAGTAGTGGACTTGAGTCGAGAAAAAGAACCCGAAATCTATGATGCAATTCGTTTTGGGACCATTGTAGAAAATACCCGTTTTTTGGAAGGAACGCGTACCATTAATTATGCCGACAGATCCGTAACCCAAAATACTCGCACGGCTTACCCCATTGATTTTATACCCAATATCATGCGTCCATCGAAGGGTGATATGCCCCAAAATATATTCTTTTTGGCGGCGGATGCTTTTGGGGTATTACCGCCTATTGCTCGGCTTACTACGGGTCAGGCTATGTATCATTTTATTTCAGGTTATACAGCCAAAGTAGCTGGCACTGAGATGGGTGTTAAGGAGCCCCAAGCTACCTTTTCAGCTTGTTTTGGTGCGGCATTTTTGCCGTTACATCCTACTCGCTATGCAGATTTATTAGGTCAAAAAATCAACAAATACCAAGTGAAAGTATGGCTTATCAATACGGGATGGTCAGGTGGAGGCTATGGAGTAGGGGCAAGGATGAAGTTGGCATATACTAGAGCAATGATTGCGGCAGCTTTGAAAGGTGAACTAGATGAAGTGGAATTTGTCAAACATCCTATTTTTCAGATGGAAATTCCTACCTCTTGTCCGGGGGTACCTGATGGGTTATTGAACCCCCGTGATACTTGGGAAAGTGCCGAAGCATATGATCATGCAGCACTCCATTTAGCGGAGCTATTTAGAGAAAACTTTATGAAATTTGAAGACTTTGCAAGTCCTCAAATATTGGCAGGAGGGCCTATAGGATCTAAATAAGTGCCTTTGTCTTGCTTATTCAAAAGCCTACTACCCATTGTAGTAGGCTTTTTTGTGAAAGTCCAAATGTGATAACTTTTAGCTTAAAGCTTCCGAGAAGTAGGATAGTTAGTTGTTTATGGTACAAGAATTGCTGTTTAACTTTGTGAGTTTTTGAAAGAATTTTAAATCATAATTTCCCTTAATAATGTTTGTTAAAGCTATCAAGCGTGTCAGTGCTTTTACTAGACCTATTCATATCATTACTAGACTATATCAACAATCGGAAGTACTTCCTGGGGCGGCTACCATGTTTTTTGTCAACGAAGACGGATATGCAGTAACTTGTAAACACGTCGCGGAGATTATCGTCAATGCAACTATGGGTATCACTCAGCAAAATTATAATCAATTTAGAGGACAATCTCATAAGTATTTAAAGGATACCCACAATACTTATCATATCCAACGCCTAGAACAGCAATTTAATTTGGAGTTAGGGACTATCGTCAATCAAAAGGTTAATTTCATCAATTCTTTTAGTAATTTATCGCAAATTGATGTCACTTATCACCCCAAATATGACCTCGCACTTTTACATTTTCAGACCGATGGCCCTTATTTTTATACTCATTATGCTGAGTTTTTGGCTGATAAACAAGAGTATGAGGTAGGGCGTAGTTTGTGTCGTTTGGGTTTCCCTTTTTCAGAATTTAGAAACTTCCGTTATAACGTCCATATAGACGATATTGAATGGACGCCTGATGCCCCGCATATTACTCCCCCTTTTCCGATAGATGGTATTCTGACCCGTTTTATAGGAGACGAAACGGGCTACCCTTATGCTTTAGAGATGAGTACCCCTGGATTGGTAGGTCAGAGTGGAGGGCCTTTGTTTGATACTCACGGGATTATATATGGTATGCAGCAGTCGACCCGTCATTTGCATTTGGGGTTTGATATGATTAATCAAGATGTATGGATTGGAACTCACCGAGCCAAAGTCTCAAATCACCCTTTCTTGCATGTAGGAGTGTGTATCAGTGCCGAAATTATCAAAGACTTTTTAAGACAACAAAAAGTAAAATTTTATCAACGAAGACCAGAATAAAAATGTGGTAATTTGAGGATGTATTAATTTGAAAATGTGTCAATCATTCCAGCGAATCGCTTCAGAATGATTATGGCAAGTGGTTGATAGTTAAGGTTTTGGTGAGACTTTAAGCTCTCAAGTTACTACATTTTCAAATTATTTAATTGTTCTCGCAGTCCCGATGTTTATTTCAAACCATAATTTCCTCTTAGCAAATACTCAAAAAATCGGCTAGGTAGGAAGCGTTTGAGCCAGAGCGAAAACCTTTGGAGAAAAGGCCCTGCAATGTAATGAATCTGGGGAGTAGAGCTATTAATGGCTTTTTCGATGATTTTGGCGATATAAATAGGGTCTTCGGCAGTGCTTACCTCATGATTGACGATTGTATTCATATGAGCTACCAATTGCCGATAGGGAGAAGAAGGCAAAGGCTTGGCTACAAGACGATTGGAGTTGATATTGGTACGGACATCACCCGGTAAAACACTGCATGCTCGAATCCCGAAAGGTTTGAGTTCGATACTCAATGTTTCGGTCAAAATCTCAACGGCTGCTTTGCTTGCGCTGTAGATGCCTCGGAAGGGAAGCCCCATTCGTCCTGCAATCGAACCTACATTGATGATAAGTCCATTATTTTGTTTGCGCATTGCCGGCAATACCGCTCTACAAGTACGTAGTACCCCTAGAACATTAGTATCAAAAACCCGGTCAATCATTTCGTCGGGGACTTCTTCCAATGCCCCTATGATTCCAAGACCAGCATTATTTATTAAGATATCGATTTTGTCTTCTTGTTGGAGTAGTTGGTTTACAGCTTTATAGACAGAGGCTTCGTCATTTACATCCATAAGAAGCGTTTGGAAAGGCACTCTTTCTGTAAAAACCTTACGACTCGTACCATATACTTTATGGCCTTGCTGGGTGAGGTATTCGGCCGTGACACGGCCAATTCCTGAGGAGGCACCCGTGATTAAAATGATTTTGGACATTTGAGGGTTTTAGCGCTAATGGTTAAGAGGTCCTCATTGATGAGTCACTTGCCATTTTACTTCTTGATTCGATTCAGTTCCTCTTGCATCTGATTCACCAGATGTTTAAGATGATCCAAAGATACGGTGGGTTCGGGCAAAACTGTACTAAAAAATGCTTTAATTTCCCATACTTCCATTACATCTTTAAGTGGTACTTCAAAAGTAGGTATGCTAGCATTGTCGGAGCTTAGCAGAAGCGTTCCTTTGATTTTGACTTGATTGTATACTCTCCTACACACTACTCCTAGATTTCGGGCCACCATTATATAGATTTTGCCGTCGGCAATGTCATACCAATTGTTGATATAATGGCCCACTAATAAGGCTCGTGGAACCACAAAATCTTCACCCGCTTCGAAGGCGCGATAAGTACCTTCTGCCAAAAGCGGAAATTGAAAGGTGGGAAGCCGCTTGAGATAATCTCCTTGATTGAACTTATCTGCATAATTTTTGAAATCGCTACGTCGTACATATTGAATCGTAGGAGAATTGCTTTTTTCGGTTTCGATAGTGGGTGTTTGATTGATGTGAGCGCCACTGGTATTTTCATAGACATTATTGAAGGAAGGTGTCTGAAAAACGGGTGGCGGCGTAGCAACTATTTTTGGTGGCTCAGGTGGTACAACAGGCTTAGGAGCAGCTACTACTGTTGGGGCGGGGCGAGACGTTGAGCTAGGCGTATAATACTGCTCAAAAATACTTGACAGTGTTTGAGGTTCGGTGGGAGTAGGTTCAGCTACCAATGGAGTGTGGGAGGGCTTATCCATCGGGATTAGGTTGGGCGTCTCCCGGATTTTGCGAAGATCCTTTTTTAGCAAATCATCCACTGATACACTAAAAAGCTTCGACATAGCCTTGAGTACATCAATGTTTGGATTGGCGCGTTGTTCTTCATAAGCTCCTACCGACGCTCGTTTGATGCCTACACGGCGAGCAAACTGGTCTTGGGTAAGTCCGTGCAATTTGCGCAGATACTTCATGTTGTCGCTGACAATACTCATAACGGCTTTGATAAAAATTTTAGTAAAAGTACAGAAATTTCAGTTTTACTAAAAACTCATAAGAATTCTATTTTAAATGGTATTTTTGGGGGATTTTGATGTTCTATAAATGCGCTACTAATGAGCTTATTGGCACTAAATATCGTTGTGGCGCCGTTTTTGGTTAGAAGAATTGGTTTTAAGGAATATTTCGCTCATCACAAAATTTGAAAATATTGAGATTTTTTCTCTGAAAATCAGATAGTTATGCTTGTAGACAACACCTCGCTCGTATCCGTGGCTGACTTTAAACGTGTTTTTGATGAACAACGAAAAAATAGTCACAAAATCGCTTTGACAGATGCCAAAGAACGCATCGAAAAACTAAAACGAATACAGGCTTATATTATGTCGCATTTGGGAGAAATAGAAAAAGTCATGTATAAAGACTTCCGGAAGCCTGCCGTTGAAGTACAAGTGGCTGAAGTGTATAGTGTGACTTCAGAGATTAAATTTGCCTGTAACAATTTAAAACGTTGGATGAAACCTCAAAGAGTCCCTACTCCCATAGGGCTCATTGGAACGTATAATTATATCAAGCACGAGCCTAAAGGTAATGTGCTTATCATTTCTCCCTGGAATTATCCTTTTTCATTGGCAATCAAGCCTTTGGTGGCGGCGGTGGCTGCTGGAAATGTGGTAATGCTGAAGCCATCCGAGCTTACACCGCATACTTCGGGTTTTATAAAAAACATGATTGAGGAGCTCTTCCCCCAAAATGAAGTAGCGGTATTTGAAGGAGAGGTAGAAGTGGCCACTGAACTCTTGAAATTGCCCTTCAATCATATCTTTTTTACAGGTATGCCTACCATTGGGAAAGTAGTGATGCGAGCAGCTGCAGAGTATTTGGCGTCGGTTACGCTAGAGTTGGGAGGAAAATCGCCCAATATCATTGATGAAACGGCTGATGTCAAAAAAGCGGCCTACGCTACTGCTTGGAGTAAGTGCTTTAATAACGGACAGACCTGTATTGCAGTGGATTATGTCATGATTCATACTTCTCAAAAGGAGGCTTTTATAGGTGCCTATCGAGATGCAATTCAACAAATGCTAAATCCTGAAAGTAAAGGGATAGAGCAATCAGAAAGCTATGCCCGTATTGTGAATAGGCGGCATTTTAGACGGGTAAAAAGCTATATTGAGGATGCTCTCGAAAAAGGGGCAGAAATCGAATTGGGCGGAAAAATGATTGAATCCGAGAATTTTATAGAGCCTACCGTTTTGACAGGCGTGCATGACGATATGCAAATCATGCAAGAAGAGATTTTTGGCCCCGTATTGCCCATTATTACATATCAGCAAAAAGAAGAGGTCGTAGCCTATATCAACGGTAAAGAAAAGCCACTAGCACTTTATATTCAGAGCAAAAATCCCCAAAATATTGATTATTTTTTGAATAATACTCGGGCGGGCGATTCGGTAATCAACGATTTGATGCTGCAATTTAGCCATCCAGAATTACCTTTTGGGGGGGTCAACAATAGTGGTATAGGCAAAGCAAATGGCTTTTTTGGCTTCAAAGAAATGAGTAATCTTAGAGGGGTATCTAAACGGCAGTTTGGAGCGATGAAGTTTTTGTATCCTCCTTATCATGAAAAAGTAAAGCGTATAGTGGACTTAATTGTCAAATATTTTTAGTAAAAATAGCCTTAAGGGCTGGTAAAGAAGAGGTTGTGTACTAGCCCTTAATACTATATGAATGAGTGCTTTTTATTCAAAAAAAGCTTGATTGATACGTCCTACGTAGCCACCTGTCATTGAGGCAATACAACGCCCAAGATTGGGATAAAGATTGAGCAAACTAAGACTAGAAATAGGTTTCCAAGATACCTCCAATGCAGAGGTATGGGAAGGATTGAGCATGGGTATGCCCCCAATAATCTGCGCCTGAAATACACAATGTAGCACATCTTCTTTGGTGGGAGATAGCAATACTTCTCCAGCCATGAGCATTTCACCGATTTCAGTATCTATACCCAATTCTTCGTTTAGTTCGCGTTCTACGGCTTGAACGAGCGTTTCGCCGGGGTCAGGGTTGCCACCAGGCAAAGCAAATACATCATTGCCACTGTAATTGTAGCGTAGCAAGAGCACATGATTGTTTTCGATAATTAATGCTGAAGGTCTTACTTTCATAGATTATACTTCTATATTAATAGTCGCCACCGGCGCCGCCACCGCCAAAGTCTCCACCTCCAAATCCTCCAAAGCTGCTACCTCCTCCGCCGCTGCTTCCCCAGTTGCCAGAAGAGCTTCCCCAGCCCGAATAAGTGGTATACGGATACCAACCTCCGCCGCGGTTGCGCATGCCTCCACCGCCTTTGTTGGAGCGTGAAATAATGATGATTAATATAATAAAGAAAATAATCAAAAACACAATCAAAGCCCCAGAAATTTCGCCATCACCATTTTCACTGCCGTCTGCTTTGTATTCGCCAGTGGCATATTTGATGATTTCGCTGGTACCCTGATCGAGACCACGATAGTACATTTGGTTTTTGAAATCAGGCGAAATGACATCCCTTATGATTCGCTTTGCAATCACGTCAGGAATCGCACCTTCTAAACCTCGACCCGTAGCAATGAAAATCTTGCGGTCGTCGGTAGCCCAGAGGAGTACCAGACCATTGTCTTTGTCTTTCTGACCTACCCCCCATCGGCGGCCAAGCTCAAAAGCATAATCACCTGCGGGATAAGGCTGCGTAGTTTTGACGACGACTACCGTGATTTGGGTAGAAGTGGAGTCGTTGTAAGCACGAAGTTTTTGTTCGAGAGTTTCTAATTCAGTTCGGTTGAGCATGCCCACATAGTCATTGACCAAGCGCTTGGGCGACATAGGGTCGGGAATATTCTGAGCTCTTAGGAGCAAGTTGGAACAACAAAAAAGAAAGATAAAAAGTAGATAACGCATAGGGTTTGACATCACTCTCTCTTTAAAACGAGCCAAGTGATAAATGTGAAGTTAACCAAAAGAAATATCATCAGAAAGCTCATTGATATCGTCATCTTGACGAGGGAAGTACGTTTTGAGCTGTTGGCCTGCTTTTTCGATGCCTTTACTCAGCCCAAGGGCAAACTCCTGTTTCGAAAAGTGACTTCGCATCAAATCACGGGTACTGTTCCAAAAATCGTCAGGAACGCGCTCATTGATGCCTTTGTCGCCTATTACCGCAAATTTGCGATCTTCATAGGCTAAATAAAACAACACACCGTTTTTGAGTTCAGTACGATTCATACCCAACTCTGCAAATACTTCTTTGGCGCGTTCTATCACATCTGGCTCCAAGGATTTTCCTTCAATATGCACTCTTATTTCGCCAGAGGTAGCTAGTTCTGCTTGGCGGATAGCCTCTAAGATTTGCTCTTGTTCGGAGGCTGATAAAAAGAAATGTTCCATACTGAAAAAGAGATTGCGGATTGAGCAGACCCTGCTTCAATCCGCAAATGATAAAAATAATTAAGACTACTTAGAATTTGACGCTAGGAGCGGTTTGAGCGGCTTGAGAAGCTTCAAAGTATCCTTTAGCTTGGAAGCCAAACATTCCTGCAAACAATGCCGCTGGAAAAGTACGAACCGACTGATTGTAGTCTTTTACGACATCATTGAAGTCGTTGCGAGCCACACTGATGCGGTTTTCTGTACCTTCTAATTGGGCTTGCAAATCCAAAAAGTTCTGATTTGCTTTTAAGTTGGGGTAATTTTCGGCTACAGCCAGCAATCGCGACAGCGTACCACTGAGCTGGTCTTGAGCTGCTTGGAATTTCTGGATGTTTTCGGGAGTAAGCTGTTCAGCTGATAAGTTGATAGAGGTAGCTTTTGAACGAGCTTCCATCACAGCCGAAAGGGTATTTTTTTCAAAATCGGCGGCTCCTTTTACAGTATTTACTAAGTTGGGAATCAAATCAGCCCGTCGTTGATACTGAGTTTGTACTTTTGCCCAAGCCCCGTTGACGGTCTCGTCTTTTCCTACGAGGCCATTGTAGGTGCTACATCCGTACATACCAACTAGTAGAAGAACAACGACAACGATGATGGTGGTTTTTGACATGGTAATGTTAGATTTTAGTTTAACAGATGCAAATTTGTTTAAATCTAATGCTTTTGACCAAATAATTACACAAACGGTCACAAAGAGAGATATGCTATATTTTTTTTCATACCATAAAAATGACTTGCTTATTTATCTTGATAAATCATCTCCAAGATACCTTCTAAATACTCGCGTGAATTGCTCAACCGAGGCACTTTATTTTGCCCTCCTAGCTTACCTCTTCGCCCCATCCAATCATAAAACGTACCCGATGGTACGGCATGAAGTAAAGGTTGAAGTAAGGCTAATTCCATGTATCGTTTTGCATCATAATCAGAATTGACCTCTCTTAATTTTTGGTCCAACAGATTACAAAACTCTTCTAAATTGTGGGGTTCTCGACTAAATTCAATAATCCATTCGTGGCGTCCTTTGCTGCCATCATCCATATATACGGGGCCAGCCGTATAATCATTGATAATGGCGCCCGTATGCTCGCAAGCATAAGTGATGGCTGCGTCGGCGTTTTCGATAATCACCTCTTCGCCAAAAGCATTGATAAAGTGCTTGGTACGTCCACTGATTTTGATACGAAAGGGGTATTTAGAAGTAAACTTGATGGTATCACCGATTTGATAGCGCCACAATCCACTATTGGTAGAGATGACAAGCGCATAGTTTTTGTCAAGTTCTACTTCATCGATAGTGAGGGCTTTGGGATGAGGCTTGTCCCATTCTTCTGCCGGAATAAACTCATAAAAAATGCCATAATCGAGCATTAGGAGCATTTCGCCGGGTAGTGCTAAATCATCTTGAAGGGCAAAAAAACCTTCTGAGGCATTGTAAGTTTCCATGTAAGTGACCTTCTCACTGGGGAAGTACTTTTTCATGAAAAGCTCACGATAGGGCTGGAAGGCTACCGCCCCGTGAATAAAAACCTCAAAATTTGGCCAAACATCGAGCATGCTTTTTGCTCCATGTTCTTCCATGATGCGGTCTAAAAGCACAATCGTCCAAGTAGGAACCCCCAAGATACTTGTAACGTTTTCTTTGCCACATATATCGGCCATTCGAGCGAGTTTATCTTCCCATTTGTCCATCAGGGCAACATCGATAGGCGGGGTGCGAAGAAACTCAGCCCAAGTCGGCAGGTTGCGCATAATCACCGCCGATACATCTCCTACCATGCCTCCTTCTTGGTGGAAAGGATTAGCGTGGAGACTGCCCCCAATAGAAAGACCTTTGCCTTCAAACACGAGAGAGTTAGGGCGATTTTGGGCATAGAGGGTCATGACATCCTTCCCCCCTCTATAATGACAATCTTCCAGTGACTCAGGAGTAATTGGTAGGTATTTGCTACGGGCATTGGTGGTACCCGACGACTTTGAAAACCACTCTACGTCAGACGGCCAAAGTACGTTTTGTTCTCCTAACAATACACGTTCTATATACGGAAACAAGTCTTCATAAGTAGAAATCGGAACCCGTTCTTGGTATTGTTTGATAGTCTGAATCGTTCCATAGCGATATTTAATCCCCCAGTCGGTATAGCGAGCAGCCTCAATCAGTTCATGGAATGTCTGATGCTGAACCTCCACAGGATGTTTCTTGAAATGCTCGATGCGTTCGGCTCGGCGTTTCATAAAGAAGATGAGTATGTCGTTCAGCAGCGGCACGTATAATTTGTTTTTAGTTCAATAAACATAAATAAAATGATTGAAATAATAAAAAATTGGATTATTTCTTTCAAGATTTAGGGATACGGTCGGGGTAATCGGTGATAATTCCATCGACTCCCATTGCTTTTAGTTTTATCATCTCATTTGTGGAGTTGACGGTCCAAGGTATTACTTGCATTCCTTGCTGGTGGAGCTGCCGTACCTTGGCTTCGTTCAATAGCTGATAATAAGGACTATATATGTCAGGAACAAAGCCCAGGGCTTCTAAGTTTTTGTGGATGCCTTTAAGATTACTTACCAGAGCTGCTAAGGGTACTTTTTGATAAATACCTCGCTGGATTTGTTGTTTCCAATATCTGAGGATATTGAAATCAAAACTCTGAATTACGATGCGATTAGCAGGAAGAAGTTTGATGACTTCTTTATATACCAAATCTGAGAATAAAGCTACAGGTGGCTGGGTTTTATCGTATTCGTTTTCATTGCTTTTGATTTCAATGTTGTACAAAAATAAAGGAATATGGTGTTGAATCCGAAAAGCTTCAACAGCCTCAATTACCTCCTTCAGAAGGGGTTTATAGGCTTTTAGTTTGTGTTGTTGGGGAAAATTTCCGTTTCCATTGCTTCCTACATCATAGCGTTTGATTTCGTCGTAAGGGAGTTGATATAAAATAATTTTTTGGTTTTTAGGGATGACATTGCCGTCAGGGGCGAGTGAAAAATCAGGATGGAAATAGGGGTCGTGAGAAACCACTACTTGCAAATCTTTAGAGATAACTACGTCTAATTCAAGCGTATTGACTCCTAGTTCAAGTGCTTTCAAGAATGCAGGAATGGTATTTTCGGGCATCAACCCACGACAACCACGATGTCCTTGCCAGTTGAATGAAGCAGGTTGAGCGAAAGAGTTTTGCATAAATATCGTTAAAAAAAGCAATGAAGAAAGAGCGAATCTCATACTACTTGTGATTATCGTACTCTTTGCAAAGCTAGTTATTTCTCATAAATCTATCGAAAAGTAAGAGAATTAGCTCAATAAATATCCTTTATAAAAGGGTATATAATTTTTTAAAAAACTTTTGGAAGCAAAAATTATTCCGCTACTTTTGTAGAAGAAATACGCGTATAGCGAAAATTCGCAAGCAACAATGAGCAACAAAAATATGATTCAAAGAAATCTCCTTCGCCTCACTTGGTCATAAGTGAGAAGGGTGTTTTTGCGAAAAGGAAAAGCCCTTTCTCACACCGAGAAAGGTTTTTTTTTGAATTTTACTAACTTTGAAGAAGTTTAACCCAAAATAAAACTTAATAATCCATCCCTCTTTACAAACAATGAGCCAGAGAGTTCAAATTTTCGACACTACATTGCGCGACGGCGAGCAAGTGCCGGGGTGCCAGTTAACTACCGATGAGAAGATTGTTGTCGCCAAAGAACTCGAAAAGCTGGGTGTTGACGTCCTCGAAGCAGGGTTTCCGATTTCGAGCCCGGGTGATTTTCGTTCAGTAGTTGAAATTTCAAAAGCAGTACGTGAACCTGTGATTTGCGCACTTTCTCGTGCCATCAAAGGTGATATTGACGCCGCTGGTGAAGCGCTACAATATGCCAAACGTGGCCGAATCCACACAGGATTGGGATCTTCGGATATCCACATTCAGCACAAGTTCAATACTACCCGCGAAAAAATTGTGGAGCAGGCTATTGGGGCGGTTAAACACGCCAAAACTTATGTAGAAGACGTGGAGTTTTATTGCGAAGACGCTGGGCGGGCAGATTTGGCTTTTTTGGCCCACCTCGTGGAGTCGGTCATCAAAGCAGGAGCTACGGTCGTAAATATCCCTGATACCACAGGTTACTGTTTACCTCACGAATACGGTGACAAAATCAAGTATATCTTCGAAAATACTTCTAACGCCCATCAAGCCACAATTTCTATTCATTGCCACAATGACCTTGGATTGGCTACTGCCAATACCATCGCCGGCGTAATGAATGGCGCGCGGCAAGTAGAAGTGACCATGAATGGTATCGGTGAAAGAGCCGGTAATACTTCTCTCGAAGAAGTAGTAATGGCCCTTAAAGTACGCAAAGAAATGGGTTATGAAACAGGTATCAATACCCAATTGCTGTATCCTACAAGTCAGTTGGTATCCAAAATGATGCGTATGCCTGTGCAGGCCAACAAGGCTATCGTAGGCCGTAATGCTTTTGCGCACTCTTCGGGAATTCACCAAGACGGGTTTTTGAAGCATGCCTTCAACTACGAAATCATGAACCCAAGTGATGTAGGAGTAGATAAGTCGATGATTGTATTGACGGCACGTAGTGGACGTCATGCTCTTAAGCACCGTTTGGAGCTATTGGGCTATACTTTTGACAAGCCTACTTTGGATATTATTTATAAGCAGTTTTTGGATGTGGCAGATGTCAAAAAAGAAGTAAATGACAAAGATTTGGTAGAGCTTGCGCGCGAAATTGTGGTGGCTTAAGCTTCATAAAATCATTGTTGATAAATATAAAACGAAGTCGGTAGAAGTTCTGCCGACTTTTTCTTTTTTAGTAACCTCTTTTTTCGACACTTCGACGCCCAAAACTGACGCCTCAGCAAGGGTAATTTTTGGGAAATCACAAAAAATCAAGAGTTTTGTTTAATTCATCAAAAAGGCTGAAAACTACCCACTTTAAGTGTTTCTTTGTGTATGACAAAACTAAACGACAAATGGCTCAGGATAATTGGCATTCCTGTGATTACGCTTGTTGCTTTGGTCGTATATCACGAAGGAAAAGCAGTCAAATATTTTGGGCACGCCAAAGAAGTATTTCATACAATAGTGGCGGTAGTGATTTTGTGGGAACTTAATAGGCTCGTTATCATCAAATCACGAGAGAAGTATCCAGGTATTAAACTTACCCGACAGCGTCTGATTTTTCTGTTGGCTTGGACTTTTTTTATCACCATCTTAATCCGATTTCTATTCTCTCTTTTTTACAGCCTCAATATGTTTTGGGGCTATGTGTTCCCCGTCGAGCGTTATATTTTCAACATCATATTTGGCTTATTGATTTTACTACCTATTTTGGCTCTATATGAAGGAATTTATCTGTATCAACAATGGAAAAGGACGTATTTTGAAGCAGAGCGCCTCAAAAAAGAAAACCTCCAAACACAGCTTGATTCCTTGAAATCTCAGATTCAGCCACATTTTTTATTTAACAGTCTCAGTACTTTATCTTCATTGGTGGCTGAGGATCCCAAAAAAGCCGAACGCTTTATTGAAGAATTATCGTCGGTGTATCGGTATTTGTTGCAAAACAATGAACAACCCTTGACTTCGCTCCAAAATGAACTTGAGTTTATTGATGCGTATTTTCATTTGCTCCAAACTCGCTTTGGTAACGGTGTTGTATTGGAAAAAAACATTCAAAATCAGCATCTAAATTATTTGCTGCCACCGCTTACTTTGCAGTTGTTGGTCGAAAATGCCATGAAGCACAACATCGTCTTGAGTCATCAGCCATTGATTATTAAAATTTACACTGACGAAGCCAATAACTTGTTTGTAATCAATAATTTACAGAAAAAACAAAAGAGTGTCATCTCTAATAAAACAGGACTTACCAATATCTCTAATAAATACCGTTTGCTGGGGCAGTCTCATGTCGTAATTCGACAGACAGAGACTATTTTTCAGGTAATGGTTCCGCTTATTTCACCTCAATATTTATCGGTCAATCACTCAGATTTTTGATATGAATATTTTAATTGTAGAAGACGAAGAACTGACGGCCCGTAAGCTGCAACGACTGGTACAAGAAGTACAACCTACCGCAGTAGTGGTAGGGTTTACGGCTACTATCGAAGACTCTGTACGATGGCTTCGGCAAAATCCCTCACCCGATTTAATCTTGCTAGATATTGAGCTTGCTGACGGGCAAAGTTTTGAGATTTTTAATCAAGTCTCTATCACAAGTCCAGTGATTTTTACGACGGCTTATGATGAATTTGCTATCAAAGCTTTCAAACTTAATAGCATTGATTATTTACTTAAACCTATCAAAGCTGAAGAACTAAGATTAGCGTTTGCGAAGCTGTCGCAATTGAGAGAAATATTTGGCAAATCGTCGATTGATATACAGGATTCCATCAAAAATTTGCTTGCACACCTAGCTCCACCTGCCGAACCTACCTATCGCGAGCGCTTTTTAATCAGGCAAGGACAAAAGATGTTTTCGCTAGAAATCAGTCAAATAGCTTATTTTTATACGCGTAATAAACTTACTTTTGCCAAGACATACGACCAAAAAGACTATTTGCTAGACTATACCCTTGATGAGATTTTGCACGCGATTGATTCGCGTCAATATTACCGACTCAATCGCCAAATCATCGCATCTATACGCGCTATCGACAAAGTGCAGATGTATTTCAACAGTAAATTAAAATTGCAATTATCTCCCATGTTTGATGATGAGGTGATTGTAGGAAGAGAAAAAGTGAAAGATTTTAAAGAATGGCTAGGAGAATAGGGTAGTTAATAAAACAAAGTGAGTTGTTGACCTTCGTGAGGGCGGGTGTCTTCAAGGTTATGAATCGAGACACCCAATAATCGCACGGGTTTAGAGAAAGGTTCTCTCAAACGGTCGATTGCTAATTTTTCTAAAGCTGCTTTCTCTCGAATCAATAAGCTGCTAGAAATACTTCTTGTTACGGTCTGAAAATCACTAAATTTAATTTTTACAGTCACGGTACGCCCATAAATTTGGGTGCGTTCGCACCATTTCCACACTTCTTCAATCAATGGTTTTAGGGCTTCTTCTAGTTCGGTCAAAGTTTCTAAATCATATTCAAAGGTATTTTCGGAGCCTACTGATTTACGGATGCGGTCGGGTTCGACGGGGCGGTCGTCGATTCCTCTAGCAATTTGAAAATAATAACTCCCCATTTTTCCAAAGTGAGTTCGCAAGAATGTCTCACTTTTTTCTTTAAGTTCGAGGCCTGTTTTGATACCTAAACGGTGCATCTTTTCGGCCGTTACTTTGCCAATTCCGTGAAATTTGTCGATAGAAAGGACTTCCGTAAATGCAGCTCCTTCGCTAGGGGTTATCACAAAAAGTCCGTCAGGTTTGTGATGGTCGGAAGCAAGTTTGGCCAAAAACTTATTGTAAGACACCCCCGCCGATGCCCTTAGTTGGGTTTTTTCAAAAATGCGAGCTTTGATTTCTTTTGCAATGTAAGTTGCCGATTTAATCCCTTGACGATTTTCGGTTACATCCAGATAGGCTTCATCTAATGATAAAGGTTCGATAAGTGGAGTATAATCTGCAAAAATCTCTCGGATTTGCTGAGATACAAAGCGATACACTTCAAATCGCGGTTTTACGAAAATGAGCTGAGGGCATTTGCGCAAAGCCACCCGCGACGACATAGCCGACCGCACACCAAAACGCCGCGCTTCATAACTAGCCGCCGCCACTACTCCTCGTTCGCTGCTACCGCCTACTGCTACGGGCTTGCCGCGTAGAGAAGGGGTATCGCGCTGTTCGACAGATGCAAAAAAAGCATCCATATCAATGTGAATGATTTTGCGAGTCATGGCTGAAAAAGGCCCTATAGAAGAAGTTGCCTTGTTCAAAGTTACGACGAAATTGCTCAAAAAAGGCCGTTTTTAAAATAATAAATTATGATAAAAACGGCTCTAGTTTTGCTATTAGCGACAAAAAGAAAGGTATTGCTGTGGAATAAATGCTAATTTTGTGAGCTCAATCATTACCATTCCAAATGACACATAACCTTAAACTTAAGAAACCGCTTGCGTTTTTTGATTTAGAGACAACCGGCATCAACATCCAGAAGGATCGTATTGTAGAGATTAGCGTTGTTAAAGCGTTGATGAATGGGCAGATTGAGTCTAAAACTTTTCGGGTCAATCCTGGTATTCCGATACCCTTAGAGTCGAGCCTGATTCACGGGATTTATGATGAAGATGTCAAAGACTGTCCTACTTTCAAGAATTTTGCTAAAACCTTGGCTCAATTCCTTCAAGGGTGTGATTTGGCAGGTTTCAATTCCAATCGTTTTGATGTCCCGATGCTGGTCGAAGAGTTTTTGAGGGCAGAGGTAGAGTTTGACATCAAGAATCGAAAATTAGTAGATGCACAACGGATTTTTCATTTGATGGAACCTCGCAATTTGTCGGCAGCTTATAAGTTTTACTGTGGTAAAGATCTCGAAAATGCCCATAGCGCTCATGCTGATACTGTAGCGACTTTTGAGGTATTGTGCGCTCAAGTGGAGAGATATGCAGGAGTCAAAATCAAGAATGACAAAGGAGAACTCTATGAACCAGTTCAAAATGACATAGAGGCGCTTCATAATCTTACGGCTTCCAAAATCGTAGATTTTGCTAATCGAATGTCCTACAATTCGAAAGGGGAAGAAATTATTAATTTTGGAAAACACAACGGTAAGCGTGTAGTAGATGTGTTGGCGCAAGAACCCAGCTATTATGATTGGATGATGAAGGGTGATTTTCCGCTCGATACCAAGCGCAAGCTCACCGAAATCAAGATGCGAATGGCTTTTGGCCGAAAATAAGAAGAGCAGCATTACGCACACAAAAAGCGGGGCATCGATTATCGGTGCCCCGCTTTTTGTGTTATTCACTCATGTTACGCACAAGAGTTAGCTAATTCTTCAAAGTAATTAAATTTACGAAAA
>VFQP010000015.1_pt1 | contig 180932 bp, 144 predicted proteins | sample 3512351 | NCBI WGS metagenome assembly VFQP01 (sample SAMN10412372, study PRJNA504923) | tailings metagenome | isolation source: Relicate 1 Philex TSF1 revegetated site | place: Philippines: Tuba, Benguet | collected 2017-08-29 | reverse complement strand
ACCGCCGCCGTGCACAAGTCTTGAGCGCCTCGCACACAGAAATTCAGACAGGCCCGCAGCGACCAGCCCTCAGGGCTGTCCGCTGTCCAGTCTCAGCCCCCGCGGGCGACCTACTTTTGGCTTGACCCAAAAGTAGGCAAAAGGTCAAGCCCCGACTGCGCTCGCCCTTGCGCCTTCGGCTTCAGGGTTCCCTGCGCTGCTCGCAAGCCGGCCCCGCGCAGAACTCGCTTCCGTTCGCCTGCGGCTCACTCCGCTCAAACAGGCTGCGCGAGCCAGTCAACGAGGCGCGCCTCGCGGCGCGCGGGCCGGCCTGCTGTGCTGCTCGGCGGCGCAGAGGGGCGGGCCCCAACAGCCGAACAGCCAACAGCCGGACCTCGGCTGAGGGACCTCTACGGTCGGCTTGGCTTAGAGGCAAAAGGCACGATCTGACACCGGTACTTAGGTAGGGCAAAACGTTGCGCCTGATTCGGCGTCCGCTGACCATCTTCGCAACCAAGTGGAAGGTGTCGGCACCAAGGGTGAAGAATGAGTGGCCAACTGAGTGTGTGGATGACAAAGTCACCGCTCAAGCGTCAAAGCACGCACGCTTCAATTACTTGCAAGCAAGCGCGATCAAACGTCGAAAAGCTTCTTGTTAGGGAAGCCCGTTGCGACCGCTGGTTGCCCAGCGGCCGATGAGAGGCCATCTCATTCTTCGAGGCCGATGGTAGCACTAGTAGGCTTGTTTCAACTCCTTCTTTTCCAAGGAGTTAAGCAAATCCACATCTTGCCAGTCAATCTGCCAGTGCCCATCGCATACCACGGACAGAAAAGCGGTGATCTCTGCCTTGTTCGGCATGGCCTTTTGCAGTACTGAGTAAAGCGAGTGCAGCCACTTGGTTTTATGGGCGTTTGAGACGAATGGGCAACTCATTAAATCCAGAAAAAGATATGCCTTCTCGCTATTCATAAGAATGTCGGACATATCCTTGAGTTTGGAGCGGGCGGATCTAAGGATCTTCTTCTTGATCGACTTGTACTTTTCTTCGTCTCGTATGTAAAACAAGCACGATACGATCGTGAAGTACGAAAGTTGTCTGTCGTTGATGAATAGGTCGTCCAATACGCGAGAGGGGAGTAGGTGATGGTCTCCCAGTTCGCGTATTGCGAGGGCAATGTTGAGGTATTCGAGGTTTACAAAGCTATCAACTCCTTCGGCCAGCTTTTTTCCGCACTGCTCTAGAAGCAGTCGTGCGGCAAGCGTATAGAGTTGATGAGAGATTGTTTCGGAATGGACTGGAAGGTGTTTTTCGGAAAACCGGAAAATCAAAATTAACGATGTGCTGAATTTGTAGGAGGCGCCAACGGATGGTGCTACGCTATATAGAAAAAACTGCACATCGGTCAATACTTGAATGACTGCCAGATAGTCATCCTGGGTGTCGGCATTGCAATCTTTTAAGTCACTGTTGACGAGCTTTTTTATCCGCTCGGCAATCACAGACATCAGGAACGACGCGACTTCGTCATAGCCGGCGGAGTTTGCACAGCACAGTGCTTTGATGGAATCAATGTAGCTCTTTGTTAGCTTCCATTTGGATAAGACTTTTTTCGGTGTCAGTGTTTCGGAATGCGATTCGTTGAGAAACTTGGATAGAAACTCATTTGTTTTTATCCCGGCCTCGAATATCAGTCGCGACTTGGTTGTCAAGAACGGCCGCAGAAACGTAGAAGACTTAGCTGTGTTGGCGTGAAGATTGAACGCCACTAGGACATCTGCGTAAGCTTGGTAGACGCGTTTGGCGATGCTTTCGCTAGTTGCGAATATGAATACATCATCAACGTACCTGCGGAATGTGAAGTCGACTCCGAAGGCCAAGTCGCTTAGCTTGGCAATGGCCCGGCGGTCGATTTCTTGAAAAATAATCTCTGAAAATATCCGACTGGCCTCAGGTCCAATTGGGATTCCATTGGTCTCGTTGTGGTTGCCATGTCGAATCGTCTGATCGAATTCTTGTGCAAACGTAGATGAGACAGAGACATTGGCCTTGGTGAACTCTTTGTCTTTGATCGCCCAGGATAGGCTGTGGGTATAAATGCTGTCAAAACACTTCGATACGTCAAGTGTTGTGAGCACTGAGAACTGCTTTTCTAGCGAAAAATAGTCCTTGGAGTTGAAGAACTTGTATAGACGATCGTGGCCGGAATACGAGAAGAAGGAAGGGGTGTGCTTCACGTATCTGTCAAGATGGGAGAGGGCTACAACGTCCTTCTTGTACTGATTGATGTTTTCCCACGAACTCTTGCTGTAAAAGCTGCCCGCGATCTTGTGGGGTGAGCGGATGGATGCGGGGCTGTGTGCACAGTAGTGCAGGATTAGATGCTCGTACTTTTGGTAGAAGCACTTGAGTTTCCATTGCGAAAGCGGATGCAGAAGCGCCAGCCTTCTGAACTCAAGCGAGTTCTTTCTTACCTTGAACAGATAGGGATTGGTGGAGTTTATAGTCCTCGGATGTTCCTCGCCGAGTACCAGCGCGTTAACGATGGTTTTCTGAATATTGCTTGCAGATCCGGAAGATGCGATCTGGTTATAAAGACCGTCATTGGAGAAGATTATTGGGGTTTCGAAGGGGAGGGTCTCTGTGATGAGTACGCGGTTGTAGTCGCCACGCTTAATCTTGTTCTTCTTTTTCATGCTCCGGCCTCAGTTCTTCCAGCACGCTTGGATTTGCTTAATTCTCACACCGGCAAAGTGCACAAAGCTAGCATTTGCGTGGCCAACAACGAAGCTGTTGGATAGAAGCTCTCGCTTCTGCGTGCCAGTCAACTTTGGCGCTGACAGTGAAGATATGCGGCCTGTCTTCGATAGAACGGCGTTCTTTAGGAAGAGATCCAGAGCCTTCAGCCCCTCCGCCTGGCTTGACGCTAGAGGATAGCTGTGAAATATGCCGGCAATCTTCTTGCCGCCAGCCTTTTTGTTGTACACGCTGAAGTTCTTCGTCAGATACTTTATCCGGTCTCTTAGTAGAGGCCAGTCACCTGTTCTGGAGAAGTCGAGGAAGGATCTTGATATTCGTGTCTTGAATCTGGAAACTTTTTTCTTGGCGATGTCTATTGCTACAGAGCGGTGCTGATCGCCCGAGGATTTATGCTTCTTGTCTTTCGCTGGCTCGTCGATTCGAAATGAATATCCCAGGTAGTCGAACTGAAAGAGATGTACGGTGGCGTCAGTTGGCTTGGTTGGGTTGACTCGATCTTCAGCTTCTGAGATCTGCTTCTTTGCTGGGTTTAGGCGCAGCCCTGGCGGCAACGAGCCTTCCAACTGTCGAATGAACGTAGATGAATCTTCTCTGGTAGATGTGACGACGATGATGTCATCTACAAACCTCGAGTAAAAGAACACATCTGAATGGCTGCGGACCCAATGATCGAAGTCCCGCATCAAGTAGTCTGATAAGACCGCACTAAGTGAAAGGCCGCGAGGCACCCCTGTGCCTCCAAGGTCTGCATGACAAGCGAACAACTCTTGCGTAAGCTTTTTGCTTAATGGACTAAGTTCGCGAAGTTCGTTAACTTTTGAAATAACATCAGCAGTCACAAAAGACTCATAAAAACTTTTGATGTCCAGACGGTATACCCGGTATGGGACCCCTTCCTGCAGCAAGAGGTACAAGTTCGAGACGATATTCGATCGCGCTTGTGAGGTTGCCCTGGTGGTGTTCTTTATGTTTGAGCAAAGTTTCCGCGCGACCATTTCGTCCCACAAGTTGTGAAACATGAATATGTGCCGCTTGTTTAAGGGGAAGCTATGAAGGGGGTTCGCTGTCGATGCGAACCCTGTCTTGGCCGTGCTTATCGATTTTGTTAGTATTTCTTCGCGAAATAGTTCCAAGGCGACCGGTGTCTTTATTCCAACAAAATCTTGTTTTTGAAAAACCCTTGCCAGAGTTTTCTTGTTGAAAGATTGGTCGTACACGGCGCGCTCCCATTTTGCTTGCGACCCAATGTAACAAGTCGGCGGATTGCAATACCTGGGGTTTGTTCGGCGGAGTTACCGATGAGCTTGGTGATCTAGGGCGGCTCGATGCATGCCATTGCGCGTACGCCTCAGGCTCGGTGTCAGGCCTTGCCTTTTGCTCCCGAAGCCGAGCAGCCCACTGAAGTGCTGCTGCTGAGGTCCGGCTGTTGGCTGTTCGGCTGTTGGAGCCCGCCCCTCTGCGCCGCCGAGCAGCACAGCAAGCCGGCCCGCGTGCTGTCAGGCACGCCACGTTGACTGGCTCGCGCAGCCTGTTTGAGCGGAGTGAGCCGGAGGCGAACGGAAGCGAGTTCTGCGCGGGGCCGGCTTGCGAGCAGCGCAGGGAACCCTGAAGCCGAAGGCGTAAGGGCGAGCGCAGTCGGGGCTTGACCTTTTGGTTCCTTTTGGGTCAAGCCAAAAGGAACTCGCCTGCCGGGGCGAGACCCGGCGGGCTCCCACGCAGTGGGCACCAACCGGGGTAGTTCCAAAGAACGATGCCCCGCCCGGAATGCATCGTCATTCCGCCCCCATCCACCCGCCCCGCCGATGGATGCCCCCCATCCCCCCTTCTCGCGAGCATGCTTCCCATGCGCTCGCAGGCCGTTCCCATCAGCTGGAATCCGGAAGACCCGGAGGACTGGGAGCATCACGGCCGCACGCTCGCGCTGCGCAATCTCGGCTTCACGATCCCTGCGCTGGCCCTGTCCTTCGCGGTCTGGATGCTCTGGTCGGTGCTCGTCGTGCACCTGCCGGCCGCCGGCTTCCGCTACAGCACCAACCAGCTGTTCTGGCTCAGCGCGCTGCCCGCGCTCTGCGGCGCCACGCTGCGCATCTTTTACGGCTTCGCCGTGCCGCTCGTGGGCGGGCGTCGCTGGACGGCGCTGTCCACCGCCAGCCTGCTGATCCCCACCGCCGGCATCGCCTGGGCGGTGCAGGACCCGAGTACGCCCTATGAGTGGATGGTCGTCCTGGCCCTGCTCTGTGGCCTCGGCGGCGCCAACTTCGCCAGCGGCATGGCACACATCTCCGCCTGCTTTCCGGCCCGCGAACAGGGCAGGGCGCTGGGCGTTGGGGCCGGCTTCGCGCACATGGGCGTGGGCCTGGTGCAGTGGGCGGTGCCCACGGTCATCGCGCTCGATCTCATCGGCCTGCCCACGCAGGCCGAGGGCGGCCTGTGGCTGGCCAATGCCGGCCTGGTCTGGCTGCCGCTGATCGTGGCCAGCAGCCTGGCCGCCTGGTTTGGCATGCACGACCTTCCCGCGCCGGGCGCAGGCCTGGCCGAGCAGGCGCTGATGTTCACGCGTAGGCACAGCTGGCTGATGAGCTGGCTCTACCTGGGCAGCTTCGGCAGTTTCATCGGCTTTGCAGCCGCCTACCCGCTGCTGCTGCGCAGCCAGTACCCGGACTTCACGGCCGCGCAGCAGCTGGTCTGGATCGGTCCGCTGCTGGGCGCGCTGGCACGGCCGCTGGGCGGCTGGGCGGCCGATGACTTCGGCGGCGCGCGCATCAGCCTGGCCTCGTTCGCGCTGCTCGGCGTCGGCGTGCTCGGCGTGCTCGCCAGCCTCGGGGCAGACGGCGCCAGCAGCGGCAACGCGCTGCTCTTCGTCGCCAGCTTCGTGCTGCTCTTCGTCGCCGCTGGCGTGGCCAATGGCAGCACCTTCCGCATGATCCCGCTGGGCTTCGTGCGCGAGGCCCAGCAACGCGGCCAGGGCTCGCTGCGCGAGGCGCAGGCGCAGGGCGCGGCGGCGCTGGGCCTGTGCTCAGGCCTAGGCGCCTACGGCGGCTTCTTCATTCCCAAGAGCTTCGGCAGCGCGATCGCGCTGGGCGTCGGCCTCGAAGCCGCGCTGCTCTGTTTCCTGGCCTTTTATCTCAGCTGCATCGCCGTCTGCTGGTGGTGCTACGCGCGTCCCCGCGCGCCTTTTTCCTGCTAACCGGAGATCCACTCCATGTCCCACTTCCTGGACCGACTGACCGCCTTCCAGCTGCCGAAGGAAATCTTCGCCGGCGGCCACGGCGTGACCACCGGCGAAGACCGCACCTGGGAGGATGCGTACCGCAACCGCTGGGCCCACGACAAGATCGTGCGCAGCACGCACGGCGTGAACTGCACCGGCTCCTGCTCGTGGAAGATCTACGTGAAGGGCGGCATCGTCACCTGGGAGACCCAGCAGACCGATTACCCGCGCACCCGCGCCGACCTGCCCAACCACGAGCCGCGCGGCTGCGCCCGCGGCGCTTCGTACTCCTGGTACCTGTACAGCGCGAATCGCGTGAAGTACCCGATGGTGCGCGGCCGGCTGCTCAAGCGCTGGCGCGAGGCCAAGGCCGTTGCTCGTGACCCGGTCTCCGCCTGGGCCTTGATCCAGGGCGATGAGGCCGCGCGCCGCGACTACCAGCAGCTGCGCGGCATGGGCGGCTTCGTGCGCTCGACCTGGGACGAGGTCAACGAGCTGATCGCCGCGGCCAATGTCTACACGATCAAGCAGCATGGCGCCGACCGCATCATCGGCTTCTCGCCGATTCCGGCGATGAGCATGGTGTCCTACGCCGCCGGCAGCCGGTACCTGAGCCTGATCGGCGGCGTCTGCATGAGCTTCTACGACTGGTACTGCGACCTGCCGCCGGCCAGCCCGCAGATCTGGGGCGAGCAGACCGACGTGCCCGAGTCGGCCGATTGGTACAACAGCAACTACATCATTGCCTGGGGCAGCAACGTGCCGCAGACGCGCACCCCCGACGCGCACTTCTTCACCGAGGTGCGCTACAAGGGCGCGAAGACGGTGGCGGTGACGCCCGACTACTCCGAGGTCGCCAAGCTCGCCGACCTCTGGCTGCACCCCAAGCAGGGCACCGATGCGGCCCTCGCCATGGCCATGGGCCATGTCGCGCTCAACGAGTTCTATTTCAAGCAGCGCTCGCCCTACTTCGACGACTACGCGCGCCGCTACACCGACCTGCCGCTGCTGGTGCTCTTGGAAGAGCAAAGCCTGCCCGATGGCCGCAAGACCCGCGTGCCGACGCGTTACTTGCGCGCCAGCGATCTGCAGGGCCAGATGGGTCAGAAGAACAACCCCGAGTGGAAGACCTTGGCCTATGACGACAGCGGCCGCCTGGTGCTGCCGAACGGCTCGATCGGCTTCCGCTGGGGGGCCGAAGGACGTGACGACACGGGCAAGTGGAATCTCGAAAACAAGGAGGCGCAGGGCGGCGCCGATGTGCGGCTCAAGCTCTCGCTGGTCGAGGACGGCGGGCAGCCCAACGAGCTGACCGAGGTCGCCTTCCCCTACTTCGCCGGCAGCGCCAGCGCGCACTTCACGCCGAATCCGCAGGCCGATGGCGTCAGCCACCTGGCGCGGGTGCCGGCCACGCGCCTGCAGACCAATGACGGCGAGGTGCTGGTCGCCACGGTCTTCGACCTGCAGGCCGCGCAGTACGGCATCGACCGCGGCTTCGGCTCCGGCGCCAAGGACTACGACGACAACGCGCCCTACACGCCCGCCTGGCAGGAGGCCATCACCGGGGTGCCGCGCGCGCAGGTGATACGCGTGGCCCGCGAGTTCGCCGAGAACGCACACAAGACCCAGGGCAAGTCGATGATCATCATCGGCGCGGCGATGAATCACTGGTACCACTGCGACATGAATTACCGCGGTGTCATCAACCTGTTGATGATGTGCGGTTGCATCGGCCAGAGCGGTGGCGGCTGGGCGCATTACGTGGGCCAGGAAAAGCTGCGCCCGCAGACCGGCTGGGTGCCGCTGGCCTTTGCCACCGACTGGGTGCGCCCGCCGCGGCAGATGAACAGCACCAGCTTCTTCTACGCGCACACCGACCAGTGGCGCTACGAGCGCCTGGACGTGGGCGAGGTGCTGAGTCCGCTGGCCACGGCGGCCGACAAGGCCGAGTTCAACGGCAGCCTGATCGACTGCAATGTGCGTGCCGAGCGCATGGGCTGGTTGCCGAGTGCGCCGCAGCTCAAGACCAATCCGATGCAGGTGGTGAAGGACGCGGCCGCCGCTGGTCTGGCGCCGAAGGATTACGTCGTCAAGGCGCTGCGCGACGGCTCGCTGCAGATGAGCTGCGAGGACCCGGACGCGCCGCAGAACTGGCCGCGCAATATGTTCGTCTGGCGCTCCAACCTGCTGGGCTCCAGCGGCAAGGGCCACGAGTACTTCTGCAAGCATTTGCTCGGCACCGAGAACGGCGTGCAGGGCAAGGACCTGGGCGAGCAAGTTGGCCCCCAATCCCCCCAAGGGGGCGCTGCCGCCTTGGGGCGGCCCGGCGGCGGCCATGACGCGAAGCCGCGCGAGGTGCGCTGGCATGCGCAGGCGCCGCAGGGCAAGCTGGACCTGCTGGTGACCCTGGACTTCCGCATGAGCACGACCTGTCTGTACTCGGACATCGTGCTGCCGACCGCCAGCTGGTACGAGAAGAACGACCTCAATACCAGCGACATGCACCCCTTCATCCACCCGCTGTCGGCGGCCGTGGACCCGGTCTGGCAGGCGCGCAGCGACTGGGAGATCTACAAGGGCTTCGCCAAGGCCTTCAGCGAGGTCTGCGTCGGCCACCTGGGCAAGGAGACCGAGGTGGTGCTCAGCCCGCTGATGCACGACACGCCGGCCGAGCTGGCCCAGCCCTTAGTCGTGCAGGACTGGAAGAAGGGCGAGATCGACCTGATCCCGGGCAAGACGGCGCCGACCATCGCCGTCGTCGAGCGCGACTACCCGGCCACCTACGAGCGCTTCACCTCGCTCGGCCCCTTGCTCGACAAGCTGGGCAATGGCGGCAAGGGCATCAACTGGGACACCAAGACCGAGGTCGAGCAGCTGGCCGAGCTGAACGGCAAGGACAGCGCCGGCCGCGCTCGCATCGTCAGCGACATCGACGCCTGCGAGGTCATCCTGCAGCTGGCGCCGGAGACCAACGGTCACGTGGCCGTGAAGGCCTGGGAAGCGCAGGGCAAGGCGACGGGCCGCGAGCACGTCCACCTGGCGCTGCACCGCGAGGACGAGAAGATCCGTTACCGCGACATCCAGGCCCAGCCGCGCAAGATCATCAGCTCGCCGACCTGGAGCGGGCTGGAGAGCGAGAAGGTCTCCTACAACGCCGGCTACACGAATGTGCACGAGCTGATCCCATGGCGCACGCTGACCGGTCGCCAGCAGTTCTACCAGGACCATCCCTGGATGCGCGCCTTCGGTGAGGGCTTCTCCAGCTACCGGCCGCCGATCGACATGAAGGCGACGTCTGGGATGCAGGGCATCAAGCCCAATGGCAACCCGGAGATCGTGCTGAACTTCATCACGCCGCACCAGAAATGGGGTATCCACAGCACCTACAGCGACAACCTGTTGATGCTGACGCTGAACCGCGGCGGGCCGGTGATCTGGCTGTCGGAGGACGACGCGAAGAAGGCCGGCATCGAGGACAACGACTGGGTCGAGCTGTTCAACCTGAACGGCGCGATCGCGGCGCGGGCGGTGGTCAGCCAGCGCGTGAACCCGGGCATGACGCTCATGTACCACGCGCAGGAAAAGATCATCAACACCCCGGGGTCCGAGATCACCGGCGTGCGCGGCGGCATCCACAACTCGGTGACGCGCATCGTCACCAAGCCGACCCACATGATCGGCGGCTACGCCCAGTACAGCTACGGCTTCAACTACTACGGAACCATCGGCACGAACCGCGACGAGTTCGTCGTGATCCGCAAGATGAAGAAGGTCGACTGGCTGGACACGCCGCGCGACGACCACCTGGCCGCCGCCTACCAAGCACAAGGAGAAAACCCGTGAAGATCCGCGCCCAAATCGGCATGGTGCTGAACCTGGACAAGTGCATCGGCTGCCACACCTGCTCGGTGACCTGCAAGAACGTCTGGACCAGCCGCCCCGGCGTCGAGTACGCCTGGTTCAACAACGTCGAGACCAAGCCGGGCATCGGCTACCCCAAGGAGTGGGAGAACCAGGATCGTTGGAACGGCGGCTGGATCCGCAAGAGCGACGGAACGCTGCAGCCGCGACAAGGGGGGCGTTGGTCGCTGTTGATGAAGATTTTCGCCAACCCGAACCTGCCGGAGATCGACGACTACTACGAGCCCTTCACCTTCGACTACGACCATCTGCAGTCCGCCCCGGAGATGAAGCACGCGCCCACCGCGCGGCCGCGCAGCCTGATCACCGGGCAGCGCATGGAGAAGATCGAGTGGGGCCCGAACTGGGAGGAAATCCTCGGCGGCGAGTTCAGCAAGCGTTCGAAGGACAAGAACTTCGACGACGTGCAGAAGGAGATCTACGGCCAGTTCGAGAACACCTTCATGATGTACCTGCCCAGGCTGTGCGAGCACTGCCTGAATCCGGCCTGCGTTGCGTCCTGCCCCTCGGGCTCGATCTACAAGCGCGAGGAAGACGGCATCGTGCTGATCGACCAGGACAAATGCCGCGGCTGGCGCATGTGCGTGTCGGGCTGCCCGTACAAGAAGATTTACTACAACTGGAAGAGCGGCAAGGCAGAGAAATGCATCTTCTGCTACCCGCGCATCGAGGCCGGTCAGCCCACGGTTTGCTCCGAGACCTGCGTCGGTCGCATCCGCTACCTGGGCGTGCTGCTGTACGACGCCGACCGCATCCAGGAAGCGGCTTCGACGCCGAACGACAAGGACCTGTACCAGGCCCAGCTCGATCTGTTCCTCGACCCGCATGACCCCAAGGTGATCGAGCAGGCGCGCAAGGACGGCATTCCCGACAACTGGCTGGAAGCGGCGAAGAACAGCCCGGTTTACCAGATGGCCGTCGACTGGAAGGTCGCACTGCCTCTGCACCCGGAGTACCGCACCTTACCCATGGTTTGGTACGTGCCGCCGCTGTCGCCGATCAGCGCGGCCGCCAACGCCGGCCAGATTGGCAGCGTGGGTGAATTGCCGGACGTCAACCAGCTGCGCATCCCGGTCAAGTACCTGGCGAACCTCTTGACCGCGGGCGACACCGCACCCGTCATCAGCGCGCTGGAACGCATGCTGGCCATGCGCGCCTACCAGCGCGGCGTGCATGTGGACGGCGTGAAGAACCTGGCCGTGCTGAAGCAGGCCGGTCTGACCGAGGCGCAGGTGCAGGACATGTACCGCGTGATGGCGATTGCCAATTACGAGGACCGCTTCGTGATTCCGACCACGCACCGCGAGTACGCGGAGAACGCCTTCAATGTGCGCGGCGGTTGCGGCTTCAGCTTCGGCAACGGCTGCTCCGAGGGCGTGACCGAGACCAGCCTGTTCGGCTCGGAGAAGAAACGCACCATCCCCATCAAGGCGACTCTGTAAGGGGCGACGACCATGTTCAAGACTCCCCCCAGCCCCTACACGCTGCGCGTGCTCGCCGCGCTGCTGCGCTACCCGGACGCCAGCTTCCGCGCCGCCATCCCTGAACTGCAGCAGGCGCTGCGCGACGAGGCGGCCTTGCCGAAGGCGCGGCTCGACGAGTTGGTCGCCTTGCTCGGCCGCCTGCAGCGCGACGACGTGTTCACGGTCGAGTCCGACTACGTCGAGCTCTTCGACCGCGGCCGCGGCACCGCGCTGCATCTGTTCGAGCATGTGCACGGCGACTCGCGCGAGCGTGGCCCGGCCATGATCGATCTGCAGCAGACCTACGAGAAGGCCGGTCTGTTCCTCGCCCCCGGCGAACTGCCCGACCACCTGGCCGTGGTGCTGGAGTTCGCCAGCACGCAGCCGCCCAAGGAGGCCCGCGCCTTCCTGGGCGAGATCGCCCACATCGTGCGCGCCATCTTCAGCGCCTTGCTGCGCCGGAAGTCGCCTTACGCCAGCGTGCTGGCCGCGGTGCTGGAGCTGGCCGGTGAGCGCGCCGAGGCGGTCGAGATCCCGCCCGAGCCGGAGCTCGACGAAGCCTGGGCCGAGCCCGAGGCCTTCGGTGGCTGCTCGACGGCCGGCCAGTCCCGGCCCGACCAACCGCAACCCATCCACATCGTGCGCAAGAACGTCGCCCAAACGGGAGCATCCGCATGAACGCCCTGCACAACTTCCTCTTCGTCGTCTACCCCTACATCTGCCTGGCGGTGTTCTTCATGGGCAGCCTGGCCCGCTTCGACCGCGACCAGTACACCTGGAAGAGCGACAGCTCGCAGATGCTGCGCTCGCGCGGCATGAAGTGGGCGAGCAATCTGTTCCACGGCGGCATCCTGTTCCTCTTCGTCGGCCACACGGTCGGCATGCTGACGCCGCACGCGGTCTACGAACACTTCATCACGCCGGCCAACAAGCAGATGCTGGCCATCGTCGCCGGCGGCATTGCCGGCGCGGCCTGCTTCGTCGGTCTGTCCATGCTGATCTGGCGGCGCATGACCGATCCGCGCATCCGCCTGACCAGCCACCGCACCGACCTGGCGATCCTGTGGATCCTGTGGGTTCAGTTGAGCCTCGGCCTCATCACCTTGCCCTTCTCGCTGTCGCATGCCGACGGCTCGGTGATGCTGCTGCTGTCCGACTGGGCGCAGCGCATCGTCGTGCTGAACCCCGATGCCAGCGGCCTGGTCGGCCTGGCCTGGCCTTACAAGGTGCACATGGTGCTGGGCATGACGATCTTCCTGCTCTTCCCCTTCAGCCGCCTGGTGCATGTGTGGAGCGGTCTGGCCTCGGTGTTCTATGTGTTCCGGCCCTACCAGGTCGTGCGCTCGCGCCGCTTGAAGTAGGCCCACCCCGTACCGGCTGCGCCGGCCCCCTCAAGAGGGCGCCACCAGCGGCCCGGCAAAGCCGGTTCCGCGGTGGCCCTTGATCGCACCGAGTTTTTGAAGGAGCTGAGCCCATGCTCGCCTATGTGAATGAAGTTGAGATCGCCAGGCCCGACGAGGCGCTGGACGAGGAGAGCCTGCGCCAGCGCGCCTGCACCGAGCTGCTGCGCCAGCGCGCGATGCAGCTGGGCTTGCTGGCAGCGGATGACCCCGCGCCGCGCGAGGGTGCCGTCAGCGAGGCCGCGAGCAGCGCCATCGAAGCCCTGCTCGCGCAGGAACTCGCTGGTCCCGAGCCCGACGAAGCCGCCTGCCGCCGCCATTACGAGGCGAACCACAAGCACTTCGCACAGGGCGAGCGCCTGCTGGTGCGGCACATCCTGTTCGCTGTCACGCCCGGTGTCGACGTGGGCCTGCTGCGCCAGAAGGCTGAGGGCCATCTGATTGAGCTGCGCGCCAGCGAGGCTTCGGCCTTCAAGGTTGCTGCGAAGAATCTGTCCAACTGCCCCAGCGGCGCCGAGGGCGGTCAGCTGGGTTGGCTCAGCGCCGCCGACTGCGCGCCGGAGTTCGCCCGCGAACTCTTTGGCCGTAGCGAGATCGGCGTGCTCCCGCAGCTGGCGCACAGCCGCTTCGGCCTGCACATCGTCGCCATCGACGCGCGCGAGCCCGGTCGCCTGCCGGCTTTCGAGCAGGTGCAGCAGGCGGTGGCGCAGCAGATGCGCCAGCAGCATCAGATCAGCGCGGTGCGCCAGTACCTGCAGACCCTGGCGGCGGACGCGCGGGTCGAAGGCGTGGAGTTGCAGAAGGCCAGCTCGCCTCTCGTGCAATAGACCCATGCCCGACGAGCTGCTCGAACGTCTGCGCGAGTTCCAGACCGACGCATTCCCGCTGCAGCGCACGCTGTTCCGTAATCTGGTGGACGAGGGCCAGCACCCGCTGACCCTGTTCATCGGCTGCTCCGACTCGCGCCTCGTGCCCTATCTGCTGACGGGCGCCGGACCGGGCGAGCTGTTCCTGGTGCGCAATGTCGGCGCCTTCGTGCCGCCCTACGACCCAGAAATGGACAGCCCCCCAGGCGCCGATGGCGCCGCCCCCCCGAGGGGGGACGCCAAGCTTGGGGCGGCCCGGCGCTTGGCAGGCTTCCACGGCACCGCGGCGGCCATCGAGTTCGCGGTGCTGAATTTGCAGGTGCGCCGCATCATTGTTTGCGGCCACAGCCATTGCGGCGCCATCCGAGCGCTGTATGGCGAGGTGCCGGCCGCCGCGCAGAACCTGGCTCGCTGGTTGCAGCTGGGCCGCGATGCGGCCTTGCCTGTGGCCGAGCCCGGCCCCGAGGTGCTGCGCCGGACCGAGCAGCGCGCCATCGTGCTGCAGCTCGAACGCCTGATGGACTACCCGATGGTGCGCGAGCAGGTCGAGGCCAGGCAGCTGACCCTGCACGGCTGGCACTACGTGATCGAAGACGGCGAGGTGCATGTCTTCGACGTCGATGTCGGCCAGTTCGTGCCGGCCTCGCGGGCCGACAACGCCGGCACCGGGCCCTACCAGCGCTTTACCGAGGCGGACGCGCTGGACTACAGCGGCGTGCCGCTGGCGGCGCCGCCGTAAACACGCGTTTCAACCCCATCGGCTGATGATCTGGAAGCACAGGCCCGCAGCCAGATAGGCCAGCGCGAAGTAGGCGGCCGCCAGCTGCAGCGGCATGCGCCAGCTGCCGGTCTCGCGGCGCAAGGTGGCCAGGGTGCTCAGGCATTGCGGCGCAATCACGAACCAGGCCATCAGCGCCACGCCGGTGGCGGCGCTCCATTGCGTGGACAGCAGCGCGCCCAGCTGCGCCTCGGCGCTGGGGTCCAGCGCATACACCGTGGCCAAGCTGCTGACGGCGACCTCGCGCGCCGCCATGCCGGGGATCAGCGCGACGGCGATCTGCCAATTGAAGCCGATGGGCTCGAACAGCGGCGCGATGAGCCGGCCCAACTGCCCGGCCAGGCTGTGGAACAGGGCCGGGTCGCTGCTGCCAGTCGGTGGCAGCGGCCAGCTGGCCAGTACCCACATCGCCAGGGTCATCAGCAGGATGACCCCGCCGACGCGGCGCAGGAAGAGCAGCGCGCGCTGCCACAGGCCGATCAAAAGCGCGCCGGGGCGGGGCCAGTGGTAATCGGGCAGCTCCATCATCAGCGCCTGCGGTTTGCGCCGCATGCCGCGGCCGATCACCCAGGCGGCCAGGGCCGCGCAGGCCACGCCGGCCACATAAAGCCCGAACAGCACCAGGCCCTGCAAGCGCAGGCCGCCGGCCAATTGCTGTGCCGGCACGAAGGCGGCGATCAGCAGCGCATAGACCGGCAGGCGCGCCGAGCAGGTCATCAAGGGTGCCAGCCAGAGCGCGAGCCGGCGCTCGGCCGGGTCGGGAATGCTGCGCGTGGCCATGATGCCGGGGATGGCGCAGGCATGGCTGGACAGCAGCGGGATGAAGCTGCGACCCGACAGGCCCAGGCCGCTCATCCAGCGGTCCAGCAGGTAGGCGGCGCGCGGCAGGTAGCCGCTGTCTTCCAGCAGCAGGATGAAGGCGAACAGGATCAGGATCTGCGGCAGGAACACGAGCACGCCGCCCACGCCGGCCACCAGTCCGTCCACCAGCAGGCTGCGCAACCAGCCTTCGGGCAGCGCGCTCTGCAATTGCTCACCCAGCCAGCCCAGCGCCGACTCGATGCCGGCCATCGGCAGCTCGGCACCGGCGAACACCGCCTGGAACATCAGGAAGAGCAGGGCCAGCAGCAGCAACGGGCCGAGCAGCGGGTGCAGGGCCAGCGCGTCGAGGCGCTCGGTCCAACCGGCGGGCAGCGCGGCATCCAGGCCCAGCTCGCGCAGCAGGCGGTCCACAAAGGCGCCGTCGTCCTCCCCCTCGCGCTGGGGCAGGGCGCGCGGCGTCCAGGTCTCGGGGCGGTCCAGCAGTTCACGCAGGGCCGGCAGGCCGTCGCCGCGCACGGCCACGGTGCGCAGCACCGGCATCTGCAGGGCCTCGGCCAAGCGCTCGGCGTCGATGCGCAGGCCCTTGCCCTCGGCCAGATCGGCCATGTTCAGCAGCAGCACCGCGGCCAGGCCCTGGCGCCGCGCGGCCAGCACCAGGCGCAGATGGCGGCGCAGATTGCCGGCGTCGACCACGCAGAGCAGCAGGTCGGGGCGTTTCTCGCCGGCGGCCTGGCCCATGAGTACATCGCGGGTGACGCGCTCGTCGGGGCTGCGCGGCTGCAGGCTGTAGGTGCCGGGCAGATCCAGCAGGCGCAGGCGGCGGCCGGCGGCGCTGAGCAGCGGGCCTTCCTTGCGCTCCACGGTCACGCCGGCGTAGTTGGCGACCTTTTGCCGGCTGCCGGTCAGCGCGTTGAAGAGCGCGGTTTTGCCGCAGTTCGGATTGCCCAGCAGGGCCAGCAAACGGCCCGGCGGGTGCAGATGCACCACCGCTTCCTTCACAGCGGGCAAACCTGCAGATGCCGGGCTTCCAGCGTGCGCAAGGCCAGCTGCGTGGCGCCAACGCGCAGCACCAGCGCGTGGCCGCCCTGGCGGTGGCGCAGCTCCAGGATCTCGCCCGGCTCCAGACCCAGGGCCTGCCAGTGCGCCGCCCATTCGGGCGCGTTCTCAGGCGGGAGCAGGGCGGTCAGGCGGGCGCGGCGGCCAAGCGGGAGTTGGTCCAGAGTCATCGGGGGCTTGAGTGCGGTGAATGGGAGTCATTCTTGTTGTCCGCACCGCGGCGCCTGGCGCGATCTCGCCCTCGTTTGCGCGAACGCAAACAGCGCGCGCAAGCGGTCGCTGCGCTTGATCTGCTTCAAGGCGGGATTGGCTTCAAGCGCTGCGCAGCGCGGTGATCAAAGCCTGCAGCGGCGCAGGAATCTGCCGCCGGCTCGGGTGGTAAAGCATCAGCCGGACGGGCGGCGGCACCCAGGCGGTGAGGATCTGCACCAGCTCGCCGCGCGCCAGCGCCTCCTGGGCCAGGCCGTCGTAGAGCTGCACGATGCCCAGGCCCTGCACGGCGGCCTGCAGCAGGCTGTCGCTGTCGTTGGAGATCACCGGCCCCTGCACCTTGATGAGCTTGCCGCGTCCGCTCTGCCGAAAGCGCCAGGGGAAGAGTTCGCCCGAGCTGCTGAAGCGGTAGCGCAGACAGGCATGCGACAGCAGCTCGCTCGGCGCCTTGGGGCTGCCGTGGCGGCGCAGGTAGTCGGGCGAGGCGGCGGTGATGAAGCGCAGCGGTGGGCCCACGGTCACGCCGACCATGTCCTGCTCGACCCGCGACGAGAAGCGGATGCCGGCGTCGAAACGATCGGCCACGATGTCCACCAACTGGTCGCTGACCTGCAGCTCCAGCTCTACGCCCGGATGCGCGTGCAGGAAGCGCGGCAGCAGCGGCCACAACGCCACCTGGGCCGCCAGCTTGAAGGTGGTGATGCGCAGGCTGCCATGCGGCGCCTCGCGCAGGCGGCCCACATCGGCCAGGGCCTGGTCAATGTCGTCCAGCGCGGGGTTCAGGCGCTGCAGCAAGGCCTCGCCGGCCGCCGTGGGCGCCACGCTGCGGGTGGTGCGCGCCAGCAGGCGCACGCCCAGCTGCGCCTCCATCTGCCGCACCAGATGGCTGAGCGCCGACTGCGAGACCCCGAGCCGAGCCGCGGCCTTGGTGAAGCTTTGCGCCTCGGCCACCGCGGCAAAAGCAGTCAGGTCGGCCAGGCGTTTGCGCTGCGCGCGCAGGTCTTGTGCATTCATGAGTTCAGCTCATCGGTTCATGCCGACTTTGCCATCTAGTGCTTGGAAGGAGGCCTCGCTCCAATCCATTCCTTGTTCTGAACGCGCTGGATTCCATGCTGTTGGCCGCTCCTTTTCGCCCCCGTCTTCTGGCCCTGGCCGCTTTGTTGAATGGCCTGGCCGTGCAGGCTCAGACCGACCCGGTGCAGGCGGCCAACGACGCCTTCGGCACCAGCATCGGCCGCGAGAGCCTGGGCCTGTACACCAGCAGCTCGGTGCGCGGCTTCTCGCCCACGCGGGCCGGCAATGTGCGCATCGACGGGCTTTACTTCGACCCCGCCACCGACCTGATTCCGCAGCTGCGCGCGTCCACGCAATTGCGCGTCGGCCTGTCGGCGCAGGGGCATGCGTTTCCGGCACCAACGGGCATCGTGGACCACCGTCTGCGCCGCCCCGGACCGCGACCCAGCGCCGAGCTGCAGATCGGCGGTGACGACTTCGGTTCGCGTTATCTCGACCTGAACCTCGCGCAGCCTTTGGGCCCGCAATGGGGTGTGCAGGCCACGGGCTCGCGCTCGCACAACGATTACGGCAACAGCAATGGCGGCAGCTTCCGCGCCGCCAGCCTGTCGCTCTGGGGGCGACCCAGCGCGTCCAGCGAGCTGGGCCTGTTCAGCAGCCGCAACGACCAGCTCTATGACGTGGCCGGCCAGGAGCTGATGCCGGCCGGTGCGCAGCTGCCGCCGCCGCATCCATGGCGCTCCGACGGCCCGCACTGGGCGCGCCACCGCAGCGGGCGCAGCAACCACGGCCTGCTGGCGCGCCAGACCTGGCAGACCGTCAGCGGCCAGTGGGAGCTGCGCGCCGGCTGGTTCCGCTCGCGCATCGACATACTGGAGGGCTATGCGGTGCTGTTGCAGCAATTGCAGGCCGATGGCAGCGGGCGCCGTGTGCTGGTGGCCGATCCGCCCGGCTTTCAGGCCGCCAGCAGCGGCGAGCTGCGCCTGAGCTGGACCCTGCCAGGCAGCGCCCAGTTCGCGCAGCGTTTGCAGGCGCAGATCAGCGCTCGCCAGCGCGACCGCCGCGCCGGTGGTTCGCAGTCCATCGACTTCGGCCCCATGCAGCTAGGCGAGAGCTTCGAGCCCGCCAAGCCGGTCTTCCAGTTCGGCGCGCAGACCGAGGAAGCAGTGCGCCAGCACAACCTGGGCCTGGCCTACGAGCTGCGGGCCTGGCAGCAACTGGAGTTCAACGCCGGCCTGCAGCGCGCGAACTACCGCAAGAGCGTGGAGGCGCCGGCTCAAGCGACAGAACACACCCGCAGTCAACCCTGGCTCGGCTATCTGAGTGCGGCTTGGCAGTCCAGCCCGCGCTTGGGCTTTTATGGTGGGCTGACGCGTGGCCTGGAGGAAAGCGGCGTCGCGCCCGCCAGCGCCAGCAATCCCGGCCAGGCCATGCCCGCCATCCTGACGACACAAGCCGACGCCGGCTTGCGCTGGCAGGCGTCGCCGGCGCTCAAGCTGGTGGCCGGTGTGTTCGATGTGCGCAAGCCTTACTTCAATCTGGATGCGCAGCAGCTCTTCACCGCGCTGGGCCGGGTTCGGCACCGCGGCGCCGAGTTGTCGCTGAGCGGCGAGCCCAGCCCAGCCTGGCGCGTGGTGGCCGGCCTGCAGTGGATGCAGCCGCGTGTGGAGGGCGAGGCGGTGCAACTCGGCCGCGTCGGCCCCAAGCCGGTGGGTGTGGCCGAGCGCTTGGCCAAGCTCAATATCGTCTGGCGCCCCGCCGTGTTGCAAGGCCTCAGCCTGGACGTCGCGCTGAACCACATCGGCTCTATGGCCAGCACACGCGACAACGCGCTGCGCCTGCCGGCCAGCACGCGCATCAACTTAGGCCTGCGCGCGCCGCTGCGCCTGGGTGGGCAGGACGCCGGCAGCCTGCGCCTGGTGATCAACAACCTGAGCAATGCCCGCGGCCACGATCTGCTCAGCGCCGGCAACTACTTCCCGCACCCGCCGCGCAGCATCTCGGGCTCGTGGACCCTGGCCTGGTGAGGATGCTGACCCGTCGCGGACTTGATCTGCTTCAAGGCGGCGCGTGTCGGCTCGCCCTAGGCTGGTGCCACCATGCAAACGACCACCTACGACCTCCGTCCGCTGGTTCCGGCCCAGCGCCATCAACTGGCTTTCCAGTGTTTTGACGCGCTGGCCGCTGGCGAGGCTTTCGAGCTGATCAACGACCACGAGCCGCGCGGGCTCCTGATGCAGTTTGCCGAGCAACGCCCCAACGCGTTCGACTGGCAGGTGATGCAGGCCGCGCCCGGCGCCTGGCGCATCCGGATCCAGCGCCTTGCCGACACCAGGGCCACGACCTCCGCTGCAGCGGAGGCCGGCTGCTGCGCCTGCAGCTGCAGCGCCCGCGCCTGAGGGCCGCGCCACATCGCACTTCTTGATCTGCTTCAAGGACGGAACTCACCGCACTGCTGACACTGCCTGCCACTAGATGTAGCGCCAATCACGGACTACGCACACTACAGGTAGCGCAATGAGCAAGGACACAGCTCCGCAGCAGGTGATGAAGCGCGATGGCCGCCTGCAGGCCTTCGACGCCGCGAAGATCGTGCAGGCCCTGGCGGCTGCAGGTCGCGCCAGCGGCGAGTTCGGCCCGGGCGAGGCCCAGCGGCTTACCGAGGACGGCGTGCTGCCCCGTCTGCTCGCGTTGCCCCTGCCCGGCATCGAGCAGATCCAGGATGCGGTTGAAGCGACGCTGTTCGACGCCGGCTGGCGCCAGACCCTGCGCGCCTACACCGTCTACCGCGAGCAGCACCGCCGCCTGCGCGACGCCCGCCAGACCCTGGTCGACGTGCAGTCCACCATGGACGAGTACCTGCAGCAGCGCGACTGGCGCATCCAGGCCAATGCCAACCAGGGCTGGAGCCTGGGCGGGCTGATCCTCAATGTCTCCGGCAAGGTGGTCGCCAATTACTGGCTGGACCATGTCTACCCGCCGGCCATCGGCCATGCGCATCGCGAGGCCGATCTGCACATCCACGACCTGGACATGCTCAGCGGCTACTGCGCCGGCTGGAGCCTGCGCACGCTCTTGCATGAAGGGCTCAACGGCGTGCCGGGCAAGGTCGAGGCCGGGCCGCCCAAGCACCTGTCCAGTGCCGTCGGGCAGATCGTGAATTTTCTGGGCACCCTGCAGAACGAATGGGCCGGCGCGCAGGCCTTCTCCAGCTTCGACACCTACCTCGCGCCCTATGTGCGCAAGGACAGCCTGAGCTACGAGCAGGTGCGGCAGTGCATCCAGGAGCTGATCTACAACCTCAACGTGCCGTCGCGCTGGGGCACGCAGACGCCGTTCACGAACCTGACCTTCGACTGGACTTGCCCGGCGGACCTGCGCGAGCAGGTGCCGGTGATCGCCGGCCAGGAGATGCCCTTCAGCTACGGCGAGCTGCAGGCCGAGATGGACCTGATCAACCGCGCCTACATCGAGGTGATGACGGCCGGCGACGCCAAGGGCCGGGTCTTCACCTTTCCCATCCCGACCTACAACATCACCAAGGACTTCGACTGGGACAAGGCCAATACCGCGGCCCTGTTCGAGATGACGGCCAAGTACGGCCTGCCGTACTTCCAGAACTTCCTCAACTCCGATCTCGAGCCGCAGATGGTGCGCTCGATGTGCTGCCGCCTGCAGCTGGATCTGCGCGAGCTGCTCAAGCGCGGCAACGGCCTGTTCGGCTCGGCCGAGCAGACCGGCTCGGTCGGCGTGGTCACGGTGAACTGCGCGCGGCTCGGCTATCTGCATGCGGGCGATGAGCCGGCCCTGCTGGCCCGCCTGGACGAGCTGCTGGAACTCGGCCGCGACAGCCTGGAGATCAAGCGCAAGCTGATCCAGCGCCTGATCGACCAGGGCCTGTTCCCCTACACCCGCCGCTACCTGCGCACCCTGCGCAACCACTTCTCGACCCTGGGCGTGAACGGCATCAACGAGATGATCCGCAACTTCACGCGCGGCGCGCAGGACATCACCACGCCCGCCGGCCATGCGTTCGCGGTGCGCCTGCTCGACCATGTGCGCGCCCGCATGGTCGAGTTCCAGGAGCAGACCGGCCACCTCTACAACCTGGAGGCCACGCCGGCCGAAGGCACCACCTATCGCTTCGCCAAGGAAGACCGTCGCCGCTGGCCCGCCATCCTGCAGGCCGGCACAGCCGCCAACCCCTATTACACGAACAGCTCGCAGCTGCCCGTCGGCTTCACGGACGACCCCTTCGAAGCCCTGGAGCGCCAGGAGGAGCTGCAGCGCAAATACACCGGCGGCACGGTGCTGCACCTCTACATGAGCGAGCGCATCAGCACGAGCAGCGCCTGCCGCGAACTGGTGCGCCGCGCGCTGAGCCACCACCGCCTGCCGTACATCACGGTCACGCCGACCTTCTCGATCTGCCCGAGCCATGGCTACCTGGCCGGGCACCACGAGTTCTGCCCGCGATGCGACGAGGAGCGGCTGGCGCGCAAGCGCCGCGATCTGGAATCCCAACCCGCCTGAAGGAGAAGCAATGGACGCTGTGATCGAACGCCAAGAAGAAACCGTGACCCTGCGCGACGAGGAACGCCAGCGCTGCGAGGTCTGGACCCGCGTGATGGGCTACCACCGCCCGGTGGCCTCGTTCAACATCGGCAAGCAGGGCGAGTTCGCGGAACGAACTCCCTTTGAAGAGGCGCGCAGCCACCTTTCATGACTGCCATCGCCGAGCGTCTGGCCGTCGCCGGCCTTCAGCCTTTCAGCACTGTGGACTTCCCTGGCCAGTTGGCCGCGGTCGTCTTCCTGCAGGGCTGCCCCTGGCGCTGCGGCTACTGCCATAACCCGGCGCTTCAGGCCAAGGGCCCCGGAGAGGGCCCGCGCTGGCGGGAGCTGCGCGACTGGCTGCAGGCTCGACTGGGACGGCTGGACGCTGTGGTCTTCAGCGGCGGCGAGCCGACTACCGACCCGGCTCTTCCGGCCGCGCTCACCGAACTGCGCGCCATGGGCTACCGGCTTGGCCTGCACACCGCCGGCCTCGCGCCCAAACGCCTGGCCGAACTGCTGCCGCTTCTCGACTGGGTCGGCCTGGACGTGAAGACCGCCCCCACCGACGAGCTGCTGCACGACCGCGTCACCGGCCGCTTTGGCGGCCTGCGCCGCGTGCGCGAGTCGCTCGCGCTCTTGAAGGACAGCGGCATCGCCTACGAGCTGCGCAGCACCGTGCACCCGCAATGGTTCAGCGACGCCGATGTGCTGCGTCTGGTCGAGGCCCTGCGCGATGCACCGCGTCATGTGCTGCAGGTGGCGAGGCTGCCGGATGCCCAGGGCCGGCTCACGGCGCCGGCTGGGTTTCCCTCAGCGGCGTTGATGGAGGCGGCGAGGGGGATTCGGGGGGATTTGCTGGTGCGGATCTGATGTGAGGCTTGCTGTCGCAACGGGCTGATCCGAAGGGGATTGGGACTCGAAGGACCGAGGGCCATAGACCGTAGCCGTCTTCCTACACTCCGCTCGAATCAGAGGGACGCCGATGTCGCAAGTTTTCGCCGAGTCAATGCAGTGCGGGTACCGCTTTCAATCGAAGGCAGCTCTCACTGCAGTTCGATACGACACACGTGTTTTGGCAGTCCAACTGACATCGCCCGGCGATGGAGTGATCGCATCGCTAGAGTTTGAAGATGTAGTGGGGTTCCGGTTGCTCGATGAAGGAAACCTTCTCGAGTTCTGGCCGAACTGCTCTTCAGCGCACGGATGGCTGTTTCGCATCGAACGGGGTGGTTGGTTCGATCAAGAACTGACCCGCAAGGGGTTTCTGCACGACAAATCAACCGGCATCTGCGAGTACTTCGTCGCGAGCCAAAACGATTGCATCAATGTCCTAGCCGGTACACCGCCAAGGCTAAAAATCGATGCGATCTAGGTCGAGAGGAGACGGTTGACCATCGCTGGGTTAGCCGTCGGAAGGCCCTGGCGCTCAGCGGTCCACGAGCGGCACCGTCACGCTGCTGGTATTTAAGAAGATCAGCCTGCACTGCTCGCCGGTCTATCGCATTGACCTCAGCATCACCGCCTCAAATCGTCTGCAACAACACCGCGACGAAGTGACAGGCGCTCCCCGCCAGCACGAACAGATGCCAGATCAGGTGGCCGTAGCGCAGGCGCTCGTCGAAATGGAAGACGACAGCGCCCAGCGTGTAGGCCAGTCCGCCGGCAACGAGCCAGCCCAGCTCGGCGGCGGGCAGGCGTTCGAACAGCGGCACGGCGGCGACCAGGGCCACCCAGCCCATGGCGATGTAGAGGCCGGTGGACCACAGCGGCCGGCGCAGGCGGTTGAACAGCTTGGCCAGTACGCCGATCAGGGCCGTGCCCCAGACGACGCCGAACAGGCTCCAGCCCCAGGGGCCGCGCAGCACGCCGAGTAGATAGGGCATGTAGCTGCCGGCGATGAACAGATAGATCGCGGCGTGGTCGATGCGGTTGAACCACTGCTCCGCACGCCCGGCCGGCAGTGCGTGATAGAACGTCGACGCCGCGTAGAGCAGGATCATCGTGCCGCAGAACAGGCTGACGCTGAGCGCGTTCACCGCCCCAAGGGCTCCACTTGCTCCCGCGCGCTGCGCGACGAAGTGCAGCAGAACGGGCAGCGAGGCCACAGCCAAGAGCAGGCCGAGGCCGTGGCTGATGCTGTTGGCGATCTCCTCGCCGAGACTCTGGGCGCGCGCCGCCGTCATGCGCGCCCCGCCGCGGCAGGCGATGCGGGTGTCGAGGCTGGATTTGCCAAGCAGCGGCTGCGGGGCTGGAAGTTCATGGGGGCTGAGGGAGCGGGCCGGATGGCGGCGCCAGCAGGCGGCCGGGCGCGATGCGCCTATTCTCGGCAGCACGATAAGTCGTTGCCTTGACGCGCTTCAAGGCACAACAAGGAGGAGCTGCCATGGCCCAGATGCACGCGCGATCCGGTGAGGTGGTCGGGCTTGTGCCCTACGGCGAGCGACTGGCTGAGTTCAAGACCACGGCGATCCTGAAGGCCGAGCAGCTGGAGCTGGTGCGCCTGGTGCTGCCGGCGGGCCGCGGCCTGCGCGAGCACAGCGCGCCCGGCGAGATCACCGTGCTCTGCCTGGAAGGCCGCATCGCGTTCGACACGCCGGCCGGGCAGCAGTTGTTGGGCGCTGGCGACCTGATCCATCTGCGCGCCGGCGAGCCGCATGCGCTGCGGGCGCTGGAGGATGCGTCGGCGCTGGTGACGATCTGCCTTGCCAAGCCCGCCTGAGTTCGAGGCGCCTGCTCATGACGGGGCTTTGCTCGGCTCCACCAGGTCCTCAAACCCCGGCTCCCTGAACCACTCCGCCCCCATCAGCTCAATCGGATGTTGCGTCCGGTCGCTGCCATTGCCGCAGCGCAGATCGTCGGCCGGGCAGTAGAGATCGCAGCCCCAGCAGATGCGCTCGGGGTGGGCGGGGACGATGGGGAAGCGTTTGGCCATCAGGCCTCAGCCCATCAGGCCACGAGCTGCACCGCCTCACCGGCGGTGTTGAACGGGATCAGCCCGCCCAGCTCGCCGGTCTCGACGCGCTTGACCAGCAGCTCCAGCATGCGCTCGATCTCCTTGGCGCTGCTGTTACCCGCCAGGGCCGCCGCAAACATCAGGCTCCAGGCCGGACCCGCATGCCGCGCCTCGGCCGCCAGGGCCGCGAAGTCGGCGATCTCGGCCGGGTCCTTGTCCACGCACATCAGTGGCCGCAGCACGCCGCCGCTGCCGGCCTCGTGTGCGGCGCGTTGTTCGGCCGTGGCGTCGGGCTCGCACTCTGCGGCCGTGAAGACCATCAGCAGGCGCTGCGGTTCGGCTTGGGCCTGCGCGCGCGCCAGGGCTAGCAGGTCGTCGAAGTGCTCGATGTTCATGGAGCCAAAGCCTAGGCCTCGCGCTGCTGCGGCGGCAGCGCAGTCGAAGGAGCCAGGGATACGCCGAAAGGACTAGGTCAGGGTGGGCGCACTCCTGCCACGGCTGGATGGGCGCGGGAGGCTGCACTTCCCAGAATCGACCGCATGGACCTGGCCCCCGTGCACTGGATGTCAAAGGCGCCGCGTACGCCGGCGGCGGCCGAGGTGCCGCTGGACGGTTCGCTGCGCGACCGCCGCCAGCGGCCTTGGCGCGACTTGCGCATCTCGCTGACCGACCGCTGCAATTTCCGCTGCAGCTACTGCATGCCGCGCAGCCGCTTCGGGCCGGGGCATCGCTTCCTGCCGCAGGCGCAGTTGCTGAACTTCGAGGAGATCGTGCAGGTAGCGCGCGAGGCCTTGCAGCTGGGTGTGCGCACGCTGCGCCTGACCGGCGGCGAACCCCTGCTGCGCCGCGACTTGCCGATCCTGATCGCCGAACTGGCGGCGCTGCACACCCTGGATGGCGAGGCACCCGATCTGGCGCTGACGACGAACGGCAGCCTGCTCGCCGATCAGGCGCAGGCGCTGCGCGACGCCGGCCTGAGCCGCCTCACCGTGAGCCTGGACGCGCTCGACGACGCGGTGTTCCGCCGCATGAACGAGGTCGGCTTCCCGGTTGCCGAGGTGCTGCGCGGGCTGGAGGCGGCGCAGCAGGCCGGCTTCCAGCGCATCAAGGTGAACATGGTGGTGCGCCGCGGCGTCAACGACCAGCAGGCGCTGCCGCTGGCCGAACATTTCCGTGGCTCGGGGATGGTGCTGCGCTTCATCGAGTTCATGGACGCCGGCTGCCACAACGGCTGGAAGCGCGACGAGGTGCTGGAGAGCGCCGAGCTGCGCGCCCGCATTGCCGCGCGCTGGCCGCTGCAGGCCCTGGCGCCGAGCAAGGGCGGCGAGACCGCGGAGCGATGGGCCTACGCCGATGGCCAGGGGGAGATCGGCTTCATCAGCGCCGTCAGCAAGGCCTTCTGCGGCGACTGCACGCGGGCGCGGCTGACGGCCGACGGGCGGCTCTTCACCTGCTTGTTCGCCGCGCAAGGCCAGGACTTGCGGCCGCTGCTGCGCGGTCCGCAGGCGAGCGAGCACGCGCTGCGCGAAGGGCTTGCCGCGATCTGGGCGGCGCGTGCCGACGCCTATTCCGAGCAGCGCGAGCGCCTGCGCTTGTTGGCCATCGAACGGGCGGACATGCATGTGCTCGGAGGTTGAACCACGTCAAGGCGGCGCGCGGCGGTTCGCGCCAGCATTGCCGCTTTGCCTTCTCCCAGCTGCAACACCATGAACTCCCTGTTCGATCGCATCGCCAGCGCCGGTCTGCGCCCCCTGCAACTCGCCGGGCGCTCCTTGCTGCCCATCGTGCAGGGCGGCATGGGCGTGGGCATCTCGGCGCACCGCCTGGCCGGCAGCGTGGCGGCGGAAGGCGCCTGGGGCACGATCGCCTCGGTGGACCTGCGCCGCCACCACCCGGACCTGATGGCGCGCAGCGAGGGCCTGAAGGACGGCGACGAGAAGAAGGCTGTGATCCAGCAGGCCAACCAGGAGGCGCTGGCGCGCGAGATCCAGGCCGCCCGTGCCATTGCCGGCGGGCGCGGCCTACTGGCGGTCAATGTGATGCGCGCGGTCAGCGATTACGCCGCCTCGGTATGCACCGCACTGGAGCAGGGTATCGACGCGCTGGTCGTCGGCGCCGGCCTGCCGCTGGACCTGCCCGATCTGGCCCAGGATCACCCGAAGGCGGCGCTAATCCCCATCCTGTCCGACGCACGCGGCGTCGCGCTGCTGTGGAAGAAATGGGAGCGCAAGAATCGCCTGCCCAGCGCTATCGTCATCGAGCACCCGGCCCACGCGGCCGGCCATCTGGGCGCGGCCAAGGTGGCCGATCTGGGTGAGGCGCGCTTCGAGTTCGAGACCGTGCTTCCCGCCGTGCGCCAGCTGATCCGCGATGCCGGCATGGAAAGGCAGGTGCCCCTGATTGCCGCCGGCGGCGTGCGCCGCTGCGAGGACATCCAGCGCCTGCAGGCCCTGGGCGCCGACGCGGCCCAGCTCGGCACCGCCTTCGTGGCTACCGCCGAATGCGACGCGCACGACAACTTCAAGCAGGTGCTGGCCGGTGCGCGCGACGAGGATCTGGTCGAGTTCACCAGCGTGGCCGGTCTGCCGGCGCGCGCGGTGATGACGCCCTGGCTGAAGAAATACCTGGGCGCCGAGGCCCGCCTGCAGGCCGTGGTCCAGCTGAAGAACCGCTGCACCATGGCCTTCGACTGCCTGCAGCAATGCGGGCTGCGCGACGGGCTCAAGGGCTGGGGGCAGTTCTGCATCGACCAGCGCCTGGCCGCCGCGCTGCGCGGCGAGACCAGCAAGGGCCTGTTCTTCCGTGGCCGCGGCGCCTTGCCCTTCGGCGAGCAGATCGCCAGCGTGCGCCAGCTGATGGAGCGATTGCTGACGCCGGGCGTGCCGCTTGGGACACCCGCATGAGAACCATCCCCATCCAACCTGCCCCGCAGCCCTGGCAACCGCAGCGCCTGCTCAGCGCGCCGCACCGGCTCGGCTTCGCGGTGGGTGCCGGCTTGATGAGCGCGATGGCGATCTGGTGGCTGGTCGCGCTGGCCGCGCCGCGCGTCGGCCTTGCGCTGCCCTGGGCCGTGGCGCCCACGCTGGCGCATGGCCTGCTGTTCACGCTGGGTTTCATGCCGGCCTTCATGGTCGGCTTCCTGTTCACCGCCGGTCCGCGCTGGCTGGGCCTGCCGCCGGTGGAGGCGCGCACGCTGCTGGCGCCGCTGCTGCAGTTCAGCGCCGGCTGGCTGCTGGTGATGGTGGGTGCGCATGCGGGTGGGAAGGTCGCCGCGCTGGGCGTGGCCCTGGCGGCCGCTGGCTGGCTGCGTCTGACCCTGCGTTTTGGCCTGCTCGTGCGTGCGAGCACAGCGCCGGATCGCCTGCATGCCAAGGGCGTGCTGATGGCCTGCGCGGTCGGCGTGGCGGCCCTGTTGCTCGCCTGCTGGGCCTTGCTGCGCAACGAGCCGCTGCTGCTGCGCGCGGCCACCCAGCTCGGACTCTGGGGCTTCGTGGCGCCCGTCTACGCCATCGTCTCGCACCGCATGATTCCCTTCTTCAGCGCCGCTGCGCTGCCCAGGCTGGAAGCCTGGAAGCCGAACGCGCTGCTGCTGCCGATGCTGGGCGGACTGCTGCTTGGCGGCGTGGCCGAGACGGGCTGGATCGCGTCTCCCGGGTCGGCCTGGCTGCTGGCGCCTCCGCTGGCACTGGCATCTTTTGCGTTGCTGGCCCTGGCCGTGCGCTGGGGCCTGGTGCGCAGCCTGCAGGGCGAGTCGCTGCGCCTGCTCGCGATGCTGCACGGCGGCTTCGTCTGGCTGGGCCTGGCGCTCGGGCTGCAGGCGGTCTCGCTGATGCTGCAGGCGACCGGGCAGGGTGGGCTGGGCGCCGCGCCGCTGCATGCGCTGACCCTGGGCTACCTCGGCTGCACGCTGATCGCGATGATCACGCGCGTGGCCGCGGGCCACAGCGGTCGGCCGCTGGCCGTGGACCGCGCCGCCTGGGTGATCTACGGGGTGCTGCAGCTTGGCGTATTGCTCCGACTCGGCGCGTCCTTGGGTTTGGACAGCCTGATCCCCGCAGCCGCCATCTGGGTTGCCGTCACCGTCTTCTGGACCTGGCGCTACGGCGGCTGGCTGGGGCGTCCTCGCATCGATGGCCGCCCCGGCTGATGGACATCACCCACCCCCTACCGGCTTCGCCGGCCCCCTCAAGGGGGCGCCGCCAGCGGCCCGGCAAAGCCGGTTCCGCGGCGGCCGCTTGGTGGGCCGGTTCGTGTCCAGTGATGTGCGAGTAAGGACCGAGGATGGAAGTCCCGGTCATTGAACGCTGGCTGCAGCGCCTGCCGCTGTTCAGCGAGATCGACGCCGCGTCGCTGGACCGCCTGGCCGCCGCCACGCGCGTGAAGCCGCTGGCCCGCGGCGAGCTGGCGCTGCGTGCCGGCGAAGCCTGCGAGGCCTTCTTCGTCAACCTCGGCCAGCCGATCAAGCTCTATGTGCTGGCGGCCAATGGCAACGAGAAGGTCATCGAGCTGATCGGTCCTGGCCACAGCTTTGCCGAGGCGCTGATGTTCCTCGGCCGGCCCAGCCCGGTGAACGCCCAGGCCCTGGGCGACACCCGGCTGCTGGTGCTGCCGCGCGACGCGGTGCTGGCCGCGATGGCCGTCGACCCGTTCCTGGCCTTGCGCATGCTGGCCGGGCTCAGCCGCCGCCTGCACGGCCTGGTCGTCGATGTGCAAGCCTATGCGCTGCAGTCCGGTGTGCAGCGCGTGATCGGCTATCTGCTGCGCGACGCCGGCGACGGGGATGGCCCGCTGCTCGTCGAGCTGCCGGTCAGCAAGGCGACGCTGGCCTCGCGCCTGTCGCTGACGCCGGAGTACTTCTCGCGCGTGCTGCGCGAGCTGGAGGCGGGCGGACTGATCCGCGTGCAGGGGCGGCGCATCGAGCTGCCCTCGGCGCAGCGCCTGGCCGCCTATCCGGCCTGAGCCGGCTCTGCGTCGCAGAACAGCAGGGCCTGCGCGCGCGGGTGCTCGCAGTGCAGGCGCTGGCCGGCTCGCGAGGCGCCGTCGCTGCCCAGCACCCAGAGCCGCCAGGGCCAGGCGGCGCTCGGCTCGCTGCACCGCAGCGGCCCGGGCCCGGGGTGGCCGGCGGCCGCCCCCGTCGTGGCCTGCGCGGTCGGAGCTGCCGGGGCTGTGCGGGTGATCAGCCGTGCGGTGTAGCGCGGCGGCGGCTGGCGCTCCTCCAGGCCCAGGTCGGCGAGCAGGCCGTCGCGCTGCCAGCGGTGCAGCTCGGCCAGCAGCAGCTTCTCGCTGCGGCCCAGGCGTTCGGCCAGCGGCGCATACGGGTGGGTGCCGAAGGGCAGGCCGCGTTCCAGCGCGGCGGCCAGTTCGCGGTCGGACAACGGGGCCTGCGCGAGCTGGGTCTGTGCCACCTCGGCCCGTGCCACCGGCGCTTCGGGCAGGCGCGCCAGTTGGCGCTGCATCGCGGCTGCATCCAGGGCCTCGATCTCGGCCCAGAGCGTGGGCAGCCTGCGCTGGCCAGGCCGCGCTGCGCCGATCCAGGTGCAGCCGGGCAGGGCGCCCAGCAGTGCCCGCAGGGCCTGCTGCTGCGCGGCGCTGCGCGTCGACCAGCCCAGGCGCAGGCGCAGCCGCGGCAGCGCGTCGCCCCAGTGCGGGCGGATCGGCTGCAGCGCGCCGCTGCGCTGCAGGCGCTGGCCGGCGCGCTGCAGCTCCACCGGGCTGGCGCCGACCTGCCGCGCCATCTGCTGCAGTGGCGCCGGCTGCAGCGGGAAGTCGTGGCGCCAGCTGCGCAGCAGCAGTTGGTGCAGGCCGGCGCAGCAGCCGGCTTGCGGAGGGCGGGCGGCAGTGTTCATGGTGGCCCGATGCTCGCCGGCCCCGGCCGCCGCGCCCTTGATCTGCTTCAAGTCCTGCGCCGCGGCGTTTGACGCGGGTCAAGCGAATGCCCGCTGCCGCACGCCGGGCGGCCCGGCTGCGGCATGCTGCGCGCCGTGATGAGTTCCTATGTCCTTCTGAAGCACGCGCATATCGGTCTGGTCACGCTGAGCCTGCTGGGCTTTGCGCTGCGCGGCCTGGGCGTGCTGCTCGGTGCGCGCTGGCCGATGCGGCCTGGCATCCGCCGGGGCGTGATCGTGGTCGACAGCCTGCTGCTTGCTGCCGGGCTGGGCCTGTGGGCGATGCTGGGCTGGGCCGGCATGGTCTGGCTGCAGGTCAAGCTGGGTTTCCTGGTCGCCTACATCCTGCTGGGCGCGCTGGCGCTGCGCCGCGCGCGCCGCTGGGGCGCTCGCCTGCTGTGCTGGCTGTTGGCACTGGGCTGCGCGGCGCAGATGCTGGCGATCGCGCACCGCCACCACCCGCTGGGGCTGCTCGCATGAGCAGGGGCGCGAAGCTGCTGCACGCCGGCCCCGCAGTGGGCTTCGACACGCCCTACGAGATGCTCGAGGCCTGCCACGAGCGCGTCGAACGCAGCCTGGTGCTGCTGCTGCGTCTGGCCGAGCACCTGCCGCACCAGGGGGCCGACGCCCAGGCCCGCGATGCCGCGGCCGATCTGCTGCGCTATTTCGACATCGCCGCGCCGCTGCACCACGAGGACGAGGAGCGCCATGTGCTGCCGCGGCTGCGTGCACTCGGCCAGCAGGCGCTGGCCGAGCGGATCGCGGACGAGCACCGGCAACTGCACGCTGCTTATGCGCGCCTGCGTCCCGGCCTGCTGGCGCTGCGCGACGACGCGCAATGCCCGGACACCGCCGACTGGCCGGCGCTCGCGGCGCTGTACCGCGCGCACATCGCGCTGGAGGAAGGCTCGGCCTATCCGGCGGCCAGCGCCGGCGCCGAGGCCGGCGAGCTGGCGGCGATGGGTGCGGAGATGGCGGGGCGGCGGCAGGCCTGAGCCGTTCCCTCGCCATGCCGGCCGACCACCGGGCGAGCCACGGGCTTGCCGCTGACGGGGACTTGCTGCCGAAGCGCCTCGCGTTGCGTGGCGGGAAGCGGCTGCATCGCCATCAGTCCAGCCGCTCCAGGCTCAGCAAGACCACGTCGTGGCTGCGCAGGCCGACGTCCAGGCTCAGGGTCCCGCCCCGGCCCACCACCAGCACCTCCTCGCGCTCCGGCGCATCCGCCGTGCGCTGCTGCAGATCGCGCAGCTGTGCCGCGCTGAGGTCCTTGGGCGAGCCCATCTTCAGGTAGGCGGTGTGCGCATCGTTGCGCTCGTAGCCGGTGCGCTGCCGGCGCAGGCGGTAGCGGCCGGGCGGCAGGCCGCGCAGTTCGAGCTTCGCGCTGCCCACATCGCGCGCCGGTTGCGGCTTGCCGAAGAAGCCGCGGTTGCTGATCTTCTGGTCGGGGTGTCGCCAGTCCCAGACCAGCACCCGGACGCTGCGGCCGTCGGTCGCGGCCCAGCTGCCGGCATCGCTGCTGGGGATCTCGCGGCCTCGCAGCTGGGCCAGGTATTTGTAGGCGAACCAGACCGGCTTGCGCACGCCCTCGCGGGTCATCATGCCGAAGCCGCCGTGGAAGGGCGCGTCGGGCGGGCCGGGCTCCTCGAAGAGGTCGCTGTACACCCAGTAGCTCATCGACTGCGCGACGCCCTGCAACTGCTTGAGCTTGTTGAGCACATAGGGCGCGCTCATGTAGCTGTCGTGCACGCGGTCGCGCGGGTTGTAGCTGGTGCTCCACTCGGTGATGAAGAGCGGGATGCCGGGCCGGTGCGAGGCCTCGATCTGCGCGCGCACGCGCTTGACATCGCCGACGATGGCGTCCGGCGAAGGCGAGAGCATGCGGTCCTCGACGCCGTACTCGTCCAGATAGCCGTGGTCCACGCCATAGGTGTGCGTGCTGATGAAGTCCACGGCCGCGTCGGTTTTCTTCGCATGGGCCAGGAACTCCGGCACCCAGGCGGCGCCGGCGGTGGCCGGGCCGCCGACGGGCAGCTGCGCGTCGATGGCCTTGATGGTCTTCGCGGTGCGCGTGTAGAGCTCGAAGTAGGCCTGCTGGTCGGCGCGCTCCCAGAAGCCGTCGAGGTTCGGTTCGTTCCAGACCTCGAAGTACCACTGCCGCACTTCCGCCTGGCCGTAGCGCTGCAGCAGATGGCGCACGAAGGCGTCGATCAGCGCGACCCAGCCCTCGGCTTGCGGGTGCGAGGTGTTGCCGGCCCAGTAGAAGATCTTCAGGTCCGAGGTCTTCAGCGCCAGCGGCGTGAAGCCGAGCTCGATCAACGGACGGATGCGCCGCGCCAGCATCGCGTCGTAGAGCTTGTCGATGCCGCTGAAGTCGAAGTGCAGCTGGCCCGCGGCATCGCGCGTCACCGTCTTCAGCACATCGTGAAAGATCGCGTGGAAGCGCAGGTAGCGAAAACCCAGCTCCTCGGTGGCGGTCTTCAGCTGCGCGAGGCTGTCGTCGCGGAACAGGGTGCCGGGAAAGTCGGCACCCACGCAGTGGTCGAAGAATCGGTCCAGGGGCTGCGTGGCGCGGGCCAGGTCCAGCGGGATGCGGCGATGCGCCGGGGCGGTGGTCGCGGGGGCGGGGAGGCTGCCCAGCAGGGGGCTGGCCAGGCCGGCCTGCAGCAGGCGGCGGCGCGACAGCTTGCGGATCTTCATGGGCTCTCCAACTGCACGACGGTGATCGACTTCGGGGGCAGGTCCAGACTCAGGCCGCGCTCGGTGGCCCGGGCCTGGACGGGCTGGGGCCGCAGTTGCTGCGGCGCGTCGAAGCGGTTGTGCGCGTCCATCGCCTCGGCGCTGAGCACGCGGCCCTGCGCGCGGCGGCCGGGAAGGCCGCTGACGCGGGCCGACTGGCGCGGGTCGAGGTTGACCAGCGCGACCCACAGCCTGCCATCGGCATCGCGCGCCGCCGACGCATCGACGGCCGGCAGCGTGATGCCGGCCTCCCGATAGGCCGGCGTGTCCAGTTCGATCTGCAGCGGCGTCGCGCCCTGGAAAGGCAGGTAAAGATCGAAGGCGTGGTAGGTCGGCGTCAGCAGCATGCGCGGCCCCTCGGTGAGGATCAGGGCCTGCAGCACATTGGCCAGTTGCGCGATGTTGGCCATCTTCACGCGCTCGGTGTGGCGGTGGAAGGCGTGGAAGCTGAGCGCCGCCACCATCGCGTCGCGCAAGGTGTTCTGCTGCTCCAGGAAGGCCGGGTTGCTACCGGGCTCCGGGTCGTGCCACATGCCCCACTCATCGACGTAGAGCGCGACGCGGCGTTCGGGGTCGTGGCGGTCCATGATGCGCGTGGTGGCCACGATGCGCGCCTCGATGCCCCGGGCAGCCTCCAGGGTCTTGGCCCAGCGCGCGGCGTCGAAGCCGGTCGCCCGGCCCTTGTCGTCCCAGCGGTGCGGCACCGTGTAGTAGTGCAGCGTGATCGCATCCATGTGCTTGCCGGCCCGCGCCATCATGATGTCGGTGACCTCATCGCGGCCCTCGCCGTCACCCGAGGCGACGCGTACCACGGGCGCGTGCAGGAAGGTGGCGAACTGCCGGTGCAGATCGGCCTGGAACTCCGGCCGCATGTGGCCGCCGCAGCCCCAGCTCTCGTTGCCGACGCCGAAGTACTTGATGCGCCAGGGGGCGTCGCGGCCGTTGCGGCGGCGCTCGGCGGCCAGGCTGAAGCTGCTCGCCGACGTCATGTACTCCAGCCACTGGCCCATGGCTCGCGGCGTCATCGAGCCCATATTGCCGGCGATGTAGGCCTCGGTGCCGAGCAGCTCGACCAGGTCCATGAACTCGTGCGTGCCGACGCGGTTGCTCTCGATCACGCCGCCCCAGACCTTGTTGAGCCGCTGCGGGCGCGCGGCCGGTGGGCCGATGCCGTCGCGCCAGTCGTAGTCGTCGGCGAAGCAGCCGCCGGGCCAGCGGATCACCGGCACGCGGATGCGTCGCAACGCTTCGATGGCATCGCGGCGCCAGCCTTTCAGATTCGGGATCGGCGACTCGGGGCCGACCCAGAGCCCGTCGTAGACGCCTCGGCCGAGGTGTTCGACGAAATGCCCGTAGACCGTGGCTTCGATCTTCGGGCCGCTGGGCTGCTCCAGGATGCGCAGCCGGACGTTCAGCGCGTCGGCGGCCGATACCGTGGTGGCCAGGCCCAGGGCGCACAGCAGGCTCATGCCGGTGCGGACGATGCTCATCGGGTGACTCCGTGTCTCAGCTCGCGTCGACGATGGCGCGCAGCAAGCCGGGGTAGGCCACCTTGCCGCTGGCGCGATCGAACAGGCCCATGCCGTGCTCGCCGGTCACGCCGTTGTCCCAGTACACCGGCACCAGGCCGCGCTGCAGCGCCGAGCGCGTGATGTGCCGGTTCCAGGCCTCGCGGTAGCGCTCGGAGCCTGCCTGCTGCGTGCGTGCAATCACGCCGTACTCCCCCAGCAGCACCGGCACGCCGCGGTCCACGAAGTGCTTCCTCATCTTGTCGAACTCGGCGTCGGCATGCGCCTCGTCGCCCCAGCTGTCCTTGGCCTTGGGGTCGGTGGCGCCAGCGCCCCATTGCCAGATCGCGCTCTTCTCGTCGATGGTGAAGTGATAGGGGTCGTAGTAATGCACCTCCATCATCAGTCGGTCCTTCGCGCTGTCCTCGGGCAGCACGGCGTGGTTCACCGTGTGCGTGATGTTGGTGTTGAAGCCCTGCACGACCAGATGCCGCTGCGCATTGGCGCCGCCGGTGGCGCGTACCGCGTTCACGAAGGTCTGGTTGAAGCTGTTCTGCACCGCCACGTACTCGGGCTTGGGCGGTCCCCAGTCGCCCTCGACCATGACCTCGTTGGTGCCGGCGAACAGCAGGCCCTCGTCGTGCTCGCGGAAGTGCGTGGCGATCTGCGTCCAGAAGGTGCTCAGCAGTGCGTTGACCGCCTTCTGGTGCGTGGCCTTGGGCTGCATCCAGCCCCCGTCCCAGTGGATGTTGATGACGGTGACCAGGCCGGCCTCGCGCGCCCAGCCCACCACCTCGGCCACGCGGGTCATCCACTTCGGATCAATGCGCTGCTGCTTGTCGGCGTACTGCGCCCAGGCCACGGGAATGCGGATGTTCCTGAAGCCGGCCGCGCGCACCGCCTGGATCAGCGTCTGCGTGGTCCTGGCATTGCCCCAGGCCGTCTCGCCGCCGATGGCTTCCAGCGAGTTGCCGAGGTTCCAGCCGATGCCCATCTCCTTGGAGAGTTGCAGGCTGCTGATGTCGCGCCAAGCGGTCTGTGCCTGGCCCAGGGCCGGTGCAGCCGCCAGCAGCGCGAGTGCGTCGCGTCGCTTCATTTCAGATCCTCCATCGCATTTCGCGCGATGACCGTCGCACGAAGCTGTTGATCAAGGAGTCGCCGTGGAGCCGGCTTTGCCGGGCCACTGGCGGCGCCCCCTTGAGGGGGCCGGCGAAGCCGGTACGGGGTGGGTCACATGCCTTGATAACGGAAATTGCGGAAGCGGATCTCGCCGCTGCCGGCGCTGAACAGCGCCACACGCAGGCTCAGGAAGCCGCCAAAGACGTTGTGGTGCAGGCCGCTGACTTCCATCTGCCAGGGGTGTTGCGTCCAGGTCTTGCCGTCGGGCGAGTGTTGCCAGGTGACGACCTGCTCGCGGCTGATGAGCTTCAGGTGCAGGCGCTGCAGGCCGCTCTTCTCGCGCATCCAGCCGTGCTCCTGGCCATAGCCATAGGTCAGCATCTCGCTGCGGCTGAAGCCGATGCCGGCGTGGCCGCGCTCGTCGTAGAAGAGCGCGAGGCCACCGTGCCCTTCGCCTTGGATCTCCAGCTCCACCGAGGCCTCGTAGCTGCGATCTCCCACGATGCAGCACAGCGGCGAGCAGTCGCTCAAGCCCTTGCCCTTGCCGCGCAGCGCCAGCGTGCCGCCCGCGCGGCGAAGGCGCTTCAGCTCATCAAAAGCCGGCGCGTGGAAGCTCCATTGCAGACCCAGGCGGTCTTGCGAGAAGTCGTCGGACAGCGCCGCGCCGGCTGGGCTGGCCTGGCCGCCCTTGGGCGCCGGCAGTGCGCTGGCCAGCGTGCCGCCGCGGGCGCGCAGCCAGCCGTCGGCCGTCCACTCGACCGGCTCCAGCAGGCACTGCCGGCCCAGGGTTCGATAGCCGTTCTCGTAGCCGTGATAGACCATCCACCAGTCGCCAGCCGGGCCCTCGACCACGCTGGCATGGCCGCGCGACCACCAGGGTTCGTCCTGGGAGACGGTGCGCACGATGGGGTTGTGCGGGCAGTGCTCCCAAGGCCCGTCGATGCTGCGCGCACGCGCCAGCGTGACCATGTGGCTGGTTGCAGGGCCGGCGGTGCCGCCCACGGCCGAGATCAGGTAATGCCAGCCGCCACGCTTGAACAGCTTGGGCCCCTCGGGCGCGAACATCTCCACCACCCAGTCCTTGGGGTACTGCCAGGGCTCCCAGGCCGGCTCCAGCGCGCCCGCGGTGGCCAAGCCGTCGGCCCGCAGGCGAACACGCCGGCCGCCGTTGACGAAGAGGTAGCGCTGCCCGTCGTCGCCTACCGCGTGGCCGGGGTCGATGCAGCCGGGCAGCTTCAGGTCGATGGGATCGCTCCAGGGGCCGCGGATGTCGTCTGCATGGATGACGTAGGTGGCCGTGCCCTGCTCCTGCAGCACCGGGATGTAGACGAAAAAGCGGCCCTGGTGCTTGATCAAGTCCAGGGCCCAGACCGTGCCGATGGGTTGGCGCAGCGCGGCCGTGATCGGCGCCCAGTTCAGCAGATCGCGCGAATGCCAGATGACGATGCCGGGGTAGGACTGGAAGGAGGAAAAGGTCAGGTAGTAGTCGGCGCCATCTTTCAAGATCGTCGGGTCGGCGTGGTCGCCGGGCACGATGGGGTTGCGGAAAGTGCCGTCACCCAGATCGGCCTTGCGCTGACCTTCGATGCCGATGCCGAAGCGCGGCGCGGCGGCGCAATCGGCGGCGGCTGCGCCCAGCGGTGCGGCAGCGCTGCCGGCCAGCGCGCCCTTGAAGGCCATGCGTCGCGTCAGCATGCTCAGACCGTGCCGCGCCGCGCTTCGAGCAGGCCGCGAATCTCGGCCATGCGCGCCTCGGTCAACTGCAGGCGCAGCACGACGATGAGGGCAATGGTCAGGCCGATGGCCGGGATGCCCGAGAGCATCAGGCGGATCAGGGTGATCGCCTCCTCGCTCTGCACCGGCAGCTTGGAGTCGAAGCCGGTGAACTGCAGGATCCAGCCCGAGGCGCCATTGCCCAAGGCGATGCCGACCTTGCTGATCCAGCTCTGGCAGGCGGCGAAGGAGCCCTCGCGGCGCTGGCCGGTTTCCAGCTCGTCGTGGTCGACCACATCGCCGATGGAGGCGCCGTAGATCGTCCAGAAGCCGGCACCGGTGAAGGCCACGAAGCCGCAGGCCAGCAGCTGCAGCCAGGGCAGCTCGGGGTTGTAAAGCCACCAGTCGCCGATGAAGGCGGCGATGGCCAGGGCCAGCACCAGCACCAGCGCATTGCGCTTGCCCCAGTGCCGCGCCACCTTGGCGAAGAACAGGATGCCGGCGAAGCCGAAGCACATGCCGGCCACGCCCATCGCCGAGTTCCACTTCGTGGCCAGGGTCACATCGCCCTTGCAGACGTAGTAGATGGTCGTGTAGTAGCCCAGCACGCCCACCATGGCCGTCGCCATGCCGTAGGCCATCATGGTGCCCAGCAGGGTGCGGAACGGCTTGTTGCTCAAGGTGCGGTACAGCGTGTCCTTGAACGGCACCTTGGCCTGCTGCTTGACGACCAGCTTCTCGTAATAGCGCTCGCGCACCAGCAGGAAGATGGCGATGGAGACGGCGACCATGATGGCGCCCAGCAGGCTGGTGTAGACCTGGGCGCCAAGCAGGATGTCGGGCTTGCCGCTGGCGTCGTGGAAGTAGGAGAGCGTCGTGAACTGCGCGGCCACGAACATCGCCAGCTCGGGGATCTTCTGGATCGCGTTCTTGATCGACATCACGGCGGTGCGCTCGTGATAGTCCGGCGTCATCTCCGAGCCGAGGCTGACCCAGGGCATGTTGAAGCAGCTCATGATCGGCACGTAGATGAAGGTCGTGACGATCATGAAAGCGAAGTACTCGCCGTCGCTCCAGCCGCGGCCCACGGCGAACATCAGCGGCAGGCCGATGCCGGCGAGGATGCCGCCGACGAGGATGAAGGGCCGCCGACGTCCCCAGCGCGTGCGCGTGTTGTCGGAGATCCAGCCGAAGATCGCATCGGACACCGCGTCGACGGCGATCTTGATCATCAGCGCCGTCGAGATCAGGCCGGGCGCCATGCCCAGCGCGACGTTGAAGACGTGGAAGACCAGGGACTGGTAGAGCCAGTGGCCCCAGAGGTCGACGAAGGAGCCCAGGCCGTAGCCGACCTTTTGCGACATGGGCACGCGGTCGCCGCGTGCGTTCACGGCGTTTTGCGCGCCGGCAAGGCTGGCGGTGTTCACAGGATCCTCCGCGTGCGGATCACGTCGGCGTAGTAGCGGGCCGAGAGCTTGGGCGTGCGCTGCTGCGTGGCGTAGTCGCAGTGCACGATGCCGAAGCGGCGCTCGTAGCCGTCTTCCCACTCGAAGTTGTCGATGAAGGACCAGAGGAAATAGCCCTTCAGCGGCACGCCGTCGGCGACGGCGCGGTGCAGCTCGCGCAGATAGGCGCGCAGGAAATCGCGGCGGTGCAGGTCCAGCACTTCGCCGTTCACCACCGTGTCGGCGTTGTAGCCGCAGCCGTTTTCGGTGATGTAGATCTCGGTGTGGCCGTAAAGCTCTTGGCAGAGCTTGGGCGCCCAGTAGATGGACTGCGGCACCCAGCTCAGCCAGGGGCTGTCGGCACGCGGGTAATTCGGCGGCAGCTCCAGCTGCTCGTAGGCGGCGCCGTCTTTCCCAGCGCGCACGTAATGGGCGGTGTAGATGTTCAGGCCCAGGAAGTCGGTGGGCAGGCTGATGAGGTCGAAATCACCCGGCTGAACCTGGGGTGCCGCATCGCCGACGCGGTCCAGCCAGTCCTGCGGATAGCCCTTGCCGTGGATGGCGCCCAGCAGATGCGCGTTGCGTTCCAGGAACCAGGCCTTGCAGGCGGCGATGTCGGCCTCGGTCTCGGTGACCGGCACGCAGACATCGCAGTTGTCGGTCAGGCCCACGCGCGCGCCGGCGCCGCCGTGTTCGCGCACCGCGCGCACCGCCTCGCCATGGCAGAGCAGCGCGTGGTGGTAGGTCTGGTTGACCACGGCCTCGCTGTCGCGGCGGCCCGGCGCCTTGGTGCCGGCGCCATAACCCAGCCAGGTGAAGCAGCGAATCTCGTTCAGCGTGATCCAGTCCGTCACCAGCGGTGACAAGGCCTTGACCACGGTGTCGGCATAGCGCGCGAAGGCGTCCACGGTGCCGCGCACCGGCCAGCCGCCGCGGTCTTCCAGCGCCTGCGGCAGGTCCCAGTGGAACAGCGTGACCCAGGGCTTGATGCCGTGGCGGTGCAGCGACTGCAGCAGGCGGCGGTAGAAGTCCAGGCCGGCCTCGTTGAGCGCGCCGTCGCCCTGCGGGTAGATGCGCGGCCAGGCAATCGACAGGCGGTAGTTCTTGATGCCCAGCGAGGCGAGCAGCGCGAAGTCCTCGTCGAAGCGGGCGTAGTGGTCGCAGGCGACATCCAGGGTGTCGCCATGGGCGACGGCGCCCGGCTTGCGCGCGAAGCGGTCCCAGATGGATTCGCCCTTGCCGTCGGCGAAGGCGGCGCCTTCGATCTGCGCCGACGCGGCGGCCACGCCGAACACGAAGTCCTCGGGGAAGGGGCTGGAATAGGTCATCGAACTCATGGGGACAGCCATCGATTCAGGGTGGGAGCGATCGCGCGCGCCCAGGTTTCATAGGCCTGCGGGCTCAGGTGCAGCAGGTCGGGCATCACGGTCTTGGGCAGGCGGCCGTCGGGCTCCAGGAAGGCCGGGCCGATGTCCAGGAAGTGGATGTGCTCGCCATCGGCCAGGGCCGGCAGCAGCGTGTTGATGCGGGCGTTGTGGCGGCGCGTGAGGTCGGCCGGCGTTTCGCCGCGCGGGAAGAGGGCGAGCAGCAGGATCTGCGCGTCGGGCAGGCGGCGGCGGATCTCGGCCAGATTGGCCTGGATGCCGGCCACCGTCAGCTCCGGCGGCTCCAGGCGCTCGCCGGTGTTGTTGGTGCCGATCATCACCACCACGGCCTTGGGGTCCAGGCCCTCCAGCTGACCGTTCTGCAGCCGCCACAGCAGGTTCTCGGTGCGGTCGCCGCCAAAGCCCAGGGCCACCGCATTGCGCGGTGCGAAGTGCGTGGCCCAGGCGGCCTTGCCCTCGTTCTCCCAGCCCTGGGTGATGGAGTCGCCGACGAAGAGCAGCTCGACGCGCCGGCCCGCCTCGCGGTGCGCGCGGATCTCGGCCAGCTTCTGCTGGTGCCGGTCCATCCACCATTCCACGGCCCAGCTCTCCTCCAGCGGCTGCGGCGTGACCGAGACGCTGCGGTAGTCGGGGCAGCTGGCGGTGGCCTGGCCCGCCGGCAGCAGGCGCAGCCGGGCGATCGAGACCTCGCCGGTGCCGGTGCCTTCCAGCGTGAACGGCAGGGGCACGGCGGAGAAGTCGTCGCCCTCGCGCCAGAAGCAGCGCAGCGGGAACGCGAGCGGCTGCCAGCCCTTGCCTTGCAAGGCCTGGGCGGCGCGCAGAAAGGGAATCTTGCGCTCGCAGTCCGGGCCGCAACCGAGCTTGAACTTGATGCCGCCGCGGGCCAGCTCGTCGACCTTGAGGTCGAAGGCAATCAGGCCTTCGTGCAGATAGGGCCGCAGGTCCAGCGGCCTGCCGCCTTGCAGGCGCAGCTGGGCGATCCAGCTGTCCTTGAACTTCAGCGTGAGGCGGTCGCCCGCCTGTTCGGCCAGCACGCGACTGGCCGGCACCACCGGCTGGGCCGGCTTGGGCACCACGACGCTGGGCCGGTCCAGACGGGTCTCACCTTCGAAGTCGGTGACTTGCCAAAACCAGCCGGGCGCGGCCGACAGTTCCAGCGCGGCGGCCAGCCACAGGGGGCTCAGGCTCATGACAGTTCCTTGTTCGACAGCGTGCGGCTCTGGCCCGGCTGGAGCCTCAAGGGGATGCGGTGCTCGCCGATGCGCAGCCAGCCGCCGCGCCCGTGCAGCGCGCGCACCGTGACGTGGGTGACGCGGCCCTGCGCCCAGCGGAAGTCCAGCTCAAAGCCGCCGCGGGCGCGCAGGCCTTTCACGGCGCCCTCGGGCCAGGCGCTGGGCAGGGCCGGCAGCAGCTCGATGTCTCCATCGTGCGACTGCATCAGCATCTCGATGACGGCGGTGGTGGCGCCGAAGTTGCCGTCGATCTGGAAGGGCGGGTGCGCGTCGAAGAGATTGGGGTAGGTGCCGCCTTGGTTGTTGATGTCGCTGCCCGGGCGCCCTTCCTCGGCCGCCCGCGCGCCCGGCGTGGCCAGCAGGCCGCGCAGCAGGCGGTGGGCGCGGTCGCCGTCGTGCAGCCGCGCCCAGAAGGCCATCTTCCAGGCCATGGCCCAGCCGGTGCCGCCGTCGCCGCGGGCCTCCAGGCTGCGGCGCGCGGCGGCGGCCAGCTCGGGCGTGCGCCGCACCGAGATCTGCCGGCCCGGGAACAGCGCGTACAGATGCGACACATGGCGGTGCGTGTCCTGGGGCGTGTCGAGCACGCCCTCGTTCTGCTTCTCCTCCAACCATTCCAGCAACTGGCCCCAGGAGCCGACCTGCGGCCCGGCCAGCCGATCGCGGGTCGCCGCCCAGCGCTGGCGCAAAGGCGCGTCGACGCCCAGGGCCTCGGCGGCGCGCACCGCGTTGTCGAACAGGTCCCAGAGGATCTGCTGGTCGTAGCTGACGCCGTCTTCGACCGAGCCGTGTTCGGGCGACCAGCCCATGGGCGCGACCAGCTTGCCGTTGGGCAGGCGCTTGAGTTTGGCCAGCCAGAAGGCGCAGACCTCCTTGAGCAGCGGGTAGGCTTCGTCACGCAGGAAGCGGCGGTCGCCGGTGTAGGCGGCGTGCTCCCAGAAATGGCGGGCGTACCAGGCGTTGCCCGTGGTGTTCCACAGATAGCCCATGGCGCCGAAGGGATTGCTCTCGGTGCGCAGCGCCCAGCCGGGCACGGGCTTGCCGGCGGCGTCCAGAAAGCTGGGCTCTGGTAGCTCGGTCTTCATGTCCCAGGGCGTGATGCCGGGCTTCTTCTGGCCGGGGTGGGCGATCGACCATTCCGCCGCCTCACGAACCGCATCGCGCCAGTGCGGCACGAGGCTTTGCACGAAGCCGTGGAACGGCCGCGCCAGCTCGGCCAGATTGGCCGGCTCGGCCGGCCAGTAATTCATCTGGATATTGATGTTGGTGTGGTAATCCGCGTTCCAGGGCGGCGTCAGGCTGTCGTTCCACAGGCCCTGCAGATTCGCCGGCAGCGAGCCGCGCGAGCTGGCCATCAGCAGGTAGCGGCCGTACTGCGCGTGCAGGGCTTCGAGCTCCGGGTCCTGGCCGGTTCGCGTGTAGGCGAGCAGGCGCGCGTCGGTGGGCAGCGCGCGGCGCTCGGGCGTGCTGGGGCCGAGGTCGATCTGCACGCGGTCGAAGAGCTGGCGGTGGTCGGCCTCCTGCTCGGCGCGCAGCGCGGCGAAGCCGCGCGCCACGGCGGCGTCGAGCTGGGTGCTGACGCGGGGCAGCGGCGCCTCGCCGAGGAAGTCGCGGGTGGCATCTGCCACATAGCTGGTGCCGGCGGCCAGCACCAGGGTCAGCGCGTCGCAGGCCTCGAAGACCAGGGTGTCGCCGTCGCGGCGGGCGCTGCCGCCCTCGTGCAACAGCTGCACTTGGCTGGCAGTCTGCAGGCCGTTGGCCAGCCGGCCGACGGCCTGCAGCCTTGTGCCCTGGCCGCCGAGCTGCGCCTGATGGCGGTCGCTCAGGCGCAGGCGGCCGCTGTAGCGTCCCGGCTGGCTGGCCGTCAGGCGCAGCACGATGACCTGGGCCTGGTGCGAGGCGAAGGCCTCGCGGTGGAAGCGAACGCCGGCGATCTCGTAGTCCAGCTCGAAGCGGCCCGGGTTCAGCCGCAGGCGCCGCTCGTAGGCGCCGGGTGCGGCTTCATGGCCGTGCAGTTCGAGGTGCAGGTCGCCGAAGGGCTGGTAGGCGCCCATGGTGCGGCGGTCGCCAGTCCACAGCGTGATGTCGTTGAACTGCAGGCGTTCGCGGGCCAGATTGCCGAACAGCATCGCGCCCAGGCGGCCGTTGCCGATGGGCAGGGCCTCGCGCTCCCAGCCGGCCGGGGTGTCCGGCGCGGGCTGGCGGTAGCGCAGCGCCAGCTCACGGGCACCGACATCTGCACCGGCACCGCAGGCGCAGGCCAGCAGCAGGCCAGCCAGCCAGGCTCTCACCGGTAGCGCCCCATGCGAACGCGCAGGATCACCGGCTTGACCGGGAAGTTCAGGCCCCAGTCGATCTGGTCGCCGTTCCACACCCGCTCCATCTGCCAGCGGCCCTGGGCGTCGTACTCGCCTTGCTCGACGCGCAGGGTCATCACGCCCTGCTCGCCGGCCTTGAGCTGCGGCTCCAGGTCCACGCGGGCCGCCTGGCCGACGATGAGGAACTCGTCGTCGCCCAGCTGCGCGATGGCCACGCCGCCGATCGGTTCGGCCGCATGCGCCGGGCGCTCCTTCAGGTCTTTGGGGTAGGCGCGCGATCCGAACTGCCATTGGCCGTAGGAGACGCGGGCCTGCCAGCCGCGCAACGCCAGCACCTGCTCGGTGTCGGCGTCCAGCTTGGCCGTGCCCGCGGTGCGGCCCTCGAAGGCCCATTGCGCCCATTGCCGCTGCATGGGCGCGAACAGGCGGTAGACGGTGGCGAAGGGCTCGACCATGCGGTGGTCGGTGGCCTTGGCGCCCAGCGGGTAGTTGCTGTAGTCGAAGTAGTCGGTGCCGAAGGGCGCGACGCCGAGGGCGCCCTTGCCGAGGATGGCAAAGACATAGCGCGCGTAGTGCGCGGCGTTACCCATCTCCGGCACCCAGAGCGCGTTGTCGGGGCGCTGGAACTGCTCCAGCACCGCCATCACCTTGGCGTGCTCCGGCAGGTAGATGTCTGGGCCGGCGATGGCGATGCTGGGTGCCGCCGCCTTGTAGATGCCGATCACGTCGTGCGTGGGGCCGCCCGAGGCGAAGTTGCCCTTCCAGGGCCGCGGCGGCTGTTCCAGCGGGTCGCGCAGCGCGTTGTTGACGTACATCGGCAGCTCGTAGACCGCACGACCGGCGCTGGCGATGGACTCGATGTAGCTGGCCACGGCCCAGGCGTGGAAGTACTCGTCGGCGTAATCGCCATAGACCGCCCGCCAGGTGCCGCGTGCCGCCTTCAGCGGTTTCTGCTTGGCCAGCACGGCGGCCGGCACCGGCGCCTCGAAGGCGGCCTGCGCCTTGGGCGCGAAGTCGCGCACCAGGCCGTAGGTGCCGACCTCGTTCTGCACCTGCACCATGATGACGGTGCGATGCGCCTCGTCGATCTTCTTCAGGTGCGACATCAGCGCGACGAAGGCGGCGCGATCGGCCTTCAGGGTCTCTTCGCCGAAGGGCGTGTGGCAGTAGCTGGGCTTGCCCTCGCGGTCCAGCATGCGCGGGAAGCGGCGGTGGTCCAGCTTGACCCAGGCGGGGGTGTAGGCCGGGCCGGTGTTCTTCCAGGTGCCGAACCAGAGCAGCACCAGGCGCCGGCCTTCGCGGCGCGCCTCGCTCACCAGGGTGTCGACGAAGCCGAAGTCGTAGCGGCCCTCGGCCGGCTCGACCTGCTCCCAGGCGATCGGCATCAGCACCGTGTTGGCGCCGAGGTCCCGCGCTGCCGCCCAGACCTGGGGCAGGGCGCCCGGGTGGTTGCTGGAGTTGTGCGCCTGCGAGGCCAGCATCAGGAAAGGCTTGCCGTCGACCAGCAGCGCGTGGCGGCCGTCGCGTTCGATGACGCGGGGCGCCTCGGACGCGGCGGTCGCCAGGCTGCTGCAGAGCAGCAGGAAGGTGAGCAGGGAGCGTTGCAGGGACATGGTGCGCGAAGTGGAGTGCAAGAAGCCCTCGCGCCGGCCGGGGGAAGACCCGGCCGGCGAGGGCCGCGACCTGGTGGGCAGGACGCGGCCGTGCGCCGGAGTGCGGCGCGCAGGGACTCAGAAGGAGTAGCTCGCCTGCAGCGTGTAGCGCCGGCCGGTGTGGAACCAGGCGCGACCCATCAGACCGATGCTTTGCTGCATCAGTTGCTTGCTGACGGCGTTGTTCAGGTTCTGCGCCTCCAGGCCGATCGACAGGCCGTTGTCGAACTTGTAGTGAACACCGCCGTCGAGCTGGCCGTAGGCGTCGCCCCAGGTCGGCAGGGCCCAGGCCACATTGGTCTGCCCGAAGTCCGGGCTGGCCGGATTGCTGTCCAGGCCGTCGCCGCCCTTGGTGCCATTGGTGTTGACCGCCTGCAGGTACTTGGAGCGCCAGCTGTAGGCCAGGCGCGCCGACCACGGCCCCTGGTCGTACATCAGCGCCAGGTTGAAGGTGTTCTTCGACAGATTCGACAGCGGCAGGTTGCCGAAGGTGCGGCCGTTGGTGTCGCAGCCATTCAGGTTCAGGTTCAGATTGGCCGCGTTGTCGCCGCCCGCGCAATACATCTGATCGACCGGGTTGTAGAGCTTGGTCTTGCTGTCGACATAGGTGTAGTTGGCCTGCACGCCAAAGCCCGAGAGCCAGCCCGGCAGCATGTCGAAGTAGCGCTGGAACGAAAGCTCCACGCCCTGCGCCTTGCCCCGGGCGCCGTTGACCGGTGCGGTGACGAGGAAGTCCTGCATCGCGCCGCTGGCAGTCGGCACCTGGCGGACCTGGATCTGGTTGACGACGACGTCCTTGATGTCCTTGTAGAAGGCCGCGGCGGTGAAGGAGCCGGACTTGGAGAAGTACCACTCGGCGGTCACGTCGAGCTGGTCGGACTGCACCGGCTTGAGCAGCGGATTGCCCTTGGCCTCGCCGCTGTGGTTGACCCGGTCGATGAAGACCGTCGGCACACCGTTGACCACGCTCAGGCGGGTGTCGGCCTTCTGCGTCAGCGTCCCATAGCCTTGCAGCTGCGTGAAGTCGGGCCGTGAGACCGCGCGTGCCAGCGCCAGGCGGTACTGCAGGCCGTCACCGCCCCTCAGACGCAGGTTCAGGCTGGGCAGCACGTTCGTGTAGTTGTGCTTGTAGTCCTCGGCCTTGCTGAAGCTCGCGATGCTGGGAATGCTGCCCACCACATTGGCGCCTGCCGGAATCTCGGGCTCCGTGCGCGTGAAGACCGTGTAGCCATGGGCCTTGACCTCGGTGCGCACCACGCGAAGTCCGACGTTGCCGTCCAGGCCCAGGTCTTCGAAGTCGAAGCGCAACTGGCCGTAGGCGGCCTGCGTCCTCTCCTTCTGCTGGTTCTGGTACTGCGGGTCGTTGGGGTCGCGCGCCGTCCACATGTCGAAGCAGGGCGCGCTATCGCCGTTGTTGAACTCGGTGCACAAGGTCTTCGCGTAGCCGTGCAGCTTGGCGTAGCTCTGCGGGTAGCCGTTCACCAGCGACACGTCCGGGAAGATCAGCGCCGGCGGCGTCTCCGCCTTGCCGCCGAAGAAGTTGTTGTACTGGTGGGTGTGCGTGTTGGCGTTGAAGCGCGGGTCGTTCAGGCGGGCCAGGGTGTCGGGCGCCAGGTACCACCAGGCCATCCAGGGCTGCGTGACGGCGGCCCAGTTGTAGCCGGTGTCGGTGGTGTTGGCCTCGCGGTCGGTCAGGCGCACGCCGAAGCGCAGATCCTGCAGTACCGCGTGGTCGAAGTTGAACTTGGCATCCGCCCGCCAGGCCTTGGACTCGGCCTTGCTCCGGTCCAGGTGCTCCATGGTGAAGGCCCAGTAGTAGTTCGCCGGGTTGGCGAGGAAGGCCCGGTCGCTGGCATCGAAGATCAGCTGCGGCCGCCCGGCGCTCAGATCCAGGTTCTGCTTGGGCATCTGCACACCGGTGGCCACCGTGGAGTCGAAGCTGGCCGTCTTGGCCTTGATCAACTGCACATCGGTGCTGAAGGACCAGCGGTCCGACGCTTTCCAGGCCAGGTTCCAGGCGATGTCGGTGGTGTCGGACTGGCGATCCGAGCCGCGCGTGTCGGCGCCGAAATTGATGCCGCCGTCGGCCGGTGCGCGGATCACGCCGGTCATCAGCGCGCCCCGGCTGTCGAAGGTCGCGCCCGGGTCCACGGTGATGTTGTAGACATTGGCCTGCGAGAAGATCGCCCGCTCGGCCCAGTTCATCTTGTAGTCGGACTTGAAGTAGGTCAGCGAGGAGCTCACATCGTCCTTGCGCCATTGCAGGGCGCCGTACAGACCCCGGCGTTCGCGCTCGTACTGCAGGGTCCGCCACTGCGCGCCCTTGGGAATCCAGACGGTCTGGCCATTCGCGGCCGTGCGCGGGTAGTAGGGCTCCACCTGGAAGGCGTCGGTGCGGGTTGCGCTGTCCGACTTGGCCACATTGACGAGGGCGCCGAATTCGCCCAGATCGGTCTTCCAGCGGTTGGAGATCTGCATCGAGCCCGAGCCGCTGTTCTTGTCCAGCAGCTGCGAATGGGTGCCCGACAGCGAGACGGCGCCGCGCAGGCCGGCGTAGTCGAAGGGCAGGGCGGTGCGCAGGTTCACCAGACCGGAGATCGCGCCTTCGATGCGCTCGGCCGAGGGGTTCTTGAAAACGTCTACACCAGCCATCAGCTCAGGCGGCACGTCTTCGAAGTTCAAGGAGCGCCCGCCGTTGGCCGAGAAGGAGTCGCGGCCGTTGACCTCGGACCGCACATAGGTCAGGCCGCGAATGACGACGCCCGAGCCTTCCACCGAGTGGTGCTCGGGGTCGCCCTTCATGCTGCGGTCGATGGTCACGCCGACGATGCGCTGCAGCACCTCGGTGACGGAGCGGTCGGGCAGCTTGCCGATGTCGTCGGCCACGATGGAGTCGACGATCTCCTCCGCGTTCTGCTTGATGCGCTGCGCCGATTCCAGCGCCGCCCGCTTGCCGCTGACGGTCACCGTGTCCAGCTTCTGCTTCTCATCCTTTTTCTCGTCCTTCTTTTCTGCCTGCGCGGCCGGTGCCGGCGAGGTCTGGGCGTGCAGGGCAGGGCAGCACAGCAGGGTCAGCTGCGCAGCGGCAATCGATACCGCGGTCCGTCGAATGGCTCTCATGTCGTCTCCATGGGGCTAGGGGGCTGGCCGACCGGATCGGGGTTGATGCCGTCTGTGCGGCACCGGTGCGGCCAGGGTGGCGATCGCCTGCCGATCGCCGGGCTTGGGGGGGATTCAGGGCGAGGCGCAGGCCGGCTCGCGCTTCAGGCGGAACAGCAAGGGGGAAAGACGGGCGGCCATGGCGTCAGGCCTCGGCGTAGCGGTTGAACAGGTTTTCGAGGAATTCCTGTCGTCCGGAGACGGGTTGCGGGTCGGCATTCGTCTCCAGCACCTGGTCGGCCAGCTCGGCGAGCGAGCGGCGGCCGTCGAGGATGGCGCGGCCGGCATCGCGGTCCCAGCCGGCGTAACGCGCGGCCTTCAGCGAGTCCAGCTGCCCGTCCTGCAGCATCTTTTCGGCGATCAGCAGCGCGCGGGCGCAGACGTCCATGCCGCCGATATGGCCGTGGAACAGGTCGGCCGCGTCGATGGACTGGCGGCGCACCTTGGCGTCGAAGTTCAGGCCGCCATGGCCCAGGCCGCCAGCCTTCAGGATCTCGTAGAGCGCCAGCGCCGTCTCGGGCACGCTGTTGGGGAACTGGTCGGTGTCCCAGCCCAGCTGCGGGTCGCCGCGGTTCATGTCGATGGAGCCGAGGATGCCCAGCGCCGCGGCGGTGGCGATCTCGTGCTCGAAGCTATGGCCCGAGAGCGTGGCGTGGTTGGCCTCGATATTGACCTTGACCTCGCGCTCCAGGCCGTAGCGGCACAGGAAGCCGTAGACCGTGGCGGTGTCGAAGTCGTACTGGTGCTTGGACGGCTCGCGCGGCTTGGGCTCCAGGAGGATGGGGCCTTGGAAGCCGATCTTGTGCTTGTGCTCCACGACCATGTTCAGGAAGCGGCCGATCTGGTCCAGCTCCTGACCCAGGCGCGTGTTGAGCAGGGTCTCGTAGCCCTCGCGGCCGCCCCAGAGCACGTAGTTGGCGCCGCCCAGTTCGTGGGTGGCCTGCAGCGCGTCGCGCACTTGCAGCGCGGCCATCGCGAAGATCGCCGGGTCCGGGTTGCTGGCCGCGCCCGCCATGAAGCGGCGGTGGCTGAACAGGTTCGCCGTGCCCCAGAGCAGCTTCACCCCGCTGCGCTGCTGGTGTTCGCCCAGCAGGCCGACCATGCGGCGGAAGTTCTCGTGGCTCTCGCGCGGCGTGGCGCCCTCGGGGGCCACATCGCGGTCGTGGAAGCAGTAGTAAGGCGCGCCCAGCTTCTCGAAGAAGGCGAAGGCGGCCTCGGCCTTGCGCGCCGCCTGCTCCATCGGCGTGCCACCCTGGAACCAGGGACGCTCGAAAGTGGCGCCACCGAAGGGGTCCAGGCCGTTCCACACGAAGTTGTGCCAGTAGCAGACGGCGAAGCGCAGATGCTCCTCCATGCGCTTGCCCAGCACGATGCGGTCCTTGTCGTACCAGCGGAAGCTCAGCGGGTCGGTGCTGGCGGGGCCGCGGTAGGCAATGGGGGGAATGGCGTCGAAGTAGCTGCGGCTCATGTCAGGGGCTTTCGGAAAAGGCGGGCGCTGCGTGCATCAGGGGTTGGAGCTGGCGGTACAGCGCGCGGAACTGGGCCAGCCGGGGGCGCAGGGCCTGGTGACGGCGGACATCGGGTGGATGGGTGGCGGCAGTGGGCGGCGGCGTGCAGACGCGGGTTTCGTTTCCGCCCACGGCCAGCCAGGCCAGGCGCGCGGCGCCCAGCGCGCCACCGGCCTCGGCGCCGCCGGGCACGGTGATCTCCAGGTTCAGGATGTCGGCGATCAGCTGCGCCCACAGCGGGCTGCGCGCACCGCCGCCGACCAGGGCCAGGCGCTCCACCTGCGTGCCGGCGGCGCGCAAGGCGTCCAGGCCGTCGGCCAGCGCAAAGCCCACGCCTTCCAGCACCGCATGGCCGGCCTGCGCGCGGCGCGTGCCGCCGTTCAGGCCGTAGAACAGGCCTTGCGCGAAGGGGTTGTTATGGGGTGTGCGCTCGCCCGCCAGATAGGGCAGGAAGATGGGCGCGGCCCGCTGCTCGGCCTCGCCCAGCTGCGCCACCTCGGCGAGCAGCTCGGTCTCGTGGGCCGCGCCGCTGAACTGCGTGAACCAGCGCAGGCAGGAGGCCGCCGACAGCATCACGCTCATCTGGTGCCAGCGCTCGGGCAGCGCATGGCAGAAGGCGTGCACCGCCGAGGCCGGGTTGGGGCGGAAGCGATCATTGACGACGAAGAGCACGCCCGAGGTGCCCAGCGAGATGAAGCCGTCGCCTGGCTGCGTGGCACCGATGCCGATGGCGCTGGCCGCGTTGTCGCCGGCGCCGCCGGCAATCGCCACCTCGGGGCCCAGGCCCCAGGCGGCTGCCAGCCCGGGTTTCAGCCAGCCGCTGATGGCATTGCTTTCCACCAGACGCGGCATCTGCGCGCGGGAGAGGCCGCAGGCGGCCAGCAGCGCGTCCGACCAGTCGCGGCGGGCCACGTCCAGCCAGAGCGTGCCGGCGGCGTCGGACGGCTCGGAGACCTTGTCGCCGCATAGCTGCAGGCGCAGCCAGTCCTTGGGCAGCAGCACGCTGGCGATGCGCGCGAACAGCGCGGGCTCATGGCGGCGCAGCCAGAGCAACTTGGGCGCGGTGAAGCCGGGCATGGCCAGGTTGCCGGCGATCGCGTGCAGCTCGGGCGCCCGCTGTTCCAGCTCGGCGCATTCGGCATGGCTGCGGCCGTCGTTCCAGAGCATCGCGGGGCGCAGCGGCGCATCGTTCTCGTCCAGCACGACCGCGCCATGCATCTGGCCCGACAGACCGATGGCACGCACGCGTGCCCAGGCCTGCGGCAGGTGCTCGCGCAGTTCGCGAACGGCCTGTTCGGTGGCCTTCCACCAGTCGGCCGGCTGCTGTTCGGCCCACAGCGGCTGCGGTCTGGAGAGCGTCAGCGGTGCACTGGACTGACCGACGAAAACGTTTTCTTCATCGAGCAGCAGGAGCTTGACTTCGGAGGTGCCGAGGTCGATGCCGAGGAACATCAGGCGCCCTCCTCGGCACTGCTCGGCGTGGGCAGCAGCGGGCGAGTCAGGCGGTAGCGCGCCAGCGCCGCCGCGCCCACGGCGACGGCATCAACGCCCCAGGCCGAGACGCGCAGCTGCGGCGGTTCCAGGCGTGCCGCGGCCGCATACTCGTTCAGGGTCTGCAGCGCGGGCTGTAGAAAGGCATCGCCCAGCTCCAGCACCGCGCCGCCGACGACGATGGACGAGGGGTCGTAGGCGCTGGCCAGGTTCTGCAGCAGCACGCCCAGGTAATTGCCAGCCTTCTTCACCGCGCGGGCGAGGGCGGCGTCGCCGGCCGCCAGGCGGTTGGCGATCTCGGTCATGGGCGCGTGTGGCGTTTCTTCTGGGCCGAGGCCGAGCATCGCGCGCGGCCCGATCAAGGCCTCGGCGCAGCCGCGGCGTCCGCAGGTGCAGACCGGCCCGCCCAGCTGCAGCACCATGTGGCCGACCTCGCCGGCAAAGCCGCGCGCACCCGTCAGCAGGCGCCCGCCGACGACCACGCCGGCGCCCACGCCCTGGTTGATGCTGAGGTAGAGCAGCGGGTCGCCGGCCTGGGTGTTGAACTCCAGCTCACCCAGCGCGGCCACGTCGGCCTCGTTCTGCAGGAAGAGGGGTACCTCGGCCAGCACCGTGCCGGCCAGCTTCTCGCGCAGCAGCTCACCCACGGGCACATCGCGCCAGTGCAGATTGGGTGCGAAGTGCAGGAAGCCGCGCGCTTCGTCAACGCCGCCAGGCAGGCCGACGCCGATGCCGATCACCTGCTGCGTGCCGGCGTCGAGCTGGCGGCAGAGCTTCAGCATCGCGTTGGCCAGACCGGCGATGCAGGTCTTGGGCGACTTGCCGGCGCCGTAATTGGCGACCGCGTGCGCACGCACCTCGCCGGTCAGCGAGGTGGCCACGACGCGGGCCGATTCGATGTCGACCTCGCCGCCGATCAGCAGCAGCTTGGCCGGGTCGATGAACAGGGGCGTGGGGCGGCGGCCCAGGTCGCCGGTGGCCACCACTTCGCGCTCTTCCAGCCAGCCCTCGGCGATCAGCTCGCGGGTCAGCAGGCTGACCGTGGACTTGGTCAGGCCCACGGCCGACGCCAGGTCGGCACGCGACAAACCCGGCGTGGCGCAGAGCTGGCGCACCAGCGCCATGCGATTGGTTTCCTTCAGCAGCTGCTGGCTGCTGGCCGACTCGGCATTCAACGGGGTGTCTCCTGTTCTTGTGTGAAAAATATTAGTTCGGCCATCGAACGAACTAAAACAGTAGAAACACTATGTCGTTCTGGCGTCAGTCCGACGAGACTCGCGCCGCGTCGAAATTCCGGTGGTGCGCACCACCGATCTACCCCGTTCAAGCATGAAGTTCACCAATGGCCAGTGGCTGCTGCAGCCCGGCGTCAGCGCCTTCTACGCCAGCGAAACCTATGCCGTCCGCCGCGAGGGCGACGAGCTGCTGGTGCTGGCCACCACCCGCCCCATCAAGCACCGCGGCGACACGCTCGGCGGCCCGGTGCTGGCGCTGCGCATCTCCTCACCGCTGCCCGGCGTCATCCGTGTGCGGGTGCAGCATTTCATCGACGAGGCGCCGCGCCTGGGCATCCCGATGCCGGGTGCCACGAACCCGGCGGTGGAGATCATCGAGACCGAAACCACCGCGATCCTGCGCTCCGGCAACCTGAGCGCCACGCTGAACAAGGGCGAGGGCTGGAAGCTTGTCTTCCGAGATGGAGACAAAGAGCTCACGCGCAGCGACTGGCGCAGCCTGGGCTACATCCAGTGGGGCGAAAACGGCAACCACGTCCACGAGCAGCTCACGCTCTCGGTCGGCGAATCCATCTACGGCCTGGGCGAGCGCTTCACGCCCTGGGTGAAGAACGGCCAGGTGGTGGAGAACACCAACCGCGACGGCGGCACCGCCTGCGAGCAGGCCTACAAGGCCGTGCCCTTCTACCTGTCGAGCAAGGGCTACGGCGTGCTCGTCAACGAGGCCGGTCCCGTGAGCTTCGAGGTCGCCTCCGAGAAGACCACGCGCGTGCAGTTCAGCCGCGAGGGCGAGAGCCTGGATTACCTCGTCGTCGCCGGCCCCACACCGAAAGACGTGATGGCACGCCTGACCGGCCTGACCGGCCGCGCGCCGCTGCCGCCGGCCTGGACCTTCGGCCTGTGGATGACGACCTCGTTCACCACGCAGTACGACGAGGCCACGGCCACGCACTTCATCGACGAGATGGCGCGCCGCGACTTGCCGCTGGCCGTCTTCCACTTCGACTGCTTCTGGATGCGCGAGTTCCAGTGGTGCGACTTCGAGTGGGACGCCCGCGGCTTCCCGGAGCCCGAGGCCATGCTCGCTCGGCTGAAGGCCAAGGGCCTGCGCATCTGCCTGTGGATCAACCCCTACATCGCGCAGCAGTCCAAGCTTTTTGCCGAAGGCCAGCGCGAGGGCTACTTCCTGAAGCGGCCCGATGGCCGCGTCTGGCAGACCGATCTCTGGCAACCCGGCATGGCCATCGTGGACTTCACGAACCCGGCCGCGACAGCCTGGTACCAAGGCCATCTGCGCCGCCTCCTGAAGAGGGGCGTGGACTGCTTCAAGACCGACTTCGGCGAGCGCATCCCTGACACCGGCGTGGTCTATCACGATGGCTCCGACCCGGTGGAGATGCACAACCTCTACGCGTTGCAATACAACGAGGCGGTCTACACCCTGCTGCAGGAAGAGCGCGGACCGGAAGAGGCCGTGGTCTTCGCGCGCTCCACTTATGCCTCGGGCCAGCGCTTCCCCGTGCACTGGGGCGGCGACTGCTGGTCCAACTTTGAATCGATGGCCGAGAGCCTGCGCGGCGGCCTGTCGCTGGCGTCCTGCGGCTTTGCGTTCTGGAGCCACGACATCGGCGGCTTCGAGGGCAACCCACCGCCTGCTGTCTACAAGCGCTGGATCCAGTTCGGCCTGCTGTCCTCGCACAGCCGCCTGCATGGCAGCAGCAGCTACCGGGTGCCATGGTTGGTGGACGAGGAAAGCTGCGAAGTGCTGCGTGCCTTCACGAAGCTCAAGCACCGGCTCATGCCCTACCTGTACGCCAAGGCGGCCGAGGCCAGCCAGACCGGCGTGCCCCTGATGCGGCCCATGGTGATGGAGCACCCGCAGGACCCGGCCTGCGCCACCCTGGACCGCCAGTACCACTTGGGCGAGTCGCTGCTGGTGGCGCCGGTGTTCGCCGAATCGGGCGAGGTGCATTTCTACCTGCCGGGGCAAGGGGTTTGGACGAATCTGCTCACCGGCCAGCAGCACGAAGGCGGGCGCTGGCAGCGCGAGACGCATGGTTTCATGAGCCTGCCGCTTTACGTGGCGCCGGGCACCGTGCTGCCCTGGGGGGCGCAAGACCAGAAGCCTGATTACGACTACGCGACCGGCCTGAGCCTGCGTGTGTTCGAGCTGGCCGATGGTGGCGACGCAGCGTTCACGGTTTTCGCGCCGGACGGCACGTTGGCCGCGCAAGGCCGCGTGCGCCGCAAGGGCGGGACCTACAGCGCCACGGTGGAGCAGGGCGCGCTGCGCGACTGGTGCCTGCAAGTGGGCGAGCAGCGCAGCCCCGTGTTGATCGAGGGCACGAACCTGGTCTGGACGCCATGAGGGCGCTGCTTCTTGCCAGCCTGCTTGCCACGGCGGCGGCGCAGGCCAACGAACTGCGCCTGAACCAGCTCGGCTTTCTGCCCGGCTCGGCCAAATGGGCCGTGGCCGAGGGTGCGAAGGCGGGCGAGTTCCGCGTGCTGCAGGGCCAGCGCGAGGTGCTGCGCGGCAAGCTTCAGAGCACGACGAAGCTGGCCGACTTCTCCGCGCTGAAAACGCCCGGCGACTACGAGCTGCAGGTTGCCGGCCTCGCACCGGTGAAGTTCCGCATCGCCGCCGACGCCTACGCCGAACTCGGCAGGGCTGCTCTCAAAGTCTTCTACTTCAACCGCGCCAGCACGGCCCTGCCGGCCGAGTTCGCCGGCCCCTGGGCGCGGCCCGCTGGCCATGCGGATACCGAGGTCGAGGTCCACCCCTCGGCCGCCAGTCCCTCGCGCGTTGTGGGCAGCAAGATCAGCAGCCCCAAGGGCTGGTACGACGCCGGCGACTACAACAAGTACACGGTCAACTCCGGCATCACCACCTGGACCCTGCTGGCCGCGCACGAGCACTTCCCCGCCTTCTTCCAGGCGCAGAAGCTGGCCATTCCCGAGAGCGCCAACGCCCTGCCCGATGTGCTGGACGAGGCCTTGTGGAACCTCGACTGGCTGCTGACGATGCAAGACCCGGCGGATGGCAGCGTGGCCAACAAGCTCACGAATCTGCACTTCGACGGCATCGTCATGCCGCACGAGGCCAAGGCGCCGCGCTATCTGGTGGGCCGCAGCACCTCGGCCGCGCTGAACTTCGCCGCGGTGATGGCCACCGCCAGCCGCGTGTTCAAAGAGATCTACCCCGAGCGGGCCTCACGCATGCGCAGCGCTGCCGAGTCCGCCTGGCGCTGGGCCCAGGCCAACCCGGCCCTGCTCTTCAAGAACCCCACGGGCGTGAGCACCGGCGAATACGGCGATGCCAAGCTCGACGACGAGTTCGCCTGGGCGGCGGCCGAGCTTTACGTCACGACCGGCGACGCGAGCTTCTGGCAGGCCTTCCTCGCTAAAGCACCCAAGCCCGGCGTGCCCGGCTGGGCCGACGTGGGGCAGCTCGGCTGGATCTCGCTGGCCCACCACCGCGAGCAGCTCGGTGCTGAGGCCGACCGCGCCCTCATCCTGCAGCGCAACCGCGAGCTGGCCGCCGAACTCACGCAGCGCTGGAAGGACAGCGCCTGGCGCACCGGCCTGCGCGATGCCGACTTCGGCTGGGGCAGCAGCGGCCAGGCTTTGAACCAGGCCCTGGTGTTAATCCAGGGCCGCCGCCTGGGCGGCCCGCGCGAGCAGCTCGATGCGGCGCAGGCCCTGTTCGACCACGTGCTGGGCCGCAACGCCTTGGGCCGCAGCTTCGTCACCGGCTTCGGTGTGCTGTCGCCGCAGCACCCGCACCACCGGCCCTCGGAGGCCGATGGTGTCGTGCCGCCGGTTCCCGGCTTTGTGGTGGGTGGCCCCAACCGCGGGCTGGACGACGCGACGCATTGCCCGCCCTACCCGAGCACGGAACCGGCCAAGGCCTATATCGACAACTTCTGCTCCTGGGCCAGCAACGAGGTGGCGATCAACTGGAACGCGCCGCTGGCTTATGTGGCGGCCGCGCTCCAGGTTCTGAAGTGAGCCACAACAACGCGCAGGCCCGCCACCCGCTGGCCTGGGTGCCCACGCTCTACCTCGCGATGGGCCTGCCCAATGTGATGGTCGGTGTGGTCGCCGCCATCCTCTACAAAAACCTCGGCGTCTCCAACGAGGACATCGCGCTCTACACCTCGCAGATGTACCTGCCCTGGGTGCTCAAGCCCCTGTGGGCGCCGCTGCTGGAGTCGCACCGCAGCAAGCGCTGGTGGGTGCTGCGCATGCAGTTCCTGATGATGGCCTCGCTCGGCCTGGTCGCCTTCAGCCTGCCGCTGGAAGGCTTCTTCCGGCTCTCGCTCGCCTTCTTCTGGATCACCGGCTTCGCCTCGGCCACGCAGGACACCGTCGCCGATGGCGTCTTCATGACCACGGTCAGCACCAAGGACCAGGCCCGCTACGCCGGCCTGCAGGGCATGTGCTGGAACCTTGGCGCCGTCGTCGGCTCGGGCCTGCTGGTCTCGCTGACCGGCTGGCTGCATGCCACGCAGGGCATGAGCTGGGTGCAGGCCTGGATGCTGGTCATCAGCCTGGCCGCCGCAGCCATGGGTCTGTTCGGGCTCTGGCATTGGCGCGTCTTGCCACCGGGCGCACCGCCCACCGTCGAGGCGCAAGACTGGCCCGCGCGCTGGCAGGCCCTGCGCAGCACCTGGAGCAGCTTCTTCGCCAAGCCGAAGATCTGGGCCATGCTGGCCGTGGTCTTCTTCTACCGCTTTGCCGAAGGCTTCATCGAGAAGTTCGGCCCGCTCTTTTTGATCGACCCGCGCGAGGCCGGCGGTCTGGGCCTGAGCAACGAATTGCTGGGCCACATCTACGGCACGGCCGGCACCCTGGCCTTCATCGCGGGTGCGTTCCTGGGCGGCTTTCTGGTGGCGCGGCGCACGCTGCCTCGCAGCTTTCTGCTGCTGGCCCTGGTGCTCAATGTTCCGCACCTGACCTATCTCTATCTGGCCGTCTATCTGCCCACCGATCCGCTGTGGATCGCCGCGATCGTGGCGCTGGAGAAGTTCGGCTTCGGCATGGGCTCGGTGGGCCACATGCTGTACATGATGCAGCAGATCGCCCCGGGCCCGTTCCGCATGAGTCACTACGCGATGGCCACCGGCGTGATGGCCATGACCCGCTGGGCCACCGGCACCCTGAGCGCCGGCATATGGGCCTGGCTGGGGCAGAACTACGTGAGCTTCTTCGGCTTCGTGATGCTGGTGTCCGTGTTGCCGGTGCTGATGGCGGTCTGGGCGCCGTTTCCGCAGCGCAATCAGCAGGGTTGATGCAGGGCCCGTGCAGGAAGTCATGTCGGGGAGCGCTGCGCTAGGCTTGCTGGTTTTGCACTTCGCTTGCCACCCATGTTCCGACCCACGCTGATCGCCGGCCTGACCGGCTTGCTGGCCGCCACCCTGCTGGGTGCGGCTCCTGCCGCCCAGGCGCAGACCGCTCCCGTCACGCCGGATCCCCGCTATGTCTGGGATCTGAGTCCGATGTTCGCCAGCGATGCTGCCTGGGACGCTGAGCGCCTGGCCATCCAGGCCGCGCTGCCCAGCCTGCGCGCGCTGCGCAATGGCTTTGGCGCGAATGCCGCCAGCCTGGCCAAGGCGTTGGACACGATCTCCGGCTGGAACCAGCGCTACAGCCGCGTGGCGGTGTTCGCCAGCGCCTCGGCGTCTACCGACAACCGCGATGCACGCAACCAGGAGCGGCAGTCGCTGCTGCGCTCGCTGGGCGGTCAATACGCGAGCAGCCTGAGCTGGGTGGACAGCGAGATCCGCCAGATCGGTGAAGCGAAGATCAAATCCTGGCTGGCTGCCGAGCCGGCGCTGAAGAAGCACGAGAAGCGCCTGACCGAGGTGCTGCGCCTGGCGGCCCACCAGCTGACGCCCGAGGCCGAGGCGGCGCTGGCTTCCTTCGGCCCGGTGCTCGGCGCGGCGACCAGCACGCGCACCCTGCTGACCACGGTCGATGCGCAATGGCCAACGCTGGAGGTCGGCGGCAAGACCGAGACCCTGAACGACATCGCCTACTCGCGGCTGCGCGCGCACCCGGATCGCGCGGTGCGCCAGCAGGTCTTCGAGCGCTTCTTCGGTGCCTATGGCCGGCTGGAGAACACCCTGGGCAGCCTGCTGGCGCAGCGCGTCGAGGCCGGCGTGGTCAATGCCCGGCTGCGCAAGTACCCGTCTGCCGTCGCCGCCAGCCTGGCCGGCAACGCGATCCCGGAGTCGGTCTACCGCACCCTGGTGGCGGAGACCCATAAGGGCCTGCCGACCCTGCACCGCTACCTGAAGCTGCGCCAGCGCATGTTGGGCCTGCCCGACCTCGGCTACCACGACATCTATCCGGACCTGGTGAAGAGCGAGCGCCGCTACTCGCCGGAGGAGTCCGGTGAGCTGACCGTGGCCGCCACCGCGCCGCTGGGCGCCGACTACCAGCGGCGCCTGCGCGAGGCCCTGGGCGCGCGCACCATGCACGTGTTCCCGGCGCCGGGCAAGAGCTCGGGGGCCTACCAGAGCGGGGTCTACGGCCTGACGCCGCTGGTCTTCCTGAACCATCAGGGCACCTTCGACAGCCTGAGCACCTTCGCGCACGAGTGGGGCCATGGCGTGCACACCATCCTGGCCAACGCGACCCAGCCCTACGAGACCGCCGGCTACCCGCTGTTCCTGGCCGAGATCGCGTCCTTCAGCAACGAGCTGCTGCTGCAGCGCCACATGCTGGCCCAGGCCAAGAGCAAGGAAGAGCGCCTCTACCTGCTGACCGAAGCGGTGGAGCGCCTGCGCGGCTCCTATTTCCGCCAGACCATGTTCGCCGAGTTCGAACTGCAGACGCACGATGCGCTGGAGCGCGGCGAACCGCTGACCGGCAAGCGCATGACGCAGATCTACTGCGGCCTGCTGAAGAAGTACCACGGCGATGCCGAGGGGGTGATGAAGATCGATCCGGTGGTCTGCAGCGAGTGGGCCTTCATCCCGCACTTCCACCGCCCGTTCTACGTCTACCAGTACGCGACCTCGATGGCCGCCGCCGCCTATTTCACCGAGCAGATCCTGCAGAACAAGCCCGGCATGCCCGAGACCTATCTGGACGTGTTGCGCTCCGGCGGCAGCGTGCCCCCGGTGCCGCGCCTGCGCGCCGCCGGCCTGGACATGGATTCGCCCGCGCCCTACAAGGCCTTGATCCAGCACATGGACAAGCTGCTGGACGAGATCGAGCGCCTGGCCGACCAGAAGGCCTGAGCTCAGGCCCCAAAGCAAAACAGGCCCTGAGGGGCCTGTTTTCATTTCAGCGTCTGGCGGATGGGGCGGGATTGCCAGCGCTTTGCGCTGGCCGCGTTCGCTGCGCAACCGCGAGCGACCCCTGGAACTCTATGGCGGATGGGGCGGGATTCGAACCCGCGGTGGGCTATGAACCCACACACGCTTTCCAGGCGTGCGACTTAAACCGCTCATCCACCCATCCGAAGCCCGCCATTCTATGCTGCTCGCGGCAGGCTGCCGGTTCAGCCCGGCTTGCCGCCCTTGATCAGGGCCATCGCGGTGCCGATCAGGCCGCCGACTTCGCTCATATTGCCGGGCACGATCATGGTGTTGTTCTTCTGCGCCAGGTTCGCGTAGGCCTCGACGGCCTTCTCCGCGACCTTGAGCTGAACGGCCTGGTCGCCGCCCGGCTGCTGGATGGCCTCGGCGATCTTGCGGATCGCGCCGGCCGAGGCCTCGGCCACTGCGGTGATCGCCGCCGCCTCGCCCAGGGCCTTGTTGATCTCGGCCTGCTTCTCGCCCTCGGAGCGGGCGATCGCGGCCTCGCGCTCGCCGGTGGCGATATTGATCTGCTCCTGGCGGCGGCCTTCGGAGGCGGCGATCAGCGCGCGCTTCTCGCGCTCGGCGGTGATCTGCGCCTGCATCGAGCGCAGGATCTCGGCCGGCGGCGTCAGGTCCTTGATCTCGTAGCGCAGCACCTTCACGCCCCAGTTCAGCGCCGCCTCGTCCAGCGAGGCGACGACCGAGGCATTGATCGCGTCGCGCTCCTCGAAGGTCTTGTCCAGTTCCATGCGGCCGATCACCGAGCGCAGCGTGGTCTGCGCCAGCTGTGTGATGGCGACGATGTAATTGCTGCTGCCGTAGCTGGCCCGCATCGGGTCGGTGACCTGGAAGTACAGGATGCCGTCGACCGTCAGCTGGGTGTTGTCCTTGGTGATGCAGACTTGGCTGGGCACGTCCAGCGGGATCTCCTTCAGCGAGTGCTTGTAGGCCAGGCGGTCGACGAAGGGCACCAGCAGGTGCAGGCCGGGCGACATCGTGCGGTCGTACTTGCCCAGGCGTTCGACGACCCAGGCGTTCTGCTGCGGCACGATCTTGATCGCGCGGCTGATGAAGATGATCGCGATGACGGCGAGGACGAGAGCGATTTCCATGGGGCGATCCTTCAGAGGGTGTCGAGTTCGAGTTGGTTGCCCTGCAGCTTGGCAATGCGGTGCGGGCCGGGCAGGGCCGGAGGCTGGCCGATGTAGCGCGCGCTCCAGGCGGCACCGCGGTACTGCACCCGGGTGTGGCCCTGCTCGTCCCAGGCGCTGACCTGCACGGTCTCGCCGACGTCCAGATTGACGTTGCGATCGGCCTGCACGTCCGGCGCCTCGCGACCCTGGCGGCGACGGTAGAGGTACCAGCCGGCGGTGCCCAGGCCGCCGCTGAGCGCGGCCAAGGTCAGCTGCGCGGTGTCGCTCAGCCCCAGATGGGCGGCCAGCGCGCCGACGGCAGCGCCCAGCGCCAGCATCAGCAGGTAGATGCTGCCGGTGGTCAGCTCGGCGGCGACCAGCACGCCGGCCAGGATCCACCAGAGGGTGGCGTCGCTCATGTTGCGTCTCCAAGACTCATCGATTGATGCGGCTCAGTTTAGGGCGCAAGCTTTCGGCATTCCGCCATCGGCGCGCCCTAAACTTCGCGCCCTTTTTTGCCCGGCCCGAAGCAGGAGCCACCCGATGCTGCGTTTCCATTTCCCCATCGTCATCATTGACGAGGACTACCGCTCCGACAACGCCTCGGGCCTGGGTATTCGCGCGCTGGCCGAGGCGATCCAGAAAGAGGGCATGGATGTGCTCGGCGTGACCAGCTACGGCGATCTCTCGCAGTTCGCGCAGCAGCAGAGCCGCGCCTCGGCCTTCATCCTGTCGATCGACGACAACGAGTTCGCCGGCGGTCCCGACCTCGACCCGGCCGTGGTGAACCTGCGCAAATTCATCGGCGAGATCCGTTTCCGCAACCCGGACATCCCGATCTACGTCTACGGCGAGACGCGCACCAGCCAGCATTTGCCGAACGATGTGCTGCGCGAGCTGCATGGCTTCATCCACATGTTCGAGGACACGCCGGAGTTCGTGGCACGCCACATCATCCGCGAGGCCAAGAGCTATCTGGACGGTCTGGCACCGCCCTTCTTCAAGGCGCTGATGGACTACGCGCAGGACGGCTCCTACAGCTGGCACTGCCCGGGCCACTCCGGCGGCGTGGCCTTTCTGAAGAGCCCGGTCGGCCAGATGTTCCACCAGTTCTTCGGCGAGAACATGCTGCGCGCCGACGTCTGCAACGCGGTGGAAGAGCTGGGCCAGCTGCTCGACCACACCGGCCCGGTGGCGGCCAGCGAACGCAATGCGGCGCGCATCTTCAACGCCGACCACTGCTTCTTCGTCACCAACGGCACCAGCACCAGCAACAAGATGGTCTGGCACCACACGGTGGCGCCGGGCGACGTGGTGGTCATCGACCGCAACTGCCACAAGAGCAATCTGCACGCCATCATCATGTGCGGTGCGATCCCGGTGTTCCTGACGCCGACGCGCAACCACTACGGCATCATCGGCCCGATCCCGGAGAGCGAGTTCAGCCCCGAGGCGATCCGCGCCAAGATCGCCGCCAACCCGCTGCTCGCGCATGTCGACCCGGCCACCGTCAAGCCGTCCATCGTGACGCTGACGCAGAGCACTTACGACGGCGTGCTCTACAACACCGAGACCATCAAGAACAAGCTGGACGGCTATGTGCCGACCCTGCACTTCGACGAGGCCTGGCTGCCGCACGCCGCCTTTCACGACTTCTACGGCCAGTTCCATGCGATGGGCAAGAATCGCCTGCGGCCCAAGGAGGCGATGGTCTACGCGACGCAGAGCACGCACAAGCTGCTCGCCGGCATCTCGCAGGCCTCGCAGGTGCTTGTGCAGGACTCGCAGACCGTCAAGCTGGACAAGCACCTCTTCAACGAGGCCTACCTGATGCACACGAGTACCAGCCCGCAGTACTCGATCATCGCCAGCTGCGACGTCGCCGCCGCGATGATGGAGCCGCCCGGGGGCACCGCGCTGGTCGAGGAGAGCATCCGCGAATCCCTGGACTTCCGCCGCGCGATGCGCAAGGTCGAGAGCGACTATGCCGGCGACTGGTGGTTCAAGGTCTGGGGTCCCGACTACCTGCGGGCGGAGGAGGGCAGCGCGCCGGTGGCGCAGGACTGGATGCTGCACGCCAACGAGGACTGGCACGGCTTCGGCGCGATCGCCGAAGGCTTCAACATGCTGGACCCGATCAAGTCCACCATCATCACCCCGGGCCTGGACATGGAAGGCCGCTTCGCGGCGACCGGCATCCCGGCCTCGGTGGTGACGAAGTTCCTGGTCGAGCACGGCGTGGTGGTCGAGAAGACCGGCCTGTACTCCTTCTTCATCATGTTCACCATCGGCATCACCAAGGGCCGCTGGAACACGCTGCTGACCGCGCTGCAGCAGTTCAAGGACGACTACGACCGCAACGCGCCGCTGTGGCGCATCCTGCCGGAGTTCTGCGCCAAGTACCCGAAGTACGAGCGCATGGGCTTGCGCGATCTCTGCCAGAGCATCCACCAGGCCTACGCCGAAGGCGATATCGCGCGCCTGACGACGGATATGTACCTGTCCAATCTGCAGCCGGCGATGACGCCGACCGACGCCTATGCGCACATCGCGCAGCGCAGGACCGAGCGCGTCGGCATCGACGAGTTGGAAGGCCGCATCACGACTTCGCTGCTGACGCCGTATCCGCCGGGCATCCCGCTGCTCATCCCGGGCGAGCGCTTCAACAAGAAGATCTGCGACTACCTGAAGTTCACGCGCGCCTTCAACGCGAAGTTCCCGGGCTTTGCGACCGATGTGCACGGCCTGGTGCACGAGGTCGACGAGGAGACTGGGCGCGGCACCTATTACGTGGACTGCGTGAAGCAGTAACAAAGACGACAAGGGGCGCCTGGGGCGCCCCTTGTTTCTGAAGGCCTGGCCTACTCGCCTGCCATGGCCACCTGGCTGAAGCCGCCGTCTACATAGAGGATCTCGGCGGTGATGCCGGCGGCCAGATCCGACAGCATGAAGGCGGCAGCGTTGCCCACATCGTCGATGGTCACGTTGCGACGCAGTGGCGCGGCCTGGGCGAACTGGCCGAGCAGCTTGCCGAAGTCCTTGATGCCGGAGGCCGCCAGGGTCTTGATCGGGCCGGCCGAGATGCCGTTGACGCGCACGCCGCGGGCGCCGAGGTCGTGGGCCAGGTAGCGCACGCTGGCTTCCAGGCTGGCCTTGGCCAGGCCCATGGTGTTGTAGTTCGGCACGAAGCGCAGCGCGCCGAGGTACGACAGGGTCAAGAGCGAGCTGCCGGCGCGTAGGCGCGGCGCGGCGGCCTTGGCCATGGCCGGGAAGCTGAAGGCGCTGATGTCGTGGGCGATGCGAAAAGACTCCCGCGACAGGCCTTCGAGGAAGCTGCCGGCGATCGCCTCGCGCGGCGCGAAGCCGATCGAGTGCACGAAGCCGTCGAACTCCGGCCAGACCTCGCCCAGTTCGGCGAAGGTGCGTTCGATCTGTTCGTCGCTGCCGACGTCGCAGTCATAGATCAGGCGGGAGCCGAATTCGGCGGCGAACTCGGTGATGCGCTCCTTGAAGCGCTCGCCGACGTAGCTGAAGGCGAGTTCGGCGCCCTCGCGGTGGCAGGCCTTGGCGATGCCGTAGGCGATCGAGCGGTTGGAGAGCACGCCGCTGATCAGAAAGCGTTTGCCGGTCAGAAAACCCATGGGATGTCTCGAGAGGAGCCTCTAAATCAGGGCGCGGATTCTGGCACGGGCGTTGCTGACCCGGTGAACCCGTGGCGACTTCGGTTTAGAATCCGCGACTCGCTGAAGTTGAGCTGAAGTTGTAACGGGTGGGCGGATCTTCCGGCCCATTTTTTTTGGTCGATCGTAAAACTGGATCGAAACGGATCGAACTGGATGAATTGGCAGCAAGCCGTTGAAACAACCGTCACGGGCCTGGGGCTCGAATTGGTGGAGACCGAGCGCTCCGCCGGCGGTTTGCTGCGCGTCTATATCGATCGACTGCCCGGCCCGGCCGGCGAGCAGGACTTCGTCACCGTCGACGACTGCGAGCGCGTCACGCGCCAGTTGCAGAACGTGCTCGAGGTCGAGGGCGTGGACTATGCCCGGCTGGAGGTCTCCTCGCCGGGTCTGGATCGGCCGCTGCGCACGCCGGCGCATTACGTGCGTTTCGTGGGTGGCGAGATCGACATCACGCTGCGCATGCCCTTCCAGGGGCGCAAGAAATACCGTGGGCTGTTGCAGCACGGCGAGGCCGAGGGCGGCTGGCGCCTGGTGTTCGGCGAGCCCGGCAAGGAACAAGCCTTGGACTTCCAACTGGACGAGGTGCGCGACGCGCGACTCGTTCCGGTGATCGATTTCAAGGGCCGTAAGGCGAAGACGGCCCCGACCCCCGACGGAGAACAAAACTGATGAACCGCGAACTGTTGTTGCTGGTGGACGCCATTTCACGCGAAAAAAGCGTGGAGCGCGAGGTGGTGTTCGGTGCGGTGGAGTCGGCCCTGGCTCAGGCGACGAAGAAGTTCGTTGGCGCCGAGTGGGACATCCGGGTGTCGATCGACCGCGAAACCGGCGAGTACGAGACCTTCCGCCGCTGGCTGGTGGTGCCGGACAGCGCCGGCCTGCAGAACCCCGATGCCGAGGAAATCCTCAGCGATGCGATCGACCGCGTCGGCAGCATCGACGAGGGCGACTACATCGAGGAAGCGATCGAGTCGGTGCCGATCGGCCGCATCGGCGCGCAGGCCGCCAAGCAGGTCATCCTGCAGAAGATCCGCGACGCCGAGCGCGAGCAGTTGCTGAACGACTTCCTGTCGCGCGGCGAGAAGATCTTCGTCGGCACCGTCAAGCGCCTGGACAAGGGCGACATCATCGTCGAGTCCGGCCGCGTCGAAGGGCGTCTGAAGCGCACCGAGATGATCCCCAAGGAGAACCTGCGCAGCGGCGACCGCGTGCGTGCGGTGCTGCTGGGTATCGATCCGACGGCCCGCGGCCCGCAGATCATGCTGTCGCGCGCGCATGGCGACTTCATGAAGGAATTGTTCGCGCAGGAAGTGCCGGAGATCGAGCAAGGCCTGCTCGAGATCAAGAGCTGCGCCCGCGACGCCGGCAGCCGCGCCAAGATCGCCGTCGTCTCGCACGACCGCCGTGTCGACCCGATCGGCACCTGCGTCGGCGTGCGCGGTTCGCGCGTCACCGCAGTCACCAACGAACTGGCCGGCGAGCGCGTCGACATCGTGCTGTGGAGCGAGGATCCGGCGCAATTCGTGATCGGCGCGCTGGCCCCGGCCAATGTGTCGTCGATCGTCGTCGATGAAGAGCGCCATGCGATGGACGTCGTCGTCGACGAGGACAACCTGGCGATCGCCATCGGCAAGGGCGGCCAGAACGTGCGCCTGGCCAGCGAGCTGACCGGCTGGCGCATCAACATCATGTCGGCCGACGATGCCGCGGCCCGCAAGGCCGAGGAAACCGGCGGCCTGCGCAAGCTCTTCGTCGAGAAGCTGGACGTCGACCAGGAGGTCGCCGACATCCTCATCGAGGAAGGCTTCTCCAGCCTGGAGGAGGTGGCCTACGTGCCGCTGGCCGAGATGCTGGAGATCGAATCCTTCGACGAGGACACCGTCAATGAGCTGCGCGCCCGTGCCAAGGACGCGCTGCTGACGATGGAGATCGCCAAGGAAGAGTCGGTCGAGGAGGTCTCGCAGGACCTGCGCGACCTGGAGGGTGTGACGCCCGAGCTGATCGCCAAGCTGGCGGCCGGCGGCGTGCATACCCGTGACGAGCTGGCTGATCTGGCCGTCGACGAACTCACCGAGATGACCGGTCTGGACGATGAGGCGGCCAAGGCGCTGATCCTCAAGGCTCGCGAACATTGGTTCGCCTGATCCTTAGCCGCCACTCGAATAGCCCAGAACCGATAAGAAGCACCCAAGGATCCACCGCATGGCTGTGACCACCGTCGCCCAGTTCGCCACCGAGTTGAACCGGCCGGCCACCACGCTGCTCGAACAACTGCAAGCTGCCGGCGTGCCCAAGCGCTCGGCCGACGAGCCGTTGACCGACGCCGACAAGGAGCGTCTGCTCGAGCACCTGCGCCAATCGCACGGCACCGCCGGCGCAGAGCGCAAGAAGATCACCCTGGTCAAGAAGTCGACCTCGGAGATCAAGCAGGCCGATGCCAGCGGCAAGGCCCGCACCATTCAGGTCGAGGTGCGCAAGAAGCGCGTCTTCGTGAAGCGCGAGGACGGCCCGGCGGACGACCCGGCGGCGCAGGCTGCGGCCGAGGCCGCCGAGTCGGCAGAGCTCGCCCGTCGCGAAGAGGAAGCCCGCCTGGAGGCGGAGAAGCTGGCGCGCGAGCAGGCCGAGATGGAGCGTCTGGCGCGCGAGCGTGCCGAGGTCGAGGCGCGTGAACGCGCCGAGGCCGAGCGCCGCGCCGCCGAGGCGGCTGCCCGTGCCGCCGCCGAAGCGGCCGCCGAGGCGGCCGCTGCGGAAGCCGCGAAGCAGGTCAAGAGCAAGCCCGAACCCAAGCCGGAGCCCAAGCCCGAGGCGGCGCCGGCCCCGGTGGTCGAGGCGCCCAAGCCTGCGGTGCGCGTGGTCAAGGCTGCCGATACCGCCGCCGAGAACGCGGCCAAGGCCGCCGAGTTGGACCGCCGCCGCAAGGCCGCCGAGGCCGAAGCTGCGGCGATCCGCGCGATGATGAACGCACCCAAGAAGGTGCTGGTCGCGAAGAAGCCCGAAGAGCCGAAGCCGGCGGAAGCCACCGGCATCAAGGGCACCATCCACAAGAAGGCCGGTGCGCCGGGCGCGGCGGCGCCGGCTCCGGCTGGCGCCAAGCCGGGCGACAAGAAATCGGTCAAGAGCGAGAAGCTCAGCTCCAGCTGGGCCGACGACGCAGCCAAAAAGCGCGGCCTGAAGACCCGCGGCGACACCACGGCCGGCCAGCGGTCCGGTCCGGGCTGGAAGTCGCCCAAGGGCCGTGGCGGTCGTGGCGACCGCGATGGTGGCCAGAGCAATTTCGTCGCGCCGACCGAGCCGCAAATCGTTGAAGTGCATGTGCCGGAGACGATCACCGTCGCCGATCTCGCGCACAAGATGTCGGTGAAGGCGGCCGAGGTCATCAAGAAGCTGATGCAGCTCGGCCAGATGGTCACCATCAACCAGGCTCTGGACCAGGAGACGGCGATGATCGTCGTCGAGGAAATGGGTCACAAGGCCTTTGCCGCCAAGCTGGACGATCCGGACGCCTTCCTGGAAGAGGATGCGACCGAGAAGGAATACGAGCTGCTGTCGCGTCCGCCGGTGGTCACCGTCATGGGTCACGTCGACCACGGCAAGACTTCGCTGCTGGACTCGATCCGCCGCGCCCGTGTGGCGGCTGGCGAAGCCGGCGGCATCACGCAGCACATCGGCGCCTATCACGTCGAAACGCCTCGCGGTGTCATCACCTTCCTCGACACCCCGGGTCACGAGGCCTTCACCGCCATGCGGGCCCGCGGCGCCAAGGCCACCGATCTGGTGATCCTGGTCGTTGCGGCCGACGACGGCGTGATGCCGCAGACCAAGGAAGCGATCCACCATGCGAAGGCGGCCGGCGTGCCCATCGTCGTGGCGATCAACAAGATCGACAAGCCGGGCTCGAACCTGGAGCGCGTGCGCCAGGAGCTGATCGGCGAGCAAGTGGTGCCGGAAGAGTACGGTGGCGAGTCGCCCTTCGTGCCGGTGTCGGCGAAGACTGGCGAGGGCATCGACGGACTGCTGGAGCAGGTGCTGCTGCAGGCCGAGGTGCTGGAGCTGAAGGCGCCGGTGGAATCCATGGCCAAGGGCCTGGTCATCGAAGCCAAGCTGGACAAGGGCCGCGGCCCGGTGGCCACGGTGCTGGTGCAGAGCGGTACGCTCAAGCGCGGTGACGTGGTGCTGGCTGGTTCGACCTTCGGCCGCGTTCGCGCCATGCTCGATGAGGACGGCGCGGCAGCGACCGAGGCCGGACCGTCGATCCCGGTCGAGATCCAGGGCCTGTCCGACGTGCCGCGCGCCGGTGATGAATTCATGGTGCTGGGCGACGAGCGCCGGGCCCGCGAAATCGCCACTTTCCGCGCCGGCAAGTACCGCGATGTCAAGCTGGCCAAGCAACAGGCTGCCAAGCTCGAGAACATGTTCGAGAACATGGGCAAGGGCGATGTGCAGACCCTGGCGCTGATCGTCAAGGCGGACGTGCAGGGCTCGCAGGAAGCGCTGGCCGCCTCGCTGCTCAAACTGTCCACCGACGAGGTGCGCGTGCAGATCGTGCACGCGGCGGTCGGCGGCATCAGCGAGACCGACATCAACCTGGCGATCGCCTCCAAGGCGGTGGTCATCGGCTTCAACACCCGGGCCGATGCCGGCGCGCGCAAGCTCGCCGAAGGCAATGGCGTGGACCTGCGCTACTACAACGTCATCTACGACGCGGTGGACGATGTGAAGGCGGCGATGTCCGGCATGCTGGCCCCCGAGCAGCGCGAGGAGATCCTCGGCACGGCGGAGATCCGCAACGTCATCGTGGCCACCAAGATCGGCACCATTGCCGGCTGTATGGTCACCAATGGCACGGTCAAGCGCGATGCGCGCTTCCGCCTGCTGCGCGACAACGTGGTCATCTACACCGGCGAGCTGGATTCGCTCAAGCGCTTCAAGGACGACGTCAAGGAAGTCAAGGAAGGCTTCGAGTGCGGTGTGAAGCTGAAGAACTACACCGACATCAAGGAAGGCGATCAGCTCGAGTTCTTTGAAATCAAGGAAGTCGCCCGGACCCTGTAAGCCGGTAACAGGATCCCGACGAGCCCCGCCGGCGGAATGCCGGCGGGGCTTTGTCTATTGAAAGAACACCCCCATGCGCCACAAGAAGTCCACTCCCAACCGCAGCTTTCGCGTCGCCGACCAGATCCAACGGGATCTGGCCGAGCTGGTCCGCGAGCTCAAGGACCCGCGCATCGGCATGCTGACGATCAGTGGCGTCGACGTGACGCCGGACTACGCGCACGCCACCGTGCGTTTCACGCTGCTGATCGGCCAGCCGCAGGACACCGAGGAGGCGCTGAACGAAGCCGCCGGCTTCCTGCGCAACGGCCTGTTCAAGCGCCTGCAGATCCACACGGTGCCGACCCTGCACTTCCGTTTTGACCAGACCACGGAGCGGGCCGCGGAGATGAATTCCTTGATCGCCAAGGCGAACGCGACCCGCGCCGTGGACGCAGATTCGGCCGACGAGGGCCGCGAGGACTGATGCAAGCGCAGCGCCCCCGTCTGCCCCGCCGTGCGTTGCACGGCGTGCTCTTGCTCGACAAGCCCTTGGGCCTGTCGAGCAATGACGCCATGCAGAAGGTCAAGCGCATGCTGCGCGCCGAGAAGGCCGGTCACACGGGCACCCTGGACCCGCTGGCGACCGGTTTGCTGCCGATCTGCTTTGGCGCCGCGACCAAGTTCAGTCAGCTGAACCTGGAGGCGGACAAGGCCTATGTGGCGACGCTCAAGCTCGGCGAGAAGACGACCACCGGAGACCGCGAAGGCGAGGTGATCGCGACGCGGCCTGTGGCCTTCGACGAGGCACGGTTGCTGGCCTCGCTGGAAAGCCTGCGCGGCGAGATCGATCAGGTGCCTCCGATGCATTCGGCGCTGAAGGTCGACGGCCGAACGCTTTACGAATTGGCCCGCCAGGGCAAGGAGGTGGAGCGTGCGCCGCGCCGCATCACCATCCATGCGCTGGATCTGCTGTCATGCAGCGCCGACACGATGGAGATTGCGGTGCGCTGCTCCAAGGGCACCTACATCCGCACGCTGGCCGAAGACCTTGGGGAACTGCTGGGCTGCGGTGCCCATCTCGCCGGTTTGCGCCGCACCGCCAGCGGCCCCTTGGATCTGGCGCAGGCGGTCACGCTGGAGCAACTGGAAGCCATGGACGATGCGGCGCGTCTGGCGCGTCTCTTGTCTCCCGACCTGCTACTGGCCGACTGCCCCGCGATCCGCTTGCCGGCCGACGAGGCCGGCAAGCTGCTGGCTGGCATGCGCCGGCGCACGGCGGCTGCGCCGGCCGACCGCGTGCGCGCCTTCGGCCCCGAGCCGCATGCCTTTCTCGGCAGCGCCCGCGTGGTGGCTGGCGAACTGATTCCTGAGCGCCTGCTCAGCCCCGTCGAGCTGAGCACCCTGCTCGCCGGACCTGCCCCTTTGCCGACCCCCTGCTGACCCCTTTCGAACTGAAACGAGCTGTTCCATGAGCAAGCAAATCCGCAACATCGCCATCATTGCCCACGTCGACCATGGCAAGACCACCATGGTCGACCAACTGCTGCGCCAGAGCGGCACCTTTGCCGAACACGAGAAGGTCGTGGACACGGTGATGGACAGCAACGCCATCGAACGCGAGCGCGGCATCACCATCCTGGCCAAGAACTGCGCAGTGAGCTGGCAAGGCACGCACATCAACATCGTCGACACGCCCGGACACGCGGACTTCGGCGGCGAGGTCGAGCGGGCGCTGAGCATGGTCGACGGCGTGGTGCTGCTGATCGATGCCCAGGAAGGCCCGATGCCGCAGACGCGCTTCGTGACCAAGAAGGCGCTGGCGCTGGGTCTGAAGCCCATCGTGGTGGTGAACAAGGTCGACAAGCCGGGCGCCAAGCCCGATGCCGTCATCAATGCCGCCTTCGACCTGTTCGACAAGCTGGGCGCCACCGACGAGCAGCTCGACTTCCCGGTCGTCTACGCCTCCGGCATCAACGGCTGGACCAGCCTGGAAGAAGGCGAGCCAGGCGCGCAATGGGGCCCGGACATGTCGGCCCTGTTCAACACCGTGCTCAAGCATGTGCCGCCGCAGAAGGGCGACCCGAACGCGCCGCTGCAGCTGCAGATCTCTGCGCTGGACTTCTCCACCTTCGTCGGTCGCATCGGCGTGGGCCGCATCAGCCAGGGCACGATCAAGCCGGGCATGCAGGTCGCCGTGATGGAAGGGCCGGACGGCAAGAGCGTCAACGGCCGTATCAATCAGATCCTGACCTTCCAGGGTCTGGACCGCATGCAGACCACCGAGGCCGGCCCCGGCGACATCGTGCTGATCAACGGCATCGAGGACATCGGCATCGGCGTGACCGTGACCGACCCGGCCAACCCCCAGCCGCTGCCCATGCTGAAGGTGGACGAGCCGACGCTGACGATGAACTTCTGCGTCAACACCAGCCCGCTGGCCGGCCGTGAGGGCAAGTACGTCACCAGCCGCCAGATCTGGGACCGCCTGCAAAAGGAGCTGCAGCACAACGTCGCGCTGCGCGTCAAGGAAACCGATGAAGACGGCATCTTCGAGGTCTGCGGTCGCGGTGAACTGCACCTGACCATCCTGCTGGAGAACATGCGCCGCGAAGGCTATGAGCTGGCGGTCTCGAAGCCGCGCGTGATGTTCAAGGACATTGACGGCGTGAAGTCTGAGCCGATGGAACTGGTCACCGCCGACGTGGAAGAGATCCACCAGGGCGGCGTGATGCAGGCCTTGGGTCTGCGCAAGGGCGAGATGATCAACATGGAGCCGGACGGCCATGGCCGCGTGCGCCTGGAGTACCGCATCCCGGCCCGCGGCCTGATCGGCTTCTCCAACGAGTTCATGAACCTGACCCGCGGCTCGGGCCTGATCTCCTCGATCTTCGACGGCTATGAGGCCCACAAGGGCGATATCGGCGGGCGCAAGAACGGCGTGCTGATTTCCATGGACGCCGGGGAGATCTTCACTTACGCACTGGGCAAGCTGGACGACCGTGGTCGCATGTTCGTCAAGCCCAACGACCCGGTCTACGAGGGCATGATCGTCGGCATCCACAGCCGCGACAACGATCTGGTCGTCAACGCCACGCGCACCAAGCAGCTGACCAACTTCCGAGTCAGCGGCAAGGAAGATGCGATCAAGATCACCCCGCCGATCGATTTGACCCTGGAGTACGGCGTCGACTTCATCGACGACGACGAACTGGTCGAGATCACGCCCAAGAGCATCCGGTTGCGCAAGCGCTACCTGGTTGAGCACGAGCGCAAGCGCATGTCGCGGGAGTCGTCGAACGGCTGAGTTTCAGGTGGGGGCGTTGCCGGCCTTGGCCGCCCCCAGGAAAACCGGCCGCATGAAGCGCAGCAGCAGGCGCTGTAGCGGATGCCGGTTGCCGCCAGGGCGCCAGCAGCGCTTGAACTTCAGCTGGTAGGCATCAAAGTGCAGTGACCATGGCGCAGCGGGCAGTTCGCCGCGTCCCAGCAGCAGCTTCAGTGCGGAGGTACCGAGGAAGCCGGCGCAGAGTTTGATGGCCATCGCCGTCGACGGACCTCGGCGTTCGACCAGGTTCACGGCCTCGGGCGCGACGAGGTAGTGGCGGTTCAGCATGGCCGGGCTCAGGCCGGCGGCGAAACGGGCGTACTGCTCGAACTCGGACTGCCCCTCCAGTTGGAAGTAATCCTCGAAGCTCATGCCCTTGGGGTCGAAATAGAGGAAGGACATGCCCATGCCTAGCGGCGCGGCGGTGATCGCCGGGATGCCGCGCTCGCGGCAGGCCGCGAAGACCTTGCGGCGCACGTCCAGTACGAAGAAGTCCAAGCCATCGACATAGAGATCTACGCCCTCCAGGAAGCGGTCGAGGTTGCGTTCGTTGACGCCGTCAGGGAAGGTCTCGATCTCGGAGTCCGGATTGATGTCGCGGGCCACTCGGCTCATGACCTCCAGCTTGGTGTGGCCCATGGTGGACATGAAGGCGCCTGCCTGCCGGTTCATGTTGTGAACGCCGAAGTCGTCGAAGTCCGAGATGTGGAAGCGACGCAGCCCGAGTCGGCTCAGGGTCACCAGGTGCTCGCCACCGACACCGCCCAGGCCTGCGATGGCGACCCGCTTTCCTGCCAGTTGATCCTGCTCAGCCCGGGTTACCCAGCCGATGTTGCGCGAGAAGGCAGTGGCGTAGTCGAAGCCGGTTTCGGTCATGGTCGGTGGGGCGCAGCCAGCACATCGTGATGACGCGATCCTAGTCGGATCGTGCCGCGGCTTCAGGCAATATGCGCCTCTGTTGCACGACATCCGGATGGAGTTGCCATGGATCAGGTCTTGGAGGACATCCTCAACCGTGCCCGCTGGGCACCCAGCGGGGACAACACGCAGTGCTGGCGGTTTGAGCCGCTGAACGATCGTCGAGTGCGCATCCATGGCTTCGACACCCGCGACCACTGTGTCTACGATCTGGATGGTCATCCGAGCCAGATCTCGATGGGTGCGCTGCTGGAAACCTTGCGCATCGCGGCATCGGCGCATGGCTTGAGGGCACGGGTGCAACGCGAGCAAGAGGCCCCGGAAACCCGGCCGCGATTCCTGGTCGAGCTGATTGAGGATGCGGCCGTTGCGCCCAGCCCGCTGCTTGCCGCCATCGAGACGCGCAGTGTGCAGCGCAAGCCGTTGAGCCGAAGGCCGCTATCGGCGGAGGAGCGCGCTGCGCTGGAAGCGAGCGTCGGTCCGGGCTATCGCGTCCAGTGGTACGAAGGCAGCGCGCGGGCCCGCTTCGCCAAATTGCTATTCCATTCAGCCAAGCTGCGCCTGATCACGCCCGAGGCCTATGCCGTGCATCGCGACATCATCGAATGGGGGGCGAGCACCAGTGTGGACAAGGTTCCTGATCAGGCCTTGGGGGCGTCGCCGCCTACCGTGGCGATGATGCGTTTCGCGTTGAAGAGTTGGGAACGTGTCCGTTTTCTGAACCGTTACCTGGCCGGCACCTGGGCGCCGCGGATCGAACTGGATCTGCTGCCTTCGTTGCTCTGCGCTGCCCATTTCGCCATCGTTGCCGATCAGGCCCCCAAGAGCCTGGACGACTATGTGGCCGCTGGCTCCGCCGCGCAGCGCTTCTGGTTGACCGTGACCCAGGTCGGCCTGCAACTGCAACCCGAGATCACGCCTCTGGTCTTTGCCCGCTACGCCCGTGAGGGGAGAACATTTTCCAGCGAGTCTGCTGTGATGCCGCTGGCTTCAAGAATCCGCGAACGCCTGGAGATCGAACTCGGCCGCGACACAGCCCTGCGGACCGTGTTCATGGGGCGAGTTGGCGCCGGTGCGGCGGCAACTGCGCGTTCGGTCCGTCAGCCGCTCAGGGCATTGATGTGGACTGCTGACGCGGCCAAGCAATAAAAAAAGGGCGGGTGAAAACCCGCCCTTCTTATTTCCCGGAGCTGAGCGCTCCGGGTTCAGCATCACTGCTGACGGCGACGGCGGCTGGCAACAGCCAGACCGACCAGGCTCAGGCCAACCAGGGCCAGGGTGCCCGGCGCCGGGATCACGCGCATCAGATAGATCTGACCGTCGGTGGTCGCGTTGAAGCGCAGGCAGTTCTTGCTGGCATCCCAGGAGCAGGCGCCGGACGTGATGTTGCTACCGATCGTGTTGGTCGTCACGGCTTGGAACACGTACTTGCCGGCGAGCAGAGCGCTGGTCAGGTCGGTGCCATCCTGAGCCAGGATCTGGAAGCTGTTGCTGACGGCGTCGACCGTGGTGATCAGGGTCGAGGTGCCTTGCGAACCGCCGACGATACCGCCGACGCCCGTTGCACCGCCGATGCCGTTGGCGCTGCCAGTCCAGTAGGGCAGAACACCCGGGCCCGGGATGATCGCGCCACCCGCCATCGACACCGTGCCGTTCGGCGCCGCATCGAACTTGTAGTTGATCTGGCTGCCGACAATGCTGGTGATGCTGCCGGTCACCGCACCGAAGGTGTAGGTGAAGGCCTCAAGGCCGCTGAAGAGGCCGACGCCACCGCTATCGTTGATGCCAACACGGTCATTGATGGTGTAGCTCAGCGTGGTGGTCGCGCCAGTCTCATGGAACTTGGCGCCGACGAAGGGCTGGAAGAAACCGTTGACTTCCTGCTCGATGACGCTGGTCGTCTGGTTGGTGGCGTTCAGGTGACCGATGTTGCTGGTCGTGCCGCCCCAGGGGGTAACGATCTTCCACGCGTCGACCACCACGAGGGCAGCCGAGGCCGACGAGGCGAACATGGTTGCCGCAGCGGATGCGACTGCCAGTTTCAGAACTTGCTTGAGCTTCATACGAACTCCATGCGCTAGGTTGATGAATGAGCCGCCGGGTACATCCTGTCAGCTCTCGCCTGCTATTCAGCACGAGGCGTGCCAGTAAATATTTATTCTTTTAAATCAACAGCTTGGGTTTTTTTCCGAGCCCGGTCCAGTACTGTCTGTAAGGTATTCCGACGTTGTTTCTTAGGGCTTGAGCGCGGCGACGAGGCGCTCGAACTCCGGGCGGAGTGCCGCCGGGACTTGTGCCGCGTTGAGCGTTTGGAGTTCCTTGCGGGCTTCGGCGTCGCGCTTGTTGGCGTGCAGCATCGCCACCGACCTGAGTCGGATCGCCGCGTTCCCCGGCGCCAGCCGCAGCGCCTCCAACTGCATGCTGAGGGCCTGTTCGTGTTTGCCGCTCAGCTCAAGGGCGGCCGCAAGGGTGTCACGCGCGTCGGCGTTCAGCGGGTCCCGGGCGATGGCCGATTGCAGCAGCCCGATACCGTCGGTGCGCCCTTGCTTCAGCCTGGCCCAGGCGACATTGTTGGCAAAGACCGTCGAATCCGGCTGTGCACTCAGCGCGCGCGCGAATGCGGCCTCGGCCTTGGCGTAGTCGCCGGTCGCGGCGTGCTGATTGCCCATGTAGACATGGAAAGCGACGCCGCCGGGATTGCGGTTGGCCCAGTTTGAAGCGAAGGATTCGGCTTCCGATGCGCTCAGCCGCTGCAGGGCCTGATGGGTCTTGATGGCGACCTCGGGGAGCGAGCCGGCCTGGTCCAGTGCCTTCTTGTAAACACTGACGGCTTCCCGCCAGCGCTGGCGAGCCAACTCGATATCGCCTTCGAGGATCAAACCTTGGAGGCGCAGCGCCGGGCTGGCCTGCATGACGCGCGCCTGCGTCGTGGCGGCCTCATAGTTCTTGCTGCCGATGGCCAGCATCACCTGAGCCCGCTGGACATCCGGATCGCGCGGGGCGAGCTTGCTGGCGTCTGCCAGCAGTGCAGCGGCTTCCGCGGAGGAGCCTTTGGCTGCCAGCGCATCTGCCTGACGCATCAGCGGAAGCGGCGATCGCGGCTGGATTGCGCCCAGCTTGCGGAAGGTCTGCAGGGCGGCGTCGTATTTGCCGGCGGAGAACTGGGCGCGGCCCAGCAGGTCCAGCAATTCCGGGCGGTCAGGAAGTTGCTTGAGGCCTGCCAGCGCCTCCTGCTCGGCTGCGGCCATGCGGCTCATCGCGGCCTGGTGCTGAATCAGGGCGATGTGTGCCGGCAGTTCATCAGGGGCGTCGGCGACCAGAGCCTTGAGGCGGGCCAGGGCCTGGGCCTCGTCGCCGGTGCGCAGGCTGAGGTTGGCCAGCGCGAGTCGCGCTTCCACATGCTTGGGTTGCTTCTTGAGCAGGGGCTCGTACCTAGCCTGGGCGGCTGCAAGTCCGGCGCCCCGCGCTAGATCCAGCGCGGCCAGCATGTGCAGCGAAGGCATGAACTCCGGCTGCAGCTTGATCGCGCGCTCGAGCTGCAACCGTGCCGCTTCGGCGTCGCCCTTGCTCAGCAGCATCTGGCCCTGCAAATGATGCGGCATGGCCTGTGCCGGCTGCGCGACTTCGAGTTTCTTTGCCGTTGCGAGGGCTTCATCCACCTGGCCACGGCGGAGCTGGTTGCTGAGTAGCGCCAGCAGCGCGGTGACCCCTTGCTGCTGGTCCCTGCCCATCGCATTGAGCACCGGCAGGCCGTGATCGCCCACGCCCAACTGTGACTGCAACACTGCGACTTTCAGGCGTTCGTCGTCATTCGATTTTGCTGATCGGGCTTTCTCGAACAGTGCGCTGGCCTGGGCTGGCTGGCCTCGTTCGAGCAAGGCCATTGCTGCGATAGACAACAGCTCACTGGAGGTCGAGCCGCTGCTCAGCCGCGGCAGTGCGGTGGCCAGGGCCTTCTCCGAATTACCTTGCTCGAAATACACGCGGGCCAGCACGGCGCGCAGATCGATCGCATCGGGCGACAGCGCCAGGGCCTTGCCGAAATGGGTTTCGGCCATGGTCCAGTCGCGATCCTGAATGGCGATCTGACCGGCCAGCGTGAGCGCGCCGAGATCGTCCGGCTGGCGCTTGAGCACTTCGCTCACGCCTTCGCGCGCCTTGGCGAGGTGGCCTTCGCGCAGCGCTAGAGTCGCGCCCAGCAGGGTGCCGCGGAGATCTTTGGGATGCTTGTGCCTGATCGTTTCTAGCTTGGCCTTGGCCAAGTCCAGCTTGTCCTCGCGCAGGTAGAGGCCGGTGAGTCCGGTCAGCGCCTCGATGCTGTCCGGCGCTACCTCCAGCACGGCCTCGTAGGCCTTGCGGATTTCGTCCGCCTTGGCGCCGGCAGCGACCGTGGCCAGCGCGAGCATCGTTCGCTTCTCGGCCTCCTGGCCCCTGGATGCTTCGAACTGATTCAGGATCTCCAGCGCTGCGTCGGCCCTGCCTTGGACCAGTGCGATCCGGGCCAGCAGCAATTTGGTTTCGCCGCTGCTGGGGTCTAGCTTCAAGGCGGTAAGCGCCGATTCCTCGGCATTCTTCGGCTTGGCCAGTCCGACCAAGGCCATGGCCTTCAGGTAGTGCCACTCGGCGCTGTCAGCTGCCGGGCTGGGAACCAGGGATTCGAGGGTGTCGAGTGCCAGCTTGAACTGGCCTTGCATCAGTTGCGCCCGGGCGCGCGGCAGGGCGATGGCCTCGGCATTGCTGCCCTGGCGCAGTGCCGCCTCGTACTGGGCGGCGGCGCCGACGGCATCGCCGGTTTCCAGCAGGGTTTTGCCGAGCAGCAGGCGAGCGTCTGTGAGCTCGGGTTTTTCCTGGACGACGGCCTTGAGCAGCACGATCGCCGTTTGGCGGTCCTGTTTGGAAAGCGCTTCCTGCGCCTTCTCCAGCGAGGCTTCGGGCGATTTCGCGCCGCAAGCCATCAGGCCAACCGCCAAGCAGGCAGCGGGCAGGGACTTGGGATACCAGTGAGTCATCAGGGGTCCTGGGGGTGCGGCTCGCACGGGTCGTGCGGCAGACCGCGTGAATTCTGGCGCACCACACCCCCACTTCTGCACGCGGTTCCGCCCACCACCTGAGGGGTGCTCTACCCTGCCGGGGGAGTTGCCTATGGCATCATCCTCAGGCTTTGGTCAGCGATGCGCCGACTCCCCGCAGCACATATCAATTGGGTACGCAGATGAATCGTTTCATGCAATGGGCATGTGGGCTTCTTGCGCCGGGTCTCCGCCTCGGCCTCCTGTCGGCGGGCCTGTTCGCGCTCGCCGCTTGCTCCACGCCGAAACACCCGGAGGCGCCGGTGCTTGCGGGCTTGAGCGACTACAGCTACCTCATCGGCGCTGGCGATTCTCTGAGTGTCGTCGTCTGGCGCAATCCCGAGCTGAGCACCAGCACGGTGGTGCGACCGGACGGCAAGATCGCGGTTCCCCTTGTCGACGAGCTCTACGTGCAGGGCAAGAACTCGACCGAGGTGGCGCGCGAGGTCGAGAAAGTGCTGTCGAAATATGTCCGCGACCCGGTCGTGACCGTGATGGTCAGCAGCTTCGTCGGACCCTTCAGCGAGCAGATCCGCGTCGTCGGCGAGGCGGCCCGGCCCCAGTTCCTGCCCTATCGCCAGAAGATGACCTTGCTGGACGTGATGATCGCCGTCGGCGGTCTGACCGATTTCGCCGACGGCAATGCAGCGACCATCCTGCGCACGGCCGAGGGCAATAAGCAGTACTCGGTGCGGCTGAAGGACCTGATCAAGCGCGGGGACGTGGCGGCCAATGTCGAGGTGCGGCCGGGTGACATCCTGATCATCCCGCAGAGCCTGTTCTGATCTGGCCGGACAACGGCGAGGGGGCGGAAGGCCTCCGAATTGGCGCTGAAGGGTGGCCATGGAATTACTGCTGACTCAACTTATCGCTCAGGCGAGGCGGATCTGGAAGTACCGCTGGCTGGGCCTCGCTTTTGCTTGGCTGATCGGCGTCGTTGGCGTCGCGGTCTCGTTCGCGCTGCCCGATCAGTACCAGGCGCAGGCGCGCATCTATGTCGACACGCAGTCGATCCTGAAGCCGCTGATGGCCGGCCTGGCCGTCCAGCCGGACGTCGAGCAGCAGGTGACGATGCTCAGCCGCACGCTGATCACCCGTCCGAACGTCGAAAAACTGGTTCGCATGGCCGACCTTGACCTGAAAGAACAGACCAAGGCGGAGCGCGAGGCGCAGATCGATCGCTTGATGAAGTCCCTATCGATCGCAACGACGGGCCGAGACAATCTGTACACGCTGGCCTTCAAGGACGCGCAGCCGGAGGTCGCCAAGCGGGTCGTGCAATCGCTGGTCTCGATCTTCGTCGAATCTTCCCTGGGGGCCTCGCGCAAGGACACGGCCACCGCGACAACCTTCCTGAACGAGCAGATCAAGGCCTACGAGACCAAGCTTGAGGAGGCCGAGTCGAGGCTCAAGGAGTTCCGCCTGCGGAACATCGAGTCCATGTCCAGCGACGGTCGGGATTCGGCGTCACGTCTCGGCGAGATGCATGCCCAGCTGGAGCGAGCCAGGCTGGAACTGCGCGAGGCTGAGAACGCGAGGGATGCCGCGCGAGCCCAGATGAAGGGGGAACAGCGGGGCGTGGAACAGACCGCGCAGTCCTTGATTCAGGAGTCCAGTGTCTCGGTGTCCACGCCGGAGTTGGACGGCCGCATCGCCGATATGCGCCGCAGCCTGGATGGGCTGCTGCAGCGCTATACCGATCAGCATCCTGATGTGGTTTCGCTGCGCAAGATGCTGGCCGACCTCGAAGCCCAGCGCAAGCGTGAGGTCGCCGAACTGCGCAAGCAGGCCATCAGCACGATGGGAACGCCCTCGGCCAATTCGTCGGCCTTCCAGGAGCTGCAACGCATGCTGGCGACGGCAGAGGTCCAGGTTGCCGCGCTGAAGGCGCGGGTGGGCGAGTACCAGTCCCGCTACAACAACGCGCTGGCCGCCATGAAGACGGCCCCCCAGCTCGAGGCGGAGGCGGCGCAGCTGAATCGGGACTACGAGATCCACCGTAAGAACTACAACGATCTGGTCGCGCGGCGCGAGTCGGCCGCGATGTCGGGCGAACTGGACGTGGCGTCCGGTGTCGCTGACTTCCGGCTGATCGAGCCGCCGCGCGTGGCCCCGCAGCCGGTCGCGCCGAACCGCTATCTGCTGCTGGGGGTGGCACTCGTGGTGTCGCTCGGAAGCGGCTTGTTCACCGCCTTCGCGGCCTCGCAGCTGCGTCCGGTCTTCTATGACAGCTCCGAACTCAGGGCAAAGACCGAGTTGCCCATCCTGGGGTCCGTGTCGCGCCTGATCAGCGATACGGAGCAGCGCCACCGTCGGGTCGATCGCCTGCGGGTGCTCGGCGCGACCGGAGGTTTGATACTGATGTTTGTGCTCGCCATGGCAGCCCTGGCCATCATGAGCGCGCGACAGGTGGGGTAAGCATGGCCAGTCTGATCGAACAAGCGGCGCAACGACTCGAGCAGTTGCGCCAGGCCGGCGCGGCAGCCCCTGAGCCAACCCGGGAAGCGGTTGCAGTGGCGACCGCAGCGCAGGCTGTTGCCGTGCCGGCAACACCGGCGCCGGCGCCCACGCCCCCCAAGCCCGGCACGCCGTCGCGCTCCAAGCAGGTCGAACTCGATTTCGAGGCGCTGGCGGCGCAGGGCATGCTGACCCCCGGCAGTCCGCGCTCGCGGGTGGCCGACCAGTACCGCGTCATCAAGCGGCCGCTGATCAAGAACGCGACGGACGAAGGTGCGGCCAGCGTCAACCATGCGAATCTGATCATGGTGACCAGCGCGCTGGCCGGCGAGGGCAAGAGCTTTACCTCGCTGAATCTCGCCCTGAGCATTGCGGCGGAGTTGGACCACACCGTGATGCTGGTTGATGCCGACGTCGCCCGCCCGTCCTTGCTGCGCATGCTGGGCCTGCCACCCGGCCCTGGCCTGCTCGACGTCCTCGAGGGGCAGTGCGAGCTCGGCGATGTGCTGCTGCGCACCAATATCGACAAGCTGACCCTGCTGCCCAGCGGCACCCCGCAGCCGCGGGCTACCGAACTGCTGGCCAGCGAGGCGATGCGTCAGCTGCTGGACGACATGGCCAGACGCTACCCGGACCGCATCATCGTCTTCGATTCGCCACCGCTGCTGCTGACCACCGAGTCGCGCGTGCTGGCTTCGCAGATGGGGCAGATCGTCATCGTCGTGCATGCCGAGCACACGCCGCAGGCGGCCGTGCAGCAGGCTTTGGCGACCATCGAGGCCCACCCGCTGAAGATGCTGCTGCTGAACCAGGCGCGCGACGACGATGGCGGTGGCTACGGTTATGGCTACGGGTATGGCTATGGCTACGGCTATGGCGAAACCGCCAGCGAGACCGAGGAGGCGGCTGCCCGTGCCGTCTGATCCGTCTGCTCGGTCGCTGCATCGCCTGCTCAAGGTCGCACTGACCCTGTCGGCGTTTGCGGCGCCGGCGCTGGCCCAGCAGCAGGCGACGCGGCTGCAGACCCGTATCGAGGCCAATGCGCTGTTCAGCGACGACATGAACGCGGAGCCGGGGCGGGACCGCGGTGCGCTGTTCAGCTTGGTGCCTGGGCTCAGTTTGATATCGCGTGGTGCGGAACTGCGCGGCAGCGTTGACTACAGCATGACCCTGGTGCGCCCCTGGCGGACCGAGCAGCATCCCGACTCGCTGCAACATGCGCTCAACGCGCAGATGCAGTATGCCCAGCAGGGCGGCGGCTTTGCTTTCGATGCCCGTGCAGGTGTCGGCCGGCAGGCGCGCTCGGCCTTCGGCATCCAGCGCCCCTCGAACGGTCAGGTCCGGCTCGACGAGAACCAGCGCGAGATCTATACGCTGAACCTTGCGCCGTCCTGGAGTTCGCGGATCGGCGATCGGCTGCAGTTCGGCGTCAGCCATCGGGTGCAGGCAACAAACGTCCGCGACAGCCTGGTGGGCGATTCCACGCTTCAGACCACCAGTCTGCAGCTCGGCCCGGCCAGTCGCGCTGCGCTGGCCTGGGGCCTGGGCTATACCGACGCCCGCGTGAGTCCCCGGCTGACGCGGGATACCCGCACACAGAGCGCGTTCGGCAGCCTGAGCTGGCGGCCCGACATCGACTGGGACTTCGGCGCATCGGTCGGACACCAGCGCTCCGACCTGCGCGGACCACTCACCCAGGAGGGGGCGACCTATGGCCTGAGTGCCCGCTGGCGCCCGACGCCGCGCAGCCTGCTGGCCGCCAGCGCGGATCACAATGTGTACGGCAATACGCACAGCCTGTCCCTCGAACATCGCTTCGCGCGAGCCAGCCTGCGCCTGCAGGAGGTGCGCAGCGTGCAGAACCCGGGCGTCGCCGGCGCCGCGGTGGCGCTCACGAATTACGAGCTGATGTTCGCGCAGCTCGCCTCGATCGAGCCGGACCCCTTGCTGCGCGACCAGATGGTGCGCGCCCAGCTACAGCAGCTCGGCCTCAGTCCGGATGCGGTCGCGCTGACCGGCTTTTTGACCAGCCGTCCCACGCTGTCGCGCCAGCGCCTGATCGGCGCGGCCTGGCAGACCCAGCGCAGCAACTGGGCCATGACCTTGTCGCGCAGCGACAGCGAGCGCTTCGCGCCGACGCTGGAAGGCTTCGACGATTTCGCCGATTCGCGTCAGGTAAGCAGCGAAGGCCTGAGTCTCAGCGCCTCCTACCGGCTGACGCCGGTGGCCGGCCTCAGTGGCGTGCTCCAGTGGCAGCGCAACCAGGGCGATCTGGCCAGCCAGCGCACCGAGCTGCAGTCGGCAACGCTCAGTTGGAACACCCGCTTGGGCCGTGCCCAGCAGCTCAGCCTGAGCCTGCGCCACAGCAATTACGAAGCGCCGACGCGCAGCTACGAGGAGAACTCCTTGCTGCTCAGCTTCCAGCAGACCTTCCGTTGAGGCAGTCATGTACGAGCAGTTCTACGGCCTCACCAGCAAGCCATTCCAACTCAGCCCGGACCCGAGTTTCTACTTCGGCTCCAAGCAGCACCGCCGCGCCAAGGCTTATCTTGACTACGGCGTGCTGCGCAACGACGGCTTCATCGTCATCACCGGCGAGGTCGGTGCGGGCAAGACCACGCTGCTGCGCGGCCTGCTCGATGCGTTGAATCGCGAGCTGGTCGTCATCGGCAACATCGTCACCACGCAGCTGGACGCCGACGACACCCTGCGCATGGTCGCGGCCGCGTTCGGCGTGCGCGCCCGCGGCACGCAGAAGGCCGAGCTGCTGATGGACCTGGAGGCCTTCTTCGTCTCGCAGGCCAGCCAGAGCAAGCGCTGCCTGCTCATCGTCGACGAGGCGCAGAACCTGACCATGCGCGCCGTCGAGGAGCTGCGCATGCTGTCGAACTTCCAGTTCGGCAGCCAGTCGCTGCTGCAGACCTTCGTCGTCGGCCAGCCGGAGTTCCGTCAGATCCTGCAGTCGCCGGAGATGGAACAGTTCCGCCAGCGCGTCGCCGCGACCTGCCATGTCGGGCCGCTGGACGAGGACGAGACGCAGCGCTACATCGAGCATCGGCTCAAGTGCGCCGGCGCCATCGACAAGCCGAGCTTCGACCCGGAAGCCTTCCTGGTCATCCACCGTGCCGCCAACGGCATCCCGCGGCGCATCAATACGCTTTGCGACCGTTTGCTGCTGCTCGGCTTCATGCAGGGCAAGGTGCATCTGGAGCTGGGCGACGTCAACGAGGTGTTGAAGGACCTCGCCAACGAGGCTGAGCTGCCGCCGCCGTCGCGCCCGCTGCCGCTGAATGCCGGCGAAGGCGAGGGCGGTGCCGAGTCCGTGCTGGATTCGCAGTCCGGCGTCGATTTCGACATCAGCCGACCCTGGCGCCCGCTGCCCGCCGAGCAGTCCGAGCAGTTCGGCGGCAAGGTCCAGCAGTTGCGCAAGGAAGCGCAGCGCGACCGCCTCGACCGGCTCGAGCGCAGCCTGGCGCGGCTGGAACGCGTCAATCTGCAGACCCTGAAGCTCATGCAGCAACTCGTCAAGGCGCTGCAGCAACCGCCGTCGCAGCCATGAACATGATGCTGAAGAACGCCATGACGGTGGACGTGGAGGACTACTTCCAGGTCTCCGCGTTCGCGCCCTACATCCCGCGCGCCGACTGGGAGCGCCTGCAGTGCCGCGCGCCAGCCAATGTCGAACGCATCCTCGCGCTGTTCGACGAAGCCGGCGTGAAGGCCACCTTCTTCACGCTGGGCTGGATCGCCGAGCGCCACCCGCAGTTGGTGCGGGCCATCGTCGCCGCCGGCCACGAGTTGGCCAGCCATGGCTACGGGCACGAGCGGGCCAGCGACCTCAGCCCGACCGCCTTCAGCGACGATGTGCGTCGCGCCAAGGGGCTGCTGGAGGACATCGGCGGTGTTCCGGTGCAGGGCTATCGCGCCCCCAGCTTTTCGATCGGTGCCGACAACCTCTGGGCCTTCGACGTGCTGGCCGAGGCCGGTTACCGCTACAGCTCCAGCGTCTATCCGATCCAGCACGACCACTACGGCATGCCCGACGCGCCGCGTTGGGCCCATGCGGTGCGCGCTGGCCTGATCGAGGTGCCGGTCACCACCAACCGCTTCGGTTCGCGCAATCTGCCGTCCAGCGGCGGCGGTTATTTCCGCCTGCTGCCCTATGCGGCGTCGCGCTGGCTGATCCGGCGCGTCAACCAGCGCGAGCGGCAGTCCGCGGTCTTCTACTTCCATCCCTGGGAGATCGACCCGACGCAACCCCGCATCGCGAAGGCGGACGCCAAGTCGCGCTTCCGCCATTACCTGAACCTGGACCGCACCGAGGCGCGCATCCGCCGCCTGCTGGGTGACTTCAGCTGGGGGCGCATGGACGACATCTTCCTGCCGGCCGGCGCCGCGGCGCGGCACTGAATGGGCGGCGCCTTGCAGGTCCGGCCCTTGGTGCTGGAGGATCCGGCGCAGCTGCGCGCCTGGGACGGCTATGTGATGGCCCACCCCGAGGCGACCTTCTTCCACCGTGCCGGCTGGGCGAGGGTGGTGCAGCAGGTCTGGCGCCACCGCTGCCATCTGCTGGCGGCCTGGCGCGACGGGCGGATCGCCGGGGTGCTCCCGCTGGGCGAGATCGATAGCCTGCTATTCGGTCACAGCCTGTGCTCGATGCCCTTCGCCGTCTATGGCGGCACGCTGGCGGATGACGCCGCCGCCGCCGCTGCGCTGGAAGCCGCGGCCTGCACGCTGGCCAGCAGCCTGTCGGTGTCGCATCTGGAGCTGCGCGAGTTGCAGGCGCGGCATCCGGACTGGCCGCAGCAGGATCTCTACGTGACCTTCCGCAAGGCCATCGTCGACGACGATGAGGCCAATCTGCTGGCCATCCCGCGCAAGCAGCGCGCGATGGTGCGCAAGGGCATGGCCAACGGCCTGCGCGCCGAAGTCGATGCCGATGCGGGCCGCTTCTTCGCTCTCTTTGCCGACAACGTCCACCGCCACGGCACGCCGGCCATGCCGAAGGCCTGGTTCGAGGCCTTGTTGACCGAGTTCGGCCGGGATGCCGAGGTGCTCACCGTCGTCTCGCCCGAAGGCCGGCCCCTGTCCTCGGTGCTCAGCTTCTACTTTCGCGATGAGGTGCTGCCCTATTACGCGGGCGACGACCTCGCGGCGCGTGAGTTCGCCGCCAACGACTTCAAGTACTGGGCGCTGATGCAGCACGCGGCGCGCAAGGGCGCGCGTTTGTTCGACTACGGCCGCAGCAAGCGCGGCACTGGCCCCTACAGCTTCAAGAAGAACTGGGGCTTCGAGCCGCAGCCGCTGCATTACGCGTTCCGGCTGTTCGGCGCCACCGAGCTGCCGCAGCACAACCCGAACAACCCCAAGTACCAGCGTGTCATCGAGACCTGGCGCCGGCTGCCCCGCAGCCTGGTCAACCGGCTCGGACCGTTGATCGTGCGCAATCTGGGCTGAGCGGCGAGCCTATGCGTCTGCTTTACCTCGTCCACCGCATTCCCTACCCGCCCAACAAGGGCGACAAGGTGCGTTCCTTCCACCTGCTCAAGGCCCTGGCCGAGCGGCACGAGGTGTTCCTGGGCAGCTTCATCGACGACCCCGAGGACGAGGCCTACGCCGGCGCGTTGGCGCCCTGGTGCCGTCAGGTTCATCTGGCGCGTTTGCATCCGCGGCGGGCCAAGCTGGCCAGCCTGCGCGGCCTGCTCAGCGGCGAGGCCCTGAGCCTGCCCTATTACCGCGACGCTGGGCTGGCGCGCTGGGTCCGCGAGACCGTCTCGCGCGAGCGCATCGAGGCGGTGCTGGTGTTCTCCTCGACGATGGCGCAGTACGCGCGGGGCCTGGGTCTGCCGGTGTTCGTGGACTTCGTCGACATGGATTCCGCGAAATGGCGCGACTACGCGCCGCAGCATCGCTGGCCGATGTCCTGGCTGTACGCGCGCGAGGGGCGGCGCCTGCTGGCCCACGAACGCGAGGTGGCCGTCGCCGCGCGCGCCGCCTATTTCGTCACCGAGGCCGAGGCCCAGCTGTTCCGCGATGCGGCGCCGGAGTCGGCGGGCAAGGTCCATGCGGTGGGCAATGGCGTCGAGGCCGACTACTTCGCGCCGGATCCGCAGCGCCCCAGCCCCTATCCCGAGGGCGAGCTGCCGCTGGTCTTCACTGGCGCGATGGACTACTGGCCGAATGTGGACGCGGTGCAATGGTGCGTGGCCGAGATGCTGCCGGCGCTGCGCCAGCGCTGGCCGCAGCTGCGCCTGTCCATCGTCGGCCGCAGCCCGACGCCGGCCGTGCAGGCCCTGGCCGGCGAGGCGGTGCGCGTCACCGGCACGGTCGACGACGTGCGCCCCTATCTGCAGCATGCCGCCGTGGTGCTGGCGCCGCTGCGACTGGCGCGCGGCATCCAGAACAAGGTGCTGGAGGCGATGGCGATGGTGCGTCCGGTGGTCGCCGCGCAGGGCTGTGTCCGCGTGATCGACGCCGAGCCGGGTATCGAGCTGCTGGGCGCCGAACTCGCCGACGACTATGTGCGGGCCGTCGACGACTTGCTGGCCGACGCGCCGCGGCGCGCGGCCATCGGTGAGGCGGCAAGACGGCGCGTGCTGCAGGCCTACAGCTGGCCGGCGCGGCTGGCCCGCCTGCAGCAGGATCTGCAAGGGGAGGGGAGCTGATGGCCGAACGCGAGAACGCCTGGCGCAGTGCGCTGTTGCAGGGGCTGCTGCTCGCCGCGCTGCTGCTCTGGAGCCAATGGGAGGCGGCCTCGGGCATGGCGGCGCTCTGGTGGCGCAGCGACACCTTCGCCCATGCGCTGCTGGTGCCGCCGATCGTCGCCTGGCTGATCTGGCGCCGCCGCGATGAGCTGCGGGCCCTGCCGCCGCGACCCTGGTGGCCCGGCCTGCTGGCGCTGCTGGCGGCGGTGGCGGTCGGTGTGGCCGGGCGCCTGGCCGAGGTCAATGTGCTGCAGCACTTCGGCGTCGTGTTCAGCCTGCAGGCGCTGGCCCTGGTGCTGTACGGCCCACGCGTCTGCTGGGCGATCGCGTTCCCGCTGGCCTTCTTGCTGTTCGCGCCGCCCTTCGGCGACTTCCTGGTCGAACCGATGATGCTGCACACGGCGGACTTCACCGTCGGCGCGCTGCGCCTGATCGGGATCCCGGTGTTCCGCGAGGGCCTGCACTTCGTCATTCCCAGCGGCAACTGGTCGGTGGTCGAGGCCTGCTCGGGCCTGCGCTACCTGTTCGCCTCCTTCATGGTCGGCACCCTGTTCGCCTACCTGAACTTCCCGCGCTGGCGGGGACGTCTGGGCTTCATGCTGGTCTCGCTGCTGGTGCCGGTGCTGGCCAACTGGCTGCGCGCGCTGATCATCGTGCTGCTGGGTCACTACTCCAGCAACCGCATCGCCACCGGCGCCGATCACCTGGTCTATGGCTGGGTGTTCTTCGGCCTGATCATGGCCATCATGTTCTGGATCGGCGCCCGCTGGGCCGGTGCGCCGGTGGTCACGGTGGCTGCCAGCGCGCCGCCGCCTGCAGTCCCGCCAACTCGCGGCGGCTGGCTGCTGGCCGGTGCGGCCGCGTTGGGCCTGCTGTTGCCGGCGCTCTGGGCGGAGCGCCTGCGCACGCTGGAGCCTGCGCCGCTGGGGCCGGAGATCCTGCAGCAGCTCGATACCGGCAGCGCCTGGCAGCCGGCGCAGGCCCCGGACGGTTTGGTCTGGGCGCCGATCTTCGAAGGCGTCGGTCTGCATCGACAGTTCATCTGGAGCCGCGACGGCCAGCCACCGGTCATCCTGGACGTCGCCATCTATCCCCGGCAGCGCGAAGGCAGCAAGGCAGTCAGCAGCGTCAACGCCATCGTGCGGGCCGATGACGGCCGCTGGGCGCGCAAGGGCAGCGAGCGCATCGACAGCCCGGACGACGGGTCGCTGACGCAATGGCGCTGGCAGCAGCGCGGCCAGTGGGCGGAGGAGCAGCTGTACGTGGCCCGCCGCCTTTACTGGGTCGACGGCCGCTTCACGGCCAGCGAGCGCGAGGCCAAGCTGCTCGGTTTGCGCCAACTGGTTTCCGGTCGCGGCGACCTGCAGGCGGTGCTCGTCTGGGTTACGCGGGACGACGGGCAGGGCGGCGCCAGGCTGGATGGTTTCTGGCGTGACATCCGCACCCCCATGAATGGACGCCTGGCGGATGCGGCAGCGGAGGCTGCCGGCACAATGCGCGCCGCCGGGCACAGCAAGGCACAAGTGAGGACGCAATGACGCAAACACTGGCCGTGATCGGCCTCGGATACGTGGGACTGCCGCTGGTGGTCGAGTTCGGCAAGCAGATGCGCACCATCGGCTTCGATATCGCACAGCACAAGGTCGACGCCTGCCTGAAAGGCACCGACCCGTCGCGCGAGCTCAGCGACGAGCAGATGGCCTTGGCCAAGCACGCGGTCTACACCTCGGACCCGGCGATGCTCGGCGAGGCCGACATCATCATCGTCGCCGTGCCCACGCCGGTCGACGAGGCCCACATCCCCGACTTCAAGCCGCTGATCGGCAGCTCGACGAGCGCCGGCCGCCACCTGAAGAAGGGCGCCATCGTGGTCTACGAGAGCACGGTCTACCCGGGTGCCACCGAGGAGGTCTGCATCCCGGTGCTGGAGAAGGAATCCGGCCTGAAGTGGAAGCAGGACTTTTTCGTCGGCTACAGCCCCGAGCGCATCAACCCGGGCGACAAGGAACACACGCTGACGAAGATCCTGAAGATCGTCAGCGGCGACACCCCCGCGACTCTGGACGCCGTGGCCAAGCTCTACGAGCGCATCGTCGAGCCCGGCGTGCACCGTGCCAGCAGCATCAAGGCCGCCGAGGCCGCCAAGGTCATCGAGAACACCCAGCGCGACCTGAACATCGCGCTGATGAACGAACTGGCGATCATCTTCGACAAGGTCGGCATCGACACCTCCGAAGTGCTCGAGGCCGCCGGCACGAAGTGGAACTTCCTGAAGTTCAAGCCGGGTCTGGTCGGCGGCCATTGCATCGGCGTCGACCCCTATTATCTGACGCACAAGGCCGAGATGCTCGGCTACCACCCGCAGGTCATCCTGGCCGGTCGGCGCATCAACGACGGCATGGCCAAGTTCGTCGCCGAGCAGACCATCAAGCAGATGATCGCCGCCGGCAGCCATGTGAAGGGTGCCAAGGTCAATGTGCTGGGCCTGACCTTCAAGGAGAACTGCGGCGATCTGCGCAACTCCAAGGTCATCGACATCATTCGCGAGCTGCAGAGCTACGGCGTCGAGGTGTTCGTGACCGACCCGACCGCCGAGAGCGACGAGGCGCAGCACGAGTACGGCGTGAGCCTGCTGGCCTGGGACGACCTGCCGAAGGCGGATGCGATCGTCGCCGCGGTCTCGCACCGCGAGTTCCTGACCAAGAGCGTGGACGAGATGGGCGCCAAGCTGCTGCCCACCGGCGTCTTCATCGATGTCAAGGCGGCGTTTGATCAGCAGGCGCTGCGCGCGGCAGGACACGCCGTCTGGCGCCTCTGAGCGCGTGACGGCGACGCCGAATCCGTTGCCGCAAGGGGCGCCTCGGCGCCCCTTGCTGTTGCACGTGCTCTACCGCTTCGCCACCGGTGGGCTGGAGAACGGCGTCGTCAATCTGATCAACCACCTGCCGCAATACCGGCATGCGGTGCTGGCGCTGGCCGACTGCGATCCGGCCTTCTGCGCACGGGTGCAGAACCCGGACACCGAGTTCATCAGCCTGAACAAGCCACCGGGGCAGACCCTGCGCATGGCGCCGCGCTACGCGGCGGTGCTGCGTCGGCTGCGCCCCGACATCGTGCACACGCGCAATCTGGCGGCGCTGGAAATGCAGTTGCCGACCTGGTGGGTTGGCGGCAGCGCTCGCCTGCACGGCGAGCACGGCTGGGGCAGCGACGACCCCCAGGGTCTGGCGCCTGGCCCCCGCCGCCTGCGCCGCCTGTTCCGGCCCTTCGTGCAGCGCTATGTGGCGCTGTCCGGGGAGTTGCAGCGCTATCTGGTCGATCGCGTCGGCGTGCCGGCGCCGCGCGTCGAGCGCATCTGCAACGGCGTCGACACGCAGCGCTTCCAGGCGGCGGAATGCCGGCAGGCGCTGGAAGGCTCGCCGTTCAACGATCCGAGCCTGTGTGTGGTCGGCACGGTTGGGCGCATGCAGTCGGTCAAGGGCCAGGATGTGCTGACCGAGGCCTTCATCGCCGCGCTGCGCGCGCAGCCGGCACTGGCCGGTCGCCTGCGCCTGGTGGTGGTCGGCGACGGGCCTTTGCGGGCCGTCTGCCAGCAGAAACTGGCGCAGGCCGGCATGGCGTCGCTGGCCTGGCTGCCGGGCGAGCGCCGTGATGTGCCTGAGCTGATGCGCGGCCTGGATGCCTTCGTGCTCCCCTCGCGGGCCGAGGGCATCTCCAACACCATCCTCGAGGCCATGGCCAGCGGCCTGCCGGTGCTGGCCACGGCGGTCGGCGGCAATGCCGAGCTGGTCGAGGCCGGACGCAGCGGCTGGCTGGTGCCGGCCGGTGACGTGCAGGCCCTGGCCTCCGGCCTGGCGGCGCTGGCCGCCGATCCCTCCGCGCTGCGGCAGGCCGGTCTGGCCGGTCGGCAGCGCGCCGAGCAGCGCTTCAGCCTGGACTTCATGTTGGGCGCCTACGATGCGCTGTACCGCAGTCTCCTGGCGCCGCGCCGCGCCTGAAAGCAAGCACCATGTGCGGCATCACCGGACTCTTCGACACCCAGGGCCAGCGCGAGGTCGAGCGCGGCCGCCTGGCCCGCATGAACGACTCGCAATGGCACCGCGGTCCCGACGAGGGCGCGCTGCACCTGGAGCCGGGACTGGGCTTCGGCCACCGTCGCCTGTCCATCATCGACATCGCCACCGGCCAGCAGCCGATCTTCAACGAGGACCGCAGCGTCGCGCTGGTCTTCAACGGCGAGATCTACAACTACCTGGAGCTGATGCAGGAGCTGCGTGCCGCCGGCTACAGCTTCCGCACGAAGAGCGACAGCGAGACCATCGTCCGCGCCTGGGAGCACTGGGGCGAGGACTGCGTGCAGCATCTGCGCGGCATGTTCGCCTTCGTCGTCCATGACCGCCGCCGGCAATGCCTGTTCATGGCGCGCGACCGCATGGGCGTCAAGCCCTTGCACTACGCGCCGCTGCCCGACGGCTGGCTGCTGTTCGGCTCCGAACTGAAGTCGGTGCTGGCTCATGGCGATCTGAGCCGCGAACTGGATCCGCTGGCCATCGAGGAGTACTTCGCGCTCGGCTATGTGGCCGAGCCGCGCACCGTCTTCAAGGGGGCGCGCAAGCTGGCCCCCGGCCATTGCCTGCTGTGGCGTCGCGGCGAGGCCGAGCCGCAGCCGCGTGCCTACTGGGACGTGCGCTTCACGCTGGACAGCCGGATCTCGCAGGCCGACGCCGAGGCCGAGCTGCGTGAGCGCCTGAACGAATCGGTCAAGCTGCGTCTGCAGTCGGAGCGCACGCTGGGCGCCTTCCTGTCCGGCGGCGTCGACTCCAGCGCCGTGGTCGCCAGCATGGCGCAGCTGATGGACGAGCCGGTCAATACCTGCGCGATCGGCTTCGACGACCCGAAGTTCAACGAGACCGCCTTCGCCCAGTTGGTGGCCGATCGCTACCGGACCAACCATCGCGTCGAGATCGTCAAGTCGGACGACTTCGACCTCATCGACACCCTGGCGCGGCTCTACGACGAGCCCTATGCCGACAGCTCGGCGATCCCGACCTACCGGGTCTGCCAGCTGGCGCGCCAGCATGTCACCGTGGCGCTGAGCGGCGACGGCGGCGACGAGACTTTCGGTGGCTACCGCCGCTACCGCCTGCACCTGATGGAGGAACGCCTGCGTGCCGCCATGCCGCATGGGCTGCGCAAGCCCTTGTTCGGCACCCTGGGTCACCTCTACCCGAAGATGAACTGGGCGCCGCGCTTCCTGCGCGCCAAGACCACCTTCGAGGGCCTGGCGCGCAGCGCCGTCGAGGCCTATTTCCATTCGGTGTCCATCCTGCGCGGCCCGGTGCGCGGCCAGCTGTTCTCCGAAAAGCTGCATCGCGAGCTGGCCGGCTACGACGCCTTCTCGCTGTTCGCCGGCCATGCCGAGCGCGCCGGCACCAGCGACCCGCTGGCGCTGATCCAGTACCTCGACTACAAGACCTATCTGGTCGGCGACATCAACACCAAGGTCGACCGCGCATCGATGGCGCATTCGCTGGAGGTGCGTGAGCCGCTGATGGACCACCGCCTGATCGAATGGCTGGCCACCCTGCCTTCGTCGCTGAAGATCCGCGGCCAGGAAGGGAAGTTCATCTTCAAGAAGGCCATGGAGCCCTGGCTGCCGAACGATGTGTTGTACCGCCCGAAGATGGGCTTCGCGGTACCGCTGGCGCGCTGGTTCCGCGGGCCGCTGAAGCAGCGGGTTCGCGATGCCGTGCTCGGCCAGCGCCTGGCCGACACCGGCTGGTTCGAGCGGCGCACGCTGCAGCGCCTGGTCGACGAGCACCAGAGCGGCCAGTTCGACCACAGCGCGCCGCTGTGGAGCCTGTTGATGTTCGAGGCCTTCCTGCGCGTCGTCGTCGACGAGCGCAGCGACGGCCTGCAAGGCCTGCGCGCCGAGGCCATGACCGCTGCCTGATGCCGATGAAGATCCTGCACATCCTCGATCACTCGATCCCGCTGCACAGCGGCTACACCTTCCGCACCCGCGCCATCCTCAACGAGCAGCGCGCCCGCGGTTGGCAGACCGCCCACCTGACCAGCCCCAAGCAGATCAACTGCACGGTTGCCGAGGAAACGGTCGACGGCCTGCATTTCTATCGCTCGCCGGCGGTGCCGCCGGGCATCGGACTGCTCGAACCCTGGCGCCTGATGCAGGTGCTGGCCAAGCGCCTGGACGAGGTCGTGAAGGCCGAACGCCCCGACATCCTGCACGCGCACTCGCCGGTGCTGAACGCGCTGCCGGCCATCCAGGTGGCGAACCGCCGCGGGCTTCCCGTGGTCTATGAGGTGCGCGCGTTCTGGGAGGACGCCGCCGTCGACCATGGCACGACCGCCGAGGGCAGCCTGCGCTACCGGCTCACCCGGATGCTGGAAAGCAGCGCGTTGCGCCGCGCCCACCATGTGTTCACGATCTGCGAGGGTCTGCGTGGCGACATGCTCGGCCGTGGCATCGCGGCGGACAAGATCACGGTGATTCCGAACGCGGTCAACGTCGAGGACTTCATGGCGCGGAGCGATGCCGACCCGGCGCTGCGCAGCCAGCTGGGCCTGGACGGTGTCGAGGTGGTCGGCTTCATCGGTTCCTTCTACGCCTACGAGGGCCTGGACCTGCTGCTTGCCGCGCTGCCGCGGCTGCGCGCCCAGCGCCCGCGGCTGAAGGCCCTGCTGGTCGGCGGCGGTCCGCAGGAACAGGCGCTGAAGGCGCAGGTGGCCCGGCTCGGCCTGCAGGACGCGGTGGTCTTCACCGGCCGCGTGCCGCATGCCGAGGTGCAGCGCTATTACGACCTGATCGATGTGCTGGCCTATCCGCGCCACCCGATGCGCCTGACCGAACTGGTCACGCCGCTCAAGCCGTTGGAGGCGATGGCCCAGCAGCGCCTGCTGGTGGCCTCCGACGTCGGCGGTCACCGCGAGCTGATCCGCGACGGCGAGACCGGCTGGCTGTTCAAGGCCGGCGACGAGCAGGCCCTGGCCGATGCCTTGCAGCGCGCCTTCGAGTCGCGCGACGACTGGGCGCGCCTGCGTGCCAACGGCCGCCGCTTCGTCGAGCAGGAGCGCACCTGGTCGAACTCGGTCGAGCGCTACCGCGCCGTCTACGAGCGATTCTGCGCATGAAGGGCTTGCAGGGCTTGCGCATTGCCTTGGTCGGCCCGCTGCCGCCGCCGGCCGGCGGCATGGCCACACAGACCGCGCAACTGCGGCGCCTGCTTGGCGAGGCCGGCGCGCAGGTCGAGCTGGTGCAGAGCAATGCCCCGTACCGGCCCGCCTGGATCGCCCGCCTGCCGGGCCTGCGTGCGTTCTGGCGCCTGCCCTTCTACCTGCTCAAGCTCTGGCAGGCCTGTGGCCGGGCCCAGCTGATGCACCTGATGGCCAACTCCGGCTGGTCCTGGCATCTGTTTGCGGCCCCCGCCATCGTCGTGGCGCGGCTGCGCGGCGTGCCGGTGCTGGTCAACTACCGGGGCGGTGGTGCCGAGGGCTTTCTGCGCGCGTCGCGCAGCCGAGTTGCCTGGACCCTGAACCGCGTGCACCGCCTGGCCGTGCCCTCGGGCTTTCTGGTCGAGGTCTTCGGCCGCTTCGGCTGGCAGGCCGAGATCGTGCCGAACATCGTCGACCTCGCGCTATTCCATCCGGGAGCGACCCGCCAGGCCGGTACCGCGCCGCATCTGGTCGTCACGCGCAATCTCGAAGCCATCTACGACAACGCCAGCGCGATCCGCGCGCTGGCCCTGCTGCGCGAGCGCTTTCCGCAGGCCCGTCTGACCCTGGCCGGCACCGGTCCGCAGCGCGCGGAGCTGCAGGCCCTGGTCGAGTCCCTGGGCTTGCAGCAGGCGGTGCAGTTCACCGGCCGTCTGGAGCGCCAGGCGCTGGCCGCGCTGCTGCGCGAGGCCGATCTGCTGCTCAACCCCAGCCTGGCCGACAACATGCCCAACTCGGTGCTTGAGGCCCTGGCCAGCGGCCTGCCGGTCGTTGCCACCGCGGTCGGCGGCGTGCCCCATCTGGTCGAGCACGAGCGCACCGCGCTGCTGGTTCCGCCGCGCGACCCCGAGGCGCTGGCCGCAGCAGCGCTGCGCCTGCTGGACAACCCCGATCTCGCCGAGACCCTGCGCCGCAACGGCCTGATGGAAGCGCAGCGCTACACCTGGCAGCAGGTGGCGCCGCGTCTGGCCCGGGCCTATGCGGGCTGTCTCGAACAAGCTCCCACCATCGTTCCTGGAACCGCTTCATGAAAGTCACCATCATCGGCTCCGGCTATGTCGGCTTGGTCACCGGCGCCTGCCTCGCGCAGATGGGCAACCACGTGATCTGTCTGGATGTCGACGCCGGCAAGATCGCCCGCCTGCAGGCCGGCGAAGTGCCCATCCACGAGCCCGGGCTCGACCAGCTGATCGCCAGCAATGCGGCGGCCGGCCGCATCGCCTTCACCACCGATGCGCAGGCGGCGGTTGCGCACGGCACCATCGTCTTCATCGGCGTTGGCACGCCGCCCGACGAGGACGGCTCGGCCGATCTGCAGTACGTGCTGGCGGCGGCGCGCTCGATCGGCGAGCACATGAACGACTACAAGGTCGTGGTCGACAAGAGCACGGTGCCGGTGGGCACCGCGGACCGCGTGCAGGCGACGGTCGCCGAGGTGCTGAAGCGCCGTGGCGCGGAGCTGGACTTCGCCGTCGTCAGCAACCCCGAGTTCCTCAAGGAAGGCGCGGCGATCGACGACTTCATGAAGCCGGACCGCATCATCATCGGCGCCAGCGACGAGCGCGCGATCCTGCTGATGCGCGCGCTCTACGCGCCGTTCAACCGCAACCACGAGCGCGTGCAGGTGATGGACGCGCGCAGCGCCGAGCTGACCAAGTACGCCGCCAACGCGATGCTGGCGACGCGCATCAGCTTCATGAACGAGCTGTCGCGCCTGGCCGAACAGGTCGGCGCCGACATCGAGATGGTGCGTCGCGGCATGGGGTCCGATCCACGCATCGGCACCCATTTCCTGTATGCCGGCACCGGCTATGGCGGTTCCTGCTTCCCCAAGGACGTCAAGGCCCTGGTGCGCAGCGGCCAGGATGCTGGCGTCGAGCTCGGCGTGCTGCAGGCGGTCGAGGATGCCAACGAGCGCCAGAAGCGGGTGCTGGTCGACAAGCTGGTCGCCCGCTTTGGCGAGGACCTCAGCGGCCGCCGTTTCGCGCTCTGGGGCCTGGCCTTCAAGCCGAACACCGACGACATGCGGGAAGCGCCGTCGCGTGTCGTCATCGCCGAGCTGCTGCGCCGCGGCGCCAGCGTCAGCGCCTACGACCCGGTGGCGATGGATGAAGCCCGCCGCGTGTTCGGCGATGAGGCCGGCATCCGCTACGCGAGCTCGCCCGAGGACGCGCTGCAGGACGCCGACGCGCTGCTCGTGCTGACCGAGTGGGGCGTGTTCCGCAGCCCGGACTTCGAACTCTTCAAGCGCGCGTTGCGTCAGCCCCTGGTCTTCGACGGTCGCAATCTGTTCGACCCCTGGCTGCTGGAGCAATTGGGCATCGAGTACCACGCGATCGGCCGCGCACGGCTGCCGGTGCAGGGCTGATGTCGCTTTACACGCGCTGCGTCAGCGGTGTCTTGTTCCCGCTGCATGAGCGGCTCAAGGGCCATGGCACGGTGCGCGCGCGCCGCGAGCTGGAGCGCACCCAGTGGTGGCCGGCCGAGCGCCTGCGCGAGCTGCAGCTGCAGCGTCTGCAGCAGTTGCTTGCCGAGGCGGCCAGCGGCGTGCCCTACTACCGCGAGCTGTTCACCCGCATCGGTTTTGCGCCGGGTGATCTGCGCAGCCTGGACGATCTGCCTCGGCTGCCGCGACTCGACAAGCCGACCATCCGCGCCCACCAGCGCGAGCTGGCCCATGAGCAGGCCCAGGATCTGGGCCGCTCGTCCACCGGCGGTTCTTCCGGCGAACCGATGGTCTTTGGTCTGGCCAAGCGCCGCGTCAGCCACGACGTCGCCGCCAAATGGCGGGCGACGCGCTGGTGGGGCGTCGACTTCGGCGACCCGGAGGTCGTCGTCTGGGCCTCGCCGATCGAGCTCGGTGCGCAGGACCGCGTGCGCCTGCTGCGCGACGCGCTGTTCCGCTCGACTCTGGTGCCGGCCTTCGAGATGAGCGAGGCCCGGCTGGATGCGGCGCTGCAGCTGATCCGCCGGCGCCGGCCGCGCATGCTGTTCGGCTACCCGTCGGCGCTGGCCCTGGTCGCCCAGCATGCCGAGCGGCGTGGCATGGCGATGGATGATTTCGGCGCACGGGTTGCCTTCTGCACTGGCGAGCGCCTGTACGACGAACAGCGCGCGGCGATCGCCCGGGTATTCGGCGTGGCGGTCGCCAACGGCTATGGTGGCCGCGACGCCGGCTTCATTGCCCACCAATGCCCAGAGGGCGGGCTGCACCTCACGGCCGAGGACCTGATCGTCGAACTGCTGGATGACGAAGGGAACCCGGTGCCGATGGGCGAGCCCGGCGAGATCGTCGTCACCCATCTGCAGACCCGCGATTTCCCCTTCATCCGCTACCGCACCGGCGACATCGGCGTGTTCGACCCGCAGCCCTGTGCCTGCGGTCGCGGCCTGCCGCTGCTGCGCGAGGTCCAGGGTCGCGCCAACGACTTCGTGATGGCCGCCGATGGCACGCTGATGCAGAGCGCAGCGCTGACCTATGTACTGCGCGAGCTCGACGGCATCGAGGCCTTCAAGATCATCCAGGAGAGCCTGGCGCTGACCCGTGTGCTGCTGGTCGTGCAGCCGGGTTTCGACCGCGAGTCGGCGAGCGGCCGCATCGCCGCGCAGTTCCGTCGCCGCCTGGGTGAGGCGGTCACGGTGCAGGTCGACTACGTCGATGCGATCGCGCCGGAGCGCTCCGGCAAATACCGCTACATCATCAGCCACGTCGTCGGCCAGGCCCCCCAGGCCGCGGGAGGACCGGCATGAGCACTTTGCTGCGCCCCTTGTTCGGCCTGCGGTCGCCGGCCGGCGCCGCCGGCCGCCTGAGCATCCTGATCTTCCACCGCGTGCTGCCGGAACCGGATCCGCTGTTCCCGGGCGAGGTCCATGCGCGCCAGTTCGACGCCATGCTCGGTTGGCTCAAGCGCTGGTTCAACCTGCTGCCGCTGAACGAGGGCGTCGCGCGACTGAAAACCGGCAGCCTGCCGGCGCGGGCGGCGGCGATCAGCTTCGACGATGGCTATGCCGACAACCACGACGTCGCCATGCCGCTGTTGCAGCGGCACGGTCTGAGCGCCACCTTCTTCATCGCCACCAGCTACATCGGTGGCGGCTGCATGTTCAATGACGCATTGATCGAGACCGTGCGCCGTTGCAGCCGTCCCCAGCTTGACCTTCAGGCGCTTGGCCTGGGCGTCCACGCGCTGGGCAGCCTTGCCGAGCGGCAGGTGGCGATCCAGGCCTTGATCCGCGCCAGCAAGTACCGCCCGCTTGACGAGCGCGGGACGCTGGCTCAGGCGGTCGCCGAGGCAGCCGGTGTCGTACTGCCGACCGATCTGATGATGGGCGTCGACCAGGTTCGGGCACTGCGCCGCGGCAGCATGCAGATCGGCGCGCACACGCTGCGCCATCCGATCCTGGCCGGCCTCGACGACGCGGCGGCGACGCGGGAGATTGCCGACAGCCGGGCGGTGCTCGAGGACTGGCTGGGCGAGCGGGTCGGTCTGTTCGCCTACCCGAACGGCAGGCCGAACAAGGATTACCGGCCGGAGCAGGCGCGGCTGGTCGAGTCGCTGGGCTTCGACGCCGCGGTTTCCACTGCCTGGGGTGCTGCCGACGCCGGCAGCGACTGCTTCCAGTTGCCGCGCTTCACGCCCTGGGACCGCACGGAACTGCGCTTCGGCCTGCGGTTGCTGCGCAATTACGGCGATCGCGGCCCTGCGCTGGCGGCCGCAAGCTGAAGGATTGAACGATGGGCCTGCGCGACCTGCTGCTGTTTGCCATCCTGGCACCGGGCTGCCTGATGACGCTGCGCTTCCCTTTTGTCGGCGTGCTGCTGTGGATCTGGATCAGCACCATGAATCCGCACCGGCTGTCCTACGGTTATATGTTCGACGCGCCGGTCGCGATGGCCATTGCGCTGTGCATCCTGGTCGGCATGCTGCGCAACCCGGAGAAGCGCAATCCCTTCGTCGCGCCGCCTGTGACCTGGTTCGCGGTGCTGATCGGCTGGATGTGCCTGACCACCCTGCTGGCCATCCATCCGAACTCCAGCCTGAACATGCTGGAGAAGATGCTCAAGATCAATCTGATGATCTTCGTCACGCTGATGCTGGTGCGCAGCAAGCGGGAAATCATCGCCGTGGCCTGGGTGCTGGCGCTGTCGGTGGCCTTCTACGGCATCAAGGGTGGCGCCTTCACGCTGTTGACGGGTGGTGCCTATCGCGTCTGGGGCCCCAACGGGACCTATATCCAGGAGAACAACGCGCTGGCGGTGGCGCTGATCATCACCGTGCCTTTGCTGCGCTTCCTGCAGACCCAGCTGGAAAAGCGCTGGCAGCGCTGGGCGATGACCGGCGCCATGCTCTTGTGCGCCGCATCCATCCTGGGCTCGCATTCCCGCGGTGCGCTGCTGTCGATCTGCGCAATGCTGGCGGTGCTCTGGTGGCGCGGCAAGAACAAGCTGCCGACTGCGCTGATCCTTGTGCTGGCCGGTGGCTTTGCGCTGTCGATGATGCCGGAGCACTGGTGGCAGCGCATGGAGACCATCCAGACTTACGAGGAGGACCGCTCGGCGATGGGCAGGCTGAACGCCTGGGAGATGGCCTACAACATCGCCAAGGATCGCATATTCGGAGGCGGCTTCAGCATCTGGCGCCCCGATGTGTTCGCGAAGTACGCGCCGGACCCGACCTTCGTGGTGTCGGCGCACAGCATCTATTTCCACATGCTGGGCGAGCATGGATTCATCGGCCTGACCATCTATCTGTGCCTCTGGGTCTCAACTTGGATGAGTGCCGGCTGGCTGCGCAAGCAGGGCAAGGCCGAGCCGCAGTTGGATTGGTGCCTGCAGCTGGGTTCGATGATCCAGGTTTCGCTGGTTGGCTTCGCGATCGGCGGTGCGTTCCTGAGCCTGGCCTATTACGACTTCCCGCTGAACCTGATGGTGCTTGCGGCCGCGGCGCGCTGGTGGGTGGCTAGCGGCCGCTGGAAGGAAGACCCGCCGCAGCAGGACGAACTGCGTCTGGGCAAGCTGCGCCTGACCTGCGGCGATCGCCTGATGCTCCCGAGCAAAAGGCCTCCGCCCAGCCTGTAGCCTGTCCGCCCGGTAGGCTGCGCTCAGCGGCGGCGCAGCAGATTGCGAAGATCGGCCAGCAGCGGCAGCGGGTCGCGCCAGGACGCCACGTAGTAGCGCACCCCGGGGCGCAGGAAGTTCAGCAGGAAGTCCGCCAGCGCACGGCTGCGGCTGACGCGGAACGCGCGGTCGGCGACCCGCTCCGGATGCAGCAGCAGGCGCAGCAGGCGCTTGAGCTCGGCGCCGAGCAGGCGGCAGCGCAGATGCTGGCGCGGCGGCGGCAGCTCGGGCAGCGGCAGCCCGCAGCCCTGCAGGTAGCTGAGCAGCGCGAAGCCGGCGCCGGCCTGCGCGGCCAGTGGGAAGCTGCCCCAGAAACGGCCGTTGATTTCCATCAGCACCGCCTCGTCACGGGCCGCGTCCCAGCGGTACTCGACCATCGCCACACCCTCCCAGCCGATGCGCTGCAGCAGCGCGATCGAGCGCTCCTGCAGGGCCTGCTGCTGCGCCAGCGGCAGCGCGTCGCAGACGCAGGAGAAGCCGCCCTCGGGCGGCCATTCGGCAATGCGCAGGTGCTGGAAGCGGCGCAGCGCGCGGCCCTCGTGCATGAAGAAGAACTGGCCCAGGCCCTGGCCCGCGCAATAGCTCTGCAGCAGCGGCCATTCGCCCAGCGGCGCGTAGCGGCGCACCAGCGCCCGCCATTGCTCGGCGTCGTAGACGTACTCGGCCTTGACCAGCGGCAGGCCGAGCGCGCGCAGACGACCCGAGACGGCCGGTGGATCGGCCCATTTGACGACCGCCGGCCAGCGGAAGCGCTCGGCCAGCGCCATCGCCTCGGCCTCGCTGCGCGGCTGCTCGCTTTCCGGCACGCGGATGCCGACCTCGCGGGCCAGCGCCAGCGTGCGCTGCTTGTCGAGCACCAGTTCGAGGCGGTCGGCGCGCGGGATCTGCGGGCGCAGCTTGCCCAGTTCCTCGCGGTGCGCGTTCAGCCAGAGCAGATTGCCCTCCGACACGGTGAGCAGCGGGCAGGGGCCGTGGCGCTCGCCGAGCTCGTGCAGCAGTGCCAGCAGCGCCGGGCTGCGCGGCTCGCTGCAGACGAGGCCTTCGTACAGATCGCGCGAGCGCAGGCCGATCGAATGCGGGCTGCTGGCGATGCCGATCACGCGCACGCCGGCCTGGCCGAGCTCGCGCACGATGTGCAGGCCGATCTGCGTCTCCAGTCCGAGCAGCACGCAGACCGGCGCCCCGGCCGGGACCTTGTAGCCGCTGCTCATCGGCGCAGCCGGCGGATCAGCTGTTCGCCATGGCGGGCCAGCGTGCCGGCCAGGCTGGCTCGCGGTACAGGCGGCGCAGCGCGTTCGCCGGCGAGCAGCAGGTCCTCGCCGAAGCCACGGACCTGGTAGCGTTGCGGGTGGGCGGCCAGGTAGGCGCACAAGGCCTCGAAGCGGCGCACGACGATCCAGTCCGGGTCGCTGCGGCCGCTCTTCAGCATCTCGAAGTTGTGCGAGACGATGACGAAGTCCTGCTCGCCCTGGCGCTCTGCGCGGTCCAGCACGCTGCGCAGCTCGGCCGCGCCGCAGGCGCCGACCTGGGCCGGCCGCGGGCGTCCCAGGCCATCGCTGAACACCGTGACCGGGAAGCTGCTCACGCCTTCGCAGACGAAGGGTGCATCGAAGCCATAGGCATCCCGCAGATCCAGCCCGCTGACCGCCCCGCAGCGGTTCAGGCTGCTGTCCAGGCGCAGGCCGTTGCGGGCCAGCGCACGGAAACTGTCGCGGTTTGCGGCGTAGCTGCCGGCGCGGAACGCGCAGATCGGCGCCGCGCCGGCCTCGCGCAGCAGGCGCAGGCCGTGGCCGATCAGCGCGCTCTGCTCGTCCAGCGTGTAGTAGCTGAGGTGCTGGCGTTTGCCGCGCACCTCGGGCAGCAGCGGCTCGCGGGCCTCGTCGGTCCATTCCGGGTGCAGATGCAGCTGCACTTCCTGACCGGCGTCCTGAATCAGGCCGACGATCTCGCGCAGCGGCGCCAGCCCAAAGCGCGCGGCGAACAGCGGCTCGACGAAGAACACTCCACGCAGGCCATGGCGCTGCAGGATGGCCAGGGTCTCGGGCAGCGCATAGGCGCCCGCCGCCGAGCGGCCATAGACATAGCGCTGGAAGGCGGCCGGGAACTTCTCGTCGAGCTGCTGCCAGCCATTGCACCAGACCTCGATGTCGAAGCTCAGGAAGACCCTCATCGGCGCGCCTCGGCCGCTGGCAGATCGGCGACCAGGCCGCGCACGCCCGATTCGATCAAGGTGAAGCAGGTGCGGAAATAGGCGTCGGACAGGGTGTGCGGATCGTGAAGATGGATGCGCTGCGGCGACGCCCAGTGGCCGAGCAGCGCGATTGCCTCGGCCGGGATGCCGCGGGCGATCAGCCGGCGCACATGGCGGACCTCCATGACCAGCAGCAGGTCGCCGGCCTGGTAGCGGTAGTCGCCGAAGTCGGTGGCGCGGTGTTCGGTCAGCGACAGGCCGAGATGCGGCGCCGTGGCGAGGGCCTGCGGCGTTGCCGGTGCGCCGGTCCGCGTCGACAGACCGATCGAGCAGCAGGGTTCGCCGAGTTGCCGCGCGACCTGCTCGGCGAAGGCACTGCGGTTGATATTGCCCAGGCAGACGAAGACCAAACGGCGTGGCCGCTCGGCCGGCAGCCGGGTCTGCGCCGTCAGGCGGCCGAGCAGGTACTCCAGCTCGCCCAGCAACACGCGCACCGCGCCGCGCCAGGTGCCGTGATTGCGCACGATCAGGCCGCGCAGCCTTGCCAGCATGCCCATGGCCTCAGAGGCGGAAGCCGGGCGCCTTGGCGCGCAGCCATTGCTCCAGCATCATCAGGATCCAGACCATCTCGCCGTAGTAGCCGGGATGCTCGGCCAGGCGCCGGTCCAGCAACTCGGTGACGAAGTCACCGCGCACCAGGCGGCGCTCGACGAGACCGTGCAGCGAGTCCTGCGCCAGCCGCTGCAGCCCGGCATGGCTGCGTGCCCAGACGCCGAAGGGCAGGCCGAAGCCATGCTTCTTCTTCTCGATGATCTCGTCGGGCAGGAAGCCGCGCAGCGCTTCCTTGAAGAACCAGCGTAGTTGCTGGCCACGCAGCTTCCAGTCGTCGGGCAGGCGCAGCGACAGCGCGAGCAGGTTGTCGGAGAGCAGCGGAAAACCGGTGGCCAGGCCGGCCAGGCGGGTCGCGCCGACGACCTTGGGTAGATCGCTCTCGGCCAACGTGAAGCGCCAGTCGTAGGCGAGCTCGCGGTTCAGTTCCGAACAGCCTGCCGGTGCGGATCGCCAGACCTCGCGTTGCAGGGCCAGCGGCACTTGCGGGTCGATGGCGGCCAGCAAGCCAGGCGTGAACACCGCTCGCGGGTCCAGGCGCATCACCAGGTTGTAGAGCTGCAGCCGGTCGGGCATCGGCAGTCGGGCCTGTTCGACATAGCTGCGGCCCTTGCGCGCCAGCGCGAAGCTGCCGCCCAGCGGGCTGGCCAGCAGGGCCTCGAGCAGCCCGCGCGCCGGGCCGGGAACGCGCTGGTAGCGGGCGAACAGCTGCTGCTTGGCGTAGCGCGCGTTGCCGCCAAAGAGCTCGTCGCCGCCATCGCCGGCAAGCAGCTTCTCGACGCCGTCGGCGCGTGCCCGCTGCGCGCAGACGAAGGCCGGCAGCACCGAGGAGTTGCCGAAGGGCTGGTCGAAGGACGCGGCGACCTTGGGGATATTGGCCAGCAGGTCGTCCGGCGTCACGTAGTACGCGTGGTGCTGCACGCCGAAGCGCGTGGCCGCCAGGCGGGCATAGGCCATCTCGTCGTAGCCCTGCGCGTCGAAGCCGATCGAGTAGGCGCGCACCGGACCGCGGTCCAGGCCGGCGAGCAGGCCCGCAACGGTGGAGCTGTCGGTGCCGCCGCTGAGGAAACAGGCTGGCGTCGCGTCGCCGAGCTCCTGCTCGACGGCCTCGCCGGCCAGGCGCAGGAAGTCGCGCTTCAGTGTCTCCAGATCGGCACCGGCTTCGGGCGCGAAATGCGGTTCCCAGTAGCGGGCCACCCGCAACTGCCCGTTCTCGAGCAGGGCGTAATGGCCGGGCGGCAGACGCAGCACACCGCGGAACACCGTCCGCGGCGACGGGATCATGTGGAAATACAGGTAGTCGAAGAGCGCCTGCGGGTCGACTTCGCCGCCCAGTGCGTCGGCGCTTGCCGACCACTCCAGCCGCCCCTCGGCAAAGCGGTAGCAGAGGGTCTCGCGCGCGAAGCGATCAACGGCCAGCAGCAGGCGGCCGTCGCCCAGCGGCAAGGCGAGCGCGAAGCCGCCCTGCACGCTGGCCAGGGCTTGGCTTGGCGGGGTGCCGGACAGCAGGCGCTGCCAAGCGGCCGTGATGCCTTGCTCGCGCGCAAGGGCCTGCAGGGCGGTGTTGGAAAACCGCGGTTGTCCGAGGGTCAGCGGGACTTGGTTCATCGGCTGGGGACGCGCTTTGAGCGTCACGAGAACGGCCGGGGAGGGCCAGGGGCCGCAGGCGGCGCAGAGCGGCGCGAGTGTATGCGGGCCTCTTGCGCGGAAGGTCGCCGGAGCGCTGCCCCATCCCCCATGTGCAGGGAAGGCCCCGGGCGGTCGCTCGATGGCCTTGGCTGACAATCCGGCGCCCCGCGCGGCGGGGGGAGCAACAAGGTCGGCAAAGGCAGGGATGGCGGTACGCAAGGCACTCGGGTTCACGGCAGCTCAGCAGGGGATCAGTTTCTGGCTGAGCTTTGCCAGCGTGGTCATCGTGTCGCGCTTGCTCAAGCCCGAAGAGATCGGCATCTTCTCGGTCGCCGTGTCGGTGCTTGGCTTTGCCCATGTGTTCCGCGAGTTCGGTGTGACCCAGTATCTGGTGCAGGCGGCGCAGGTCGGGCGGGCGCAGTTGCGTGCCGCTTTCACCGTCACGTTGGCGACCTCCTGGGCCATCGCTCTGCTGTTGTTCCTGCTGCGTTGGCCTCTGAGCACCTTCTATGGGCACCAGGGCATCGCCGAGGTGCTGCTGCTGGTCAGCCTGAACTTCGTCGTCATGCCTTTCGGCACGGTGCGCATGGCGATGCTCAAGCGTGAGTTGCGCTTTGGTCGCGTTGCGGCGATTGGCGTCGCGGCGATCCTGCTGCAGGCCGTGGTGACGATCTCCTGCGCCTATAACGGACAGAGCTATCTGAGTATGGCCTGGGGCTCGCTGGCCATGCATGGCTGCACCGCGGTGCTGGCCCACTTCATGCGGCCGGGGCTGGGCCTGATGTGGCCGACCACCCAGGGCCTGCGCGCGGTGCTGCATTTTGGCTCCTTCACCAGCGCCAGCGCGCTGATGCGGGAGATAGGCAACGCCGCGCCGGATCTGATCCTCGGCCGCACGCTCGGCTTTGCCAGCGTGGCCGTGTTCAGCCGCGGGCAGGGTCTCTACAAGATGCTGGTGCCGCGCATCGACGCGCTGGTGCGGCAGGTGCACTTCCCGGCCCTGGCCAGCGAGCTGCGCAAGGGTGGCGATGCGCCGACGCTGTTCTTTCGCGCCAGCAACTATCTGAGCGCGGTGACCCTGCCGCTGATGGCCGTTCTTGCGGCGCTTTCCGAGCCGTTGATCCTGTTCGTCTTCGGCGGGCAATGGCAGGCGGCGGTCTCGGTGGCGGTGTTCGCCTGCCTGGGGCGCATGCTGACCGCCCCCTACGCGCTGACCGCGGTCACACTGATGGCGGCTGGCCGTGTGAAGACCGAGCTGGGGGCCGAGTTCTCTGCGCTACTGTTCCGTGTCACCGTGCTGCTCAGCTCGCTGTGGCTACCGCTCGACGATGTCGTGCGCTTGCTGCTGCTGGCTTATCTGTTCGAGGCCTGGGTCGCACAGCGCGCGCTGCGACGGGTCTTCGGCATCCGACCCCGCGAGATGTTCCTCCAGCTCTGGAAGGCGTTGGCGCTGGCGCCGATTGCCGCCGTCGGGCCGTTGCTGTTGATGCTGGGGGCCTGGCATTTCGGCTTCGCGGATCAGCGCCTGGCCCTGCTGCTGGCGGGCGGGCTGCTCGCCACCCTCGGCTGGGTAAGCGGCGTGCTGCTGCTGGACCATCCGCTGAAGGGCGAGATCCACCGTTTGGCCGGCAAGCTGCGCGAGCGCCTGCGTCGGCGTCCCTGATCCGACAAGCCATGCCGCACCAACTCGCCGTTGTCATCCCCTACTTCCAGCGCCAGCCCGGCCTGCTCGAGGCCTGCGTGCGCTCGGTGCTGGCCCAGCAGGCGGCGGTCGAGCTGACGGTTTATGTGGTCGACGACCAGTCTCCGCTACCCGCCACCGAGGCCCTGCAAGGCCTTGAGGATCCGCGGCTGCGCGTCATCCTCCAGGCCAATGCGGGGCCGGGCGCGGCGCGCAACCGCGGCATCGAGGCCGTGGCGCCGGGTACCGAGTTCATCGCCTTCGTCGATTCCGACGATGTCTGGGAGGCCGGGCATCTGCAGCGCCTGCTGCGTGCCTTCAATGCCGGCTGCGACATGGCGTTTGCCAACAGCCGCCGCTACGACCATAGCGACAGCCGGTTCGATTGGAGTCCGGAGCAGGCTTTCCAGCTGCGCACCAAGGAGCACGAGGCACTCGGTGACGGCGTGTACGCGTTCCGCGGCGACTTCTTCGACTTCGCCGTGCACCGCAGCGCGGTGATCAGCACGTCCACGCTGGCCTACCGCTACGCCGCGATGCCGGCGCTGCGCTTCAATACGGCGCTGTTCAACGGCCAGGATCGCTACTTCAAGCTGCAGTGCAGCCAGTTGGCACGACGCGTCGGTTTCTGCACCACCGTCGGCGCCACCGAGGGCCGCGGCGAGAACATCTTCGACAGCTCGGCCTGGGGCAGCGAGAAGGGCCTGCGCCTGCTCTACAGCTATGTGCGCCTGCCCAAGCTGATCCTGGCCAGCCTGCGCCTCACACCAGCTCAGCGCGCGCATGTGCAGACCCAACTGAGCAACTCGCGGCAGTCCTTGGTCAGCACCACCCTGCATCTGCTGCGCGCCGGCAAGCGGGTGGACTGGCGGATGCTCGGCCTGACCCTGCGCGCCGATCCGATCATCCTGCTGCTGCTGCCCATCTATCTGCTGCGTGCGCTGCTCAAGCGCGGCCGCTCCAAGGAAGCCTGATGAATCTCGAAGCCCAATCCTGGCCGCTGGTCTCGGTGGTGATCCCAGCCTACAACTGCGCCGACTACATCGCCCCCTGCCTGGACAGCATCCTGGCCCAGGACTACCCGAATCTGGAGATCCTGGTCGTCGACGACGGCAGCAGCGACGACACGCCGGCTCGGGTGCAGGCCTATGGCGATCCGGTGCGTTACCTGCACCAGGCCAATAGCGGCTCGGCGGTGGCGCGCAATCTGGGCATCGAGAGCGCGCGCGGCGAACTGATCGCGTTCTGCGACAGCGACGACCTCTGGGCGCCGGGCCGGCTCAAGCAGCAGGTCGGATTCCTGCTCGGCCAGAGCGAGTACCAGGCCGTCTGCGGCCGCTTCAAGGCGGTGCCCGACGACTACCGCTGGGACGACGCGCTGCGCGAGCACTACGAGCCCGAGCCCAGGCTGGATCCCGATAAATCCGGCTGGACCTATCTGCGCGTGCTGGAAAGCTCGATCTACCACCTCGACACCCTGATGGTGCGCCGCGAGGCCCTGGCCACCGTGCGTTTCAACAAGGACTACCGCCGCGGCCAGGACTTCGACTTCTGGCTGCAGCTGCTGCATGTGACGCCGATCGCGCAGCTGCACAACCTCTACGGCTTCTACCGGCAAAGCGCGATCAGCATCACGCGCAAGCCGCATGTGCGCAACTACCGCGCGGAGATCCTCGAGGCCGCGCTCCATCGCTACGGTCGGCGCGACCAGAACGGCGCCGAGATCAGCCAGCAGGCCCTGGACCGGCTGTTCAGCGTGAGCTGGTTCGGCCATGGCTGGGAGCTCTACCAAGCGCGCTGGTTCCGCCGCGCCGCGGAGTCCTTCGGCAAGGCCTTGCGCCACGACCCCTCTCACTGGGGTGCGCGCAAGCTGCGCCTGTTCAGCCAGCTGCGCCGCTTCCAGGATCAAGGCCCGGTGGATGCAGCCCGCCGCTAAGCCGACGGCCTGGCAGCGCATCCGCCGCTTCCAGGTCGAGCGCTGGGCGCGCTGGCGCCGCAAGCGCCCGGACTGGACGCAGCAGGATGCGCCGCTGCAGGCCTTGCTGGCCGCCGGCGGCGACGATGTGCTGGCGCAGTCCCGCACTTTGTTGGCCTATTTCTGGGCCGGCCAGCAGCACTACGTCGACCGCCACGGCACGCTGGCCGACTACCCGGGCTGGCCAAGCATCTACGGCGCGCGCAACGACGCCATCGAAGGCGTCAGCCGTTTGTTGCCGCTGTGGGCCGCGGCCCTCGAATGCCCGCTGCTGGCGCCGACCGATGTCGCCGGCATGGCCGAGCATCTGGCACGGGCGCTACGTAATGGCAGCGATCCGGCACACCCCGGCTACTGGGGCGACATCGGCGAGCGCAGCACGCTGATCTGCGAGGGCGCCGACATCGCGCTGGCGCTGTGGCTGGCGCGGCGCAGCGTTTGGCCGCAACTGGACGCGGTCACGCAGCGCCGCCTGCTCGCCTGGCTGGGCCAGGCGCTGGGTCGGCAGACGGCGGACAACAACTGGCATCTCTTCGTCGTGCTGATCGATGCGGTGATTGCCGACCTCGATCCCGGGCATCGCTTCAGCAGTGCCGAGCGCCTGCAGCGCGTGGCCTCGTTCCGCCGCGCCCAGGGCTGCTTCAGCGACGGCCCGAAGGGTGGGGTCGACTACTACAACGCCTGGGGCTTCCACTACCTGCTGTTCTGGCTGCATGAGATCGATGCCCAGGCCTATGGCAGTCTGGCCCGCGAGACGCTGCCGGACTTCTGCGACTGGTACCGCTGGCTGTTCGCGCGGGATGGCAGCATGCCGCTGTTCGGGCGCAGCCTCTGCTACCGCTTCGCGACGCCGCTGCCGCTGCTCTGCGCGGCCCGCCTGCAGCCGGAGCGCCTGCGCGAGGCCTTGACGGTCTACCAGCGGGTCTGGCAGTTCTTTGGCGCCGCCGGCGGCCTGCGTGCCGGTCGGCCGACCCAGGGGGTGTTCGGCGAGCAACTGCACTGGCTGGACCCCTACAGCGGTCCGGCGAGCAGCTTCTGGGGCACGCGCTCGCTGCTGCTCTATCTCTACCTGGCGCCGAGCGAAGGTCCGGCCGAACTAGAGGCGGGTCCGCGGACGCTGTTGCTCGACGGCCTGGGCGCTCAGCTGGAACTGGATGCCGGGCGCGGTCAGGTGCGGCTGCGCTTTGCGCCGCAGCCGGCGGCCCGGGTGGTGTTGCGCGGCTGGCGGGACCGGCTGCGCGAGGCCGTCTACGCGGTGGCCAGCCGGCCGGCGAACTCGCTTCGCGCGCAAGGCCAGACCGAGTTCGACTCAGGCCTGGAGGTCTATCGCTAAGCCTTGCGCAGCGCTACGCAACCCTTCTCGCAGCGCGGTACTTGCACCTCTTGCCAATGTGGCAGCTCGGCCAGCCAACGCTTGACGGCGCGCTGCTCTTCCGGGCGATCGGCATCGTCGAGGAACAGCATGCCACCCTTGCGCACCCGCCCGTCCAGCACCGGTAATGCCGGGTAGCGCGGGTCCTCATGGACAAACCAGGGCGGGCCGTCGACGACCAGCAGGTCGATCAGCAAGTCCTCAGGCAGTCCTTGGAATGCATACCAGTCGCCCTGCCAGGCCGGCAACTGCAATGTCTGCAGCGGCGCGTCGATGACGGTGGCCCAGTCGCTCAGGCCGTGGCGTTGCAGCAGCTCGCGGGTCTTTGTGGCGAACACCGGGTCCTGCTCCAGGCTGTAGACATGGCCCTGGCCGGCCAGTTGCGCGCAGCGCGCCAGCACCACCGTGCTGCTGCCACTGCTGCACTCGACGGTGATCTTGGGCTGCTCGCGCAGCGCGTGCAGCATCAGATTGCGCAGGAAATCCGGCGAGGCCGCCCAGCCGCGGGTCGGCGGCAACGCGTGCTTCAGGCCCAGTTCGGCCTGCAAGGCGAGCAGCGCCTCGATCTGCGCGATGGTGTTGTCGGCGCTGCTGCGGACCTGGGCGCGCAGGCGCTCGCTGGCGGCACTCAGGCGCTGGTAGAGCGCGTAGCTGAGGGCGCCCATCACGGCGATCAGCAGCAAGGTGCAAAGCAGAAGCAGAACCTGGTTGGACATGATGGCGGCGAAGACGACGAAGGGTTGCGACTATCTCGCAGCCTGACTTTGCAATCTTGGGGGGATGGATTTGGGGTCAGGTACCGGTGCGCGGCGGCCGGCCGCCGAACGGTTTGGCCATCGGTGCCGTTGACAGGGTCCTGCGTAGCAAGCGCGCGCCGTAGTGCCTGGCGGCTGCCAGCAAGCCGGCGACGCTGCGGCGTCGGAACGCGATCAGCCCGGTGCGCTCACGGCGTTCGCTCATCCACTCCGCCTTGTACGGGTCGTCGCCGGCGAGGAAGTCGATCTCGGCGACCTGGTCGACATCGATCACCTGCTCGCTCAGCGCGGCCGACAGCCAGGTGCCGACGCCATGCGACGCGTAGCGCTCGTCATAGGCCAGCTTGTAGATCGATGCGCTGCTGCCGCGCACCAGCCAGATCTGCGCTGCGACCGGCCGCCCTTCGAGAAAGCACAAGCCCAGGCGCAGCCAGCCCAGGCGATGCGCGATCCGGCACAGACCGGGCACGAAGGCCGGGAACGGCTCGGGGCGCTTCCAGCTGTGCGCATAGACCTCGCAGAAATGCTGCACGGCCTGATCGACTTCGGGCCAGGGGCTTTCCGGGCCCAGCATCTGGGCCCGGAAGTCGCTGCGCGCCGCGAGCTTCTTGCGGATTCTCTGCAGCGTGTGGCGCAGGCGCGAGGGTCGCGCGGCCAGGTAGCCGGCGCCGCTTTGACCGAGGGTCGGCTGCCGCCAGTTGCCGAATGCGAAATAGCGATCGACCCAGTAGCCCTGGGCCCGTAGCGCGGCACTCAGTTGCAGCCAGAAGGGCTGCTCCCCGGCCAGCGGATGCAGGCGCAACGTTGCCGCGCCGTTGGCGGCGATCCATCGCGCATAGGCCGGCGCGTGGTGGGCTGCGGTTGCTGCATCGGAGGCCACCGGTCCGTACAGGCCGGCGTAGTAGTTGGATAGCGACTCCAGCCGACCGTCGCGGCTGCGGCGCAGCGGCAGCAGGCTGCTGCCGACCTCGTCCTGGTGGCCGAGCCAGAGCAGTTCCTCGCGCCAGCTGCAGGTGGCCGCGAGGTTCTCGAACCAAGCCGTGGTTTCGAAGACCGAGGCGCCGGCGGCGTCCAGGTCCCGCCACAGCGCGCTGGCGCGCAGGGCCTCGAGACCGGTCCAGGCCTGGGGCAGGGAGGCCGCGGCGGCTGGCATCAGAGCCCGGTCAGGCGGCGCAGGCGGCGACCGATTGCCGTGATCGCGTGGCGGCCGAAACGGCGCAGAAAGGCCGTCGCGGGGCGCAGATCGTTGCCATGCAGGAACAGATGGGAGCGGCGCAGGCCGCGCCGCGGCGCCAGGCCGCTGCGCCAGCGCAGCCACAGGGGGCCGAAGGGGTCTCGCTCCTCGTTGAACCACAAGGCTTCGCGACGCTGGGAGGGTGCCGGCCTCGATCGGCCGGTCTGCTGCGCGTACTCGGCCGCCGGCAGGTTGACGCCATTCACCGTGCACAGGCCCAGCCAGAAGTCGGTGCGTCCGACGGTCGGCTCGATGACCCAGAGCCGGCCCTGACCGTCGCGCTTGAGCTCCAGCGAGACGGGGCCGCTGAGCGCCAGGCCGTCGAAGAAGCGCAGGGTCTGGGCATGCACCTCGTCGTCGGGCCAGGGCTCGGCGATCGAGGTGTGGCCGAGCGGGCGCGAGCGCAGTTTGTGACCGTCGAAACGCGCCAGCACCCGACCTTCGTCGAGGTAGAGCGCGCTGAAGTAGATATGGGTGTCGTCGCCCGGAATGAACTCCTGCACCAGGAAGGGCAGGTCGGCGCCATGGCGGGCGACGAGCTCGGCCAGTTGCCCGCGATCGGCCGGCTGCGAGGTCTTGAAGCGCGACAGCGGACGCACCGGCTTGACGATGATCGGAAAGCTCAGTTCGGCGAGCACCGCATCGATGTCGTCGGCACCCTGCAGCAAACGGCTTTTCGGGTAGTGCAGCCCGGTCTCGGCGCAGCGCGACTCCAGATTGGCTTTCTCCTGCAGCGGCAGCAGGCGATCCCGGCAAGCCGACCAGCTCAGCCGGTAGGCCGCAGCCAGCCGCAGCCAGTGCTGGCCCACGGTGCGCACCATGGTGTCATTGGTCAGCAGCAGCACGGGCGCGCCCGGGCATTCGATGCGGGCGCGCAGCGCGAGCAGGGCGTCAACCAGCGCTTCGCCATTGATGTCCGGCGCGTGGACCACGGTGGCCAGACGCGTCAGCGCGCCCGGCTGTTGGAGGTTGGCTTCCAGCACCAGCGTGGGCACATGCTCGGCATGCAGTGCGCGCACCAGCGCGAGCCCATGGCCGCAGGCGCCGACGACGACGGCCGGCGCAACCGTGAAGCGGTAAAGCGGGGTTCCGGTTTCCAGTCCCATGCTCATTCCGATGCCGCACTGGCCGCGGCACTGGCGGCGGCGGGCGGCGCCGAGGCGGCTTCGGCCGACGGCAGCGGGGCGGGATCCTGCCAGCGGCCCGCTTCCGTCAGGCGCTGGCGCAGTTGCGGCAGGTCGACACCCAACTGCAGCGCCCGGTGCGCGGAGGCCAGCGCGGCCTCGTGCAGGCCGAGGTCGAAATACACCATGCCGATGTTGTGATGGGTCAGGCCGTTGTCGCCGGCGTCCTGGCTGGCGCGCTGCAGCTGGGCTTCGGCGGCCTTGCGCCCACCCAGGCGGTTCAGGTGCATCGCGTAGATCATGCGCACCAGCGTGTCGTCGCCGCGAAAGGCCAGCGCCCGCTCGAAATAGCAGGAGATGCTGTGCGGCATCAGCGGGTCGCGGTCGGACTTGAGCTTCTCGCCGAGCCGTTTCAGGCTGAGCAGCGCGCGGTGATGGTTGGGGTACTTGCCCAGCGTGTAGTCGATGTCGGGTCCTGGGTTCTTGGTCGACTCACCGCTCAGCAGGCGCTCGACCCGTGTCGTGAAATGCCGGCGTTCGACGACATGCAGCATCTGGCGCTGGCTGCGGTAGTCGAAGGGGCCGGCACCGCTGGCGGGAGTCAGGTCGCAGCCCGGCGTGCTCTGCGCCACTGCCAAAGGGGCGAGCAGCGCCAGCGAGGCCCCGAGCAGGAGGGGGAGGGCGAATCGGGTCATCGGGGGGCTCCGGAGGCGGCGGGCAGCCAGGCCAGCAGTCGGGCCTGCAGCGCCTCCTGACTGCCTGGCGTGGAGAAGGTGTGGTCGGCGCCGGCCAGGTCCAGGCGCGCCAAGCTCGGGCGATCCAGCAGGCTTTGCCAGGCCTCGCGGCCCTCGCTGTAGGCCAAGAACTCCTTGGCGGTGTAGTCCTCTTCGCTGAGCACCAGCAGGCTGGGGCCGGCAAAGCCCTGCCAACCGGCCAGCATGCGTTGCTGGAAGCTGCCGCCGCCCGACGTGCTCGCCGGCTTGCGCGACAGGCGCAGCGCGCGCAGCAGTTCGCGCAGCGCACCCAGGGCGACTTGGCCGCTAAACAGCTTGCGCCAGAATTCCGCCTGCATCAGGCGCTGGCGGTAGTAGTGCTTGACCCGGGTCTGCGCCTGGCTTTGCGCCGATCGCACCCAGGGGTTCATCAGGCAGAGCCCGGCGACGCGGGCATCGGCCCCGGCGGCCAGATAGAGCAGGATGGCCGAGGCGCCATCGCACAGGCCGCAGAGCACCACGCCCTTCAGGCCCGGTTCGGCGGCGAATAGCGTGTCGACGGCGGAGCCGATGTCGGCGTCCAGCTGTTCGAAGCTGCGTGGCTCTCCCTCGGCGTCGCCCATGCCGCGCACGTCGAAGCGCAGCGCCGGGTGGCCTGCGGCTGCCGCAGCGCGGGCCATCAGAACGAACTGGCGGTGGCCGCCGGCGCGCACCTGCGGCCCGCCGACGACGATCAGCAGGCCGATGTCGCACGCCGCGCTTTCCCCGGGGCGGGCGAGCACACCGGTCAGGCGATCGCCGGCGCAGTCCCATTGCAATGCGCGTTCGACGAAGCTCATGGGGCCAAGGCCTCGCAGCTGGCCTGCAGCAGCGCGGGCGCGGTCTCGATCTCGGTGGCCTGCCAGAAGGCCGGCCCAGCCAGGGCCATGGCCTGCACGGCGAGCCCCTGGCCCTGCCAGTCCTGCACCGTCTTGGCGCTGACCGGCAGCAGGCCCGGTGGCTCCTGGCGGCTCAGTTCCAGCCAGTGCAGCGGCCCCGGCGGCGGCTCCAGGCGGGCCTGTTCCAGGCCCTGGATCAGCGCCGCGGCGCAGCGGTAGCCGGCGATCTCCACCGCGCGGCCGGCGCGCAGCTCTTCCTGCAGCGCCTTGGCGGCGCCCTTGGCGGCGCTGCCGACCAGCTCGGCGGCGGTCTTCAGGCGCAGCCATTGCTGGGCGAGCAGCTTGCCGCTGGCCGGCGGCTGCCACCAGAGTTGGCCGGGCGGGCTGGGCAGTTGCCGCGCGGTCTGCGCGGCGAGCAGGCAGCCGGCGCGCAGACCCCAGAGCCAGAGCGGCGCATCGCCCTGCGCATCCAGCCAGGCCACGCCGAGCCGCGCGTCATCCAGCCAGTCCTGCCAGCTGGCGTCGCCGAAGTCGCCGCTGCTGTCGCCGCAGCCCAGCAGGTCGATCTGCAGCACCGCGAAGCCGGCAGCGGCCAGCGCGCGCGACTGCAGCGCCGCCATGCGCCGGGATTTGTTCATCTCCTCGGCGAAGGGGTGCAGATAGAGCACGCGGCCGCGGCAGGCGCCGGCCGGCGGGTGGAAAAGCGCGAAGCGCTGGCCGCGCGGTCCGGCGTCGATGAAGAACGCATCGGCCATGGGCGGCGCGGCGGCCTCAGCCGCCCTGCGCGGCGAGGAAGTCGGTCAGCGAGCCGACCGTCTCGAACACGCTGCCGTCCAGCTCGCTGTCGTCGACGGCGATGCCGAGCTGTTCCTCGAAGGCGGTGATCAGGGCCAGCACGGCCATTGAATCGAGCTCGGCGATCGCGCCGAGCAGCGGCGTATCGCGCTGGAAGCTCTGGGCGCGGCCACCGAGGCTGAGCACTTCGTCGAGCAGGCGTAGCACCTGGGCCTGGAGGTCGGAGGACATGGTCTGCGGGCAGGAGTGAGGGCAGGCCCCGAGGGGGGCGAATCGGGCGCGGATCTTAAGCGGCCAGGCCCCCGCGCCTCTGGGGGAACCCCCGGTTCCCAGGGGGCCGCTGCGCTACATTCCCCGCCCGTCCGCGCAATCTGCAACGGCCCTGGCGAGGGGCCGGCCGCCGCCCCATGTCCGCCACCGAAGCCCATTTGCTGCATGAACTCGTCGCCCTGGCGGCGTCCCGCACGCCGGAGCGCATTGCGCTGAGCGCTGGCGCCGAGCAGCTCTCGTACGCGACGCTGTGGCAGCAGATCGAGGGCTGCGCGCATGCGCTGCTCGATACCGGACTGCAGCGCGGCGATCGCGTCGGCGTCTACCTGGAGAAGCGATTCGAGATGGTCGTCGCCTGCTTCGGCGCGGCGGCGGCCGGCGGCGTCTTCGTGCCGGTCAACCCGCTGCTCAAGCCGGAGCAGCTCGGGTTCATCGCCCAGGACTGCGGGCTGCGCGTGCTCGTCACCTCGAAGGCCCGCTACCAGCAACTGCTGCCGGTGCTGCAGGACTGCGCCGCGTTGCGCGCCGTGCTGCTGATCGACGGCATCGAGGACCAGGCGCCGCAGCGCTGGGCCGTGCTCGATTGGCGGCAGGCGCTGCAGTCGGCGCCGCGCGCCCTGCACCGCGTCATCGACAGCGACGTGCTGTCCATCCTCTACACCAGCGGCAGCACCGGCCGGCCCAAGGGCGTGGTGCTCAGCCATCGCAATATGGTGGCCGGCGCGAAGTCCGTGGCCAGCTACCTGGACAACCGCGCCGACGACACCCTGCTGGCGGCGCTGCCGCTGTCCTTCGACGCCGGCTTCAGCCAGCTGACCACCGCCTTCCACGCCGGCGCGCGCGTGGTGCTGTTGAACTACCTGCTGCCGCGCGACGTGCTGCGGGCGATGGAGAAAGAGCGCGTCACCGGCCTGACCGCCGTGCCGCCGCTCTACATCCAGCTCACCCAGCTCGAATGGCCGGCCGCGATCGACACGCATCTGCGCTATTTCGCGAACACCGGCGGCCGCATGCCGCGCGACATCCTGCAGCAGCTGCGCGCCCGCGTGCCCTCGGCCAAGCCCTTCCTGATGTACGGCCTGACCGAGGCCTTCCGCTCGACCTATCTGCCGCCCGAGGAGGTGGACCGTCGGCCGGACAGCATCGGCAAGGCGATTCCGAACGCGGAGATCCTGGTGCTGCGCGACGACGGCAGCGAATGCGGTCCCGACGAGCCCGGCGAGCTGGTGCACCGCGGCGCGCTGGTCGGCCAGGGCTACTGGAACGACGCGGAGAAGACGGCCGAGCGCTACAAGCTGCTGCCGGCCGGCACCGCGGCACGCCTGGGTGGCGCGCTGCAGCTGCCCGAGTACGCGGTGTTCAGCGGCGACAGCGTGCGCAAGGACACCGAGGGCTTTCTGTACTTCATCGGCCGCCGCGACGAGATGATCAAGACCAGCGGCTACCGCGTGTCGCCGACCGAAGTCGAGGAGGTGCTGTACGCCAGCCAACTGGTCGGTGAATGCGCCGCCTTCGGCCTGGAGGACGAGCGCCTGGGCCATCGCATCCATGTCATCGCCACGCCGGCGGCCGGCGCGCAGTTGGAGGTCGATTGCCTGCTGGCCCATTGCCGCCAGCACATGCCGGCCTATATGGTGCCGTCCAGCATCGAGCTGCGCGACGGCCCGCTGCCGCGCAACCCCAACGGCAAGATCGACCGCAGCGGTCTGGCCAAACAGCTTCGCGAGGCCCCATGAGCAGCAGTCTTCCCGTCCACGCCGCGATGGACCAGTTCAGCCGCCGCGACGGCGAGTTGTTGATCGGCGGCCAGCCGCTGAGCCGTCTGGCCGCGCGCATCGGCCAGACGCCGTTCTACGTCTACGACCGCGGCCTGCTCACGCAGCGCGTGCAGCAACTGCGTGCGGCGCTGCCCGCCGGCATCAGCCTGCATTACGCGATGAAGGCCAATCCGATGCCGGCGCTGGTGCAGCACATGGCAGGCCTGGTCGACGGCATCGACGTCGCCTCGGCCGGCGAGCTGCAGCTGGCGCTGGACGCCGGCGCCGATCCGCGCGAGATCAGCTTTGCCGGTCCGGGCAAGCGCGACCCCGAGGCGTAAACTGCAGAGAAATGGAAGCCCGCGTATGGTCTGACAAAAGAGTGTTAAAAAAGTTAAAGGAAGACTATATTGTAGTTTCTTTATATACTGATGATAAAACCGCTTTGCCAGAAAGCGAACAATTTTATTCGCAAATCTTGAAAACTCAAGTAAACACGGTTGGAAAAAAATTCCAACATTTGCAGGCGGAAAGATTTGGTACTATTGCCCAACCTTATTATGTGTTGTTAGATACCGAAGAAAAAGAACTGGTTTCTCCGCCAATTGGAGTAGAATTTAATATAGATGCCTATTTGGGTTACCTCGATAAAGGTTTAACTGAATTTGCGAACAAAAAATAAATGAGTAAGATACAAAATATAGGGGTGCTAACTTCTGGAGGAGATTCTCCAGGAATGAATGCAGCCATTAGGGCCGTTGTTAGAGGTAGTTTATACTACAAGTTAAAAGTTACAGGCATTTTAAGGGGGTATGACGGTTTAATTAACGCTGATTTTTTTCCGATGGATGGTAAATCTGTGGCCAATATCATTCAACGTGGAGGAACTATTTTAAAGACTGCCCGTTGTGATGAATTTAGGACGCCAGAAGGAAGAGCTAAAGCTTATAAAAACCTAATTGAAAGTAACATTGATGCCTTAGTGGTGATTGGTGGCGACGGAACTTTTACGGGAGCGGATATCTTCTCCCAAGAATACGATTTTCCAATTATTGGCTTGCCAGGCACCATTGATAATGATTTAGAAGGTACGGATTTAACCATAGGTTACGATACGGCCATTAATACTGTTGTAAATGCGGTAGATAAAATTAGGGACACGGCAGAATCTCATGATCGGCTTTTCATTGTAGAGGTAATGGGCCGTGATTCGGGCTTGATCGCTTTGAGAAGTGGTATTGGTGTTGGAGCCGAGGCTATTTTAATTCCGGAGGCTAAAATGACTACCGAAGATTTGATTGAAAGGGTAGAACATGGACGTAAAGACAAAGCATCAAAAATTATTGTAGTAGCCGAGGGCGACGAAGCAGGAGGTGCCTACAATGTTGGCGAGGTTTTAAAAGAAAAATTTCCTCATCATGATATCCGTGTTTCGGTATTGGGTCATATTCAACGTGGCGGTAGCCCTTCTTGTGCAGATAGGGTATTGGCAAGTCGTTTAGGCGTAGCTGCGGTAGAAGGTTTGTTGGCGGGTAAATCTAAAGTAATGGCTGGCCAAATTAATAAGGAAATTGTGTTTACACCGTTTTCTAAAGCTATTAAGCATATCGATGCCGCTCAAGTTACGCCAGCATGGTTACAATTAGCAGAGATTTTGTCATTGTAATTATTGTAAAGCCAAGGCTACTTTTCTAATAGCTGCTTTAGCCAAAAAGGCTGGTGGTTACTAGCGATAAAGTTTAGTTTGTAAATATTTAAAGGGATAGGTTTAACCACCGTCCCTTTTTTGTTTCATTAAATTTGTCTATCTTGATGTTGAAAAACATCTTTATCTATGCTTGTAAAAACCTATGGAAGTGCCGTTTATGGTGTAGACGCAATTACCATTACCATCGAAGTGAATATTGGTGCTGGTAGCAGTTATTATATGGTGGGATTGCCAGATAATGCCGTTAAAGAAAGCCAATACCGTGTAGAAAGCGCTGTTCGTATTGCGGGCTATCACATGCCTCGACAAAAAATACTGGTTAATTTAGCACCTGCTGATATCAGGAAGGAAGGATCTGCCTATGATTTGACGATTGCCATTGGCATTTTAGCCGCTTCGGGACAGATTGATGCAGAAAAGTTGAGTGGTTATGTCATTATGGGCGAGCTATCTTTAGATGGTGGCTTGCAAAGTATTAGAGGCGCATTGCCCATTGCCATACAAGCTAGAAAAGAAGGATTTAAAGGTTTAATCCTCCCAAAAGTAAATGCAAATGAAGCTGCCATAGTGAATGATTTAGAAGTTTATGGCATGGACAGTTTGCTGGATGTAATTAATTTTTTTACAGGTAAGGAACAGCCACAACCTATCCAAATAGATACGCGTAAAGAATTTTACAAACAGATCAATAGTTACGAACAAGACTTCTCTGATGTAAAAGGCCAAGAAAATATCAAAAGAGCGTTGGAAATTGCGGCAGCTGGAGGTCACAATGTAATTTTGATTGGTCCGCCAGGAGCAGGTAAAACCATGCTAGCAAAAAGGTTGCCTACTATTTTGCCTCCCTTAAACTTGCCCGAAGCGCTAGAAAGTACCAAAATATATTCTGTAGCTGGGCGTTTACCTGCTGCCAATGCGCTAATGACCGAAAGACCTTATCGCTCGCCCCACCATACCATTTCTGATGTTGCCCTAGTAGGCGGCGGCATGAATCCACAACCTGGCGAAATTTCTTTGGCGCATAATGGTGTTTTGTTTTTAGATGAGCTGCCCGAGTTTAAACGAACGGTTTTGGAGGTAATGCGCCAGCCGTTAGAAGATCGGAAAGTGACCATCTCTAGAGCTCGCTTTTCGGTAGAGTATCCGGCTAGCTTTATGTTGGTGGCTTCTATGAATCCTTGTCCTTGTGGTTTTTATAACCATCCCGAAAAAGAATGTGTATGTGGGCCAGGCGTAGTGCAAAAGTATTTGAGCAAAATTTCCGGGCCTTTGTTAGATCGTATTGATTTGCACGTAGAAGTAACGCCGGTTAACTTTTCAGAATTGTCTTCCTCTCGCCCTGCGGAAAAAAGCACTTTGATTAGAGAACGAGTAATTAAAGCAAGAGAGGTACAGGATGTCCGTTTTGCGGAAATGGAGGGTGTACATTCAAATGCGCAAATGAGTGCTAATATGGTAAGAAAAATCTGCGAAATTGATGAAGTAGGTAGAGGACTGATTAAGCAGGCCATGGAAAAACTAGGCTTATCTGCTCGTGCTTACGATCGTATTTTGAAAGTAGCCCGTACCATTGCCGATTTAGCGGGTAGCGATAACATAACAATTGAACATTTGGCAGAGGCTATTCACTATAGAAGTTTGGATAGAGAGAGTTGGGCTGGGTAATTAGGACTTAGTTAAAGCCTTTGTATTTTGCGAATGCTTCAAAAAACTTTGTGTTAAAATTCTGTCGCAAAGAAAAAGAGGAGACTTGCTAAGTACGTAAAGTCATTAGCACAGGTTTTGCTTTCCAAACCCGATTGAAGTGGAAATACTTTTGGTTATTGCTGTCATTCTGAGCGCAGCGAAGAATCTGTTTGTTAATGCACTAAAGAAATAGATTCCGAGGAACGAGGAATGAAAGGTGTACTAACAAAAATATTGTAACGGAAAGCGGGACTATTTGAACCAAAGAGCTGCTGCAATTGATTTTCAAATATTCTTCGACAGTTTAGAACGACAACCAAACCTTCTGCCACTTTGACTTATATTTTGTTTTGGAACAAGGCTTGATAAACAAGAGCATAAGCAATAAATTTTTTTAAGATATGACAACAGAAAAAGGAAGTATTTCCATACACACAGAAAACATTTTCCCAATCATCAAGAAATTCCTGTATTCGGACAATGAGATCTTTTTAAGGGAATTAGTTTCTAATGCGGTTGATGCGGTGCAAAAGATTAAACGCTTAGGCGCTCTGGGCCAATTTAACGGGGAAGTTGGCCAGCCTTTGGTAGAAGTAAAGCTAGACGAAAAAGCAAAAACCATTACCATTAGCGACAATGGTTTGGGTATGACTGCCGAGGAGATCAAAAAATACATTAACCAAGTGGCTTTCTCTGGCGCTAGCGAGTTTGTAGAGAAGTTTAAGGATGCCAAAGATGCCAACGAGATTATTGGTAAGTTTGGTTTAGGTTTTTACTCGGCTTTTATGGTGGCCGATTTGGTTGAAATCAATACTTTATCTTACCAAGATGGTGCTGAGCCAGCAAAATGGACTTGCGATGGTAGTACTTCTTTCGAAATTTCGGAAGGTTCGAGAACTACTCGTGGTACCGACATTGTTTTGCACATTAACGCAGAAAGCGAAGAGTTTTTAAGCCAACATAAACTACAAGAGATTTTAGATAAATATGCTAAATTCTTACCTGTGCCTATTAAATTTGGTACTAAAACAGATAGCGTAGAAGATGGTGTTGATGAAGAAGGTAAACCGAAATATACATCGGTTGAAGTAGATAACATTGTAAATACCACCAACCCAATTTGGACCAAAGCACCTGCAGATTTGTCAGACGCAGATTACTTGGATTTTTACAAACAATTGTATCCGTTCTCTGATGATCCTTTGTTCTGGATCCACCTTAATGTGGATTATCCTTTTAACTTAACGGGCGTATTGTATTTCCCAAAAGTGAAAGAAGATTTCGATATGCAGCGCAACAAGATCAAGTTATTCTCTCGTCAGGTGTTTATCACAGATGAAGTAAAAGACATTGTTCCTGAGTTCTTGATGTTGCTACATGGTGTAATTGATAGTCCAGATATTCCTTTGAACGTTTCTAGAAGTTTCTTGCAAGCTGATGGCAACGTGAAGAAAATTAACAACTACATTACTAAAAAAGTAGCCGATAAATTAAGCGAACTGTTTAAAGCAGACCGCAAAGGTTTTGAAGAGAAATGGGGCGATATTGGTTTGTTCGTGAAATATGGAATGATTAGCGAGGAGAAATTCTACGATAAAGCGAAGGATTTTGCCTTGTTAACCAATACTAAAAAAGAAGCTTTCACTTTTGAAGAATACAAAGCAAAAGTGAGCGATGCACAAACCGATAAAAATGGCAATGTAGTTTATTTATATGCGACCGATTTAGACAAACAAGACGGTTTTATCCAGGCTGCAGAGAAAAAAGGCTACGATGTTTTGGTGATGAACTCGGCAATTGACAGCCACTTTGTGAGCAGTTTAGAGCAGAAGCTGGAGAAAACTTTATTGAAACGTGTGGATGCTTCGGTTGCTAACCAATTGATCGAGAAAGACGAAAAATTGGAATCGGTATTGAGTGAAGAGCAATCTACTACGGTTAAAGGTATTTTCGAAAAAGCGATTACTAAACCAGGTTATACTGTAGAAGTTGTGGGCTTAAATCCAGATGATGCGCCTGTTACCATTACGATGGATGAGTTTATGCGTAGAATGAAAGACATGGCTAAAATGGGCGGTGGAATGAGTTTCTACGGTAGCATGCCTGATAGTTACAAAGTAGCGATCAATGGAAACCATAAACTGGTAAGCAAAATTCTAGCATTGGCTGATGAAGCAGAGCAAAGCAAATTTGCAAAGCAAGCGGTTGATTTAGCCTTGTTATCTCAAGGAATGTTGACCGGTGCGGAATTAACTGCGTTTGTAAGCCGCAGCGTTGAGTTAATCTAACCCCTAAACGGCGAAGCCATTAAGCACACCTTAATTAATAAAAAATGTGCGTAATCCCCTAAAGGGAACTTTATAAACATAGTCGTCATTGCAAGGCACGAAGCAATCCTAAAGCGGTTAAAATAGCCAAAATTGTAAGATTGCTTCGTGCCTCACAATGACGATTTTTATTTAAAAAATATGAGAAGAAAATTTCCATTTATACCGATTTTAATATTTGCACTGGTATTCTTTTGTATTAATGGATATGCTGTGAGCGCATTAACGCCGGTTATTCCAACCTATTTGTTATCGTGGTTGTGGGTTTTTCCTGCTGTTTTGTTGGCGTTATTTACGCACAGTATTTTAAAGCTTAGTACCAACGGACAAACTATCGTGTTTAAAATTAGTGCTCATGTGCTTTTGGTTTACTTTGTTTCGCTGCTCGTTTTTGTAATTGCAGAACTGCTTACCGATGGTTACAGGTTAATATTAGGAACGGCCACTTATTTTGGAAATGGCAATTTCATTTATCCAGAAAGGCCATTAGCAGCTGTTTATTTAGGAGTTCTATTGTCTGCTGTAATTATTATAGCTTTTGTCTATGGCATTGTTAAAGGTAAGTATGCTTACCGAGTAATTAGGCACACCTTATATTTTGATGATCTTCCTGATGCTTTTGAGGGGTTTAAATTGGTGCAGATTTCTGACGTGCATGCCGGTAGTTTAAAAAATCCTAAAGCTGTACAACGCGGAATTGATTTGATTAATCGCCAACAAGCAGATTTATTTGTGTTTACTGGCGATTTAGTAAACAACAAGGCAGAAGAAATTAAACCTTACATTGCTCATTTCTCACAAATAAAGGCGCCATTTGGTCAGTTTTCGGTGTTGGGTAACCACGATTATGGCGATTATGTAAAATGGGACAGTGAAGCTGTTAAAAGCGAAAATCTTGATCAACTAAAAAAATACCATGCCGAAATTGGTTTTAGGTTGTTGTTAGATGAACATGTTGAACTTGAAAAAAAAGGGCAAAAAATTACTTTAGCCGGTATAGAAAACTGGGGCTTGGGCTTTGGCGAGCGTGGTGATTTAGAAAAAGCACTACAAGGGTCTGCAAAAAACGAGTTCAAAATCTTGCTATCTCATGATCCCAGTCATTGGGAAGCTCAAGTAAAAAACCATCCCTCTAAAATACACTTGACACTAGCCGGCCACACCCATGGCATGCAATTTGGTATCGAGGCTTTCGGTTTAAAGTGGAGTCCAGTTCAGTTTCGATACAAACATTGGGCGGGCATTAAAAAAGAAAATGATAGGTTTTTGAATGTAAACCGAGGATTTGGTTTCATTGGTTTTTCTGGAAGGGTAGGTATTTGGCCCGAAATTACCGTGATAGAGCTTAAGAAGAAGTAATTGAGCGATGACCGATTAAACCGATTCCTTCAAATCATAAAATATTAGTTTAAGAGATCAAGTATAGCCCTAAGGTAAAAGTAAATTTTACCAAGTCGTTTACTGAAAAATACCACCCAGAAAATAAATTTGTAGTGAACTCAGAAAATTTTTGGGAATATTTATAATAGCCAAAGCCATTAAAATCAGTTTTAAATAAAAAACATTCATCTTCATGTAGCGTTCTAAACTTGGCCTACGTATAAGGTAGTGTAAGTTAATGGCATGAGCCGCATTATTTAATTTTTTTATATCATCATGAATTTTTTTTTAAAACACAAAACTATCGCTGCTGCGTTAACGTTCTCGTTGTTGTCTTTAGGTTTGGCTTCTTGTTCTAAACTAGACAATAATTACGAGCCAATTCAGGTATCTGGCTTAAATGTAATTCAAGCTTCTCCTACAACTGAGCTGTTAGACGTATATGTAGACAACAACAAAGCTAATCAAAATGTAGATTTTGAATTTGGAAATAAAATTGGCTATCTCAGCGCTTTCTCTGGCAATAGGGTATTTAATGTAACCAAGAAAAATAACCTAACATCGTTAAAGAGTTTACAATATACGCTTAAGCCTCAATTGGGTTATTCGCTTTTTGTAGCTAACACCTTAGAAAATATCGAGTTGTTAATGCTCGAAGACAACTTAGAGAAACCGGCCGCTGGAAAAGCTAAAATTCGTTTTGTGAATTTAAGTCCAGACGGTGGAGCTTTGGGTTTAAATGTAAATGGTGCGGCTACAGATTTAGCTACTAACAAAGCTTTTAAGGAATTTAGCACTTTTGAAGCGGTAGACGCTGCAGAAAGCGCAACACTTAATATTAAAAATGCTACCAGTGGCGCAGTAGAAGCTACACTTACAGGCGTTAAGTTAGAAGATGGAAAAATTTATACTGTTTATGCCAAAGGCTTGAAAGCCAATACGGGCGATACTGGCTTTGCGGCTAAAATGTTTGTACACAGCAACGCAAATTAATACTCAACACACCAATAAACCTCATCGCCATTGCGGTTTGGAGAAAATAACCTGTCTAAGCAACAGTTTTCTTCAATTGCAATGGCGATTTTTTTTTGCTTAAGTTTATGGAATTTCTAGAAGTAGGCATCCTAGACTTAAAGTTTGGCTGTTAAAGTTTTGTTAAAAAGAAAAAGCTTGACAACTAAATATTAAGTTTGTTGTAGCAAACCAAAAACCATTGAAGATTTCACCTATTTTACTGCTCTCGCTGTCTATGGTATTAGCCAGTTTGGATGGATTTTCACAAGCTAATAGAAAGGTAGCGGGCAAAGTTGCCGATACGAGCGGTGTAGCGATATCTGATGCTACAGTTCTTCTCATTAACCAAAAAGATACCCTGAAAACCAAAACAGACGATGATGGCCATTTCAGTTTTTCGAAGATAAAAGACGAAAGTTTTGTGCTCCATATAGCTATAATGGGCTATTACGATTTCAAGCAAGATTATACTTTTGGGAAGAAGCGAGAGCTAAAAATTGAGAATATCAAATTAAAAATGGCAAGCAATATGCTAAAGGAAGTGGTAATTAAGGCGAAACCTAATCCCATTAGAGTAATGCAAGATACCGTAGAGTATAATGCAGCAGCCTACCAGGTTTTTGATGGCGATAATGTAGCAGATTTGATTAAGCAATTCTCTGGAATAGAGGTAGACGATGATTATAATGTTAAATCTATGGGGCAAAATGTAGTTAAGCTGCGTGTAAATGGAAAAGATTTTTTTACTAACGACGTAAAGGAATTTATAGCCACTTTGCCTGCTGGTATCGTATCTAAAATCCAAATTATTGATGATTATGGTGACCAAGCTAATTTTACGGGCTTAAAAATTGGCGAGCCGCAAAAGCTCATCAACATTGTAACTAAGCCGGGCATGAACCGTGGAAAGTTTGGCAACTTAGCTATTAACGCTGGCTCTAATGATCAAGTTGGCTCTAAAAATAGAATGAATATTTGGAATGGCGATAAACAAACTGGGCTGGGATTAAATTATACAACACAAAACAACGGTGCCGGCGATAGCCAAAATGGTTCGTTTTCTATTAATCACAGAGATAAGATTGGAAAGACAGGTAGTTATAGCGTTAACTATGGATTAAACCAAGGTAAAAATGCATTTACCAATGAACAGGCAGTAGAAACGTTAAGTGATTTAGGAACATATTACAATTTGTCGCAAAGTAATGGCAAATCGAAGAACGCTGGGCATAACTTAAGTTCTGATATTAACCTCATAAACAAAACGCTGTATCTGAACGGTTATGTCAATGCTAGCCTCAACAATAACAGCAATAATAGTGCATCGCTCAATAATCAAAGTGGTGTTAACCGACAAGATTTTAAAAATATCAACCAAACCGAGGGAAGCTCTCCAAGCGTTATTGGCAATATGAGTTTTTCAAAGCGGCTTAAGGATAAAAGAAATCACTTATCTGGTAATTTCTCTTTCAATGCTTCTAGTCAAAAGTCTAATAATTTGATAAGTACAAATACCTTATATTATAACCAGCAAGATCAATCTCTGTTAAAAGATTCGGTACTCAATAGAAATATTGATAATAGAAACAACTCGCAAGGTTTTGCATTCAGTACCAGTTACGCTCTGGCCATTAGTAAACCTACAGATAGTTTCAATATTAAACATCTTAGCATAAATTATGCACTATCCTTAACTAATTCTTTTAACCGATCTGCTACTGAAGTGCTGAGTAATTTAACGAACGATTATAGATTTGTAGATTCGCTTAGTTCTGAGTTAAAATCTTTATTTATTACGCAAACCATTGGGCTAAACTACAATCAAAGTAATAAGAAAGCTCGTTTTGCTATAGGCTTTAATGCTAGGCCAACTATGTTGCGAAACAATTACATCAACCTTGATCAAAAAATCAACAATAATAATTTTAATTACTCACCAACATTAAACTACAGTAGAACAATTAAGAAAGGAAAAACGTTGAGTGTAGGCTATTCTGGTAACAACAATAGCCCTTCGGCCAGTCAATTGCAGCCCATACGCAACACCCAAAACTTACAGAATATTGTTATTGGCAATCCCAATTTAAAGCCATCATTTAACCATCGATTAAATGCCAATTATAATTACATAGAAGAGAAATCTGGAGCTTCGTTGTTCGCGTCTGCTAATTTCTCTACTACACAGAATGAAATTATAAACAACGTAATCGTAATACCTGACACCTTGGGTAGCTATAAGCAGGAAACTCGATATGAAAATACTAATGGTACATATCACTTGAGTGGCAATTATAGTATTAGTATTCCAATTAAAAAGAAAGTTTTTACGGCGGGCTACAACGGAACTATAGGCCTATCTAATAGAGCGCTATTTATTAACAATACTCGCTATTTTAATAGTGGTTTAAATTTCTCTCAGCAAATTTCTGGAAATCTAAATTTTAAGAAAGGTAGTGTTACTGTTGGCGCTGGGTATAATCAAGTTAATAATAATAACGTACAAAGTTTTCAAAATAGTTTTGGTTACGGAGGTTTATCATCAGACGTAGTTATTAACACCGGAGGAATGTCTATACCAGGAATGATGCCGCCAACTTTTAATCCGGGTCAGTTAACTACCACTCAATTTTTTATTACCCGAACATTTAGCTCAAATGTTAATGGTCGGTTAAGGTTAAAAGATTTTAATTTAAACGGTTCTGCTAACTATTCGCAAAGTTCAAACTCTAACGGCGCACTGCAGAACGCAAATAGAGATTTACAAACATTGTCACTTTCTCTAAACGGAAATGGCACAATAAAAAAAACTTACCGCATTGGCGTGTCTGTGTCTAAACGTATCAACAACGGATATGCAGTAGCTAATCAAAATCCTTTACTTATTGGAGCTAACTTGAGCAAGTTTTTTCTTAAGAACAAATCACTCAGTTTAACCGCAAGTGCAAGCGATTTACTCAACCAAGGAAACATGGTGTCTCGTCAGGTGTCTGGTAATTCAGTGATCGACTCTAGAAACAATGTGATTACGAGGGTTTTCTCTTTTGGTTTAACCTATAATCTTTCTAAATTTGGTGCTAGGGGTACCGCTTTCCGTGTAGATCCAGATTAATATGATGAAAATTTTAACCTTTTTATGGCTAAGCCTTTTTAGCTTTTACTGTGCTGCAAATACAGATACCACTGCTATTAAAAAGCATCTTAAAAGCATTACCAAGACAGCCTCGTACCGAAACCCCGAAAATTTAAACCAGCTAAATGCAATTGCCGATTATATTAAAAAGGATTTTCTAAAGTACAGCGGCAAGGTGTCTTTTCAGGAATATAAAGTAAAAGGAAAAACCTATAAAAATGTAGTTTGCTCCTTTGGGACAGAAAACCAACAACGTATTATAGTAGGAGCACATTACGATGTTTGCGGTGACCAAGAAGGCGCTGATGATAATGCTAGTGGGGTAGTTGGCCTGCTAGAACTGGCTCGTCTTTTGAAAGGTCAGAAGCTTAATAAACGAATTGATCTGGTAGCATTTACATTAGAAGAACCGCCCTATTTCAGAACCGAGCACATGGGAAGTTACGTGCATGCTAAATCTTTAAAAAATGATAAAGTTGATGTTTTAGGGATGATTTCTGTGGAGATGATTGGTTATTTCAGTGATAAAGAAAATAGTCAAAACTACCCGGTGGCGGCGATGAGTAAAATGTACGGCAATAAAGGAGATTATATTACATTGGTCAGTACCAACGAAAAAGGAAAATTTGTTGAAGAATTTAGCCAGCATTTTAAACAGTCGAAAGCTGTAAAAACAGAAGAGTTTAATGCGCCAAGATCATTGCCTGGTATTGATTTTTCCGATCATTTGAACTATTGGGATTTTGGTTATAGCGCAATGATGATTACCGATACTTCGTTTTATAGGAACAAGAACTATCATAAAAAAACAGACACTATGGAAACCTTAGATATCCGCCGAATGGCTAAAGTAATTGATGGTATTTACATAGCTTTGCTGAAGTTGACCAAAAAATAATGGACAAAACCAACATTAAAAAATATATCTCCAACGGGATTTTCATCCTAATTTTAGCATTAATTCTATTTGTGCCTTCTGCTAAGGCTTTAGTAATTCAAGGTTTAATGCAAATAGGTTTATTCAATCCTGATGTTCAATCTGAAAAAACGTTAGCTACCCCAGCTTTAGACTTAAAATTTAAGGATCAAAAGGGGGAAACAGTAACGTTAAATGAACTGAAAGGCAAAGTGGTATTTCTTAACTTTTGGGCCACATGGTGCCCACCCTGTTTAGCCGAAATGCCATCTATCAATAAATTATACCAGCAGTATAAAAACAATGGGGATGTTGTTTTCATCCTTTTAGATGCCGATAGTAATTTTGAAAAAGCGAATGGTTACATGAAAGCTAAAAAATACGATATGCCAGTTTACCAAATGGCTAGCAATGTGCCAGAACAAATATTTGCAGGCTCATTGCCAACTACAGTAGTTTTCGATACGAAAGGCAGGTTATCTTTTAAGCACGAAGGCGCTGCAAACTATCACAGCAAAAAGTTTGTAGCGTTTATAGAGAAACTGAGAAAAAGTGTTCAATAGTTCAATAGCCATTAGTTCATTTTGAACTGGATGTAGTAGGGTTTGAAAATTGGAATTTGATCATTGGTTATTTAGCAAACTCATATAAGTTTCTTTGTCTATCATTTCGGCACCCAAACTAAGCAAATGTTCGTTAGGCAATTGGCAATCTATCAATTCGAAATCAGTTTGCTGACAAAGATAAATCAATGCGATTTTTGAAGCATTGCTTACCAAACTAAACATACTTTCTCCGCAAAAAACTTTACCAATGGCAACACCGTAAAGTCCGCCTACTAACTTGTCTTCTTTCCAAACTTCTACACTGTGTGCCCAACCTAATTGGTGTAAATTGATGTAAGCTTGTTGCATTTCTTGAGTAATCCAAGTGCCGGGTTGATCTTTGCGAACTACTTTTGCACAGTTTGCAATTACCTTTTTGAAAGCTTGGTTGGCAGTTACCTTATAGCTATCGTTTTTTAAGGTCTGCTTCATGCTTTTGCTAGTTTTAATCCTATCGGGATAAATAACACAGCGCTCATGAGGTGAGTACCAGCAGATCGGGTCATCATCGCTAAACCATGGAAAAATACCGTGCTGATATGCAAGAATTAATCGCTCGGCACTCAAATCTCCACCAATGGCTAATAGCCCGTCTTCATCGGCCAGTTTGGGATTGGGAAATACAATTTCATCTTCAGGTAAGCTAAAAACCATCCTCAAAAATACTGAACTACTCGATAGATTGCCATAAAATCACAACTTAAGCTTCAAGACGAAAAACTTTTTTACTCGACTATCTCCATCTCTTACCGTATAAACTTCAGACACCTCATAGTCGTATTTTTTCATATGATTAACAAATTCAATTAGTGAATTAAATGGCAAAGGCTTTCCTTTCTCATCCTTTATAACCCCAGCATCAAAATCTTCCCTAACATTCTGCCCATATTCCAAAAAAACAAATTGTTTTTTGCTAAAAGTTTTTTCGAAAACGGACACTTCTAAATACTCCTCTTTTAAATCAGATAGCTTAATGCCATTAACAGTTTGAGCAGATGCCATGCCTACAAAACTCGCAAGCATAACTGCAGATAAGATAGTTCTTTTCATTGTTTAAGGTTTTTTGTGTGTAGAAAAACATAAACACTAATAATGCCAAAACAATCAAAGAGAGTGTAAAGAAATTGAGGGTGAAAATCTTATTCAGTTTTTAAGAAAACCATCAGTAGAGTTTCATTTTGGTACAGATAAAGTCTGTTGCCCGAAACTTTGCCGGCAGTTACTTTTTCTAAATCTGCATAGTATTTATTCTCTGCTTCGCCTACGGCTTCACAGTACATTTTAGTGCCAAAAATTTTGCTGAACTGAATAGCATTTCCGTTGATTACCGCATTGCCTCCATAAGTGTTACAAAAAGATTTACCACCAATTTTACTTCCTTCAGTAATATTTAGTGTAGCTTCTGCAGTGGTAGGTAAAATTTTTCCTGGCCAACGGGTTAAAACCCATTTGGTATCATTTTGTTTAATCAAGCTAAGGTCTTTGGTGCAGGCTTGTAGTGTAAGCGTTACTAGCAATGCAAAAATTATTCTTTTCATACTTGTTAACTAATTAAGCCTATTTTTTTGGAGTGAGCAATGGCATCTTCGCTATGCACAAAAAGGCAGGTACTAATATTTTTGTCCTCTAATTTATTCAATATTTCTTGTGTTTCGAATAATTTAGATTTTCTCACGTTTCTAATATAAACAGCAATTATATTTTTGCCATATTTTTCTGCAATTTTATAATAAATTTCTGGATCTTTCTGTGAATTATCGCCAAAGAAAATAAATTTTTGGTTAGGAAAAGCATCTATAATTCTCATGATCCGCAATAACTTTCCTTCGTGTCCAGTTTTACCTGTTTTCAGTAAATCTTTCCAGCGCTTCAATTGATTGAGCAAAAATGCTCCTTCTGGAAATCCATTAAAACGAAATGTCTCTAAAAGGTAATCGTACAAGTTCCACTCGCTGCTAGATACATAGAAGAAAGGGTTGGGCTGCTGCGGTTCGGTATGTGCTTTTGCCAACAGTTCGTAGTGGTATTTAGTTGATTGAAATGTTTTGCGAGTTCTTGGATTTTTCAACAATAGCTCTCTTAATCTTTTACCAATAGTTTTAGAGTGAGAAACCATAATGGTATCATCAATATCAGAAATAAAAGCGTACTGCGTAATATGCGGAACGTATAAAGAACCTGTCGACTTTGCTAATTGTTTCCCTTCTTCGGTAAAGGCGGTAACATCAACCTCGTGCCATCCAGCTACTACATTTTCATTGGCTTCCCATTCAAATTTAAAAAAGCCATCGTATGCAGCATTGGTGACTATAGTTTGGCCGTTAAAATTTAGTTGAACTTTAGCAAAAGGATAGGGTTTCAGCACAAATAGCTTAAGTAAATGTCTTAAATTTACAAAAAAGCCATTTTTGAAACGTTGCTTTGCAACGGCCCTATGCTTAAAAACATGGCCATAAACTACCAAATTATGCGTATGGCCGTAGCCGTGATATACCTTTACTTCTGCATTTTTTTTTGACATATTTATTTAAAACAGACTAGCGCAATTGTTGTTTTATATCATATTATTTATATGACCAATAAACAAACCAAATTACGGTTACTTTTTGTAGTAAATCGAGGTTCTGGCGATAAAGACACCAGTTTAAGCGAGCAGATTATCAATTTTTTTAGCGATAGCGACATCGCTATCGAGATTTTTGAGCTGCCACGCAAATGTAACGTTGAGCAGGTTACCAAAGCAATACAAAAAATAAAGGCAGATAGGGTAATTGCCGTAGGTGGCGATGGCACCTTAAAACTGGTTGCCGAGTGCTTATTAAATACAGAAATACCTATTGGGGTTATACCAGCAGGCTCGGCTAATGGAATGGCTAAGGAGCTTGGTATTCCGTTAAATTTTGAAGAAGCTTTAGCCGTTGCCGCAAATGGAACGCCGAAAAAAATCCATGCTACTATGGTTAACGATGAACTCTGCATTCATTTATCAGACATTGGTTTTAATGCCTATCTAGTTAAAAAATTTGATGAACTACCAACCAGAGGTATGTTAACTTATGCAAAATCGGCATGGCATGCCTTTTGGAACCACAGAAAAATGCAAGTGCAATTTAAAGTTGCCGACCGTCAAATTAAGACTAAAGCAGCGATGGTGGTTATTGCCAATGCCACCAAATACGGCACAGGTTTTAATATCAACCCAGATGGTAAATTAGATGACGATGTTTTTGAAATTATTTTAATTAAAGAATACGATGTAATGGAGATTTTGAAAATATGGATCAGTAAACTCCCATGGAACCCCAAAAAAATAGAAAGTTTTCACGCATCAGAAGTGCAGATAACCACCAAATACAAAGCTCATTTTCAGGTAGACGGCGAGTATTTGGGGAAAACAAATAAAGTAGAGGCAAAGATACTACCCAATGCCATTAATGTGATTGTGCCTTTAGTTGATAATGAAACTTGACGGTTAAAAATAACCTTATGAATTCGCCAACAAAACACGCTTTAAATAGTATCGAAAACCATTTATCATCGTAATTGCCCAATGCCTCTGGAAATAAAGTGATAAAACCTAACGTAAAAACCCAGAGGTAAAGCCTAAAAGGAAATTGAATGTAATAACTAACAAATCCAAATTTTTTGATGAAAAATAAGCCATAAGCACCAGTTAAGACTAAAATAAACATTGGAAACATAAGTACGCCCTGTAATTTTTCCGAAAGCAAAGAGAAGTTGCTATAGTTTTTTAATATCGCCCATAATTGCATCGACATAAAAACAAGTGATATTAAATCTAGAAAAGCAAAAGCACGGAGAAATGTACGCATGTTTATTTACAATATTTGGCAAGCAGTTTGTCCGCTTTTGTAGAGCCCATATATTTCACAAACTTAAAATCTTCGCAGGCGCTTTGCAAATCTCCCTGACTAATTTTTTTCTCTGCAATAGCTATTTTCTTGTTCAAATACTCATCATCAACTCCCATTTCATTTTTTAAGGCGATGATTTTCTCTTCTTCAATAAAGTTCTCTGTTCCATTTTCTCTATTTCTATAGAAATTAGCTATTTTACTAAGCGAAGTCATATCATCATTATATTGTTTAATAGCTAGCCCCATACTACCGGGGTTAAGCTGCTCACAACCATAGTCTTGTAGCGAAAATTTCATCGGCGAACGAATAAGAAATGTAGTGTCGTAGCCTGTAGGTACGGTCCATTTTCCGCTGGTAAGCTTAATTAGCCGCAGCGCCTCGGCATCTAAATCTGCACCAATCCCTTTGGTAATGCTTGCATAGGTTACTTTTCCCTCTTTATTTATTTTAAATGCAATTTCAATACTTCCTTGTATGCAGTTTTCTTTCGCATACATAGGGTAAATGGTATTGGCTCTCACAAAAGACTCCAATCCGTTTTTAATGGTTGGGTGCTGCTGTGCATTTATTTGTAACGATAAGCCTAATAAGAAAATCAAAATCAATTTGCTCATACTTAAATTTACGATTTATTTGTAAAAGCTTAGCTTTGCATTGCCTTTGTTACTTTTAACCTTTGGTTTTTGAAAAGCAAAGATGGTAGCTCTGTTGTTTCGAAAGCCCCGTTTTCCGCTTTACTTCGGGCCAAACATAAGTTTGTCCCTACGTGTTCGCTACAACCGGGTTTAGTTAACTTACAGTTTTGCAATTATTGAAGTAGCCCCTCAAAAGTCTAATTCCGTAATTTCCGATGATTGGCATAGGCTTACTTTAACCTAAACTTGTGCCGTAAAATTACATCCCCTTATATCTGCGGAGAAATCAGCGAACATCTGCGGGTAGAACCTAACCTTTAAACACGTAAAAGTAGTTGTAGAAAAAATGTGACAACGCACCAAAGTTTACAAATAGGTGCCAAAGTTCGTGGCTATGTAAATACTTGTACAAAGGTTTGTCTTTTGCATAATAATAAGTGCCACCGATATAGAAAACTCCACCCAAAAACAACCAAACCAAACCCATTGGAGGCACGCTTTCAATCATTTTAGCCATAAAAGGAATAATTAAGCAGCCCATAGCAATGTAGAGGGCAGTAGAAAGATTTCCTTTTTTTAGCTTATTGAAAATTTTGAGCAAGCAGCCAATAATTGCTACCAGCCATACCATACTAAAAGCAAGCCACCTTACCCAGCCTTCAAACAAAATTAAAGTGGTTGGCGTAAATGAGCCAGCAATCATTAAATAGATGCAACAGTGGTCAAATTTCTGCCAAAATCTAATGCCATATGCTGTTTTAGGTACACTATGATAAATAGCACTTACGCTAAAAAGTAATAAGATACCACCACCATAAATCCATGCCGCTCCATTTTCAAAAACAGTAGAAGATTTTTCTAGCAATAGGTGTAATCCTGGCAACGCTAAAATTGCAGGCAGAAAGTGAGTAATAAAGTTTCCAGGTTCCCGGATGTATTTATTCATTTATACGCTCTCTGTGTTCTCGCTGCCGTCGGTGTCTTTGCGCTCTTTTGCTATTTTGTCGAAAATTTGGTCCATTCTTTCTACATACTCATTGGTATCATCTACAAAGAAAGTTAAAGTAGGCACTACACGAGCCTGATGGCGAATGCGTGAACCGAGTTTATATCTAATTTCGCCAGCATGAGAATTAACCGTAGCTACAGATAAGCTCGTGTTGTTTGTATTTAAAAAGCTAAGGTAAACTTTAGCCACCGCTAAATCTGGCGATACTCGAACCTTAGTAATGGTTACCAATGTATTTGGCAAGTAAGCAGCGCCTTCACGCTGAAAAATTGACGCCAATTCTTCCTGTAATAATCCTGCAAACTTCTTTTGTCTGTTACTTTCCATATCTTAAATAAATTACCAAATTCCAATATTCAATTATCAAACTCCAATGCTCAAGCACCAATAATCAAATCACAAATCCCTTATCAAAATTACTTCTAAAAGCTCTTAAAGACAGTTCAAATCAAAATCCGATGTAAAAATACTTATATTTAATTAATGAGCAACTTTACAAACTTCGACCTAGAGAACAGAACTTTCCTTTTTGCAAAAGCTGTAAGAAGTTATTGCAAAGAAGTAACGGCTAATATTGCTAACATACAAGACATTAAACAAGTCACTAGGTCTTCTGGTTCTGTTGCTGCGAACTATATAGAAGCAAATGAAAGTTTAAGCAAAGCTGATTTTCTTTTCAGAATAAAAATTTGCCGAAAAGAAGCGAAAGAAACCAAGCTTTGGCTAAATCTTATTGATATTCACGACAAGCCTTTTTTAGATGAAACCAAAAACAAACTAGTTGATGAAGCCCAACAACTTACACTCATTTTTAACGCAATCATCAAGAAATCCAGTTAATTCTAAAACTATTTACGCTTTCGCTAATTTGATTATTGGTGCTTGATAATTGGTTATTCACTAATAAAGCAACTTATCATACGGATATCTCGTGGTATGAATATCTTTCACTTTATCGTACAATAATGTTCTAAATTCTTCTAAATTTTCTTTTTGCGTAGCTGATATAAAAATGGCCGGAGCATTGTTGTGCGCCATCCAAGTTTTCTTGAAATCTGCCAAGGTTACGGGTTCACGTTGCTCATCAACATCTACCAAATTATTAAACTCTGGAGCAACATAAGCATCGATTTTGTTGAATACCATAATCGTTTCCTTATCCCTTGCGCCTAAGTCTTTCAAAGTTTCGTTTACGGTGTGTATTTGGTCTTCAAAATTTGGATGTGAAACATCTACCACATGTACCAAAATATCGGCTTCACGCACTTCATCTAAGGTAGATTTAAAGCACTCTACCAAATGGTGAGGTAGCTTACGGATAAAACCAACGGTATCTGATAGCAAGAATGGCAAGTTTTCAATAACTACCTTTCTAACTGTAGTATCTAAGGTTGCAAAAAGTTTATTCTCGGCAAACACTTCAGATTTAGACAGCATATTCATGATGGTTGATTTACCAACGTTGGTATAACCCACCAAAGCCACACGAATTAACTGTCCGCGGTTTTTGCGCTGCGTTTCGTTTTGCCTGTCAATCAGTTTTAAGCGGTCTTTTAACAAAGTGATTTTTTCTAAAATCATCCTCCTGTCGCTCTCGATTTGGCTTTCACCCGGGCCACGCATCCCGATACCTCCTTTTTGACGCTCTAAGTGGGTCCACATACGCGTTAAACGTGGCAGCAAGTATTGCAATTGTGCTAGTTCTACCTGTGTTTTTGCTTGTGCAGTTTGTGCTCTGCCCGCAAAAATATCGAGAATTAAATTACTTCTGTCTAAGATTTTAACTTTCAGTTCTCGTTCTATATTACGCAGTTGTGATGGCGAAAGTTCATCATCGAACACCACGATATCAATTTCTTCTGCTTTTACATAGGTCTGTATTTCTTCCAACTTACCGGTGCCCACAAAAGTAGCACGGTCTGGCTTTTGCATACGTTGGGTGAAAGTTTTTTCTACCACACCACCTGCTGTATTTACCAAAAAGGCCAACTCATCTAAATATTCTTTGGTTTGCTCGGCTTTTTCGCCCGGCAAAGCTACCCCTACTAAAATCGCCCGCTCTTGCTTGGGCGCTGTGTCATAAAATTTCTGTTTTCCCATTAATTAATACAAAGATACAAACCGATTTACGAATTACGATTTTTAACCGTACGATTTGATTGTTGTATGATATAACACCCTATTGTAGGGTATGTTTTAGTTGTTTGTTGCCACAGATGCACAAATAAAATTTTGTATTATTTGATATTTTAAAATCTGTGCATCTGTGGCTGATTAATTTTGTGGGCATAGCTTTCTTTAAACCTTTGACTAGGAAAAAATGCAGCCTTGCCAAGAGATACTAGGCTTTCGGATATAAACCTTATTGCAGCGTAAATCCTTTTTGTTGGGTGTCATCCTGAGCTTGTCGAAGGATTTTGAGTTAAAGAGCACATGTTTCGACAAGCTCAACATGACAACTAGGATTGGCAATGTCAACAAAAAGATTGCAGAGGAAAGAAGGGCCGAAATTGCCAAGAGCTACATCCGTTATTTTCCAAATCAATTTAATTAGGTTAATTTTAACCTCTTTTAAAATTGATTATGAACGATCACCTACAACATATTGCTACTACGCTCAATATTAACAGCAAACAGGTTAACGCCACTTTAACGCTTTTGGAAGAAGGCGCTACGGTTCCTTTTATTTCGAGATATAGAAAAGAAGTTACGGGCAGTTTAGATGAGGTGCAAATTGCAGCCATTAGAGATTTAGCGCAACAATTAAAGGAACTTGACAAACGAAGGGAAGCTATTTTAAAATCAGTTACCGAACAAGGAAAATTAACGCCAGAATTAGAGAAAAAAATCAACACGGCAGAGAGCTTAGCGGTGTTGGAAGACATTAATCTTCCATACAAGCAAAAAAGAAAAACACGGGCATCGGTAGCGAGAGAAAAAGGCTTAGAACCATTGGCTTTACGCATTTTGGCACAAAGCAGAATTGATGTAGAAAATGAAGCCGCAGCTTATATCGATAATGAAAGAGGTGTGGCTAGTACAGACGAAGCTTTGGCCGGCGCAAGAGATATTATTGCCGAAATAATTAACGAGGATGCGGAAGTCAGAACTAAAATGCGCAAATACTTTGAGCAAAAAGCGACTTACAAAGCTGTTGTAGCCAAAGGCAAAGAAGCAGAAGCTATTAAATATAAGGACTACTTTGATTGGGAAGAAAGTGCTAAAAATGCACCCTCGCACCGAGTTTTGGCCATGTTGCGTGGCGAAGAAGAAGGATTATTGAAATTAGACGTGCTGCCGCCAGATGAAGATGCTATTGCATTATTAGAAAAGCAGTTTATCGTCGGCAATAATAGCGCAAGCCAACATGTAGAATTGGCCATTTACGATGGCTATAAACGTTTGTTGCGCCCTGCCATGGAAACCGAATTAAGAGCAGCGATTAAACAAAAAGCAGACGAAGAAGCCATTAGGGTTTTTACTTCAAATGCCCGTCAGTTGTTAATGGCGGCGCCACTAGGGCAAAAGAACGTAATGGCTATTGACCCAGGTTTTAGAACCGGCTGCAAAGTGGTTTGTTTAGATAGACAGGGGAATTTGCTAGAAAACACTACCATTTATCCACATACCGGGCAAGGCAATATTAAGGATGCCGAGTGGAAAATCAATCAGCTTTGCGAGAAATATAATATTGAAGCCATTGCTATTGGTAACGGAACAGGAGGTAGAGAAACCGAAACCTTTGTGCGAGGATTGAATTTAGCAGGCGTGACTGTAGTTATGGTGAACGAAAGTGGCGCATCTATCTATTCAGCATCGCCTTTGGCTAGGGAAGAATTTCCTGAGCATGATGTAACGGTGCGTGGTGCAGTGTCTATTGGCCGGAGGTTGATGGATCCATTGGCAGAATTGGTAAAAATAGATCCTAAATCTATTGGTGTAGGGCAGTACCAGCACGATGTAGACCAAAGTAAATTACAGCAAAGTTTGGATGATACGGTAATGAGTTGCGTAAATGCCGTTGGTGTAGAACTGAACACGGCATCGAAACAAATTTTAGCTTACGTTTCTGGTTTGGGCGAAAGCTTGGCGCAAAATATCATCAATTACCGAACTGCTAATGGCGCTTTTAAAAATAGGGCGAGTTTAAAGAAAGTGCCACGCTTGGGCGATAAAGCCTTTGAACAAGCGGCTGGTTTCTTGCGTATCCGCAATGCCGAGCAACCTCTAGACAGTAGCGGCGTACACCCAGAGCGCTACGATTTGGTAAAGCAAATGGCTAAAGATTTAGGTGTTTCTGTAGCAGAGCTGATGAAAAATTCAGAGCTTCAAAAACAGCTAAACCTACAAAAATATGTAAGCGCAGCAGTGGGTTTGCCTACTTTACAAGATATTATGAAAGAATTGGCCAAACCTGGTCGCGACCCTCGTGAACAGTTCGAAGCCTTTAGCTTTGCCGAGGGTGTAAATAGTATGACCGACTTGAAGAAAGGTATGAAGTTAAAAGGTATTGTGACCAATATCACCAACTTTGGCGCTTTTGTAGATATTGGCGTACATCAGGATGGTTTGGTGCATACCAGTCAGTTGGCCAACCGCTTTGTAGCCAACCCCAACGAGGTGGTAAAAGTAAGCCAAGTGGTACAAGTTACAGTAACCGATGTAGATGTTGACCGTAAACGAATTTCTTTATCAATGAAGGAAGAAAGTCAGGAAGTTCGGAAGTCGGGAAGTATGAATGACATGAGGAATAAGGAACAGGGAGATAGAAATAAAAGCGAAGCGCAACAACGTACTGGGCAGAATCGTAAGCAGCTCAATCAAAATCAGCCTAAAAAAGAAAAAGAAATTGATGGCGATTTGCAGGCTAAGTTGGCCAAATTAAAGGGAATGTTTAAATAATGAGAAAAATGAGAATAGCCATAGATATGGACGAGGTTTTGGCTGATCCTATCTATAAATTTATACAGCTTTATAACCGAGATCATCAAGTTCCCATGGATTTAGTGATTAAACCAGGGACAGAGATTTTTCAAAATGTACCGGAAGAAGTGAATGATAAGTGGTTTGACTATATCAACCAAAAAGGATTTTTTAGAGATTTGCCCGTTATTGATGGTGCGGTAGAGGCTGTGCAGCAATTGCAATCGAAATATGAAGTGTATATTGTGTCTGCGGCAACGGAGTTCAGAAATTCTTTGGAAGATAAATTGGATTGGTTAGGCGAACATTTTCCGTTCATTAGTTGGAAGAATGTTGTTTTTTGTGGCGAGAAAATTGTCGATGTAGATATCATGATCGACGATCGGATCAAAAACTTTGTTGGTTTCGAAGGCAGACCTTTGCTGTTTACTTCTCCGCATAACTTGCTCGTTACCGAATACGAGCGTGTAGATAACTGGCAACAGGTTTTGGGCAAGTTGCTGTAATAGAGCTGTGTAATCTGGGTTTGCTAGGGCGGTAAAGAAAGAAATTTAGAGGTTTAATTGTAAGCCCAAACCTTATTAAACAAAATCCCAAGCTTATTGTTTGGTATTCCTAAATTGTTTTGTTAATAACACAGAGTCGCATAAATTGCATGACATTAATTCAATAAAAATGCTAATTTTGGGGCGCTAAATATCTACGACATTTTTGTTACACAAAGCCTTGGTTAGGTATTTTTAGCCAATAATTTTAAGAGATTTAATAAATGAAAGTTGCACTAATTACGGGGGTGACCGGCCAGGATGGCGCCTATTTGACAGAGTTTTTGTTAAAAAAAGGGTATTTTGTTCATGGCGTAAAAAGAAGATCTTCTCTTTTCAATACAGATCGTATAGATCATTTATATCAAGATCAGCATGAGAACGATGTAAGGTTTAAAATGCATTATGGAGATTTAACCGATTCTACCAATCTGATTAGGATTGTTCAAGAGACACAGCCCGATGAGATTTATAACCTAGGTGCAATGTCGCATGTTAAAGTTTCATTTGATTCACCAGAATATGTAGCTAATGTTGATGGAATTGGAACATTAAGAATTCTTGAAGCAGTACGCATTTTGGGATTAGAAAAGAAAACAAGAATATATCAGGCTTCTACCTCAGAGTTATATGGTGGTCTGCCCGAAAATAAAAATGCAGCAGGCTTTTACGACGAAAATTCCCCGTTTTATCCTCGTTCGCCTTATGGCGTTGCAAAAATCTACGGTTTCTGGATTACTAAAAACTATCGTGAAGCTTACAATATGTTTGCCTGCAACGGTATTTTGTTTAACCACGAGAGCCCATTGAGGGGAGAAACATTTGTAACCCGTAAAATTACCAGAGCAGCATCAAAAATAGGCCTAGGTTTGCAAAGCTGCTTGTACTTAGGTAACCTTTCTGCACAACGCGACTGGGGGCATGCTAAAGATTACATCGAAGCCATGTGGTTAATTCTTCAGCAAGAAAAGGCGGAAGATTACGTTATAGCTACTGGTGTTACCACTACAGTTCGTGATTTTGTGCGAATGGCTTTTGCCGAGTTGGGCATTACTGTAGAATTCTCTGGTAAGGATGAACAAGAAAAAGGCGTGATCATTGATATAGACACAGAAAAAGCTGCTCAATTGGGTTTAAATTTAGAAACGCTAAAATTGGGCGAAACGGTTGTAAAGGTAGATCCAAAATATTTTAGACCAACAGAGGTTGATTTATTGTTGGGAGATCCAACCAAATCTAAAACTAAATTAGGTTGGAAACCAAAGTACGACTTGCAGGGCCTAGTAGAAGATATGATGCAATCTGATTTAAACTTGATGAAGAAAGACGAATATCTGAAGCAAGGAAATTACAAAACGTTAAACTATTTCGAATAACGAACATTCGAGCAAAAACAAAGTTGATTAGCCTCGGCTCATGAAAAAAATATTTCTTTCCTTACTGCTTGTTGTTGTTGCAATGGCAAGTTTTGGCCAAGTTGGTTCAAACATTAAAGTAGATGAACTGTCTGATGCGCAAATTCTGCAAATGGTAAAACAAGCAGAGTCTATGGGCTATACTTCCGAAGCCCAGTTAGAGCAAATGGCGCTTTCTCGAGGTATTAAACAAGATGAAATTGTTAAGTTCAGGGCAAGGGTAGAAAAACTGAAGAAACAAGGCTCGGGCCAAACTACCGATAAGAATACCATTGCGGCAGGTAGAGAATATAGCGAAACCACCAACGGTGGGTCTGTAACGAATGAAAAGAAAGAAGACGATGATGAGATAAAGAGTAAGGTGTTTGGTGCTGAGTTATTTAAAAACGGAAATATTACTTTTGAACCTAATTTGAGGATTGCCACACCAAAAAGTTATATTGTGGGGCCAGATGATAAATTAATTATAGACCTTACTGGTGATAATGAACGTAGCTATAACCTCCAGGTAAGTACCGAGGGCGCTATTAATTTAGAGTATGTTGGCAGAATTATGGTGGGAGGTTTAACCATAGAGCAAGCCACTTCTAAGATTAAAGCAGCAATGTCAAAAACCTATCCATCATTAAAAACGGGTAGGACTTCGGTAGCGATTAATCTGGGAAACATTAGAAGCATACAGGTAACAGTAACTGGTCAGGCGGTAAAAACAGGTAGCTATACACTGCCATCGCTGGCAAATGTTTACAGAGCTTTGTATGTTTCGGGAGGCCCATCTCAAAATGGTTCGTTCAGAAATATCCAAGTCATTAGAAACAATAAAGTTATCGCTACCATTGATGTTTACGATTTCTTGCTCAAAGGAATACAGACTGGTAACGTGCGCCTGCAAGATCAAGACGTAATTAATATCCCTACGTACGATAAAAGGGTAGAGATTTCTGGAGAGGTAAAAGATGCTGCCATATTTGAAGTTAAGCCAAACGAAACACTGCAAGATGTAATTCGATTTGCACAAGGGTTTACCGCTGATGCTTATACTGCAAAAATAAAAACCTTTCAAAACACCAATAAGGAGAGAAGAATTAGGGATATCTCGGCTTCGCAATACGCTGTTTATCAACCGAAAAATGGCGATAAATTTGTGGTAGAGGCTATACTGGAAAGGTTTGAAAATAGGGTAGAGATTATAGGAGCCGTGTTTAGACCAGGTATCTATGCGCTCGACAAAGGTTTAACACTTTCTGGCTTAATCAAAAAAGCTGATGGTATTACCGAAGATGCCTTCTTAAACAGGGGATATATCAATCGTTTAAATCCAGATAAGACACAGTTTTTTGTTTCATTTGATGTGGCGAAGATTTTATCAGGAGAAGAAAAAGATATTTTATTGACCAGAGAAGATAAGGTAACTATTAACTCCATTTTTGATTTAAGAGAAGAATATACGGTAACCATACAAGGCGAAGTTAGAGCACCGGGCACTTTTGAATATGCAGAAAACATCAAATTGGAAGACATTATTCAAATGGCGGGCGGCTTAAAAGAAGGTGCTAGTCCAAATAGAATTGAAGTTTCTAGACGGATAAAAAATAACGATCCAAACTCTGTTTCCTCAAAAACAGCAGATCTTTTTGTAGTTAATGTAGATGAAGACTTAAAGGTGTTGGGCGAAAAATTCAAAATCCAACCGTTTGATATCATTTCTGTGCGAAGCTCGGAAGGTTACGTTATTCAAAAGCAGGTAAAGATTGAGGGAGAGGTGTTGTATCCGGGGATGTATACGATCACTTCAAAAGATTACCGCATTTCTGATTTGATTAAACGAGCTGGCGGCTTAACTACCTTTGCGTATGCCGAAGGTGCTTCCTTGAAAAGGCCAGGAGCCGAAAAAGTAAATCCGGCAGATAAGAACGCCATTAATAACCAAGAGGAAGAAGAAAAGAAATTTCTTAACTTGGAAAGGGTAAAAGAAAAGAACCTAAATACGCCTGACACGGCTAACAAGATAGACGAAAAACTGGCGCAATCTGATTTGGTTGGAATTAACTTAGAAAGGATTTTACAGAAACCTTTATCTAGGCAAGATTTGATTTTAGAAGAGGGAGATATCATCAGGGTACCTAAACAGTTGCAAACCGTAAAGGTTACTGGCGAAGTTTTAAATCCTAATAGTATTGTTTATGTACCAGGTAAGAGTTTCAAACAATACGTAAATGGTGCTGGCGGTTTTACTAATGCAGCATTAAAAAACAGAGCTTATATCAAATATGCCAATGGCTCTGCCGAGGCAGCAAAAAAGTTTTTGTTCTTCAACAACTATCCGAAAGTTAAGCCAGGTGCCGAAATTATGGTGCCGGTTAAAGCCGAACGAGAGAAAATCACAGCTCAAGGTTGGATAGGGATAGGTACTGGAATAGCCTCTGTAGCGGCGATTATTGTGAGTTTGTTGAGATAGTTCATTATATAATTTACTTAGAAGAATGTCATATAGCAATAAAGTAGTCGTACAAGATAATGAGATTACTTTAAAAGAGATTATCCTTAAAATTAAAGCATGGTCGCGATATCTCTGGGGTAAAAAATGGATCGTAATTGCTATTGTTGTTTTTGGAAGCTTGTTAGGCTTAGGGTACTCATTTACTAAAAAACCAATTTACACAGCAACTACTACGTTTGTTTTAGAAAGTGGCGAAAAAAGTGCTGGATTAGGAGCTTATGCTGGCGTGGCATCAGTAATGGGTATTGATTTAGGAGGCGCAGGCGGAGGGATTTTCCAAGGAGATAATATCTTGGATTTGTACACGTCGCGTAAAATGATTGAAAAAACATTATTTAGCCCTGTAGATAGTGTTTCGAAGCAAGCTCTGATTGAAAAATATATAGCCGTGAATAAAATAAGGGAAGGTTGGAAAAACCCGCAGATAAAAGATATATATTTTAGTATTAACGATTATAAAAAGAAATGGGATAACCCAACGCAGCAGCGCTTATGCGATAGTGTAATCGGAAAAATAGTACAAGATATTAGCAAAAGTTACCTAACTGTGGCAAAACCCGATAAAAAACTGAGTAAAATACAGGTTGATGTAAAATCTGAGGATGAAGTTTTTTCCAAACGATTTAACGAAGAGTTGGTGAAAAACGTAAACGATTTTTATGTACAAACCAAAACCAAAAAATCGTTGGATAATGTAACTATTTTGCAGCATAAAACAGACTCGGTACGTGCGGTATTGAATGGCGCTATTTACAGCGCAATAGCAGTGGTTGACGCCACACCGAACTTAAACCCTACTAGGCAAGTACAAAGGGTAGCTCCAGCACAACGAGCACAGTTTTCTGCCGAAACCAATAAAGCTATTTTGGGTTCGCTAGTGCAAAATTTAGAGATGAGCAAAATGGCTTTGTTGAAAGAAACACCGTTGATACAAGTTATTGATGAGCCAGTTTATCCGTTGCTAAAAGAGAAATTTAGTAAAGTAAAAGCAATGCTAATAGGGGGCTTGCTTTTTGGCTTTTTATCAATAATTATTTTATTCGTAAGAAAAATTTATAATCAAATATTGTTAGGTGAATAATCAAAAAAAAATTGCCATCATCGGTTTAGGCTACGTAGGGCTGCCTCTTGCAATCGAGTTTGCGAAGAAATATGAAGTAACTGGTTTTGATATTAATAGAGAAAGAGTAGAAGAACTAAAAAAAGGAGAAGACCGAACCAAAGAAGCGGATTTAATTGAATTAAAAAATGTTATTACCAGTAACGGTGTCGGTTTATCGTTTTCTTCTGTAGTTGCTGATCTTAAAAAAAGTAATGTTTACATAGTTACAGTTCCAACACCTATTGATCAATTTAAAGCCCCTGACTTAACTCCACTTTTAAAAGCGTCGCAAATGTTGGGTAGGGTAATAAAAAAAGGAGACATCATTATTTACGAATCTACTGTTTATCCTGGGTGTACAGAAGAAGACTGTGTACCAGTGCTAGAGAAATATTCAGAACTAAAGTATAATGAAGATTTCTTTTGCGGTTATTCCCCCGAACGTATTAACCCTGGCGATAAGGTAAATACGCTCACCAAGATTAAAAAGGTTACTTCTGGTTCCACACCGGATATAGCCAATATAGTTGATCAGCTTTATTCAAGTATCATTGTTGCAGGTACTCACAAAGCGCCTAGTATCAAGGTAGCAGAAGCTTCTAAGGCCATTGAAAATGCCCAAAGGGATGTAAATATTTCTTTTGTAAATGAACTTGCTTTAATATTCGACAGAATTGGGATTGATACTACGGATGTAATAGAAGCGGCAGGAACTAAATGGAACTTCCTAAAATATAAACCTGGATTAGTGGGCGGTCATTGTATTGGAGTAGATCCCTATTACCTTGCTCATAAAGCAGAATCATTAGGTTATCATCCGCAAGTGATTTTATCAGGGCGACGTGTTAATGACAATATGGGTATGTTTGTTGCCAATAAGGTAATTAAACTTATGATCCATAAGGGGCACAAAATACAAGGTGCAAATGCTTTAATATTAGGTGTTACTTTTAAGGAAGATTGTCCTGATATTCGTAATTCGAGGGTAATAGATATTTATTCTGAATTGAAGCAGTTTGGATTAAATGTAGATGTATATGATCCTCACGCCGATGCTTACGAAGTAAACGAAGAATACAACATAAAGCTTGTAAATAACATTGATAAGCTTTATGATTCTATTATTTTGGCTGTCAGTCATAAAGAATTTTTAGCTTTAGACTTTAAAAGGCTAAAAAATGGGAATACGACAGTAATTTTTGATACAAAATCATGTTTAGACCGTGATTTAATTGATGCCAGATTATAATGGAAAAAATACAAATGGTTGACTTAAAAAGTCAATATTTAAAAATAAAGTCCGAAATAGACGAAGCCCTGTTAGTAGCAGTTGAGCAAACAGCTTATATAAATGGCCCACAAGTAAAACAGTTTGCCGAAGCACTAAAAGAGTTCAATAATGTAAAAGCGGCTATTACCTGTGCCAATGGTACTGATGCATTGCAAATTGCAATGATGGCCTTAGATTTCAAGCCCGGCGATGAGGTAATTGTTCCGGCTTTTACTTATATAGCAACTGTTGAGGTAATTGCACTATTAGGTCTTATCCCCAAATTTATAGATGTAAAAGAGGATACTTTTGAGCTAGACCATACACAACTAGAGACATTAATTACTGATAAAACAGTAGGCATTATTCCTGTACATTTATTTGGTCAATGTTCTAATATGGAAACGATACTTGCCATTGCTAACAAACATAATATAGCTGTAATAGAAGATACCGCTCAGGCCATGGGTGCAAAATATTTATTTAAAGATGGTAATGAAGCATTTGCGGGTACAATTGGCAATGTGGGCACAACTTCTTTTTTCCCTTCGAAAAATTTAGGATGCTTTGGTGATGGTGGAGCACTACTAACACAAAATGAAGCCCTTGGAGAGAGAATAAACATGATTGCTAATCATGGGCAAAGGGAAAAATATTACCACGAAACTATAGGTGTAAATTCTCGACTAGATACGTTACAAGCAGCAATTTTAAATGTGAAATTAAAATATCTGAATGATTACAGTAAGGCAAGACAACAAGTAGCCCAAAGGTATGACGAACGTTTAGGAGAGATAAGTGGATTGACAATTCCTGTAAGAGCTAATTATTCTACCCATGTATTTAATCAATATACTTGTCGTATAGCAAATAATAAACGGGATGAATTGCAAGCCGATTTAAAAGCGAAGGGAATACCTACAATGGTATATTATCCGGTGCCTGTACATTTGCAAGAGGCTTATCTTGTTTACGATTATAAAAAGGGAGATTTTCCAATAGCCGAACGTTTATGCGAAGAAGTAATCTCATTTCCTATCCATACAGAGATGAAAGAAGAGGTTCAAAATTATATTATCGAAAACATCATTAACTTTTTTGATTAAATGATAAATAAATATTTTGTTCACGAAACAGCAGTTGTTGATGAAGGTGCGCATATAGGACAAGGAGTTAAGATATGGCACTTTTCTCATATCATGACGAATTGTGAAATCGGCGACAATTGTAATATTGGGCAAAACGTAGTTATATCTCCAGGCGTTGTTTTAGGCAAGAATGTAAAAATTCAGAACAATGTATCTATTTACGAGGGGGTGACTTGCGATGATGATGTGTTTCTTGGCCCATCAATGGTATTCACCAATGTAACTAATCCAAGAAGCGCAGTAAACAGAAGGGGGCAATATTCAAAAACTCATGTCGGTAAAGGAGCATCTATTGGTGCGAACGCCACAGTAGTTTGCGGACATGACATTGGAATGTTTGCTTTTATTGGCGCAGGAGCTGTTGTCACAAAAAATGTACTTCCTTATCAGCTTGTTGTAGGTAATCCCGCTAAACAATTAGGATGGGTAAGCGAATATGGGCATCGGTTAAAATTTAATGATGAAGGAATAGCGATTTGCGAAGAAAGCCAACAAGTATATAAATTGGAAAAAAATATTGTATCTAGGATTAAGTAGAAATGAGTGTTGAAAAGAAAATAAATTTTGCTGTCATCGGGTGTGGCCATATTGGGAAGAGGCATGCCAGCATGATTCAAGGCAATAGTAGCTGTTCGCTTGTCGCTTTATGTGATGTAAAACCGAAGATAGAACTTGGAGTAGAAGCTTATTCAGAGGCATTATTTTTTTCTTCAATAGATGAGTTGCTTAAATCTAATTTGGAGATTAATGTAATTTCAATCGCAACACCTAATGGATATCATCAAGAACATGCTTTAAAAGCATTAGATAGAAATTGCCATGTTGTGGTAGAAAAGCCAATGGCTTTAACCAAGGCAGGGTGTGAGAAAATTATTTTCAAGGCACTACAAAAACATAAACAGGTATTTTGTGTAATGCAAAATCGTTATTCGCCTCCTTCTGAATGGTTAAAAGGAATACTAGATAAAGGAATTTTAGGAAAGATTTTCATGGTTCAAATTAATTGTTATTGGAACCGTGACGATAGATATTATAAGCCAGATTCAAAGACAGGCAGGCCAAGCACTTGGCACGGTACAAAGGCTCTAGACGGAGGAACGCTGTTTACACAATTTTCACACTTTATTGATTTAATGTATTGGTATTTTGGGGATATTACTAATATAAATGCCAAACTGAATGATTTTGCGCATCAAAATTCAACGGAGTTTGAAGATTCAGGATTTGTAAGTTTTGATTTCGTAGACGGTGGGATAGGATCTATTAATTATTCTACTGCTGTTTGGGATAAAAATTTGGAAAGTTCAATCACAGTAATTGCAGAAAACGGTTCATTAAAAGTAGGCGGGCAATACATGAATGAAGTTGAGTATTGTCATATCAAGAACTATGAGATGCCGATCCTCAAAGAAAGTAACCCTCCTAATGATTATGGTCCTTACAAAGGATCTGCGGCCAATCACCATTATATTTATGAGAATATTGTAGAGGTGATAAGTGGTAAAAATTCAATCACAACCAACGCTTTAGAAGGATTAAAAGTTGTAGATATTATTGAGAGAATTTACAAGTAAATTGTTTTGCTAACTCTTCTAAAAAATAACCTCAATAGTACTAAGCTTAGGTTTGTGTTAATTAGTATATTAACACAAATATTGCCTTTTTTGTTATCGCCAGTCTTTTCTAGGTTATACTCTCCAGTTCAGTTTGGAGATTTTTCAATTCTCCTTAGCTTTTCCTCTATTTTTATTATTTTTTTTTGCGGGAAATATGATTTAGCTCTTTTGCTTCCAAAATATGAGATAGATATTAAATCGTTATTTAGGCTATGCGTACTGATAATTGGGTCGTGTTTTATCCTTACAATGGCCGGTATATTATTGCTCTTCTCAATTAAAGAGGTTTTTTACTTAAAAATTGAACCAATTTATTTGTTAGTTCCTGCTTTTAGCGCTATGGGTGCGCTATCGCAAATTATCAGTAGTCTGATTTTATACTTGAAGAAATTTAAGGAACTATCAAATAATAGATTTTTAAAATCTATTTTGACGGTCTTGTTTACCGCAGTCATAGGCTTAATTTCGAATAATTTTAACGGATTAATAATAGGGGCTTTTGTTGGACAAATTATTTCTATTTTACTATTCTTTCGTACATTGAGAGAAAGTGGAAGACGCTTCCAAAATCTTTTTATGCTTCGGAAAACAAAGAACTATGGTGAATTAGCCACAAACTATGGTCATTTCCCTAAGTACTCTTTGCCCGCAGACGTTGTTAATGCAGTAGTAGGTCAAGCACCTATCGCTATACTTACTTTTTTTTTTACTAAAGAAATTGTTGGTTATTATGGCTTTGTACTTACGGTAGTACAAATGCCAATCTCTATAATAGTATCGTCTGTGCAAGATTTATTTAAAGAAAATTCAACAAGGGAGTTCAAAGAGTTTGGTAATTGTTTAAAAGCCTATAAAAAAACTTTCTTGCTCTTATTGTTAATTAATCTTGTCCCTATGATAATTATACTGCTCTGGGGTGATGTGTTATTTAAGACTGTATTTGGCGTAAAATGGGAAACCGCGGGGCACTATGCGCAGATTATGATTTTAATGTTCTGCATTAAATTTATATCTAGTCCGCTTAGTTATACATTTGTTTTGGCAAATAAGCAAAAATTAGACTTATACCTTCACCTAGGTATGTTGCTTTTGTTGGGAATAGCTGCTTTGCTGGGAGCTTGGCTTAAATTGTCTGAGACTTCTTTTTTAGAGATGTTCGCCTTGGCCTTTGCTTCTATATATCTATTTTACTTAGTTAAATCTTATAAATTTTCAAAAGGAAATGTTAAAGAAATTAATTAAATACGTATACTTTTCTTTTCTAAAATCAAACAATTTAACTCGTATAGTTTATGAAACTAGGAGCACGCAAACTCCGGTGACACTCTATCAGATTGTTAAATTCAAGATTTTTAGATTGGGGCGAGGAATCTACTGGCCAACACATCCTTCCAGTAAAATTGCAAGCTATCAAAATATTATCATAGGAATAGAGACTTCACCAGGAATGATGCCTGGGTGTTATATACAAGGAAATGGTAAAATTGTCATCGGTGATTATACCCAGATAGGGCCAGGAGTAGGCATCATTAGCTCAAATCATGATATTTATGACAATAGGATAGGGGTACATTCTACTATTAGAATTGGTGATTATTGTTGGATTGGAATGAATGCCGTAATTCTTCCAAATGTCACACTTGGAGAGTATACAATTGTTGGTGCAGGGAGCGTGGTGACGAAATCTTTTCCTGAGGGATACTGTGTGATAGGGGGTAACCCTGCAAAAATTATAAAATATCTGGAACCAGAAAAGTGTGTTAAGCATAAAAGTGAGTTCGAATATCATGGATATATTTCTCATAACAAATTTGATACATTTAAAAAAAATAAACTAAATGATAACCATAGTTGATTACGGCCTTGGAAATCTCGGGTCCATTAAAAATATGCTCAAAAAAATTGGTGTAAGAGCTGATGTAACAGATGATCATGATAAGATATTGGAAGCTGATAAATTGATTTTGCCCGGTGTTGGGGCGTTTGATGACGGTATGAAAAATTTAGATAGCAAAGGCTTAATTGAGATTTTAAACCAAAAGGTAATACAGGAAAAAACACCAATATTAGGTATTTGTCTAGGCATGCAGCTAATGACTGAAGGAAGTGAGGAGGGAAAACTACCTGGTTTGGGGTGGATAGAGGGCAGTGCCAAAAAATTCTCGAGCCAAAGTAATGGAGAGAGAATAAGAATCCCACATATGGGTTGGAACATTTTACAACCTAGTAATGGTTCAGAACATACTATTTTTAAGTCTGATTTTGAAGAACTTAGGTTTTATTTTGTGCATTCTTATTATGTTAATATTAAAAACCAAGAAGAAAATGCGGGACTAACAGAATATGGACAAAAATTTGTTTCAGCATTTAAAAAAGACAATATCATAGGAATGCAGTTCCATCCTGAAAAGAGCCATAAATTCGGAATGTCTATCCTTAAGAACTTTATAGATATTTAATGTTAAAAACAAGAGTTATTCCAGTATTGTTACTACAAAACAACGGACTAGTCAAAACAAAAAAATTTGAAAAAGCAACTTACGTTGGTGATCCGATCAACGCAGTTAAAATCTTTAATCTAAAAGAAGTAGATGAGTTAATATTTTTAGATATTAATGCATCAAAGGAAAGAACAGAGCCTAATTACGATTTGATAGCTGATATAGCCTCAGAAGCTTTTATGCCATTTGGATATGGAGGTGGTGTGAAAAATATTTCCGAAATCAGAAAGCTTTTGCGAATTGGAGTTGAAAAAATAATTCTTAATACTTCCCTTAAAGATGAAAATTTTGTTAGGGAAGCTGTGAGTATATTTGGTAGTAGCACTATTGTCGCATCTGTTGATATTTCTAACAATTGTGTCTATAATCATGCTAATAAGACAAGGGGTAACTGTGATATTATAAGCCATGTTAAGAAAATAGAAGAACTCGGAGTAGGTGAAATTATGGTTAACTCAGTTGACAGAGATGGATGCTATACAGGATATGACTTAGATATCTTGAAAAATGTGGCAGAGATGGTAAACTTACCGGTTATTGCCTGCGGAGGAGCTGCAAATTTAGATGATATCAAGAATTTAATCAAAAAAACGGAATGCTCAGCGGCAGCGGCTGGTAGTATGTTTGTTTTTTATGGTAAGTATAAAGCGGTGCTCATCACTTATCCTGAAGAGGCTGAATTATTAAAATTATAAATAGTGGGAAAATCCTATCAAATTTGCACTAAAACAATAATGGACACGAGTGATTCAGAAATAACTTTTGATGAAAATGGTGTGTCCAATCATGTCCAGCTATACGAAGAAGCGAAGAAACATTTATTAATCCCCGATGAAAAAAAGGATCAAGAGCTATCAAACTTGGTTGCCAAAATTAAAGCTGATGGCATAGGTAAAGAATATGACTGTATTATAGGGTTAAGTGGTGGTGTTGATAGCTCATACGTAGCTTACGAGGTAAAAAGGCTTGGACTAAGACCGCTTGCTGTTCATTTGGATAACGGTTGGAATTCAGAACTTGCGGTAAAAAACATTGAACAAATTGTAAAAAAACTTGACATAGACCTTATAACTCACGTTATCAATTGGCAGGAGTTTAAAGAACTACAATTGGCATTTTTGAAAGCGTCAGTTGTTGATATTGAAATGCTCACAGATAATGCGATTGGTGTGGTCTTAAATAAATTAGCTAAAAAATTTAAAATTAAGTATTATTTGGTGGGAACAAATGTTACCTCTGAAGGTATAATGCCCAGTTCATGGATGTACAATATTAAATATGATACTCTAAATATTAAAAGTATCTATAAAAAATTTGGAAGAGGCTTAAAAACTCCGTCTTTTCCAATGTTTAAATTTTTGCCATATATTATATATAGATATATCTCTGGTAGCCGAAGATTTTCCAGATTTGGGTTTTTAGCGAGAATTAAATCTATTTCATTACTTAACTATATCCATTATGACAAGGAGAAGGCAGCGGACTTACTAGTCGAAAAAATAGGATATACTAAGTATGCTGGTAAACATTACGAATCTAATTTTACTAAATTCTATCAAGCATACATTTTACCAAAGAAATTTGGTATTGATAAAAGGCGTGCGTTTTTATCTTGTCTGGTACTCTCAAATCAGTTAACTAGAGAAGAAGCCTTATTGGAAATTCAAAAACCTTTGTATACCCCAGAAGCACTTGAAGAAGACATCGAATATTTTTGTAAAAAATTTAATCTTACTAGGCAGGAGTTCGAAGAGATAATGGAAAGAACACCCAAATCCCATTATGACTATTTATCATACGACGGGATTCACAAGAAAATCATGAGCCTATTTCGATGAAAATTGCTTTTATTACAAATGACATAAGTTATTATGGGGCATCAAGGAGTTTAAGAACTTTAATAAAAAGTCTAAGGGAGGTTTACAATGATAGCATTGAAATTCATCTGATTATTCCAAAGAGGCTAATGTCACAAAATGATTTTGATACAGTATCTGAATGGTTCGGTATTTCAAAAAATCAAATAAGAGAATTTTCGCTACCTTTTTGGAATAATTATAAGGGGCATTCAGAATCTTTGTATAGCCATCTTTTTAATATAAAGTGGAAATTATCTTCGAACAAATTGTTTAGATTTTTAGAAAAAGAAAAATTTGACGTTGTACACCTTAACTCATTAACTCTTTTAGATGTAGCAAGTGTGCGATTTCCTATGATTTTGCATGTACGAGAGGTCATGAATCGTAGTATTAAAGCAGGACATATACAAAATAAGCTTAATAAGATAAACAAAATAGTTTTTATTGATGAGGCGACTTCTGTCGCATTAAGTGATTTCAAATTACCAAGTGCGTGTATACTGAACAATCCTTTCTCGATGAAGGAATTACATGAAGTTAAAACATCTGATGAACTTCAACGCCTAAATAAGCTATGTAATGATAAAGTGGTATTTGCTCTGATTGGAAAAGTTCATAAGGACAAAGGAGTTGAATTCATTATGAATGTTTTTGAAAAATTAAAACGTGACACACGGATTTTATTGATAAAAGGTGGAGGAGATCCAAATTATATTAACTATTTGAAGAGCAAAGCCACGAAAAATGTTGTTTTTTTGGATGAGGGGCCGGATATAGAGAATTTATACATAGTATCTGATTATATCCTAAGAGGTGAAGATTTCGCTTGCATAGGTAGAACTACCTTTGAAGCATTATATGCTGGCCTAGGCGTTATTCTACCAGGAACCGACAAATATTACTCGGACAATCTAAGTGATTACAATAAATTTAAAGAACGAATAAATAGTTACTTACCTAGAAATACACAGGAACTATTGAAACTCGTTGAAATTTTACCGCCAATCGACAAATCTCACATAGAGCTGCTTAGTAACACTACTGAATATGTTAATCATTTTATAAAGTTTATAGAGGAATGATTTTAACGAAGATTATCCATAAATTATTAGCTAAAAAGAAAGTAATAAAATTTGGTGGTAGGGGAGATAAGAACGTACTGTTAAGCTATGTCTTAGTTCCTCCCTTTCCGTTTGATTTTTCATTTTTTTTTAATGTTTCTCATAATAGGTTTTTAAAATGCCATTTGATGGTTAAAAAGCTTAAAGAATTTGGATATAATGTACACCTCTATGATTATTTAAATACAAATGTAGATTATAATATCAAGTATGACCTATTCATAGGGCATAACAAGACATTTAATGTTATCGCAAATAAACTTAGTGACAATGTGAAAAAAGTCTTACTAACCACTGGCGCATCGCCAAGTTATGATAATGCAAAGTTAGAGCAGCGGCAAACTGAATTGCAGTTTCGATTGTCTACTGATAACACTTTTTTTACACCCATCACCCAAACCCAATACGAAACAAAAAACATAGAAGCGGCCGATGCTTTTTTTATGATAGGAAATAAAAAAGTTAGTGATACATGGGGCATTCCTAGTGGGAAAAAGATTTTCCATTATTCTAATGTTAACAAGCTCAAGTTTTCTCAAAAAACAACAAGAACAAATAACTTTATCTATTTATCCAGCGTTGGACAACTTAGACGTGGTTTAGACCTTATCTTACCAGCATTTTTTAATCGTAAAGAACATCTTTACGTTTGTGGCGATTATGAAGAGCCTTTGTTTTATCAGTTTTATGACCAAATAAAAAGTAGTCCAAATATTCATTTGATGGGCTATATAGATCAAACGAGTAAAAAGTTTAAAAAAATGGTGGCTAATTCGGATTTCGCAATTCTTCCATCATGTTCAGAAGGACAATCAGGATCAATATTAACACTGATGAGCTATGGGTTGATACCAGTAATAACAGAAGAAGTTGGGTTTGAGAATTTAGAAAAATATGGTGTTAAAATAAAAGGTTATAAAGTAGAAGATGTAACCTCTGTCGTTGATTCTTGTACTAAAATGCCCGATGAATTGCTTGCTAATAAACGAATGATGTTATTGTCGCAAGCCGAGTTGTTTACCGAAGAAAAATTTCTTAATAATTTTAGCGACTTTTTATCTAAGATATGAAACCATTATTTTCTATCATTATAGCGACATATAATTCTGAAAAATACCTTCATAGAACTTTAGACAGTATAATTTCACAAGATTTTATAGATTATGAAATCTTAATCGTCGATGGTAAGAGTAAAGATAAAACGATAGATATTGTTACTGGGTATGGTAATGCTATTTCAGTTTGCATATCAGAACCTGATGATGGGATTTATGATGCTTGGAATAAAGGGATAAGGAATGCAAAAGGAGAATGGATAATGTTCTTGGGATCTGATGATTTATTATTGCAAGGATCACTTTCCAATTATGCACAGTTTGTTAATGAGCAAACCCATTCAAATCTTCAGTACGTAAGTGCCAAGGTTGAGCTGATTACTGAAGAAGGAGAGATTTTAAGAACAATTGGAAAACCTTGGAAATGGTCTCTTTTCAAGAAATACATGTGTGTTGCACATGTAAGCTCAATACATAACTTCAAGCTTTATGAGCAGTATGGAGCCTATAACACTAATTATAAAATTACTGGAGATTATGAACTGCTGCTTAGGGCTAAAGAACAACTTAAGACAGGTTTTATCGATACTACGTTAGCACAAATGCAAGTAGGTGGCGTAAGTGTTAACACAAGATCTTTCATTGAAACATTTAATGCTAAGATAAGCTCTGGCTCAAGAAATAAACTGCTTGCAAAGTTAGAGATGTTAGAAGCTCGAGTGAAATATTTCATAAGACATCTATTAAAGCCATAGTGAAAAAAATAATTTACTATACAAGTATATTTGCAATATGTACGGAGGCTTTTCTCTTTAGATTTATTATAGACTTAAAGCTTTTCTACTTAATTATATTAATAAATTTCACTTTGTTAGCAATTAGCAATAAGGTGAAATTTTCAAATGGATTGATTTTTTTTTATTTATATCTCTTGCTGTCAGGGTTACTAAGTGTTGTTTTAGGGACTAATCATATCGTCAATGTATTTGCACAGTTTGTAGGAATATTTTTTATTTCATTATATTTTTATAATTTCTATAAGCTTTTTGATTTAAATGTTGTAAAAATTTTTACAGATTATGTTTATCTATGCTTCGGTATAGCTTTAGTTGGATATCCAATACTAGTTTATGACCAAACTATCGGTAGTGGTTTATTGTTCCATAGCATATTGAATGAGCCAGCGCACTATTGTACTTTTGTTTTACCAGCATTTTATTACGGATTAAAGAACAAGGATTTTCCTCGCTATATCCCTTTAGTTATATTGGGTTCAATTTTACTTAGTGGTTCTAGTTTAGGATTAATAGGGGTGGCTTTATCTATTTTGTTAATACCACGAAAAATAAAAATTTCTAAACTAATAATACCCATTTCATTTGCGGCAATCGGTATAGTCGCACTATATAATTTTTATAGTGGCTTTAGGATTAGAGCAGATGATACATTTAAGTCGTTACAGACCAGTGATCTTTCAGGAGCAAATTTAAGCACATATGCTCTTTTGTCCAATCTATATGTTACCTCGCAGAGCCTATCAAATAATCCCTTGTTGGGCTCTGGCTTAGGCTCACACGAATTGTCTCATAAAAAGTACGTTGGAGGAATTACTGGTATTGAAGAGTTTGAACAAAACTTGTTCCTAAATTCTAAGGACGCGAACTCCCTCTTTTTAAGGGTACTTTCCGATTTAGGGCTTATAGGGGTTATTGGTTTGATAATGTTTATTATTAAAAACTATTCAAAAAAAACTGAAGATGAAAATCTATTGTTTATCACTAGAGCAATACTGATTTATTTTTTTTGTAAGCTATTTCGTGAAGGACACTATTTTTCTCCAGAAATGTACTTTTTTGTATTTGCCTATTACTTTATAAATAAAACTAAATCATCTATTAATATTGTATGAAAGATAGACTATTATACCTTGATAGTACGAGAGGAATAGCTGCATTTACAGTTTTTTTATCTCATTTTCTAGGAGCATTTATTTCTGATGTGGATATGGATGTTTGGAATAGTTCTATCCTACATAGCTTGTCACATGGAAAAGGGGCAGTCTCATATTTTTTTGTACTTAGCGGATTTGTGCTCTCATACACTTATCTCCAGGATGAAACCAATTTTAAAGGTTTAAATTACGTGTCTTTTATATTAAGAAGGATATTGAGGATATATCCTGTTTTTATAGTAGTGCTTTTAATAAGCTGGATTGTTAAGAGTTATTTTTATAGTGCAGATAATCTTTCTACGTTGCCGCAAGCTACAATATGGATTAAGCAGATGTGGCAACATCCAACCTCTTTTATTGAAATGGTTAAAGAGGCTTTGTTGATTGTTCGTATTCCGCAAGATCCTGAGCTTAGATTGGTTAATCAAGATTGGACACTAACTATTGAATTAATTGTATCTATATTAGTGCCTGGGTTTATTGCGATTGCAAAAAAAAGTTTTTCTTGGTTACTGATCTTTTTAGCAGTTCTTTTAAGATTGCATATCCAGCACTGGGTGGTAGAGTTTGCTCTTGGAATACTTGTAGCTCAAAACTTAAGTGTCATCAGAGAAAAATATAACCAGTTAAATTTTCTCGTAAAGTGTTTGTTATTTATTTTTGTATTGCTGCTTTACACTGCCGAATTTCTAATACCTCTTCCCGAGTTGCTATCTATTTATATAACTAAATTAAGTGTTGGATTGATATTGGGTCTTGTATTATGTTCAAGGAAACTACAAAATATATTGTCCGAAAGAGCTTTCGTATCCTTTGGTCACATATCATACTGTTTTTATCTCTGTCATCTTATAGCTATTCTTTGGATAAGCCCTAAATTATTTATCATCTTTAATGAGAATAACATTTCTAATAGATTAATCGTTATCGGTAGCAATCTAATTGTAACTGTAAGTGTTAGTGTATTTCTATCTTATATTTTAAGATATTTGGTTGAGAAGCCTGCTTTAAAGGCTAGTCGTAGTGTTTTAAAGAAGTTAAAGCTATAAAAAGATCAAACCAAGTTCGTGAAGAAAGTAATAATTATTAGTGGAGCAAATTTGTTTAGTGGCGGAACGCTTTCTATTATAAAGGATTGCTTAAATTATATGGATTCAAATTTGACTAATCAGTACAGAGTAATTGCTCTTGTAAACGATAAAGCAAATTTCAGAGATTTAAAAAACATAAAACTTATAGAATTTCCAAAAGCGAGAAGCAGCTATTTTCATAGACTATACTATGAATATTTCAAATATAAATCGCTTTCACGTAACTTTAAACCATTCTTATGGTTTTCTCTAAATGATATGTCTTCGAATGTTTTTGCGGATAAAAGAGCTGTTTACTGTCATAATCCATCGCCATTTAGGAAAATCATATTTAGAGATTTAATAGATCAGCCCAAATTGTTTTTCTTTTCTCTTTTTTACAAATATGTTTACCGTATCAACATACATGCTAATGATTATGTCGTTGTACAACAAAAGTGGATAAAAGAACAGTTTGTAAGATACTTTGATCTTAATAAAAACGAAGTTATAGTTGCAAAGCCAAACATGAATAATAATATTAATGTCAAAGTTAATTCTCAAGACAGAGAAAGAAAAGTTTTTTTCTACCCAGCGATGTCTAGACCATTTAAAAACTTTGAAGTTATTGTAGAAGCAGTTCGAATACTAGAAAAAAATGGAGTGAAAGGTTTTAGGGTGTTGATTACTATATCTGGGGTGGAAAATAATTATGCAAAGCGAATAGTTAAACAAGCACAGGGACTAAATAATATTGTTTTTACTGGTTTGTTAGAGAGGAATAGTGTAGAGAACCTTTATAAAACAAGTGCATGCCTATTATTTCCTTCAAAATTAGAAACTTGGGGTTTGCCGATAACAGAATTTAAAAAATATAATAAGCCTATTTTTTTGGCAGATTTGCCCTATGCAAAGGAAACATTGGGCCTTTATGATAAGGCAGTTTTCTTTAATCAAGATTCAGCAACGACCTTGGCTGAGCTAATGCTGAAGATAATTAAAGAAGATGATTTAAACTATTCATTAACTCAACAAATAACGTATGAGCCCCCTTACTCGGAAAATTGGAGAGAATTGTTTGACATACTATTAGAAGATGAATAAAACCGTAACAGGATCTATAGTTTTGTATAGTAACAATTTGAGCGAAATCGAACGCTTAATAGAATTTACATCGAAAAAAATCGATCACTTATCTCTGGTCGATAATTCAATGAACTATATACTTAAGGATTTGACTTCCATAAGTGATAATATAGAATATATCCACAACCCTTCCAACCCTGGTTTCGGCGCAGCTCACAACATTGCCATTAAAAAAGCAATAGAAGTAGGGTTAAAATACCATTTTATCATTAATCCTGATATTGAAATCAAAGAAGATGTATTTACACCGATGATCAATTATATGGAAGCAAATCCAGATGTTGGTATGATGATGCCGAAAATATTGAATGAGGATGGTACTATACAGAATTTACCGAAACTTTTACCACATCCATTTTGGATCTTTAGAAGAAAATTAAAGAGAATAGATCCATTCGGTTCTGAATTTATAAACAAATATGAGCTCAGGATGGTACCCAAGGATAAATTATTCAATGTCCCCATTCTTTCTGGTTGCTTTACCTTATTAAGATTAGATGCTATAAAAGAAGTTGGAATGTACGATGAAAATTTCTTTATGTATTTCGAAGATTTTGATTTGTCTAGGAGGATGCACAAAAAATATAAGACGGTTTATTTTCCCGAGGTATCGGTAATACATGGATATGAAGGAGGAGCAAACAAAAGTTGGAAGCTTTTTAAAATATTTATCCAATCTATGATTACTTATTTTAATAAGTGGGGTTGGTTTTTTGACAAAGGAAGAAAGCAATTTAATAAAGAGACTTTGGAGCAGTTTAAATGAATCTAACCATCACAGGTTTCACAGGCTTCGTTGGCCAAAATCTCCTCCAATACTTAACACACTACCAAGTCAAAAGGTTAAATAGACAACAGTTAAACAATCCAACAAGTGAACAATTAAACAATTCCGAAGCCATCATCCACCTCGCCGGCAAGGCCCATGATTTAAAAAAAACATCCAATCCAGATGAATACTATCAGGTTAACTTCGAACTAACCAAAAAGCTGTATGATGCCTTCTTAAAATCTGATGCTAAAAAGTTCATTTTTATTAGTTCTGTGAAGGCAAGTGCAGATCAAGTGGAAGGTATCCTAACAGAAGAACACCAGCCCAACCCACAAACAGATTACGGTAAATCTAAGTTAATGGCCGAACAATATATTCAAGCCCAAGAACTTCCAGAGGGCAAAAGCTATTATATATTACGCCCATGTATGATCCATGGACCTGGAAACAAGGGGAACTTGAACCTGTTGCATAATTTCGTACAAAAAGGCATCCCATATCCATTAGCTGCTTTTGAAAACAAGCGTTCATTTCTAAGTGTGGAAAACCTTTGTTTTGTGATCGAACAGTTGTTGAAAAATGACGTTAAATCTGGGGTATACAATGTGGCGGACGATGAAGCACTTTCCACCAATGAAGTTGTTAAAATTTTAGCGAAAGCATCTCGTAAAAAAGCCAAACTCTGGAAAGTATCTTCAACATTTATAAAAATGCTAGCAAGCCTAGGGGATGTTTTAAGGCTACCGCTAAATTCAGAACGTTTACAAAAGCTAACAGAGAGCTACGTAGTAAGCAATATTAAAATCAAAGCCGCATTAGGAATATCGCTTCCTGTAAATACCGCTGAGGGCTTAGTGATTACTGCCAAATCTTTCAGCACTCCAACCCTAGGTTCAAAGTAGGGTTCAAGTAGGGATACAGTACTAGCAGAGTATTAATCTATGCTTGCCTAATAACATTTCATCTCTAATTCAATGTCAATTACCATACTACTTATATACTTTATATTTTTCGTAGCGCTAGAGCTTATCTACTTTAAGCTTGCCGATCGCTTTAACATCATCGATAAACCTAACCATCGCAGTTCGCATAGCAGCATTACCATTCGTGGGGGCGGCATTATCTTTCCTTTGGCGGTACTGGCCTATGCACTTACCAACGGATTTCCAGACCCCTATTTCGTGATCGGTCTATTGGCGATATCGACTATCAGTTTCTTAGACGATATTTTGACCCTTAACAACAAAGTCCGTTTAAGTGTACACCTTACGTCAGTATTGTTGTTGTTTTTTCAGTGGGATTTGTTCAATTTAAGCTGGTACTGGATATTAATTGCGTTAATCTTTGTAATTGCAACCATCAATGCTTATAATTTTATGGATGGCATTAATGGTATTACGGGTGGATACAGCTTACTTGCCATAGCTACGCTATACTACATCAATACAAAGGTCGTAGCGTTTACCTCTAACGAACTTTTGATTGTTGTGGCACTATCGTTAATCGTCTTTAATTTCTTCAACTTTAGGAAAAAAGCCAAATGCTTTGCTGGAGATGTAGGTAGCGTAAGTATGGCTTTTATTGTTGTTTTCTTTGTCGGACAGTTGATATTAACCACACAAAATCTGTCCTATATTCTGTTGCTTGTGGTGTACGGTACAGACACCGCTTTTACCGTTTTATTCAGAAAAATAAGGAAAGAAAATATTTTCGAAGCGCACCGGAGCCATTTTTACCAATACCTCTCCAACCAATTGAAGTATACACATATTTTTGTGTCTTTCATTTACATCATGGCGCAGTTATTGATAAATATTGCTTTAATTGTATTGATTGACACTAATATGCTGTACGTTGTAGGGGTGTTTTTAGTATTTGTGCTCCTCTACCTTGTACTGCGTTTTGTCTTAGAAGGGAAGCAAAAGTTGTTGGTGTCTTATCATCATTAGTGGTGTAAAATTTTTGATGGAATATAATTATTGTTGTACCTTAGCTCAAATTAGTTGCTTTGTTTGGTAAAATAAATATTGTCCCTCGGTGGATTATCTTCTTGCTCGATTTAGGTATTTGCGCAATATCTCTAACTATAGCGTACGCTGTTAAACTAAATCTCGCACTTACAGAAATAGATCCCGTTGAATTCAGTAGAAATATCCTTATCATTACTGCTATTAGTGTAGTGGTTTTCTTTAACGTAAAAACCTATTCGGGCATTATTCGTTATACCAGCGCACAGGATACTTTCAGAATTCTATTTGCAGTAATCATTAGCAATGGTATTTTTTCGGTTCTCAACTTCTTAATTACCGCATTCGGCTACCATCCTTATATTTCGAATACGGTTTTAATCGTTAATCTACTTACTTCTTTTCTTTTATTGATTACCTATAGGGTACTGATCAAGTATTTCTTTATGTATATCAAAAATTTAAACCTTGATAAACGTAAAGTAATAGTTTATGGCGCAGGCGAAGCAGGATTGGCTACTAAAAGAACGTTTGATCATGATGGCAAGGTAAATAAAACCATTATGGCCTTTGTTGATGACGACGAGCGTAAGGTGGGCAAAGCCATTGATGGAATTAAGATCTTAAGCGCACAACGTTTAGAAGAGCTTATTAAAGAGCACGAAGTGGATGAAGTTATTTTTGCATCCTACACCATTCCAATAGAAAGAAAAAATAAAATTGTGGATGTTTGTTTGGAGCATGAGGTAACTGTGTTAAACATTCCACCACCAGATGCTTGGCAAGGGGGCAAACTTAACAAGTCGCAGATCCAAAATATCAATATCGAAGACTTGCTTAATCGTAAGCCAATTGAGATTGATGTACAGGAGCTTCAAAATCAGTTAAAGGACAAACGCATTTTAATTACGGGTGCTGCAGGGTCTATAGGTAGTGAAATTGTTAGGCAACTAATTAAATTTGAGGTAGGTTTGATTATCCTTTGCGACCAATCGGAAACTGCCCTGCACGATATTTACCTAGAGCTGGAAGAGAACCATAAAAACAATAACTTTCATGCTTTTATTGGCGATGTAAAGGATGAAAGAAGGATGATCCATCTTTTTGAGATGTACAAACCGCACTATGTGTACCATGCCGCTGCTTACAAGCATGTGCCTATGATGGAAGATAATCCTTCTGAAGCGATTAAAAACAATGTAATGGGCACTAAAATGATTGCAGATTTATCTGTGAGATATGGTGTCCAAAAGTTTGTGATGGTATCTACCGATAAAGCAGTAAACCCTACCAACATTATGGGGGCTTCGAAACGGATTGCTGAAATTTATGTGCAGTCGCTTAACAATTCGCTTAGCCAAAAAGATTTTATTTACAGTAACGGCTTAAGCTATATTAACAGCTTAGAAGTAAAACCGATCACCAAGTTCATTACCACCAGATTTGGAAATGTATTGGGCTCTAATGGTTCGGTTATTCCCCGCTTTAAGCAGCAGATAGAAAAAGGTGGTCCTGTTACGGTAACACATCCAGAAATTACCCGTTATTTTATGACCATTCCCGAAGCTTGTAGGTTGGTTTTAGAGGCTGGTTGTATGGGCAACGGCGGAGAGATTTTTGTGTTCGATATGGGCAAGTCGGTAAAAATTGTAGAGCTTGCAAGAAAAATGATCCGCTTAGCTGGTTTAGTCCCTAATCAGGATATTAAAATACAATACTCTGGTTTAAGGCCTGGAGAAAAACTTTTTGAAGAGCTGCTAAACGATAACGAAAATACCATGCCTACGCATCATGAAAAAATCATGATAGGAAAAGTTAGAGAATACTTATTTACTGAAGTAGAAGAGCAGATTTATTCGCTCTTGAAATATGCCAAATTAAATGACGATAGGCAAGTGGTAATGGGCATGAAAAAAATGGTTACAGAATTTAAAAGTAAAAATTCGGTATTTGAAGAGCTGGATGGCCTAATAAACGAGTAATTTAACAAACCCTTATCGAGCAGAGCTAAAAACTAGATAAACTTTCTGGATAAGGCATAAACTTCTGAAAGGATTTTATATTCCAATAAAACCATCATCATTTTGCCAATCATAAATCCAATAATGAATAAATAGAGCTTGCGAGTTCTTGAACACCAAAGCATGACAGCAACTTGTGAGAAAATCATGATAGCTTCATAACCATTGAAAACAAATTTATATTTATGAAAAAATGTCTACTAACGGCCATATTTATGGCCCTTTTTATATTTTGCGCAATAGCCCAAGAAACCAGCACAGCTAATCAAAATATTTTACATGATTACCAGCTGTATCAAAAGCTTAATCGCTCGGTGTACGATACGCAAAGCAAATTTCACTCGTCTATCCGAGGGTTTTATTCAGATGATGCGAAGTTAAAAACAGCTTACGATTCGTTAATGAATTATGGGGTAGACACCCTAAATAGACGTAGCTGGGTGCATCGCAAACTTTTTCAAGAGCATTTGTTAGAATTTAAAACTAATGAATATCATATCTATGCAGACTTTCTGGCCGATTTCCAGATTGGGAGGGAGTTTGAAGGTGAGCGAACAACTTGGTTAAACACTAGAGGTTTTCAAATTGGTGGAAACATTGGCGAGAAGTTCTCTTTTTATCTCAATGGATTCGAAAACCAAGGTAAGTTTCCGGGCTATGTAGATGATTTTATTGTGGCCAATCAGGTAGTACCGGGGCAAAGCTTTGGTAAGTTAGAGAAAGATACCAAAGATTGGAGCTACGCCTCTGCCTTACTCTCATACACACCCAACAAATACCTGAATTTTGCTTTGGGTTACGATAAGAATTTCATAGGCGATGGCTACCGTTCTATGTTGCTCTCTGATGTATCTTCCAATTATTCTTTTTTTAGGCTAAGAGCCACTTTGGGCAGCTTCCAGTATCAAACCATTTATGCCTATATGCTGGATCCAGGAGCACCAAAACTTACTGCCGACAGAAGGCTGGGAGATAGAGCGAAATGGATGGCTGCCCATTATTTGGACTGGAATGCTACCAATAAATTATCGATAGGATTTTTTCAGGCCGTAACTTGGGCTGATGCAGAGGTGGAAGGTAAACGAGGCTTCGATTTTAACTACATTCATCCATTTATATTTTTAAGGCCGGTAGAGAGTTCGCACTTTTTTTCGCCAGATAAAATGCGCTTAGGACTTAATGTGAAGTACGAGTTGCTAGAGAAAACGGCGTTGTACGGACAGTTTATGTTTGATGAGTTTACCGCCAAGGAGTTTTTTGCTGGTAATGGCTATTGGGCAAATAAGTGGGCCATTCAATTAGGATTTAGAGGTTCTGATCTTTTTAAAGTGAAGCGCTTGAATTACTTGGCAGAGTTTAACACCGCACGTCCTTATACCTATGCCCATTTCGATAGGTTGTCTAATTACTCTAATTTTAATCAGCCTTTGGCGCATCCTTTTGGTGCCAACTTTAAAGAGTTTTTAGGTATTTTAAATTATAGCGTAAAACGATTTGATTTTCAGGGACAGGCATTGTATGCAAACTATGGGCTAGATGCTGATGGAACTAACTATGGTAAAAATATATTCAAGAGCTACGATACTCGCTCTGTTAACTATGGTAGCCATATTGGACAGGGTATAGCGACTGATTTATTTTTAATACAGGGGAAAGCAGCTTATTTGTTAAATCCTAAATATAATGTAAGACTGGAACTTGGCGGTTTACTTAGACAAGAGAAAAACAGTTTGTACAACAATAAAACAGCTATGGTTACTTTCGGGTTGAAAACCAGCTTTAGAAACTTGTATTACGATTTTTAATATTTACGATTTAGGAAATTTCATAACGGCGAAGCTTTCACTTTGGCCCGGAACAGAAACAAATAAAAAAATAATCACTTTGCGTCGATTTTTTTGTGTTATAGCCTATTAGCTTATAAAACTGACCCTGAAATAAATTTGCTTCGCAGCTATTGCATGGTCAGGGCGACGCTAAATCGACGCGTCGTCATGCTGAATTTATTTCAGCATCTGCTTGCAAATTTAATAAGCCTTCTGCATGAATAGTCCCGATCGATAAAATCGGGACTTTTTTTATTTCTTGCTCAAATAATCTTGATAGGCTAAATTTAAGCCCTCTTCCAATTCTATTTGATGTTTCCAGCCTAGGTTGTGGAGCTTGGTCACATCCATCAATTTTCTTGGTGTTCCGTCTGGTTTAGTGGTATCAAACACTAACTCTCCCTCAAATCCTACCGTTTTCTTTACAGCCAAAGCCAAATCTTTAATGGTTAAATCTTCTCCGGTACCAATATTAATTAAGTTGGGCTCATTGTAATTCTCCATCAAGAAATAACAGGCATCTGCTAGGTCGTCGGCGTATAAAAACTCACGCATTGGCGAACCCGTTCCCCAAATAATCACTTCTTTACTTCCCTTGTTTTTAGCTTCGTCGAACTTTCTAATTAAGGCAGGTAATACGTGCGAATTTTCTGGGTGGTAGTTATCGTTAAGGCCATACAAATTGGTTGGCATTACCGAAACAAAGTTACATCCGTATTGGTCTCTATAGGCATCGCACATTTTAATACCCGCTATTTTAGCGATGGCATAAGGCTCGTTTGTGGGTTCTAAGGTGCCAGTTAACAGATAATCTTCTTTTAGCGGCTGTGGAGCCATTTTTGGATAAATACAGCTGGAGCCTAGAAACATCAGTTTAGTTACACCGTTTAGATAAGATTGGTGGATCACGTTGTTCTGTATCGCTAAATTCTCATACAAAAAATCGGCCCGGTAAGTGTTGTTGGCTACAATGCCGCCTACTTTTGCAGCTGCTAAGAAAACATAATCAGGCTTTTCTGTAGCAAAAAAATCAGCGACAGCTTGTTGGTCTCTTAGATCAAGTTCTGAAGAAGTTTTAGTAACAATATTTTGGTAACCTTCTTTTTGAAGCTTACGATAAATAGCAGAGCCTACCATTCCACGGTGGCCTGCTACAAAAATTTTAGAATTCTTTTCCAATGTGTCTGTTTTAGTAAGTAGCGTCATCTCGACTGGAGCGCAGCGGAATGGAGAGAACTTTAAACTTTACCATTCCGATATTTCGTGTTCCAAATCTTTCCACTCTTTATTAAACTTGTTAATTAAGTTCTCTTTCTTACTTCTATTCCATTTTTTTAACTGCTTTTCTCTATTTATAGCTTCCTCGATAGTTGGAAATACCTCATAATAAATAAAAAGGTTAAATTATAACGTGAAGTGAAAGAATTAGGATAAACTTTATTTTTGTGCTGGTATATTCTACTTCTCAAATCAGAACTAACCCCTATATATAAGGTACTTCGCTGGTGGTTAGCCATAATATAGATGCAACCTCCTCGTTTCATTATTTAAAATCAAAGATTTCTCCGCTCGCTACGCTGCGGTCGAAATGACGACTCTTTAGTATGGGCCTCCTAAGAAGCCATTATTTTAGTTGGTCTGCTTACTGCTATTTTCTTAACCTCTTGTATAATTGCCTGAGTGTCGTAACCACAAAGCGCCCATAGTTCTGGTTGTTCTCCGTGTTCTACAATCTCATCCGGAATACCGAGCCTAGTTACATTAGATTTATAACCGTTATCAGCCATAAACTCCAATACAGCGCTACCCATTCCACCTTGTAAACATCCATCTTCTACCGTAACCACATTTTTAAAACGGGTAAATACTTCGTGAAGTAGTTCGTGGTCTAAAGGCTTAACAAAACGTAAATCATAGTGCGCTGGGTTAATACCATCGCTGTTTAATTCTTTGCAGGCTTCTACGGCAAAATTACCTACGTGGCCAATGGTTAAAATCGCTACATCCTCTCCGTCGCATATTTTTCGGCCTTTGCCAACTTGTAATTCGTTTAATGGGCGTTTCCAGTCTGGCAACATGCCGTTACCTCTTGGGTAGCGAATGGTAAACGGGCCTTTGTTTTCTAACTGGGCAGTATACATCATATTGCGCAATTCTTCTTCGTTCATTGGTGCAGCCACGGTCATGTTAGGAATGCAGCGCATAAAGGCCAAATCGTAAGCACCATGATGTGTTGCCCCATCAGCGCCAGCTAAACCAGCTCTGTCTAAGCAAAATACTACGTTCAAGTTTTGTATGGCCACATCGTGGATCACTTGATCGTAAGCCCGTTGCATGAAGCTAGAGTAAATGTTACAGAAAGGAACCAACCCTTGCGTAGCTAAACCAGCAGAAAAAGTTACGGCATGTTGTTCGGCAATACCTACGTCAAAAGCACGGTCTGGCATAGCTTTCATCATGATGTTCAATGAAGATCCAGAAGGCATAGCCGGTGTAATCCCAACAATTTTCTTGTTCGCTTCTGCCAATTCTACCATGGTATGCCCAAAAACATCCTGGTATTTTGGAGGTTGTGGTTTGTCTGGAATAGATTTTTTAATCTCTCCGGTAATTTTATCGAACAAACCTGGGGCATGCCATTTGGTTTGGTCTTTTTCTGCCAAGGCAAAGCCTTTACCTTTAACAGTAACGCAATGCAATAATTTAGGGCCGGGAATATCCTTTAAATCTTTAATGATGGCAGCTAAACGCTTCACGTCGTGCCCATCAACTGGGCCAAAATATCTAAAATTTAATGCTTCGAAAAGGTTGCTCTGTTTCAGCAAAGTGCCTTTGATACTTTTTTGGATTTTCTTTACATACTTCTGTGCATTAGGGCCAAGCTCCGAAAGTTTGGTTAACACATTGAAAACATCATCCCTAAAGCGGTTATAAGATTTGGAGGTAGTGATGCTCGTTAAGTACTCTTTTAACGCACCAACGTTAGGATCAATCGACATGCAATTGTCGTTTAGAATTACCAAAACGTTAGATTTTTCTATACCTGCATGATTTAAACCTTCAAAAGCCAGACCGGCAGTCATTGCGCCGTCGCCAATTACAGCAACGTGTTGCCTGTCTTTTTCGCCTTTGTAGTGTGAAGCCACGGCCATGCCTAAAGCAGCTGAAATAGAAGTAGAGGAGTGGCCTACGCCAAAAGTATCATATTCGCTCTCGCTGATTTTTGGGAAACCACTGATGCCGTTAATGATCCTGTTGGTATGAAACTGGTCTTTTCGTCCCGTTAAGATTTTGTGGCCGTAAGCCTGATGGCCTACATCCCAAACCAACTTATCGTAAGGCGTATTTAGGGCGTAATGTAAGGCAACAGTTAATTCTACTACACCTAAGCTTGCGCCGAAATGGCCTCCATTAACGCTCACTACATCAATAATATATTGGCGTAGTTCCTGACAAATCTGCTCCAGTTCCTCCTCACTATACTTCTTTAAATCCGCTGGATAATTTATCGTTGATAATAAAGTTCCTGTCTTAACTTCCATGCAATGTTAATAAAAGCACAAATTACGGTATTTTGTTTAATAAATTTATCAATAAAAGTTCCAAATTGGCAGATGGCTTAGCCCGAGGTGAATGAGAATGACTTAGTTATGCGCATTACATCATTGTATAACCTAAAATTTTGGTTATTTTTACCGAAACAAATACACATTTCCAATTTCAAGAATGAACAGAGACACATTAGTTTTCGATTTAATTGACAAAGAACTAGACAGACAAGAACACGGATTAGAGCTTATCGCTTCAGAAAACTTCGTTAGCAAACAGGTAATGGAAGCTGCAGGATCGGTATTGACCAACAAATATGCCGAAGGTTTACCAGGAAAACGCTACTATGGCGGTTGCCAAGTGGTAGATGAGATAGAAAACATTGCTATTGAAAGAGCTAAAAAGCTTTTTGGTGCGGCTTGGGTAAACGTACAGCCTCACTCTGGTGCGCAAGCTAACGCTGCGGTAATGTTAGCGGTAATCCAGCCTGGAGATAAAATCTTAGGTTTCGATTTGTCTCACGGTGGTCACTTAACCCACGGTTCTCCTGTTAATTTCTCTGGAAAACTATATCAACCTTTGTTCTACGGTGTGAAAAAAGAAGATGGCTTAATTGACTATGCAAAATTGGAAGAAGTTGCCTTGGCCGAAAAACCAAAGTTGATTATCTGTGGTGCTTCTGCTTATTCGAGAGAGTGGGATTATGCTTTTATCCGTAAGGTTGCCGATCAAATTGGAGCTTTAGTATTGGCAGATATTTCTCATCCGGCAGGTTTTATTGCTAAAGGTTTATTAACCAACCCACTTCCACATTGCCATATTGTAACCACCACTACACATAAAACGTTGCGTGGTCCACGTGGTGGAATGATCATGATGGGAAAAGATTTCGAAAACCCATGGGGTTTAAAAACACCAAAGGGCGAAACCCGAATGATGTCTAACTTATTGGATATGGCTGTTTTCCCTGGCACTCAGGGTGGTCCTTTAGAGCATATTATTGCTGCTAAAGCCATTGCTTTTGGCGAAGCTTTAACAGACGAGTATGGCAATTACATTAAACAAGTAGGTGCCAATGCACAAGCAATGGCTAAAGCATTTGTAGCTAAAGGTTACGGGATTATTTCTGGAGGTACAGATAATCATTTGATGTTAATTGACTTGAGAAATAAAAATATCACTGGTAAATTGGCCGAAAACGCTTTAGAAAAGGCAGATATTACTGTGAATAAAAATATGGTGCCTTTTGACGATAAATCTCCATTTGTAACTTCAGGATTTAGAGTGGGCACTGCTGCAATTACTTCAAGAGGTTTTAAAGAAACCGAGATGGCAGAAATTGTAGATTTAATTGATGAAGTATTGATGAACGCAGAAAACGAGCAAGTGCTGAGCAGTGTTAAAACTAAAGTTCAGGCCTTAGTAAGTCGTTTTCCATTATATAAATAGCTATATTAGATAGTTATTGCTAACTATTATGCTTAATGTCCCTTCTCCAAATTTGCAGGTTGAAGAACAGCGCTTAGCAGCACTGTATGCTTACGATGTGCTTGGAGAAGGGCTTAACAACGAGCTAGATAACCTGGTAAAATTAGCGGCGCAAATTGCGGCTACTCCAAAAGCCTATATTACTTTTGTTGATCAAGAAAACATTGTATTTAAGGCGTCGTATGGGCTGGTTACCAAAGAACGTATCTTCAACAGAAAAGGTAGCATCTGTCAGTTTGCAATGTATGCCAACAAGGTATACATTACTCCAAATATTCACGCTAGTACAGATTTTGAAGGCAGCCCATTATTATACTCTCCAGATCAAATCGTCTTTTATGCCAGTGTTCCTTTGGTAGATGCCGAGGGTTTCCCTTTGGGCTGTCTTTGTGTGGTAGACAATGTGGTTAGAAGCTTAACCTCTTCGCAAATCGAAGCTTTAGAAACACTTTCGCAACAGATTATTACCCATTTATCTTTAAGGAGAAAAAATTTGCAACTGGCTAAGCAAACGAAGCGCTCCGAAGAATTTGTGAATGTATTTGAAGCCTCTCCAGAAATTCACTGTATTTTAAATAGAAATGGTGATATTTTGTTTACCAACGAGGCGGCGTACAGATTGTTGGGCTATCAAAGAGAAGAAGTACTTGGCAGAAGTATGTGGAGTTTTTGCTATGCCGAAGATATTTTAAAGATCACGAGCCACATAGAAGAGGGGCTAAAGCTGGGGCAAAAGGAATTTTTACTAGATTTTAGAGTGGTAGATAAAACTGGCCAAGTAAAATGGTTAAGTTGGAGCATGGTGGCTAAAGAAGACCGCTGGTATAGCTATGGCAGAGATATTACCGAACGTAAGCGTTTAATTGCCGAGTTAACACATTTATCTTTTGTAGCGAGCAAGGTAAACAATGGTGTAGTAATTAGCGATAGTTATAATCGAGTAAGCTGGGCAAACGATGCTTTTACTGAGATTACTGGTTTTACTTTACAAGATATTCAGGGCAAGCCACTCGGCGATTTAATTAGGGGGCCAGAGACAGATTGGTCTGTAGTGGAGGAAGCCCGAAAGCTTACTACAGAGAAAAAATCTTTTACGGTAGATATCTTGGCCTACCGAAAAGACAAAACCAAGATATGGCTCTCTATCTATAGTACCATTATTCTCAGCGCCGATGGAGAACTAGAAACGGAGATTGAGATTATCATCGATATTACCGAGAAGAAAAAAGCAGCGCAAGAGTTAGAAGTACTTTCTACGGTGGCCAGCAAAACAAATACAGGTGTTGCAATATGCAACCAAGATGGAGCGATTGCCTGGGTAAATACTGCTTTAGCGCAGTTAATTGGCTATTCTTCTGCAGAGCTTGCTGGTAAAATGCTGGGTGATGTACTTTCTACAGATGAAACCGATAGGCAAGTAATTTTAAATGCAAGGGCAGCATCTGAGAACCAGAAATCATTTTCTATAGAAGTGTTGGCGCAAAAAAAAGACGGAACTTCTATTTGGTTGGCCGTAGCAAATACACCAATCATCAGCAGTTTGGGCAAGGTAGAGCGGTACATCGAATTAATTACCGATATTACTGAGCGGAAACAGGTAGAACGAGATATTATACAGGCCAAAGAACAGGCCCTGCAACTTAGCGAAGCTAAAGAAATGTTTTTGTCGGTAATGAGCCACGAAATACGCACGCCGCTAAATGCCATTATTGGTATGACGCATCTGCTCATCGAAAATGAGCCAAAGACATCTCAAATAGAGGATCTTAATATCTTAAAATTTTCTGGAGAGAATTTGCTGAATATCATTAATGATGTACTTGATTTTACCAAAATAGAAACAGGCAACCTTCGTTTAGAATTTTTGCCTGTCAATCTTCAGCTTCTGTGTACCGATATCATTAGCTCGTTACAAATTAATGCCAACAAACAGCAAAATGCCCTGGCCCTAAATTTCGACAAGCAAATTCCAAGTTTGGTGTTGGCAGATCAAACAAGGCTTTATCAGGTGCTCATGAACTTATTAGGTAATGCCATCAAATTTACCACTAAGGGCAAGGTAGAACTGTCGGTAAAAGCTCAACATGAGAACGAAAGTAGCGTAGCTATCTATTTTGAAGTGAAGGATAACGGTATAGGCATTCCTTCTGATAAGAAAGAATATATATTTGAGACTTTTACACAGGCCAGAGCAGACATCTCTGCAAAATATGGTGGTACGGGTTTGGGTTTGGCCATTACCAAGAAACTATTAAAACTATATCAATCAGAAATTAAAGTAGACAGTTTAGAAGGAAAAGGAACCTCGTTTTCTTTTATGATTACCTTCGATAAGGTTTCGCCGGTAGAGAAAAAGGATACTGTAAAAGCTATAGCTTTTGAAGGCAAACGCATTTTGATTGTGGATGATAATGAAATCAATATCTTGATAGCCAAGCGTATTTTAATAAAATGGGGATTGAATATCGATTTCGCTTCCAACGGTTATAAAGCTATAGAGTGTATTACCAACCATAAATATGATCTTGTTTTTATGGATATCAAGATGCCTGGTCTAACGGGCTTCGAAACCACTACCATTATACGGGGCATGGAAGAAGAATATTACAGAAACCTGCCCATTGTAGCACTTACAGCATCAACCCTGCACAATGAAGAAAGCAAGTTTAAAGAAAGTGGAATGAATGGACACGTGCTGAAGCCTTTTAGCCCTACAGAGATTAAAAAGGTGTTATCTCGGTTTTTGACTTAAAGTAAAGGGCCGATATTCCGAGTGGAACTATCGACCCTTACCATCTAAATTAACGCTCTCGATATAATAAACGAGTAGCGTGGGTAAAAAGTTTTTAAAAAGTTGATATTTTTTAGTTGTCCTCGTAACAGCCTAATTCAGAAGGGAATAATCTTTCTTTTTCTAAAAGGTCTTTGCTTAGGTAGGTAGAGAAATAAGGATGTGAACTTAAGTTGATGCCTTTGTTTTTGGCAGGACTATTTTCGCTGGTCTTAAAGTTTCCTTGTCGAGGGTTAATGAACAGCGGGTCTGCATTGATTAAATTTCCATTTCCGCTAAACTCTGCCTTAGTGGTTTTAATGAGGTTGTTTTTAAGCTCAATGGTAGATACTGCCGTAGATTTCATTTCTATTGTTAGTTCGTCTTCTAAGCTGCCCCAAATGATATTATTGGTTAACGTTGCTTTTAGCGCCGCAAATTCTATGCTGCTAATGAAGTCTGATAAATGAACTGCCGAGGTTCTACGGGCAAAGCTGTAATTATAGGCGCCAAAGGTATTTTGTGCCAGATCGTAATTGCCACCGCCAATGCCGTAAATTAAGTACTGTCCACAATTATGAAAAAGGTTATTGTAAGCTGTCAAATCGGTATGGTAACCTAAAAGCCCAACCACCTGCATATTTTTTACCACCGTGTTAGCCAATATCAGTTTAGGGTTGGTGTTAGAAGAAAGTGAGTCGACGGTAATGCCAGCAATGCCGTTTTTGATGGTGGCGTGGTTAATGATGGAGTTTTTGCTGCTGCCATAAAAATGGATGCCATTCCACTGGCCAGGCTCCTCTTCGTAAATGCGTTCGGTTCTATCGCTGGCAAACAAAATGCTGTCTTTTTTGGTACCTATTGCCGTCAAGGTTCCTTTTACATTCATGGTAGAGCCGTTATGAAACAGCACTCTTGTACCAGCAGCAATGGTAAGCTCGGTGTTTTCTGCTACAGTAACCGAATTGTATACAATGTAAGGCAATTGGCTATCCCAAGTAGTATTACTATTGATGGTGGAGTTGTTAACAAAAATTGCATTTTGTCCGTAAGCCACCAATGGGATTTTCTCTTTCTTTCCGTTAAAAAACAAAAGGATCGAGTCTTCGACAATAAAAGGCTGGTTAACTAGCGTGGGGTTAATGTTTACCCGCACCAAAACGTTAATCGAATCTTTCCCATTAATTTTTACGTTTTTACCGTTTGCCATTTGCTGGCCATTTACGTTGATGAGGAAAGGAGAGTTAGCACCGCCGCCTAGTTTGATCTCATCTAGATTGATGGCTTTTTCGTTATAATTAAATACCTTAAACCTGCGTACGGTAGAGCCCACCGACGTGAAAACGGTATCGAACAAAACACTATCTGTAGAAAAACTGAGTTTTACATTGGGATCAAAAGTAATGTCCTCATCTTTATTGCAGGCCGCAAAAGATAAGGTAAGTAAGGCAAGTAAAACTAGGATTGTATATTTCATTATTCTGCAAATGCTACGGCAGCTATACTTAATTTTTTAATTCCGTTGTTTATTAAAACATTGCCACAAGCTTCTAAAGTAGCGCCGGTGGTAATTACGTCGTCTACTAAAAGAATGTGCTTGTTTAACAAATCAGTTTCGTTTTTAACGCTAAAAACATCCTGCATATTTTCATAGCGGGTATATCTTGCTTTTTTGGTTTGGCTTTCGGTAGATTTATTACGCGTTAAATTCTTAGTACCCACGGCAACTCCAAGTCCTTCTGCCAAACCAGTTGCAATATACTCACTTTGGTTGTAACCTCTTTGTCTTAATTTTTTTTCATGTAGCGGTACTGGAATGACTAGGTCTATATCAGCATACATTTCGCTTTTAAGTAGCCTGTTGGCAAGTAGTTTTCCTAGTGTTAGGCCTACCTCTGTTTTGCCTTTATACTTTAAGCTGTGGATAAGGTTTTGTACCTTGGTGCCCTTTTTAAAGTACAGCATGGCCATGGCAGCGTTTACTGGCAAGCGGCCCCACAGTTGTTTGGCTACCAAATTATCTTCGTACAAATGGAAATCGGTGTATGGCAAATCGTAAAGGCATTTGGTACAGATATTTTTTTCGCCACGATACAACAGATTTCCACACCCATTGCATAAGTCGGGGAAAAGTAAATTGATTAAATCTTCTGTATAACGTTTTAAGGCAAACATGATACAAGTTAATGATTTTTAACGGATTGGGGAAACTACGTTTGTTGGCGTGTCAGTCTGAGCCTGTCGAAGACTAATTTTTTTGACTTAGCAGAAATTTAAGTTCTTTTATTTCTGTAGCTTGTAAAGCGATAATTTCTTTTAAAGCAGCGATGTTACTTTTATCCAAAAAACTGGTTTAAGTTTTCCGCAGGGGGATTTATACCGATATCGCTGGTAGCTATAGACTTTTTCGTTGCCAAGCCACTTTAGCTATGCTAACTTCTTTTGGTGCAGTAGTTTCTATTTTATGATATAACACTGGCTTTCCATTTCTTATGGCTAGTGCTTGCATGAGGTTGGCTTGGTAATAAAGCCTGTCGAAAGAGGCAAAAATTTCTTGTTGGTTAGGCGTGGCCAAATAAAGTTGTGCAACACCTACCAACAAAAGCACACCATTGCTGAGCGGCGGAAATTCGAAATCGGCTGTCACTTCCTGGTAGGCTACATCGAAATCTGCGAGTAAATTATCGGTAGCTTCTAGCGTCAACTGCTCGTTATCTTCATTTAATTGGTAAACATAGAAGCGCATTGCCATTTGCCTTGCTCTTTCTACAAACCTATGGGCAGGCAGTTCAAATTGAGCTACGCTAACACTTGCTTTGCCCGTTGTAGGCGCTGTAGTTAGGCCAATCTTTATCCCTAACCGATCTTGCCATGCGCTGTAAGGACTTAAGCGCCATTTTGTAAGCTTGTCTACATTGCCAGCACTTAATTTTTTGGCTCCTAAAGCATTTTTCTTATCGCTATGATATACCTCTACCAATAGCTTGCTAAGGTTTTGGAACACGCTTCTTTTACACAAGTGTTTTTCATGTAATTTTAATGGTGCATAAATTTGAGACGCCCATTTGGAAGCTTTAGCAAAATCTACACCGGTCAGTTTAGAATTGGCAGCAAGTGAATAAGCTTTGTCTTTTGCCTTTTGATTTCTTTTCATTATATTTAAGCATAGGTTCTACCCTAAATATACGGAAAAGTCCTTTAAAGTCCATTCAACTCCCTTTAAGTCCCTTCAATATCCCTTCATTTAGTGCATTGCTTCGATGGTGGCCCAGTGTTGACCCGTTGTTGCCGGCCTTTTGGTAGGGCTTGGTTTTGTAGAAGCTAGGTATTTGCTTATTAACTCGTTTAAGGCTATTCGTCGATTTTGCAACATTTACCGAAGGAGTTGCGAAGCAGGTAAAAATCATATTGGACGATGTGTTTTAGGTGCTAGTTGGTCTAGAGATGCTGCAAAACAGGATCGTTTTTTTTAGTTTGTTTGGTTGAATAATGAACAACCCGCAAATTAGCTAAGGCCCAAACTGGACCGAACTCGCAGCCAATGGTGTAAAATACCATCTAACGGTTGTTTTTTACCTTTCTTTATTTTCTATATATTTGGGATATGGAAAACGCTACTAAACCAACCCGCACCCCGTCTGGCTTAAGCGATTTGTCTAGCGCAAGCATTAGCGTAGCGGTGCTTGTGCTTTTGTA